>ERZ650303.516-NODE-516-length-11822-cov-9.855613_pt1 | contig 11822 bp, 19 predicted proteins | sample MGYA00376239_ERZ650303 | MGnify/ENA primary metagenome ERZ650303 (study PRJEB26733, sample SAMN07839262) | wastewater metagenome | biome: small river; feature: stream; material: water | place: USA: North Carolina | collected 2016-04-05 ... | reverse complement strand
AGTGGGCATCGGATCACGGACTACAACGGGACTCCTGTCGCGTCGGCGGCGGGTGAGGGTCATCTGCTCCTCGGTGAGCGGCGGGGCGCGAACTCGGTGGCATCGACTGCGACGCATACGAGTACGGGTGCGTGGGCGGCGATCGGGTTGAATCTGAATCCCGCGCCGGTGACGTTCGGCGCGAAGGGTTCCCACAAGGCGGGTAAGGGTTCGTTCGGCGCGTCGGTGTACCGGTTCGCTGAGCCACACCCCGACCGCCTGTACGTGGTGCCGCCGATCGGTGCCTCGAATGACAAGGTGATCGCTGGGAACTTTGTGCGGTCGCTCGATGGTGTGCCGATGCCGGTGTGGGTGAAAGACCCTGACGACACGTGCGATTACACGCTGGATTGGTCGAACCACCTGGCTGATGACGACAAGATCACGCACGTCGAGCACACGGTGTCTGGTTCGTTGCGCCGGTTCTCGGAGTCCCTGGACGACTCGGGTGTGCTGACTCAGGTATGGATCAACGGCGGCACGGTGAACGTGACCAGGTCGGTGCGTATTCGGTGCTCGACGGCGAAGGGTCGCCGGTTTGATCGCACGTTCTGGATTGCTGGGTCTCAGGGATAGGTGGATAAGTGGCGACTGTGACTGTGTCCGGCGTGGTGAAGGACGAGACGGGCCGGAAGGATTCGCGCGACTGGAAAGCGTTCTCGCCCGTGTACCGGGAGGGCTCGGACGGCGAAGTCGTGACGATGCGCAAGCAGCAAGTCCGTGTCGTGGCAGGTATTTTCACGGCCAAGCTCGACCCGGGTGTCTGTGTCCTCGAAAACCCAGACGGCCAGCGGTACACCGTCACGATTCCAGACGAAGACGCAGACCTCTGGGGCATCATCGCCACCGCCGTCGCATTCCCCCCGAACACCGAAGCTGAAGCGCTGGCGTCGGCCGTCAACGCCTACCTGGACGACAATCCGCCGGCAGCGGACTGGAACGGCCTGATCAACATGCCAGCCGTGATCGCGGAGGGTGCCACACAGGCTGCCGCTCGTGCGGCGATCGGCGCTGGGGAACAGCCGTTGGTCGATACTGCCGCGAATTTGGCTGCGTCGAATCCGATCCCGGCTGTTGCTCGTCGTGTCCGTGAGACGGATACGGGTCGGGAGAAGACCGGTGACGGCACCACCCACTACAACGACCTGCCGTACGACGATGACTCGGTCGAAGGCCATGTGCGTGGGCATGAGCTGTTTCAGAAGTTCACCAAGCGCGCCGACTCCGCAAGTATCCCGAACATCTTCGACTCGGGACAGAAGGGCGGCACACTCAACTCCGGCGGTGTCACCAATTCGCAGCAGTACGTCTCCAGCGGCAAGCTGCGGTCGTCGCCCACTAATGCGGGCACGGCGGCTGGCTACTACACCGCCGCGCTGTCGGCCAACGCGACCCGCATTGGTGCACGATGGGTTTTCATCCCGCATTCCACCAACGGCGGCACGATGGCCATCGCGGTCACGCAAACCCAGTACACGACGCAGGGTAGCGTGCCAGCCATCGGCATCCACTTCGTCATCACACCCCTAGCGTGGGCAGTCGGATACTCCACCACCACCAACGGTGCGATAACCAACGTCCTGACAGGCACATTCGCCACCCCACTGACCCAGGACAGCGTCACCGAATACTGGGCAGAAGCCGTCCTCGTCGGAACCACCCTGTACATCAGGCTCCCCGATGGAACGGTCATGTCCAGCTCATGGACAGCCGGTGCATCCCATTGCGGACCCGGAGTGTTCTTCGAGCACTTCGCCAACGTCGGCAGCACCGACAACGAAATTGGCTTCATTGAGGTATGGGCTGACACCGGTCGGCAACGCCCGTTGGTGGCGGATTCGTTCGTTCCGTGGCGCAAGGTCTACATGGCACCAGCGGGCACGGTTTCGACCGCCGCCCCAGCCAATACCCTCACCACCGTTCCCGGAATCACCTCCGGGACGATCACAGCCCCAGCCTCGGGGAAGTTGCTGATCCGGCAACGCTGGTACATGCAGATTCCGAGCACCATGGACATCGCCTCGGTGTTCAAAATCGACGGAGCCTCATTCCAATTCGCGTTCCAGTATGTGGCCAAGGGCGTCAGTGGGGACCGTGAGATCTCCGCCGAGTACCAATTCTCTGGCCTCATTCCGGGTGGCAACTACATCATCACGCCTCAGGTATCGACCTCAGTGGCGTCAACCATCTATCAGAATCCGGCTGGTGGCTACAACGCGATCTTGACCGTCGAACCGGTGTCCTGATGCACGTCCTCACTCATCGCGGCGTCCAGATCGCAGCCGCCCACCGGTTCCAACGCCTGTGCATGGAAATGGCGAAACACCCGGCGCGCGTACAGAAACGCATGCGCATCGAGTCAGGGACACCGCACGGGTTTGTGGAGGTGCTGACATGAACGACGACTACGCGCGCATCGTTCTGCAAGCCGGTCGTGACGCGGGGATCACACCGCGCGGCATCGTCATTGGATTCGCAACCGTGTTCGTCGAATCGGACTGGCTGAACTACGCCAACGCGAAAGTGGATGGCTCGCTAGACCTTCCGCACGATGCGGTCGGGTCCGATGGCATGTCCGTCGGGCTATTCCAGCAGCAGGTGATCATGGGCAACGGCTGGTGGTGGGGACCGGTCGAAGTGTGCCAGGACCCGCGAAAGTCGGCGGACCTGTTCTTCTCCCGGCTGGCGAAGCTCGACTACAACGGCGGCAACTCGCCTGGCTCCTATGCGCAGGCAGTCCAGAAGTCCGCATATCCCGATCGCTACGACGAGCGCATGGACGACGCGCAAGACCTTTACGACCGGATCGCCGGTCAAACCCCAAGCACTCCAGGAGGAACCGTGGGCGTGTCAGGTGATCCGGTTTGGCTCGAAGATGTGTTGCGGCCCGCACTCGGTGACCGACTCAAGACACTCGACGGCTGGCAGGAGCGCGGCCACGGCGACTTCAAAGACATTCGCGGCGTCATGGTCCACCACACCGGAAACCGCAACGCCTCGGCCGCAAGCATCCGCGACGGACGACCAGACCTCCCCGGCCCACTCTCCAACATCCACATCAGCACCGACGGCACCGTAACCATCGTGGCCGTCGGCGTCTGCTGGCACGCAGGCAGAGGCTCATACCCGTGGCTGCCCACCGACAACGGCAACTGGCACCTCATCGGCATCGAATGCGCACACGACGGCAACGAGCAATGGCCCGACGCACAGATCATCGCGCTACGTGACACCTGCGCCGCCCTGGCCCTCAAGCTCGGCACCGGATCAAGCCACGTCATCGGCCACAAGGAATACGCCGGTGCGGCACAAGGCAAGTGGGACCCCGGCAACATGGACATGAGCTGGTTCCGGGGCGAAGTGCAGAAGGACATGGACGGGTTCGTGTTCCCCGGCGAGCATCCACCGATTGACCCGGCTCCGGGTCCGATCGTGCCACCCGACTACGGCAAAGAGACGTGGGACCAGCTACGCATCGAATGGCCTCAACTCGGCGGCAGGACGCTCGTCAACGCAGTCGCGACGATCGGGGCGAAGCTCGGCATCGACGGCTTCGTGGACATCAAGGATGCCAAGTGAAGGATGTCGCTGGCCGCTGGATTGGCTGGGGCTACGGCGACGCTGGTCCGATCGTCGCGACCGCCAAGATCAAACTGCGCGCCAAGTTCTCCTACGCGAAGAACCTCGACAGCTCCGAGACATTCGACCAGGCACTGCAATTCGTGCTGTCGACGTACCAGACCCGCAAGAACATGGACGGGTACGCGCCACCGTTGCGGACTGACGGGGTGCTCGACTACTCCAGCAGGGTTGCGCTCGGCCTCGTCACGGTCACGGCACCCGAGAAGCCCATGCTGTTCACGCTCCACGGCACCGGTGTCTCCATGTGGGATGGCTACCCGGCCGACACGGCGCGGGCGATGCTGGACCTGTACCAGTGGCAACCATGCTTCTACCCAGCGGTTGCGTTCCCGATGCAGGACTCCTACATGCAGGGGCTCAACGAACTCTGCGTGCAGGTGCGGAACTGGTGCCCGCGCAACAGCACCCGCAAGCTCGCACTGGCTGGATACTCACAGGGCGCGATCGTCACGGCGCTGTTCTTCAAGCGGTATGTCCAACCTGCCGGCGCCGAATTCCACTACCTGCTCGAGCGGAACCGGATCATCGGCGCGGTCACGTGGGGTAACCCTTGTCGCGAGCGCGCGGTGGCGTACGGCAATGACTACGCAGGTTGGCCCACTGATGACTCTGGTGGCATCGGTGACGACCTGATGACCAACACGCCTGACTGGTGGCTGGACTTCGCGCACACCGCCAACTCGCCGTGGGGCCGCGACATCTACACCGCGACACCGTTCAACGCGACCGGTACCGACATGCGCGCCATCTGGCCCATCGTGAAGAACGTCGACTTCGCACTGCTGTTCGCACGGTTGGCTGCGGTGCTGACGAATCCGACGGCCGAGCTGTACGCGGCGGTGCAGGCGATCTTGTACGCGGGCATGTTCTTCATCGCCGCGACACCGACTCTGCCGCACATAAATTACTCCGCCGATCCAGCGATCAAGTATCTGCGGGACCGGGCCACCACTAAGACGGCCCGCGCGGCCTGAGCGAAGGGATACACCGATGAAGTTGCCCTCACCCCAAGTCCGCCAATATCTCTACGGGATCGTCCTGTACGGGATGCCAATTCTGGTCACGCTGAACATCGTGGACCCGACGCTGGTACCGCTGTGGATGAACCTTGCCGCAGCGGTACTCGGGACGACCGGCGGCGGTGTGGCGTTCGCGGCTCTCCGTGGACAGCGCAAGGACGGCACCGTCTCGTGACCATCGAACCGGAGCTGGTGAAGGCTGTCGGCGGCGTGTTGGCCAGCGTGTTGGTCGCGTGGCAGGCGCGGACGGCCAGCAAGGTCAAGGAGCTGGAGAAGCGTCTGGCCGCTGTGGAGGAGGAGCGCGACGGGTTGAAGCACAAGCTTCGGGTGTCGGTGCGCCATGTGCGGGATTGGATGGCGTGGGCGTTGCAGCACGCTCCTGGTGTTGCGCCTCCGCCGATGCCGGTCGAGTTGGCGGATGAGGTCTGATGTCCGGCCGACGTGCGAATCCCGGTTGGGCTGCGATCGGTGTGTTCGTGATCGGGCACAATGTGATCGCGGCTGGTCGTGGCGACGAGATGTTGAGTCACGCTTTCGACAGGTGGATGACCACGCGGTGGCTGAAGTGGGTGCTGTACGCGGTGGTGGGTTCTGTCGCGCTGCACCTGGTGAATCTGATGCCGGTCAAGTTGGACTGGCTCGGCGCGGTCATGAACACCCTGGCGCGCAAGATCGGGCCGCTGCGTTGACCTGACTTGTCGCACGTCGGCGCTATGCTGACATCTGCTGGCTGAACCGGTCCTGTGCCCGGTGTAGGCAAGCCCCGCCGCCCCTGACCTCGTGTCGGGGGCGGCCTTTTTGTCGTGGGTTGGGCGTATGATCAGGTGGAGCGGCGCCTTGGTAGAACGAGAGGGTCGGGGGAAGGTGCACCAAGTACCCCGATACCGCCTACATGCGGGACACCGTAAGAACCAGGTTTGACTCCTGGAGGCGCTCGCCACTCACCCCCGTCCTTGTGGCGGGGGTCTTTTTTCGTTTAGGGCGGTTTAGGGTGATCGGCAAAAGTCGGGCCGAATTGGATTCAGGGGTCGACGTGCTCGCCGGACTTATACCCGTGTGCGGGCTTACAACTTCGATGGAGCCGGAACTGACAGGCACGGACTGGCTGTGCGGTATGGTGACGCTCGACTGAACCGTGAGGGTACAGTTTAGGGTACAGCGACTAGGCTAACTAACGCGCTGACCTGCAAGGGGCGGTAGCTCAGTTGGTTAGAGCCGGGGACTCATAATCCCTTGCAAGGGGTATGCTTATCAGCATGGGCGTGTCAAATGTGCAGTTCACGGCACTCACGCCAAGGTTATCGGACGAGATCGCCTGATAACCTAGGGTACAGTTCGGGGTACAGTCACCCGAAACTGAGTTTGCTGGCGCAGGAGGCACCCGATGACCCGCAGATCACCCGGCGACGGAACCGTCTTCAAGCGCGCATCCGACGGCATGTGGATCGCCGGATACACCGTCCAGATCGACGGCCGCCCCGTGAAGAAACGCGTGTCACACAAGACCCGCAACGGCGTCATTGCCAAGCGCAAGGAACTCAAGGCCAACCTCGACGCCGGCATCGTCCCCGGCGCGACGAACATCCGCATGGACCGCTGGCTCGACCACTGGCTCAACAACGTCAAGAAACCCAAGATCGACCCGTCGACGTTCGACACCTACGAGAAGACGATCCGGCTGTACCTCAAGCCCACCGTCGGGCACATCCGAATGGACAAGCTCACGCCCGATCACGTCCGCTCGATGCACGCGACCTTGCAGGAGACATCGACCCGCAACGCACAGAAGGCTCACCAGGCGCTCGGCGCATCGCTCAAGGTCGCCATGGCTGAGCTCGGCCTGCACCGCAACGTCGCCGAGCTCGTCGGGATGCCTGAGCACACCGCCAAGAAACACCCCGCATTCACCGTCGCCGAAGCGCTGCACATCATCGCGACAGCCGAACAGACATGCGACCCGATATGGGCCGCGCGATGGAAGACCGGCTTCATGACCGGCAAGCGCGAGTGCGAGGTCCTCGGCCTAACCTGGCCGCGCGTCGACCTCGAGGCCGACCTGATCGACGTCTCCTGGCAGTTGCAGGAACTCAAGAAGGCCCACGGATGCGGGCCAAAGGGCGACGGCGGCTACCCCTGCGGCAAGAAGCGCGTCAGCTTCTGCCCCGATGCGCACTGGGATTTCCGCCCCGGATTCGAGAACGAGCCCTGCGCCGGCAACCTGGTCTGGACCCGGCCGAAGACGAAGAACACCGAGCGCACGGCCATACCGATCATCAAGCCGCTGCACGACGTCCTCGAGGAGCTGCAGAAGATCGACGGGCCGAACCCATACAGCCTCGCGTTTCACCACCCGGACGGGTCGCCGATCAGCCAGTCGCAAGACCAGAAAGCCTGGCAGAAGCTACTCAAGACTGCGGGCGTGCAGCACCTCGGACAACACACGCTGCGGCGCACGGCGTCAACGTTGTTGCGTGCTGCGCAGGTCGACGAGCAGACCCGCATGGAACTGTTCGGCCACGCCACTGCGGATGTTCAGCGGCGCTACGCCCAGGCTGACATTGAGCTGCACCGCGCCGCTATGGGCCGGTTGGCTGACATGCTCGCGCCGCAAGACCTCGACGGCGACTAACGGAGTTTTCCGCCGCCGACCCGTGTGCCGAACGCGAACCACATCAGCGTCCACATGCCGCCCCACATGCCCCACATGATTCCGCCGACGACCGATCCAGAGAACATCATCCCGAGAGCCGGAATCAGTGTGCCGATCAGCGAGAGCACACCTACGAGCATCTCCGCAGGTCAAGGTATCTATGGATAGCTTTTGATAGATCATGCTTGACTATGTGACTAGAAGTGACTAGCTTCGTTGATATGCCAAAAACTCCCCAAAGGTCAGCGCCCAGCTCGGTGATGATCAACGGGTTCGCCGCTCGAGTGATTCGTGAGCGAACCGGGATCAAGGTGGCAGATTCCGCCGCCGCGCTGGGATGCGACCGGTCGTATATCACCAAGATCGAGAACGGCACATCGAAACGCGTCAGCGTCGAGTTCTATCGCAAGCTTCTTGATCACCTCGCGATCGAAGATCACCGTGTGCTGCTCGCCAGCCCGGTCATCACCGAATCGGTAGTCGCCTGATGTGTGCCCATTACGTCTACCGCGTCTACGACCGCGACGGCTGTCTGATCTACATCGGCTGCAGCAAAGACCTCTTTGCTCGACTGGCCGCACATGCCACGACGTCGTGGTGGGCCGACCAAGCATGCAGCGTGGTCGCGAAGGTATATCCGAGTCGGCAGATCGCTCGCGATGTGGAACGCCGCAGCATCGCCAATGAGCGGCCCCGATGGAATCTGACCGGCGCTTGGAAGTCCAATCGCAATTGGACCCGCGCCAACTACGAGGACTACGTGACCTCGTACCAGAACCAGCGCGAGACCCCAACCGATTATGGCCGCCTGCATCTAGACCGGGTCGCCGCTGTCTACCGCAAGCGATTCGGAATGCCGCTCTCCACCGCGACTTTCCCAGCCGCATAACGAAGCCCCCACCCGGCCAGGGGTGAGGGCCGACCGACAACAGAGAAGGAACCTCAGTGTCAGAAGTAGAGATTATCAACTCGGTCGACCTGACTGAACCCATGGCACGCGCACAGCGTGACCGGCTCGCCGTTAATACGGGCGTGCTCGACAAGGTTGGCGTCCTCCGTATGCTGCCCGACAACTTCAACGCCACGACCGCGATGGTGGCCGAGTTCTATGAGGTGCCGCGCGAAACCATCTTGACGATCGTCAAGCGCAACCGCGACGAGTTGGACGACGATGGATTTGAAGTTGTCGCCCGTTCCGAAGTCACGTCCAAGTTGAACGTGACTCCCGACGAGCTGGGGATGCCTCGCACCGCGCCGTCGCTGAGCCTATTCCCGAGGCGGGCGGTGCTGCGCGTAGGGATGTTGCTCCGCGACAGTGCGCCAGCCCGCAAGGTCCGCGACTACCTCTTGGATTCCGAGAGCGTCGGCTTCGACATCCCCAAGACGCTCCCCGCCGCGCTCCGCGCCTACGCCACTGAGGTCGAAGCACACGAGCTGACCAAGGCGCGCAACGCTGAGTTGGAACCGAAAGCGGCGCTCGCTGAGGAATACCTCGTCTCACAGGGCGGCGCTCGACTGGTTCGGCAGGTCGCGAAGACGTTCGGCATGAAGGAGCACCAGCTCCGGAACTTCATGCTCGACGAGGGATTGATCTTCGTCCGGCACTCACCTTGCGGGGAGTCCTACTACGACTTCTACGCGCAGTTCTCCCACTACTTCCTGCCAAGGGAAAAGATCGTCCAGCACCAGTGGGGCAACTGCTCGCACTACACGCTGACCATCCTGCCGCGCGGCATCGAACTTCTCGCAAATCGGCTGCGTAGCAAGGGGATGAAGTGATGCCGGCATTCAAGGACACGGCCGTACAGGACAACATTCTCGACGGCACGATCTTCGCCTACGAGATGGTGCCCGGCGAAGGTGTCAACGCAACGATCGCTGGCCGCGACGGCCAGGTCTACATCGTGCAGTTTGACTTCACTGATCTCGCCACCCTGCATCGCGGAGCCGAGTCCGCTTATGACGGCTCCATGGAAGGGCTCGACCAAATCGACCGAACGCGAATCACCCACGCTGGCCTGCCGTTCATTGCCGACCTAGCCGAGCAGGACAAGTCCCAATGACTCAGCACTTCACCCCGCCGCCCAAGGTCCAGCACTGGCCGAAGCCGAAGAAGCCGTTGTTTGAGTCGAAACCAAGGAGTGCGAAATGACGGACTGGGCGACGAAAGCCGAAGCGGCGCAACATGTCAGATGCAGCCCCGACCTGATTGCGCAGGCAGTCAAGGATGGTCACCTGCCGGCCTATTCGATCGGCAAGGGGCGTGACTACCGGCTCGACTTAAACGAGGTCGACGAGTGGATGAAGTCGAGAAGCTACGAACCGGAGTCAGCATGAACGGCCCGACCGGTAAGTCCATTGTCCGCGCATTGCTTGACCCTAAGCCGTCTCGCCCGTCGAAGCGCGTGAAGGAACTGTGGGAGGTTGAGGCTGAGCGTGACTTGCTGGCTGTCGCGAATGGTCGCCAGCTCGCCGAAATACAGCGCCTGTCTGCTGAGTTGGCTGCGGCGAACGCGACTATCGAGGATTTGCGGCGTCAGGCTGATTTGTCTGCGCGGCAACGTAATATGGCGTGGACTGGGGTGAACTGGTGATTACAGCTTTCATCATCTTGGCATCTATCGGAGCTGCATCGGTCTACGGTCAGCGGAAGTTGACGCCGTTGCTGGATCGCATGGAAGAGGATGTGCGGTCCGACGAGTACTGGCGGCCGCTATGACTATCGGTGACCATCTCGACCGCCTGATTGTGAAAGTTATTGCTGTCCTGGGTTTCCCGTTGGATGCGTGGCCTGCTGATCCCAATGTGCGTCGGGCGATGCGTGGTGAACTTGTGCGCCCGGAGTGGATGAGCGGTCCTGCCGCTGGGGTTGCGGCGGGGCAGAGCGCGGGGGTGATGTCCAGTACGGCCACCCCCGCGCGCCCCGACTTGTTGTTGCAGGCGATGGCGATTGAGGAGCTGTACGCGTTCCATGCGCTCGTGTGGGATACGCCGCACAGCATCCGGTGTCACGGCTGTGGCTGGATCAGCCATTCGGAGCGCAGGCATTGGCGTCACGTGACAGAACTCGTGACGGACATGGTGGTCACGGATTACCGGATTCAGCAGCTACTCAACAAGTGAATCGGCGTCGTCCCGGTACCAGCGAGACGACGCCACCAACGAAAGGAAGTTTCGTGTCAGACAAACCGATTCTACCGGAAGGTGTCGAGGTCCACGAGACCGACATCGACACCTATGTGTGGTGGGACAGGGAACGTGAGCGCGCCCTGATCCATGCTGTCCATTTCCCGGTCAAGGGTTTTGGTTGGACGGTTCACGCCCTGAACGAGGACGGCACCACGCACCGGCAGCATGTCGCCGAGGGCCAGATGGAGGCGTTCGCGGCTGAGTGGTGCGGGCGCGTACTGGCGGTGACGTTGTGAGCGAGATTTCCAGCGTCAGGGAGCTTCATAAGCGCGGGGATCGGTGCACCTGCTGTTCCGGGTTCCACATGGATGGAACGCCGAGTGTCGGATATCTCTGCACTGAATGCGGCCCCCACTGGCCTTGCGCGACAGCAAAACTCGTCTACACCTCCGAGGAGTTGTCGTGAGTGGCGAATTGTGCTGGGCAACCGTTCCGGAGTGTGGGTGCTCGTGTATTCAACTGGAGGGACACGACAAGGGCGACGGCACTTGCCAGCATGGAAACCCGCTGCCCTGCGACGTCATTGAACGGGACCCGATAACCGACATCTGCGAAGCGTTGTGCGCGGCCGATTCAATCCTGTCGCTGCTGCACTACCGCCACCGCAACGAACTCAGCGAGAACAACCGGACCGACGTTGAAGCCGCAATGAAGAAGGTTGTTGCGCTGCGCAACTGGTACGAAAAGGGGCTGGCGATTTGACCACCATCCCCCTCGTCCCCGTGGTCTCCAACGCCGACATGATCGCCGCGTTCGCCCGGATGACCGAAACCGAAATCGCGGACACCCTCACCACCATCACCAAAACCACGGAACTGCAAGGAGATAACGCATGAAAAAACTCATGAGCCTCACCGACGAGCAGCGCGACCGCATGACCTCATTCGCCGACGAATGGATCGAACGAGGCTGGCGCACAACCCCACTCACCGAGGAAGAGTGGAAAGTCGTCGAGGACGGGATGCGCCGCTGCTACGAATACGCCGGCAAACCGTGGCCAGGCAACGTCGTCCGCGTTGCATCCCCGATCGTGGGCGTGTTCGCCGCTCCGGTGGCCCAGTTCGAAATCGAGCTCCGCCGCAATCTATTAAAGAGCCAAGGCGTTTGGTCTGACGGCGCGGTTGACGGCGCGGTTCGCGACGCGGTTGACGGCGCGGTTCGCGACGCGGTTCGCGGCGCGGTTCGCGACGCGGTTCGCGGCGCGGTTCGCGACGCGGTTCACGGCGCGGTTGACGACGCGGTTGACGGCGCGGTTCGCGGCGCGGTTGACGACGCGGTTGACG
>ERZ650303.514-NODE-514-length-11836-cov-5.165436_pt1 | contig 11836 bp, 10 predicted proteins | sample MGYA00376239_ERZ650303 | MGnify/ENA primary metagenome ERZ650303 (study PRJEB26733, sample SAMN07839262) | wastewater metagenome | biome: small river; feature: stream; material: water | place: USA: North Carolina | collected 2016-04-05 ... | reverse complement strand
CGTACTGTGCCCCCGGCGCTCACGTCAATGATTTTGTCCGCGCTCTGGCGTGCGCCATTGTTCTGCGTGGCGATGTGTCTGCCATGACGGTATCGCAGCCGCTGATCCTCAATGATCGGCACACCGGCATCAACCCGAAATCGACGGGCCGCATCCAGCGTGTCTATAGCACGCTGCTGCAGCCGCTGCAGTTCGTTGCGGCCCTGGCCAAGACCCGGCTTAACTGGACGAGTGACACCAGCGACGACACGCTGGCCGCGACATGGGGGCTGAAAGACCTCAAGGCGATCTGCCAGGACATGCAGACGGCTGGCGCCATCGCGGCGGATCACCCAACGCTGGTCAGTGCGACGGCCAACAGTGGCTCCATCGTGAGCGTGGCAACCACAGGTACGGTGGGCGGACTGACCGCATCGACAGCACAGCCGGTGCTCGATATCGGCAGTAACACACTGGTCGATGGCGATCTGATCCACATCACAAACATGACTGGATCGGTGGGAACGTGGCCCGGTACGAACAGCCGCACTGCACGCTCTGCCGTCGTAAAGGGCACGGGAAATTATGTGCAGTTGGTGGCCGACACAACGCGAAACGTCACCGGGTTGAGCTTGGCCGGTCTGAGCGGGGCAAATTTCACGTCCGGTACATGGTGCGAGGGTGCCAACGTGCTGGAGTCTGGCACGCGCGAGTGGGGCATGTCCCGCCGGCTCAAGCGCGCATTCATCAACACGACGAAACTGCAGTTTTTCGGGCACACGAACGCGTCGCTTCCGATCACGATTGGGCAGGTTACCGTTTCGGCGCTGACACAGAACGCCAGCGTTTTCGTGATGAGCCTGGACGGAACTGCGATCAGCAGCAGTTCGCGCCTGCTGATAGGCCTATGCGGCGAAGCTATCAACACCGGCATGACGTACTCCGTCGGCGCGGATGGAAAACAGACTCTGACCGCTGCTGGAAATTACCCAGTCCAGCAGCTTGATGCGACAGCCACGCTGTCACTCGCGGTGACGCTCCCGCAGGCATGGCGGATGTATCGCCTCAATCGAGATGGGTCGAGAGGTAGTGCCGAGAGTCCTGCATGGGTTGACGCGGCCGCTGCGCGCTTGATTGTTACCTTGCGCACCGGGGTGATTCAGCCAGCCGTGTTGTGGGAAATGGTTAGATGATTTCTAGCACCCAACCGCGCCACCGCCACACAGCCGCCTCCGGGCGGTTTTTTTAGCCTGAAGGACTCGCATGTCCGAGCCACTCCCGCCCGAGGCATATGCCCGCATATTCGAGGGCATTCCCGAGGGCGCACAGATCCTCGAAGAACTGGTCGCGCGATTCGGCCGCAATCCCTATGTGAAGGGCGGGCTTGAAGCGCAGCGCCAGACCGATTTCAACGCTGGGCAGATGAGCGTGGTGACGCACATTCTGACCCGCATCAACGCAGCCAATGGAGCGCCGACAGATGACGACCAGGAGTAACCGACATGTTTGGATGGATCAGGCGACTGATGGGGCCGAAGGTGGCGCAGGCGGCGGAAGTGTCGCAAGCGGCGCAGCGGATACGGGAGGCCAAGCCGGGGCAGGCGGTACGGGTACCGGCTCATCTGCTCTCGCATCCGGGGCTGGTGCCAGCACTGCCGCAGCAGGCACAGCCGGCACCTTCGACTGGATACCCGAAAAGCACCGCGTCACGAAAGAAGACGGGACGTTCGACCTCGAAGCGTCGGCGCGCAAAGTAGCCGAGGCGCACGGCCATCTGGAAAAGCGGTTCGGCTCTGGCGATCTGCCGCCGAAGTCCGCCGACGAGTACGCGCCGAAGGTGGGCGTCGAGGGCTTCAACTTCGACGAGTTCAAGGCCGATCCTGCGATGCAGACATTCCTCAAGGGGGCGCACGCCAAGGGGATGACGAACGACCAGTTGAGTTTCGCCATCGAGCAGTTCCTCGAAGTCGCGCCGTCGCTGGTCGAGGGATCGGGCAAACTCGACGCCGAGCAGTGCAAGGCTGCGCTGTCTGAGGTGTGGGCGAAGCCGGAGGAGGCCAAGGCGAACTTCGCACTTGCCTACCGCGCCACCGAGGCATTCGCATCGAAGATCGGCGTCACGTTCGACGAGATCGAGGCGGCGGGTCTGGGCGACAACCCGCTGTTCATCCGCATCATGGCCGCCATCGGCCCGGAGCTGGGCGAGGACACCAGCCCGAGCACGGCGGGTACCGGCGGCGGAATCAGCGTCGAGGAATTCGAGAACCAGGCTGCGGCGTTGCGCCAGCAACTGCAGGAGCTGCCCATGTCGGACAAGCGCCGGCCGGCGGTGAAGGCGCAGTACGACGCCCTGTACGCCAAGCGCTTCGGCACGAAGCCGCAGAAGTTGAGCGGCGGCGTCGTCGTCAGCACCTGAACTCATATTTGCCGGGAATCCGGCCACCCAAGAGCGCGACCATTGCGGCCAATACATCGGCCCGCGGTGGCGCGCGGATACCCGACCCGATAGGCCCGCAGCACCGCGTAATTCAGCCGACGCGAGGCGCGCAGCAGTAGCAGGCCCGCACATCTGGCGCGGATACCCTGATCCGGCGATCCCCTCTCAAGGAGACGCAGATCATGAGCAATTTCGTAACCGAAGCATTTGTCCAGCAGTTCGCGGACAACTTCCTGCACCTGTCGCAGCAGATGACCAGCCGCTTCGAGCGCGCTGTCGCCATCGAGAGCGGCATCAAGGGCACGTCCAAGAGCATCAACCGCCTGGGTCAGCGTACTGCGCAGCGCCGCACCTCGCGCCACGGCGACACCCCGATCAACGACCAGCCGCACAGCACCCGCTACGTCGACCTGTTCGACTGGGAAGACGGCGACATGCTCGACGATCAGGACAAGATTCGCCTGATGACCGACCCGACGTCGGAATACACCCGCGCAATGGTGCAGGCACTGAGCCGCGCCAAGGACGACGTGATCATCCAGGCGCTGTCCGGCGTTGCCCGGTCGAGCACCGGCAACGTGGCGCTTCCCTCGACGCAGAAGATCGCGGTCGGCGGCACCGGCCTGACCAAGGCCAAGATGATCCAGGCCCGCAAGCTGTTCCGCGCGAACGAGGCAGACGAGGAAAACGGCCAAGACCTGTTCCTTGGCTACAGCTCGACGGCGCTCTCCGATCTGCTGTCGGACACCACGCTGACGAACAGCGAGGTCAATACCGTGCTGTCGCTGCAGTCCGGCCAGCTCCGCGACGGAAAGCTGATGGGCTTCACTATGATCCCGTCCGAGCGCTTCGCCAAGGTATCGACCACGCGTTACCTGTACGCATGGGCCAAGACCGGCGTCGTGCTGGGCATCGGCGAGGAAATCAAGGTGCGCATCGGCGAAGACCCGGGCAAGGGCTACAACATGCGGCCCTACGCCAAGATGAGCCTGGGCGCTGTCCGCGTCGAGGAAGAAAAGGTCGTCGAGATCGCCTGCGTCGAGTCCTGATCCAGCAGCCATTAAAGGAGAACCATCATGGCAGTAGTCAATACCAAGTCGACGCTGATCACCAACGCCGACGCAACGTCGCAGACGCTCAACAGCCAGATCCAGGACGGTGGCCGGTGCCGCGAGAAGATCGCGACGCTCGAAACCGTATCGGGCGATTCCATCGGCTCGACCTACCGATTCTTCCGCGTGCATTCGTCGTGGCGCGTCACCGATCTGATTCTGGATTCGGACGACATCGGCACCACGACCGTGGCGGACTTCGGTCTGTACGACACGGCAGCCAACGGCGGGGCCGTCGTGGATGCGGACTTCTTCGGATCGGCGGTCGTGCTCAATGCGGGCGCGCTGGCGAACACCAACATCACGCACGAGTCCGGCGTGGTCGATGCGTCGAACTACGGCAAGCGTCTGTGGGAACAGTTGGGCCTGACCGCCGACCCCAACAAGATGTACGACGTCGCAGCAACGCTGACCGCTGCAGCAGATGCGGCCGGCACGATCACGCTGCGCGGTCGCTACACGGACGGCAACTGATCGCCGGCTGATCGGCGCCAGCAGGGCAACAACGGGTCGGGCGGGCAGTTGCTCGTCCGACCTTTTGCACGAATGGGGAGACGGAAATTACATCATCGGTGACCATCTGCTCGAATGCGTTGCTCTCGCTTGGCGACGAGCCCATCGCATCGTTCGACGACGCGACGCCACGCGCACGGCTGGCTGCCAGCCTGTACCCGTCCTGCCGCGACTACCTGCTGCGCTCGCATCCGTGGAACTTCGCCACGAAGCGGGTGATCCTCGCGGCCGACACCTCGCCGCCCGCCTTCGGCTACGCCAACCGCTTCCGCCAGCCTGACGACTGGCTGCGCACCATGCAGGTCGGCCAGTACGCCGAGGACCGGATCGACTACCTGCACGAGTCCGGCTACTTCCTGACGGATGAGTCGGTGTTCTACCTGCGCTATGTCTGGAGAAACGACCAGGAGGCGACCTGGGACGCGCTCGCGATCCGCGCGATGGAAGCGGTCATGCGTCAGGTTTTCACGTACCCGGTCACCGCATCGACGAGCCTGGAACAACTGACGACGCAGGTACTTGAGCCGTTCCTCAAGCTCGCGCGCACGGTCGATGGACAGGACAACCCGCCGGACACCTTCGGCGACTTCCCGCTGCTGGCTAGCCGGTACGGGGGCTGATCAGTGCCGAAGATCAACTACGCACAGACCAACTTCACGGCGGGCGAACTGTCGCCGCGCATCTATGGCCGGTTCGACATCAGCCGGTATGCCAATGGCGCCAAGACCATCCGCAACGGCACGCCGACGATACAGGGCGGCGTCAAGCGCCGGGCCGGCACGAGCTGGTACGCGGAGGTGAAGGACAGCGCCAAGGAGGTGCGCCTTGTGCCGTTCGTGTTCAACCGCGAGCAGGCTTACATCCTCGAATTCGGTGACCTGTACGCGCGCTTCTTCGACGAGAGCGGGCAGATCCTGCACTCAGGCTCGCCCTACGAGATCGCGACGCCCTACAGCACCGCCACGGTGGCCGAGATCGGCTATTCGCAGGGCGCGGACACCATGTTCATCGCGCACACCAGCACGGCCACCAGGCGGCTGCAGCGCTTCGCCGTGGATAACTGGACGCTGACGACAGCGCCGTTTGAAACCGAGCCGTTCGACGAACTTGGCGAGCGCCCGGCAACCGGCCTCACGCTCTCGTCCGCTGCGGTCGGCACCGGCATATCTGCCACGGCAGCGGCAGCGGCTTTCCTCGCCTCCGACGTTGGCCGCGATATCACCTATGGCAGCGGCCGGGCAACGATCACGGCCTACACCTCGACCACGGTCGTCACGGTCAGCGTCACTCAGGAATTCGGCAGCACCTCGTCAGCATCCGGTGAGTGGGTTATCGAGAGCAGCCCACAGACGACCTGCACGCCCAGCGCAAAAGACCCGGTTGGGCAGACGGTCACGCTCACGCTGTCGGCGGCCGGCTGGCGCACGACGGACGTCGGCAAGTACGTGAAGGTGAATCGCGGCCTCGCCAAGATCACGACCTACACCTCAGCGACGGTGGTCAGCGCACAGATCCGGGCCGTGATGGACGCGACCATCGGCGCGCCGGCCGGATCGTGGTCGCTTGAGTCGTCAGTGTGGAACGCGACGAACGGCTACCCGGGCGCCTGCACGCTGTACCAGCAGCGCCTGTACCTGGCCGGCTCGACTGCCTACCCACAGACCGTGTGGGGTTCGCGCATCGGCGAGTACCTGAACTTCGAGTTGGGCATACTGGACGACGACGCGCTGCAGATGTCGCTCTCGTCCGACCAGATCAACCCCATCGCGCACATCGCGCAGATCAACGCGCTGGTCGGCCTGACCTACGGCGGCGAATTCACGATGTCCGGCGGCGTGGAGAAGCCCATCGCTCCCACGAACATCAGCATCAAGTCGCCGTCCGTGTTTGGCTGCAATCGTGTGCGGCCTATCCGCGCCGGCAATGAACTGCTGTTCTGGCAACGGGCAAGCCGCAAGCTGCGCGCCTTCGGCTACCGGTTCAACGAGGACACCTATTCCGCGCCGGACATTGCCGTGCTCGCCGACCATCTGACCGAGGGTGGCATTGTCGACATGGCGTACCAGCACGAACCGGAGTCGATCATCTGGCTGGTGCGCGCCGATGGTGTGCTGATCTCGGTCACGTTCGAGCGCGAGCAGGACGTAATCGCCTGGGCGCAGCACACCACAGACGACGGCTACTTCGAGCGGGTCGCTTCCATCCCGGCGGAAGACGGATCGGACCATGTGTGGGTCGTCGTGCGGCGCACGATCAACGGCGCCACGAAGCGCTACATCGAGCGCATGGATGCCGATCTGAACACGGACAGCACGATCACCGGGGCGAACCCGGCCGGCGCAACGGTCTGGACTGGCCTCGATCACCTCGAAGGCAAGACGGTCGACGTCGTGGCCGATGGCGTGGCCCTGAATACCCAGGTCGTGACCGGTGGGCAGATCACCATCGAGCGCGCGGCCTACGCGGTCGAGATCGGGCTGCACTACAAGACGACGGTCGTGACGCTCACGCCGGAGATCGCGGGCGCGGAAGGCACGATTCAGGCGGCCGCACTGCGCTCGTCCCGCGTGATCCTGCGGTTCCTCGATACCGTGGGCTGCAAGCTCAACGGAGACCCGATCCCGTTCCGCCAGTTCGGCGCCGGGGTGCTCGACAGCGCGGTCACCCCGTTCACCGGCGACATGGACGTGACCAGTCTGGGGTTCGCGAAGGGGTTGGCCGAACTGACCATCGAGCAGGATCAGCCATATCCGTGGCACCTGCTGGCCGTCATCCGCACGCTGACGGCAAACCAAGGGTGACCGCCATGACGATCAGACCGGCAATGCTTGACGACCTCCCCGCGCTGATGGATCTGGCGCACCTGATGCACGCGGAAAGCCGGTTTGCCGAGTTCCCGCTGTCCGAACACAGGACGGCCCAGACGTTTGCGCGACTGATGGCGGCTGACGATGGCGCCGTGCTGGTGCTCGAAGGCGACGACGGGCAGATCGTGGGCGGCGTGATGGGTGCTGTGACCGATCACTGGTCGCTCGGTATCCGCGTGGCCGGCGAGCTGGCGGTGTTTCTGACGCCGGAGGCGAGGCGCGGGACGGCTGCCGTGCGCATCGTCCGGGCGTTCGAGGCGTGGGCTACGGAGCGCGGCGCGTCGAGCATCGACATGGGCATCACGACCGGCGTGCATACCGAGCGCACCGGGCAACTGTACGAGCGGATGGGCTTTGCATTCAAGGGCATGACCTACACGAAGGGGATCAGCGGTGTGTGACCCGGTAACGATGATGATGATAGTGGGCACGACCATGACGGTCGGCAGCACGCTGGCGCAGGGCAGTGCCGCGAACAAGCAGGCCAAGTTCGCCGCCAAGCAGGCGCAGGCGCAGGCCGATGCCGAACAGGTCGCGGCATCGCAGCGCGCGGAGAAGATTCGCCGGCTCGGACGCCAGCAGCAGGGCGAGGCGCGCGCGGCGCTGGCCGGATCTGGCGTGGATGTGGGCCAAGGTTCCGCGCTGGTGATCGACAAGCAGATCGGGCTGGATTCGCAGTCGGACGCGATGACCGAACTGCTGACCGGCACGCAGCGCGCGACATCGCTGAACGACCAAGCCGGCGCATTCAAGATCGCCGGCAAGAACGCCAAGCGCAGCGCGCAGATGTCTGCGCTCGGATCGGCCATCAGCGGTGGCGCGAAGGCGTCGTCCGGGTGGCAGGGCACGCCGACGTGGGACCCGACCAAGCCCATCGGCAACGCGGAGTGGTGATCCATGCAAATACCTGTCGGTAATTTCGGGTTCAAGGTTGCAGAGCCGGCGCAGCGGGTGAATGCGCCGGCGGCGGCATTTGGCGATGCGCAGGGCACGGCCGATCTCGGGGCGAACCTGAGCAACGTCGCTGACGCCATGCAGGCCAAGCAGGTGAAGGCGGCGCAGGAGGCTGAACGCCAGATGCGCGAGCGTCTGCAGGCTGACGCTGCGCTTGAACGGGCCAAGGCAGCAAACGCTGTGCTGGATCGTGAGATCGCGGTCGATTCGATCAGCAAGGACATCAGCGCGCGCGTGGAGTCGGGTGACCTGCATTACGACCAGGCACCGGTCGAGTACAAGAAGGCGATCACGGCGCTGGGCACGCCCAAGCTCACGACTTCCGACCCGGTGACCGTGGAGAACTTCGACCGTGGCATCAAGCGCGCCGACTTCAAGGGCGAGTCCGGGATTGCGACGGTGGTCACCAAGGCGCGGGGCGCGGACATGCGCACGCAGACTGATGGCGTGCTCGACCGGCTGGGCAAGCTCGCCGGCATGCCGGGCGCAGATGTGGCCGCCATCACTAAGCAGGCGGACGGACTGGACGAACTCGGGCGTCAAGCCTACGGCGGTGCGTGGGGGAAGAAGAAGCAGGACTTCATCGACGCCAGTTGGGACGCTCAGTTGAACCAGCAGGCCATGTCCGTGCGCAACGACGTGAAGGGGATCGACGCGCTGGCGCAGAAGGTGACGTCAGGCGAGTACGCCGACAAGCTCGACTCGAACCGGCGCAATTCTCTGGTCGCCAAGCTCGACGGCTACAAGACGTCGCTGATTCAGCGCAACGAGGCTGCGGCGGCGCGAGCCGAGCGCGAGCGGGAACGGCTGCTCAAGCATGCGGAAGCCGAGTTCAACACGTTCCAGGCGCTGGCCGACAAGGGTACGATCCTCAGTCCTGAATACGTCGACCGAGCGGTCGCGGCCACGGCCGGCACACCGTACCAAGGCGGCATCAAGGCGCTGGCGCAGCAGGCACGCGAGACGGGCGGGCTTGCCTCGCAGCCGCTGCGCGCTCAACAGTCGCTGCTTGACCAGATCGACCGGCAGATATCGGCTACCGGTCGCACGCCTGAACTGGACAAGCGCCGGGAACAGATATCGAAGGTGCTCACCGCCAGCGAATCTGACCTGAAGGCCAATGGCCTGCGCGCGGGTCTGGAGCGCGGGGTCATTGCGGCAATCGCGCCGCTCGATACCTCGACGCCGGAAGGATTCGCCGGATCGGTCGCCGAGCGCATCAAGCAGGCCGACACTGTGGCGGCATGGGCCGGGAAGACGGTTTCGCCGCTTGACGCCGACGAGGCCGAGACGGTGCGCAAGATGCTGTCCGCGCTGCCGCCGAAACAGAGGTCCGAGGCGGTCGCAACGATCTCCGGTGCGGTCGGGCCGAAGCTTGCCGGCGCCATTGCCGAGCAACTGGACAAGCAGGATCGTCCGCTTGCGCTCGCGTTTGCCACGGCCGGCGACCGGACCACGGCGAACCGCTACACGTCCGAACTGATCCTGAAGGGTGCGGGCGCCATCAAGGACGGCACGGTGATGAAGGACAGCGCGAAGGTTACCGGCTGGCGGGCCACGATTGCGACCGAGGTCGAGGGCGCCATCGAGAACGAGCAGGCGGCGACGGCCGTCAAGGATGCGGCGTACTACATCGCGGCCGGCATCGCGCACGAGAACGGCGGCAGCCTGTCGTCGTCCGACCTGAAGAACGCGGTACGCCTGGCGGTCGGTGGCGATGTGGTCGAGCACAACGGAAAGAAGATCCCGATCCCGGCCGGCATGGATCAGGGCGACTTCGAGAAGCGCATCAAGAGCGTGTCGGCGGCGGATATCGCCAAGCAGTCGCAGGACGGGAAGGTGCGCGTCGGTGGCGTCGAGATGTCGGCGCAGGACTTCGCGGCGAGCGTGCCCGGCCAGCAGTTGATGTACGCCGGCCCCGGCCGGTATTTCGTCATCGTGAAGGGCCGTCCTGTCGTCAATTCGCAGGGCAAGCCGATCACGGTGGGGGTCAAGTAATGGGCTTGCTCGATGCGTACCAGGACAGCACCGACAAGGTGGCCGAGGTCATGGCTTCCCGGCCGGTGGAGCCCGAGCCGGCCAAGCCGAAACACTCCGCATGGTCGGTGATCCCGCGTGCCCTGGGTGCGGCCGGCGCCGAGGTGGTGGGCAATGTATCGGACGTGCTCGACGCCTTCGGGCAGACGGCAGCCGCAGCCGGGGGAATGGGGCCTGGCATCCGACCTGACAGCCAGAAGCGGACGGAGCAGTCCGCCGAGGCGTTCCAGAAGCTCAAGGTCGAGGGTCTGGACTTCCGCGGGGAGGATTCCCAGCAGGTCTACAATTTCGCGCGCGATCTCCGCCCCGACCCGATCACGGCCGGCAACGCCGAGAACATCGTGTTCGGGCTGACGAAGGGGCTGGCGAAGGCGGTCGGATCAGCGGCAACGCTCGGTCCGGTGGGTGGCGCGTTTGCCTTCGGTGGCTCGGAGGGCATGACCGCTGCCGAGGATCTGGCGGTGCAGGGCGTGGATAAGGCGACGCGCACGAAGGTCGGGGCCGTGACAGCAGCCATGAACACGGCGGGCGTGCTGCTTCCGGTGACGGGTAGCACGCTGGCGACGACGGCCACGCTGGTCGTGGTCGGCGGGCCGGGTTCGTTCATCGCGCAGCAGGCTGCCATCAATCACATCCTGAGCAGCGCCGATTACGGCGAGATCGCCAAGCAGTACGACCCGCTTGACCCGGTGGGGCTGATCGTCTCGACGCTGGTCCCTGCGGGCTTCGCGGCCTATGCCAAACGGGGCGGGTTCGCTCCACGTCCGGCGATGCCTGACGCCGTGCCGGGTGTTGCGCCCGATGCTCCGGTCGCTCCGGATGTTGCGCCTGCAGCGCCGAAGATGGCACTCACGCAGGACGATATCGACGCGGTGATGGTGCAGAACCTCACGGCGGGGCGGGATGCGCATGAGGCGGCGCGGGTTTCGATCACAGAGAAGGACGGGGGCTGGATGCAGGCGGGGTCAGAGTTCGGCACTGTCGGCGGGACCGTTCGCAACGGAGTCCTGCGCATCACGCACGCGGAGGTGGTCGAGGCGGAGCGCGGCAAGGGCTACGGGATCGGGCTGTACCAGACGCTCATTGACGAGGCGCATCGGCGCGGGCTTCAGGTCACAAGCGATTCGACCGTCGAGATGCCTGCGGCGCGCGTTTATGAGGCTCTTTCCCGGCGTGGCTACGAGGTCAGCAAAGCGGATGGCGTGGGTTTAATCGAGCCAGATGACGCAGCACCGTTTGGGGGCCTGTACGGACCGCAGGGAGACTCCCCGGTTTTCTCGGTCGGGGCCAAGAAGCCGGCCGGAGAAGTCGCCGCGACAGACGCCGCCGAGGTCGATGCCTTCCGCACCCGCGTCGATGACCTGATGACGAACCAGCCGGACATGGTGGCGCGCATCGACGAGAACGGCGAACCGGTGCGACTGGCTGACGAGTTGGCCGCGATCCGCAAGGCAGCCGAGGAAGGGACCGACACGGAATTCGGCACGCTCGATGCGCCGCTCTTGCAGGTGGCGGCAGAGTGCGCGCTGGCTATAGGAACAGCAGCGATATGAGGATGGCGAGCAGCGCCATGCCGCCGACCACGTAGAGCCACTGTTTCGTATAGGCCCAAGCATGCCGCCAGCTACCGCCGAACACGCACAGCCCGGTCAGGGGCACGACGGACAGCATCGCACCGAAGATCAGCGCAACGCGAAGCCACTCCGGCAGAGAAGAAAGGAATTCACTCATGCACGCAGACTGCATCAAGAAAGTGCTCGCCGCTGCTGGCGGTCGGAAGATCAGCGACGCCAAGCTCAAGGCCATGGACGACGCGATCAGCGGGAAGATGCGCGACCTCGCAAGACGCGACCCGGACGGGTGGCGGGCGAAGACGAAGGACCAGCGTATCACCGAGGCGGCGCAGGCTGCAATGATGGATATCGAGGCAACGGCCG
>ERZ650303.512-NODE-512-length-11843-cov-10.902443_pt1 | contig 11843 bp, 17 predicted proteins | sample MGYA00376239_ERZ650303 | MGnify/ENA primary metagenome ERZ650303 (study PRJEB26733, sample SAMN07839262) | wastewater metagenome | biome: small river; feature: stream; material: water | place: USA: North Carolina | collected 2016-04-05 ... | reverse complement strand
GTGGATAGTAACCGCTTAATTCGTAGATCGTAGTTTTTCAGTTCGTAGATAGTAGTTTCTCAGTTCGTAGATAATAACCTATTAGCTCGTAGATAATAAATCGTAATATACCCAGTCCGCAGTCAGTACCCGACAAAAATAAATCCCCTTACCCCCTTGCCCACTGCCTCTCCCCCTAGCTACGATCTAATCAACAGAGGAGACCCCCGCATGTTCGACGACCTCGACTTAGACCTCCCCCCGCTGGACCTCCCAGTGGACAACCCGATTGCCTTAATGGCAACTCCTACTACCCACTTATGGCCAATTGCGTTCATACGTGATTTAGCCCTTGGGCTTGACTCCGAAGAAGACGTTCTTGAACGACATAGCATATCTAAGGATGACTACGACCGAATCGTAAACCACCCGCGGTTCAGATCGGAATTTCACTCCGTACTGACCTCCCTTCAACAGTCAGGACAATTATTTCGCGAACGAGCCAGGATGCAGGCTGAAGACTACCTTGCGAAGATCGACAATATAGTCAACGACCCAAACACAGACTACAAAACTGTGCTCGCAGCAATTGACAAAGTAGTCGGGTGGTCTGGGCTCGCAGCGAAAACCCAAGCAGATACTGGCGGGGCTACGCAGGCTAACGTACAGATTAATATAAACCTATGAACATCCATCTCCGTGATCCCCAGTACGTTTTGGGCGCCCGCGCTGAATCGGTCGATACGCTCTTAGCAATCGCCGGCGGGCTATTTTCAGTAGACGTGATGTTCTTTAGCTCGTCTCTACCCCCCGCCGCGCTAACTGCACTCCCACCCTCCTCGTGGGCCGTATGGTCTATCATCACTGTGTTCATGACGATTGGTCGCATCCTGTGGCCTACTAACCCAGGAATCATAGCAATCACAGCTACGCGGTTTTTGCAATGCGTATTCTGGTGCGCGTTAGCCCTAGCATACTATCACTCCTCTAACGCATACTCCGCTACCGTATTCGTACTAGCATTTGCCGGCGGATCGTGCTGGTCGCTCACAAGGAGTGATTAATGGACTCCTTATCGGATATAATCAAAGCGTTGGAGTCTAACCCCGGAGCAGGTGGACTTACCCTCGGAACCATGCTCATCTTGTATCGTATCGCCCGTAACGTACGAGCAGATAATCGCGAGGATAACGTGCAGAGGCAGATCGACGAGTGGTATAAAAAGATAGCGGATTCCGTAGACTCGCTTAACGCGCAGATACGCGCGTTGCTCGCAGAAAACGCGCAGTTAAAAGCGGAAGTAGCCGTGCTGAAATCGCAATTAGAGGAGAAACAGGATGACGTACCAAAGGCTCAGTAGGCTACGCGCATACCGTACTGGGTTGGCCGAAGACTTGGCTACCCTCCGTACCTTCGTAGGAACCGAAGAATCTCACGGAATTAGTGAAGCCGAGCGGCAGACAATCGTAATGAGCGATTTACTCGACATCCTCAACAAGCGCGTGGAGTTACAAAATGGCAGCAAATGATTACCAAGTAGGCGGAACGCACTACAAAGACATGGGCGTCGAGCCCTGGGACGTAATTGATACATGGCCGATAGAGCAGCAGGTTGGCTACTATCGCGGTAACGTCCTCAAATATACGATGCGTATGGGGGCGAAAGGCGCCCCCACTGACGACCTTCGTAAAGCAGAACACTACGCCCGTAAATTAAGCGAGGTGTTGACACGCGCGCACTCCCCGATCAGTCTTGATACTGTCGGTGCCGTTCCACTGTGTGCTAACCTCCCGATGAGCAAGTAACTCTCATGGACCCCCGCACATGACCCCGGCCATCAACGCCCTCTATGTCCGATCCTCGCAGGGAGCCGGGGTCGTCCAGAACACCGCGCAGCGGCTCGATCTGCCGGTCTGCCTCGTGGCGGCCATCGTCCTCGTGGAGAGCGCAGGAGAGCCGCTGGCGGTTCGATTCGAGCCTCCCTACAGGTACTACTGGGACAACCACTCCGGGGCCGCCTACCGCCGCGTTACGCCCGCTGAACGGGCCTCGGAGACGGCCCCGCCTGACTTCGCCGCCCTGCCGTCGATCGGCTCGCGGGACACCGAGTGGGCGTTGCAGGCGGCCTCGTGGGGGCCGATGCAGGTGATGGGGGCCGTGGCTCGCGAGCTTGGGTTCCGCGGGTGGTTCCCCGCCCTCTGCACCTGGCCTGCGGGCGTGGAGTATGGCGCCAACCACCTGCGTAAATTGCGGAACCGCTTCTTGGACCAGTACGGATGGGAAGGAGTAGCCGCCGCTTACAATGCCGGGTCTCCGAACCGCCGGGACAATGGTCAGTGGGCGAACCAATCGTATGTAGATAAAGTCCGCGCTATGGGCGGATTTGAGGGCCTGTGATATGTCGCGTAAAATTTACCTCCCCGTGCTTGGCATATGGGAAGATATTGACGACGTTACACTATTGAATGGTGTGCCGAAAGTAGCGTCGGATGGGTCACTTGTAGACTCCTCCGGAGCACCGATTTCGGTGGCTGCTGCCGCTCGGTTCCCATCGGTAGCCGTTAGCGGGGCTTCTATTTCGTTAACTATCGCTCATATCGGCAAACTGGTATGTGTTACTACAGGAGCCTCAGATAGCGCGGTTTCATTACCAGCGTCTGCTACTAATGGTGATACACTTATCACCGCGAAAGCCGATACTGGAGCCGGGAAAGTAAACATTAGTTCCGATACAGCGTGGCTGATAGCGCAGGACGATGTAGTGCAGTGGGTGTATAATGGAAGCGCATGGGCCGCATTGGATTGGCGTATATCTCCCGTACGCCAAGTGTTTACTTCTACAGGTGTCTATACTCGCTTTCCGCTATCGCGATACGTGTACGCGAAGCTGATCGGCGGCAGCGGCGGCGGCGGCGGAGGCAGGAAGGGCGCGGCCGGCAGCGTGCGTTGCGGCGGTGGCGGCGGACAGGCCGGCGGCTATTCGGAGCGGTTGTTCCCAGCGGGATTACTCGGGGCGCCGCTGACGCAAGTGCCGGTTACGATCGGCGCGGCCGGCGTTGGTGGGGCTGCTCAGCCCTCAAACAGCACGAACGGCAATAGCGGAGCCGCCGGCAGCGCGACCAGTTTCGGAACACTGCTGGTCGCGCAGGGTGGCTCGCTTGGCGCCGGCGGCACATCATCCAGCGGGTCCGGCGGCGCCTCCAATGGCGTCGGTACGATCAACGCGATTGCAGGTGCCGCCGCCGGTACTGCCGGAGGCGCCGGGGTAGCCGCCGCGACGCACGGCGCGATAGCAGCCAGCGGGTCTTCCGGCGGCGGCATCACGTCGGGCAACGTCGATTCAGCCGGTGCAGCCGGACGCAATGGCGGGCGCATGGGCAACGACATTACCGGTGGCGCAGCGGGCGCGTCTGCTGGCGGGAATGGCGGAGACGGACAAAGCCAGCCGACTGACTTTTCCCTCGGCTTCTTCGGCGGCTCTTCCGGCGGGTCCGGCGGTAGCAGCTTGGTCGGTAATGGTGGTAACGGCGGCAAAGGTGGGTGGCCGGGAGGCGGTGGGTCCGGAGGAGGTGCGGCGGTTGACTCTGTGGGTAACGCAGGCGCTGGCGGCGATGGTGCCGACGGGGCCGCAGAAATCACTACATTGTTCTGAGGTATTAAATGAGTACGAATCGGTTTGCGATAGTGACGTTGGCGACTAACATCGTCGATGGCGTTTCCGTCGGGCAGCCGTACGTCCCCCCGACGAAGATCGCTCTGGAAGTATTGAAGGGCGAGATGGTCGGTCCGGAGTTTCGATATCACCCCGGGGAAGTTCCGAGGTTTACAGCCCCGCCGGAGGAACCCCCGCCGGAAGAGCCGCCAGCGGAGTAAGTAGTAACCCCGGAGATAACCAGGCGAGCGTACTGTAGGTTATATGCTTCAAATAAATTACACTTCTCCGGGGCCGATTGCTAGCGCGTTCATTCGTGAGCGCGCTAGCATGTCTCTTTTGCTCGGGCCGATCGGGTCTGGTAAGTCTGCGGCGTGTGTAATTAAGATACTTACCTTGTGCATCAAGCAGCACAAGGGGCCAGATGGGATGCGCCGTTCTCGATGGGCGGTAGTGCGTAATACGAAAGAGCAGCTAAAGGACACTACACTACGCACTTGGCTTGACTGGCTACCGCCTAACTCGTCGTTAACGGTGTCCGATGGGTGGGGGCAGTGGAAGGAAGTAGAGCGTACGTTCTACTTGGAATTTGATGACGTACGTGCGGAAATTCTCTTTCGCGCGCTAGATAAGCCAGAGGACGTGAGTAAACTCCTGTCCCTCGAACTTACTGGCGCGTGGTTTAATGAGTGCCGTGAGATTGACGTTGTGCTGTTTAACCGTGCGTATGAGCGATGCGGTCGATATCCATCAGTTCGTAATGGTGGGTCCGCATGGAGTGGCATCATCGCGGACACCAACGCCCCTGTTATGGGGTCCGATTGGTATAAAGTCATAGAAGGGCTGCCCCTGGTTGACGACCAGCCTAACTCAGTAGTTCCCGTAGTGTCATATAAGCAGCCCTCTGGTATGAGCGCGGAGGCCGAGAACCTGCCTAACCTCACTCCGGGGTACTACCAAGATAAGGCCCGTGGCAAAACACAGGACGAGATAGACGTATACATCCACGGTATATATGGAGTATCGGACTATCTGAAGCCGGTGTTCGCACGGCAGTTCAAGCATAAGCACCACGTCTCTACAACTCCGCTCAAGGTTATACCCGGGGCGCCGGTGATCGTAGGGATTGACCCGGGGCTATCGTTCGGAGCGGCGCTGTTCCAAGTGGACTGGGCGGGGCGTATATTTTTGCTGCGGGAGATCGCTAGCTTCGACGAAGGGCTTACGACGGTATGTGAGCGTAAGCTACTCCCCCTCCTACGCAATACGTTCCCGGGGTGCCCGGTCATTACGGTGATTGATCCTGCGGGGTTCAATCGTTCGTCGAACGACGAGAAGCGGGCTACGGACATACTCAGGTCACACAAGCTGCGTTGTAGGCCGGCGGATAATAACGACCCGAACTCGCGCGTACAGGCGCTACGACAGCTACTTGATGAGTGGACACCTGACGGCCCTAAGATTCTCATCGACCCTAGCTGTAAGATGCTCATTAGTGGCTTCATGGTTAACTACGTGTTTCAGAAGCACCGTAGCGGGCAGTTTTCGCCAACCCCATCGAAGAACGAGTATTCGCACGCGATGGACGCTGCGGGCTACGCCGCTATGTATTTAACCCGTGGGTTCCGATATGAAGACGCCACTACCATAGATGAGTATAGGGCTGCGGTAAATAGCCAGCAGCAGTCGCAGCCGATGGATTCGTACACAGGGTATTGACATGTTACAAGAGACAAACGAAGCCTACAGCAAGCTCGTCGGTGTAGTAGACCGTGTGTTCGGGCTTGCGAAGAGCGATCGTCAGTACTACGAGACGAAGTGGGTCGCTAACCACCTACAGTACCGCGGCAAGTACGACAACACCGTAACGCTTCTGCCCGGGCGGTCAAGGGTGTATCCGCGAGATACGCGCGTGAAGGTGGAAGGCTTCGTCGCAAAGATGATGGAACTGATGTTCCCGGCCTCGGAGAACAACTTTACATTCCAGCCATCGCCTGTGCCTGACATTCCTAGGGAAGACTTGCAGCGTATTATGCAGCAGGTGCAAGACCCGAAGGAGGTGCGGGAAGCAGTCATGGCGTTCGCGCAGGAGCGAGCCGACGCCATGACTACGGAATGCGAAGACCAGTTGCAGGAACTCGACTGGACGCAGATGTGTAAGTCCGTACTTCGTAGTGGTGCGAAGTATGGGTTAGGTGTTGCCCGTGGCCCGGACGTTATTTTTAAGGAACGTAAGTACTACCTGCCCGACCCAGTTACAGGGTTAGTTAGTACGCAGAAAGAAGATTATCCCCGCCCATTCTTCGACGCGGTGAACATCTGGCGGGCGTATCCTGATTTTTCTGCGCGCGTATGGGAAGACCAGCAGTTCTTCTTTGAGGAAGTCGTTCTTACTCGGCCGATGTTGTATGCGCTAGCTAAGCGTACGGATTTCCGCGGTAAGATAATCCGCGATTACCTGCGCGAGCACACTACTGGTACGTATCGGCCGGCGGAGTACGAGTCTAAACTATACGCGGATGGCGAAGGCAGGCGCTCTGTTCCTAGCGCGCGGCAGTATATGGTACGTCGCAACTTACTATTTGTAGCTGCTAAGTATCTCCGTGATATCCCCGGCATGGTTGACTTACCTACGGAAGACGAAGAAGACGTGTTCGTCGATGTGTGGACTATCGACGGGTTCGTTATAAAAGCAGTCCGTCCGCCGCTAGGTGAACGTCCATCTGATCTGTATCATGGGTTTATTTACCTCGGAGATGAGGAGTCCCCGATCTGTGGCGTTGGTATGCCGGAGAATCTGCGCGATTCGCAGATGCAGGTGTGCGCGGCTAGCAGAGCGTTGATGGATAATACTGCGGCGGTTGCGGGTCCGATCGTTGAAGTGAATGAGGCTCTACTAGCGGCAGGAGAAGGTAAAAAGCAGGTTCGCTCGTTCACTACGTTCCGACGAGACGACATGGGGGCAGATGGTAACATCCCCGCTATTCGTAACGTATCGGTAGATTCGCATATCCAAGAGATTCTTGCGGTACTCAAGTATCAGCGGGAAGTACTTGATGTGGAGTCTATGCTGCCGTCATGGCTTATGGGGCAGACGCAACAGTTAGGGGAGGCGTTCCGCACTACTAGCAACATGTCTGCCATGCAGGGCGGCGCTAACCTGTTCGCAAAGGATACGGTCCGGGCGTTCGACAAATTTATTAAGTCGATGATTACATCTCTGTATAACTGGAACATGGAGTTCAATGATAAGCCCGAGATCAAGGGGGACTACGATGTTATTCCGCGCGGCACTGTGTCTTTGCTTGCTCGTGAAATTCGTGGTATGGCTCTTGATCAGCTTGCCACTACGCTTAGTCCTGAAGATAGGGCGTTAATTGATACACGCGAGATGCTTATCGAGCGTATAAAGTCTCGTGACCTACCGACTAAGTTGATCCTGAGTGAGCAGCAAGCTGCGGCAGCACAGCAGTCTATGCAGCAGCAGGCTACGGCCGCACAGCAGATTGAGCAGTCTCTTACGGCGGCTAAAGCGCAGCAAGCCTCTGCCGCCGCTAGTAAGTTAGGCGCGGAAGCAATGGCGATCGGCATGAAAGCGCCGGTGGAAGCGCAGAGCATGGCGAATGATTCTACGGCGAACGCTATTGCGTCTATAGGGGGTATGCTGAACGATGGACATCAAATCGAAAGAAGCAGTGCTGATTCGGCAGCTTCAGGCTAGTATGGATACGCGAGTAAAAGAGCTATTACATGAGCTACTAGAACTACGTGAAATGAGACACGCTGTTGCCCTACTGGAAACTGATGACCGGAGGCTTGCCGGTCGAGGGTTAGAATGTCGCGATATACGCCGCGTGTTATTGACACGCGCGTTGCCCGATGTAGACTCGGACCACGAGGTGAACTATGTCTGATTACGCTGATGACTTCGGGAAGTTCTTCGCGGAAGACCTGGCCGCAGCTACTGCTGAGCCGGCGCCTCCGGTCGAAGACGTGCCGGCGGAGGAGCCGGAGGCCGCCGCCCCGGTCGAAGAGCCCGTCGTGGCTGAAACCCCGATCGTCGAGGAAGAGGCCACTGCTGCGGCGGAGGAGCCGGAGGCCGCCGCCCCGGTAGAAGACCCCCGACAGGCGGAGATCGACGCGCTGCGGGCTGAACTGGCGGCTCTGCGGTCGGAGATGGCCGCCCCGAAGGCCCCGGTGGAACCCCCTGCGCCGGCCCCCGCCGCGGAGCCTCAGCGACCGGAAGCGTCGCTTCGAGCCGAACAGGCCCTCAAGACTTACGCTGAGGAATGGCCGGAGCAGTTCGCTGCGATCCAGGCGTACCATACCCTTGCGGAAGAACGTACGACCGCTATCGTCCAGGAGGCGTTTGGTAGGCTAGCGCCGTTCGTGGAAAAGATGGCGCAGGAGAAGTTGTTTGCCGATCTGCGCCAGATGAGTGATGTGCGGTTCGACGAGTCTGCGGACGCCGTAGTGAAGTGGGTGGAGTCGCAGAAAGACCCGGAGATTCGTAACGGGTACAAGGCGGTGCTGTTCCCGGGTAGCCCGCTTCGCGCAGACGCTGCCCGGATCGCGGAGGTGTTTCGTACCTATCACGCGATCAACCGTAAGGATACGCCGGTGCCTGCTCCTGCGGCAGTTGTGCCGGCTAAGGAAGAGAAGAAACAGGAGAAGCAGGTTTTGAAGGAAGTGCTGAAGACTATGGCTCCGGTAGCGTCGCGCCCTGGTGCAGCTACTACGTCTGAACCAGACCCTGATGACTTTGAAGCTAACTTTGCCGTCTTTTTGAAAGCGGCTAGCGGCGCTAACTGAGAGGTAGATTCACATGGCTCTGTCCCGATTTGGTGATATCGGTTCGCGTACAGCTTCCTACAATATCGTAGAGATGCTGAAGCGGATGGTCCCGCTGATGCCGCTGGAGCGGTTTGGTCAGTCGGAAGTGGTTCCGCTGAATATGACGCAGACCGTGAAGTGGCGGCGATTCGAGCCGCTGCCGGTTACGACGGTTCCGTTGACTGAAGGCATCACGCCGGCCGGGCATACTCCGACTGTCACGGATGTCACCGCTAATTTAGTTCAGTACGGCGGATTCATCCGGCATTCCGATGTCATCCTTGATGTGGCTACGGACCCGATTCTCGCGAATTACCGCGACCTGCTCGCGCAACAGTGTGCAGAAACGCTCGAAACTGTTCGCTATCAGTCGCTCCTCGCTGGCTCGAACGTGTTTTACGCGAACGGCACGGCCCGCAGCGCGGTGAATACCGTGGTGTCTGCGACGCTGCTTCGTAAGGTCGCGCGTATGTTGGTGCGTAACAACGCGCGTGAATTTACGTCTGTCGTGGCGTCGAGCCCGAACTACGCTTCGCAGGCTGTGGAAGCGGCGTACATTGTCCTTAGTCACCCGGACCTTGAGTACGATATCCGCCAACTTCCGGGGTTCATCCACAAGAAGAACTACGGACCCGGCGTTACCGCGCTCCCCGGCGAACTCGGTTCGTGGGAACGGTTCCGGTTCATCGAGTCTACGCTGTTCGCTCCGTTCTACGGCGCAGGCGGTACGAAGGGCTCGATGATAGGCGCGGGTACGGCGGCGGATGTCTATCCGATGATCGTACTGGCCATGAACGCTTGGGCTACGGTCGTGCTCCGCGGTTCGTACTCTGGTAGCGATCGTAGCGCGGATGGTACGTCTGTCGTGTCGCCAGTTGATCTGATCGTGAAGAACCCTGGTTCTGGCGGTGCGGAAGACCCGATGAACCAGCGTGGGTCGGTTTCTTGGAAGACCATGTTTACGGCGCAGATTCTCCAAGATGCGTGGATGTGCCGTGTTGAAGTTGCGGCTACCGAACTCTGATAGGAGGATATAGATATGCACAGTGAAATGGCTAACATCGCCGCGTGCTATTCGTCGGCGGGTGTCGCGATCAACGCCGCTGGTGCGGCTACGATCAAGACTACGAATGCTTCGCAGATCATGTTCAACGGCGCTATTAAGTCCGTTGCAGCTACATCGGCGATTGCGTTCCCCGCTACGATTGCTTCGCAGCCGGCGAGTACTACGTTTACGTATCTCCTGACGTTCAAATTCTCCGATAGTTCCGCGCGAATCTTTGGCCCGCAGGAACTGCTGGATGTGAACGGTACGAATATCGGCAACCGTAACCCGACGGCGAACGCTACGGCCATCGCCAATAGCCTCCCGCGCGTTCCGGACGGGTTTGTTGTGGTCGGAGCGGTGAAGATTACGACCGATGCTTCGACCGTCTTTACCCCCGGTACTACGTTGCTTGACGCCGCCGGTATCACAGCAACGTACAAGAACCTGTCAGGATACCCGGACTACGGTATCACGGTCTGATAAGAAGGGGCTTCGGCCCCTTACTTCTCTGTGGGGGTATCGTGGATAACGACAGCGTTGCCAGTGTTAAGCGGGCTGAAAACGGGTGGGTGCTATGCGTAAAAGTACCCTCCGGAGAGGAATACGCTATGATGGATCAGCACCGTATGGCGGTGTTTACTACGGTAGCTGATCTTACTGCTTTCCTCGGCTCTGTTCTCGATTCCTATCCGGAGACTGAATCCGAAGATGATATGGACGAGGATGAAATGTTCGCACAATCATTCAGAGACGCCTTGAAAGGTATGCAGTCATGACCGATTTTGACTTTGGGGACATTGATTCTCCACAGATTATTATCCCTGATACTCACTTAGACACGAGCCCGACCGTCGCGCCTCCGCCTACTGGGAAGAAATATCGGGTGATTATCAGTAGCGAGGCTAACAAGCCGTCAATCCGGTATCTGGCTATTAACGGCGTGTCTCGATATGTGCAGGTCGATGTTGAAGTGGAACTCGAAGAAGAGTTCGTACGGATGCTGTCTGAAGGCACGCGCCCTATGCCGCGCGAAACCCGGGTCGATGGGATCGGCTCGATCGAGAGTATTAATGTGCGAGCGCATCAGTTCCAAGTGTTAGGCCCGGCATGACTACCAAGGCGTCACTACTCACGCAGCTAAAGTTTGAGCTTTTCGAGTCAGACTACGGCGGTATGTGGACGCCAGATTACCTCACTCGTAAGCTCAACGAAGCTCAGTATCGGTTTTGCGAAGACACTGGGTTGTTCGTCGATCGCGCCACATACGCCGTGAACGTCGCAGCGGGTACACAAGATTACCCGCTCGACCCTAAGATTATTCGTGTGCTAGACGCACGTATCTCCGGGTCGTCTTGCCCGCTAATGCAACTCTCTTATGAGGAGTTTGTAGCGTATGTCGCCGACGATACGACGTATGTGGGTACGCCCACAGTATTTACTACTGAGGCGGCGATGGGTACTTTTTCAGTACCTACGCCATCCGCGGATGTAACAATCAGGTTGCGTGTTCACCGGTATGCGCTGCACGAGATTGACGATACGCATGGGTCTGAGACCCCGGCGCAATTCGATCGGGCATTGATTCACTACGCCGCTGCTGAAGCCCTTTTGAAGCATGATGCGGAGTTATCTGACCCGGTGAAGTCGGCGGAGCACCGCAGTATTTATCGGGAAGAAGTAATACGCGCGCGTCAGTATGTAAACAACGTCATGGGCACGCACCTTGCCGTCGAAGTGAACCCTTCCTATGTGGTGTAAATTATGCCTACCCCAAAGGCGAAAGAGCTATACTCTATAGTAGGGTTTGATTTCGGCATTAATAATCTCGAAAATGCTACGGCCCTAGAGGCAGATTCTCTAGGGCCGTATTCGTATAAGTACCGTATCGCCCTCCGCGAAGCGGTGAACGTAGACCTCACTCTTACCGGCGGGGTTCGTCGTCGCGACGGGTACTCCTTGGTATCCCCTGGGCGGGTTACGTCTTTATGGGCGGATTCTCGCATGCCCTTCGGGCTTTGCGTCCGTAATGGGTACTTATGCCGGGTGTCTGAACAGGGGGCGTTTACGCAACTTACTACCGTTACGAATGAGCAGGTTTGCTACGCATATGTTAATGGCGAGGTATTGTGGTCGGATGGGGTTCGCTGCGGGCGGGTAAAGTCGGACGGCACCTGGAATTACTGGGGGCTCCCTGTCCCCCCAAAGCCGTCTGTCACGGTTGGTAGCGGTGACCTCACTGAAGGGCGCTATCGTGTCGCAGTTACGTGCGTTACCGCCGATGGGCGAGAGTCCGGCTGCCTCGGGTTCGTAGAGGTTGACGTAGCAAACGG
>ERZ650303.511-NODE-511-length-11844-cov-9.725337_pt1 | contig 11844 bp, 11 predicted proteins | sample MGYA00376239_ERZ650303 | MGnify/ENA primary metagenome ERZ650303 (study PRJEB26733, sample SAMN07839262) | wastewater metagenome | biome: small river; feature: stream; material: water | place: USA: North Carolina | collected 2016-04-05 ... | reverse complement strand
CGCAGCTTCGGCCCGCCGGTCGGGTTGCCGTGCCACACCGACAGCACGTAGTCCTGCCCGCCAATCACGTTGACCTGCTGGTACGCGCCGACGCGGTCGCTGACCGCCGTGCCCAGGCCCGCGCCGCTGAAGCGCTGCTTGTACGCGCCGTGGACGGGGCCGTTGGTCGGCCGCGAATAGCTCACCGTGCCGGTGGTGCCGGCGCTGTATGCCACCCAGTTGTCGGCCAGGCCGTTGGCGTCGCTGTCGGCCTCGAAACTGCTGTTGCGCAGCAGGTTGCCGCCGGCGTTGATGTCGGCCTCGCTGATCAGTACGCCTGCGTTGGTGTACGTGGGCGAGGCGGCCACGGCGGTGGAATACACCGCCGGGTCATGCTCGACGATGGGCAGCACCCAGCGGCCTGGCCCGGCCATCGACGGCGGCGCGCTGAGGCGGAAGGGCTTGGCCGTCAGGCCCACCGGATGCGTCACGTTGACGATGTCGCCCACTTCGTGCCGGATGCCGACGTCGAAGACCTCCAGCGACGCGCTTAGGTCGTTGAGCGTCAGCTTGTTCAGGCGCTCGGTCGCCTCGCGCATCGCCTGGCTGTAGCGCTGGATGCCGGGCAGCCGCACGCTGCTCACGCGCCACGGCAAGGTGGTTCCGGCGCCGGCCTGCTGCGCAGTGGCCACCGCCTCGCGGTACGGAGTCTGCGACGTGTCGGTGTAGATCACGTCCACCACCGTGGGCACGTTGCCCAGGTCGCGCAGCGTCAGACCTTCCAGCGCGGCGATCTGCCCGCTGGCGTGGCTGTAGCTGGCCGCCGCGGCGGCGTCTGCATCAGCCAGCAGCCGCATGCCGCCGGACGTGGGCACCAGCCACACGCTGGCGTAGGCGCGCAGCACGTCGGCCATGTCGGGCACCGGCACGGACTGGTTGATGGTCAGGCCGATCAGGCGGCGCTTCTCGCCCCCGACCAGCGTGTCATTGGCGTTGGCCGCGGCGGGGACGCTGCTCCACAGCACAGCCTCGCCGGCACCGTAGACGCTGCTGTACAGCCAGTCGGCCAGCGCCAGGCTGGGGTTGTCGCTGTATTCCCAGGTGCTGGGCGTAGCCAGGCGGTGGCTGCCGCTGCCGCCGGCGGTGGTGTCCTTTCGCGGGTCGTACAGCTTGCGGCCCAGCACGCGCACGCTGAAGTTCAGCTGCCCGTTGAACTGCGCCACAGGCAGCGCGAAGACGCTGTAGGCGTAGCCGGCCAGCGTGTCGGCGTAGGTGATGCCCTGCGCGCTGAACGCAGCCACCAGCGCGGCATCGGCGGTCGCCTGGCTGCCGGTGTAGTGCGTGGCGGTGGTGCCCGCCGGCAGCGCCTGATCGTTGAGCAGCGGCGTGTCGACGGTATCGCAGGCGTGGCACCACAGGCACTGCACCAGCACCTTGCTGGGGTCGCTGGCGCTCTTGACGACGTTGAGGATCAGCGCCGTCACACGGTCTGACCCGTAGACCACCGGCACCAGAGCGCGTGCCCCGGCCATGGCCAGCGTGCGCGGCGCGGCTGCCGCGTTCAGCGTCGCGGCCGGCGGGATGGTCAGCCCGCCGTATTGGATGATGGCCACAGCTAGACCTCCAGCAGGCGCACGCGGGTCTCGTAAATCGCCCCGCGCGGCACGTACTGCGGCGGGTCGACGAAGCGCACGGTGTAGGTGGCGCCGGTGGGCGGCCACTTGTATGTCACGTCCAGGTCCTTGTTGGTGCCGTAGAAGCTGTCCAGCGTGGTCTTCTGCGCGGCCGTCAGCACGTGCCCGATGTCGAAGGCGGACTTGTCGGCCGACCACAGCCGGCGCAGCGCCAGGCGGCCGTTGGTGGCGCGCGCCGGGTCGATGCCGCTCTGCGTCGTGAGGGTGCTGTCGTTCAGGGTCATGAACGAGGGATAGCTCGCCATCTAGCGCTCCAGCTTGAAGTCCTGGCCGTTGATGCGCAGCACCGTGCCCACCGGCAGCACGTTGGTGAAGCCGCTGGAGGGCCGCACGTAGGTGCGGGGGCTGTGGACGAATTCGCTGCGGTGGCGCAGCGCGATGCGCACCTCGTCGGTGTCGATCTCGGCCAGCCCGCCCACCGCATCGGCCAGCCACACCACGTCGCCGCTGGCGGTGGCGGCGCCGTCGAATCCGTAGATCGTGATGGCGCGGTCCTGCACGCCCTGCCCCAGCACTAGGCCACCGGCCACGTCGTCGTGGTTCTTCATCACCAGCGTGCCGGAGACCTTGAGCGGGCCGACCTGCAGGTCATCGACGCGCATGCCGATGCCGGTCCACGTGAAACCGTTCCACGACAGCGTGCCGCGCGACGACCAGCGCTGCACTGGCGAGAAGCCGACCTGCACCAGCACGCCGGGCTGCTGCACCGGCGCCGCGAACGCGGTGCTCAGGGGAGACGAGATGGTCTTCATGCGCCGCCCGTGGTTTCGAGTTGGCCCCAGCCGACGATCTGTGGCGGCCGGCGCCGCACTTCGGTGAGGATGCTGGTCAGCGTGGAGTTGACCTGGGCCACGCCGTCGGAGACGCGGTTCACCGCGTCCACCTGCGCCGCGGCGGGCTCGCTGAAGAGCTTGGCAAGCTCGCTGGTCACCGGCGCCAGCGTGGCGGCCTCGCTGAGCGTCTTGCCGGTCTCGGCCAGGTAGTCGGCCACCTGGGCGAACTCGTCGCCTGCGGCCAGCAGCGCCGCCAGCTGCTCGCGGCCGGCGGTGGTGCCGACATCGGCGCCGTCCACCAGCGCGCGGAACTGGTCGCGCGAGCTGATGTCCTGGTTGATGCCCACCGAACGCAGCACGCCCGACACCTCACGCGCCTTGATGCCGGCGATCTCGTCGCGGTTGTAGTAGTTCTGGGCGAAGCTCATCGCCTGCTGCTGCAGCGTGTCCATGCCGCCGGCCATGGCGATGAACTGCTCGCGCACGTCCACCGACAGGCCCGCCAGCCGCGCGAAGGCACCGCCCAGGCCGTTGAGCGTGCCGCTGAAAATCTGCAGCCCCGCCAGCCGCTGGGCGGTCTGCGTCAGCGTCTCGCCCAACTTGCGCAACGGGCCGAGCTGCTTGCTGAACTGGCCCAGCAGCGCCTCTTGGTACTTCTCTACCGCCTTCTCGATGGCCTTCTGCTGCTTCTCGGCGTTCAGGCCCTTCAGGCTGACCTTGATGTCCTTGGTGAAACCGTCGATGGCCTCCACCGGCAGGCCCAGCGCCTTGGCGTATGCGGTGGCGCTGGCGTTGGCCGCCTTGCCGCCGGCATCGAACACCGCCTCCAGCTGGTCGCCGAGCTTGCTGGTCTTCGTCTTGTCGGAGCGCAGCAAGCCGCCTTCGTAGAACTGGAACGCCCTGCCGCTGAAGTCGCCGCCGGCGCCGAAACTGCCCTTGACGCCGGAATCCGCAAGCTCGCGGCCGAACAGCTTTTTGCCGACGTAGTACGCGGCCACCGCAGCGGCGATGTAGGGGATGGTTGCACCAACGCCCATGCCGAGCCCGGCCACGGCAGAACCGCCGCTGATCATCGACCCGGATGCGCTCAGCAGCCCACCCAGCCCGGTACCGCTGAGCGTGGCGCCGGCACCGATGCCCGCCGAGCCGCCGAACGTGCTGATGGCCCCGCCGATGCCGCCCAGGCTGCCAAGCAGGTTCAATCCGCTGCCGGCCGACGACGCGACGGACAGCGGCGAAGCGCCGGCCGCGCTCGGCATCACGGTGCTGGCGATCGCCCCCGCGGACGGCCCCACCAGCGCCTTGATCACCGGCTGCAGGATCAGCGTGCGGAAGTAGTCCTGGATCATCCGCCCCGCGCTCTTGCCACCCTCGAAGATGGCATCCGCCAGGCTCTGGCCGACCTGATCCGCGGTGCGCTGCCACTCGCGCTGCATGTCGTCACGCACGGCCCGCTGCTCGGTCGCATCGGCGATGGACTCGCGCAGGCGGATTTCCTCGCGCGCCTGCTGCGCCAGCTTGCGGTAGCGCTCTTCCTCGCCGTCCAACAGGTCGGCGGTCGCGGCCATCTGGTCGTAGGTCACGGCCAGCCGGCGCAGTTCCACCAGCTCGAGTTGCTCGCGCGCCTTCTTGCCGAACAGCAACTCGACGTTCTCCATCTGCAGGTTCTGCAGCGTCTTCTCGCCGGCCTCGGCCCGCTTGTCCAGGCTGGCCAGGTAGTCGGCGGATGCCTCCAGGCCGCGCAGCGTGGCCTTGGCCTGCTCTTCGGCTGCCTTGGCAAGCTCGCGCATGCCGTCGCGCACGGCGGGCTGCCGAGACACCAACTCGCGCACCAGTTCGCCGTAGCGCTCTTCGCTGACCACGCCGCTGCGGCGGGCCGCGTCCAGCGCGGCCAGGTCCTGCGCGTAGGTGCCGGTGACGCCGGACAGTTCGGCGATCAGCTTGGCCTGCTCCCGCAGCGACTTCTCGCGCTCGCGCTCGGCCGTGGCGTCGCTCTTGCGCGTCTGGGCGCCGTAGGTGAGTTGCACTTCGGCCAGCAGCCGCTTGGCGATCTCGTCTTCGGATTTCCCGGCGTTGGCGCCCTCCTGACGGATGCGCAGGAGCCGCTCTTCTAGCTGCACCTCTGCCGTCTTGTAGCGCGCACGGCCCTTGTCCCATTCGAGGGCGGCCTGTTGCAGTCGCACGTTCTCGCCCTGTGCCATCGCGGCACGGTCGGCCAGCCGCGCCTGTTCGCGCAACGATTCGATCTGCGCCTGCTTGTCGGACACGCTGCCGAACAGCGAACCCAGCAGCCCGCCGCCGTCCTGGCCCTGGATCCGCTTCATGGCGGCGACGCGCGCCTCCATCTGCCCGATCTGGTCCTGCAGCGTCGATTCGCGGCCGATGGACAACACGGCGTCGGCCGTGCTCTTCACCGCGTCCTTGACGCCGAGCCAGGCGCGCTCCATCGTGCCCAGCCGGGCCACCAACGCGGGCGTGCGCCCTTCGATGGCATCGGCGTAGGCGTTCTGCGCCAGCCGCGCGGCCTCGACGGTGCGGCCCTGCTCCTCCAGGTTGCGGATCTGCTCGGCGGTGGCCGCCGACAGGTAGCGCGTCGTCTCCGTCAGCTTGATCGACGCGGCCAGCGGATCCCTGGCCAGCGAACCGAAGGCCTTGGCCGTTTCCTCGGCCGCCGGGCCGCCGGCCCGCTCCAGTTCGATGGCCGCCTTGGTGTAGCGCTCCAGGCTGTCGGCGGCCACGTCGCCGCTGGCGGCGATCTGCGTCAGCACCTCCGCGGCCTTGCCCTGCGTGGCCGACGTTGTGGTGGCGATGCTGCGGGCCATGCCGGCCAGCTTGTCGGCCGTGGTGCCGGCGGCGTTGCCGCTGAGCACGAGGCCGCGCGTGAACTCCTGCGACTCGCGGCTGCCCATCACATAGCCCGCCGCCAGCGTGGCCACCGCGCCGGCCACCAGTGTGAACGGCGAGACCAGGCTGACGACGTAGCCGCCCAGCGCCCGCGCCGCGGCGCCGGCACCGCCGAACACGTCCTTGAGCTGGCCGCCTTGCTGCAGGAACACGGTGAGCGGCGCCTGCCCGCTGGCCAGCGAGACGACGATGTCGGTGAACTGCGCCGGCACCTGGCGCAGCGCGGCGGCGGTCTGCGCGGCGGATACGCCCATCGCGCCCAGCGATCCGGTGGCGGCCTTCTGCGCGGCCTCGGCGGCGCGCGCCGCCTCCAGGTAGGGCCGCAGCGTCTCCAGGTTGGCGCCACGCTGCTTGGCGATGCTCTCGAAGTAGTCGGCGTTGCGCTTGCCGCCGGCGTCGGCCTCGGCCTTCAGCCGCTGCAGCGCGGCGACCATGCGCCCGGTCTCGCGCTCGGCGCGGTCGGCGCCTTTCTTGGCGCCTTCGCCGACACCTTGGAAGCCTTCGCCGGCCTTGCGCCCTTCGGCGCCGACGGCATTCGCCATGTCGGCGACAGTGCGCTTGACTTCCTCGGTGCCCGGCCGCACGCCCGAGGCGTCGACGGTGGGCTTGATGATGACGGGGCGTTGGTCGTCGCTCATCGGGTCAGTCTCATCACGTAGTCCCTCTTGCGGCGATCACATTGAGCACGGCGCGCTCGATAGCGCGCAAGTCGGCGAACATGTGCTCCCAGGCGTCGTCGTCCAGGCGCATGCGCTCCATGCGCATGAAGACGGCCGTGTAGTCGAGCGCGTAGCGCCCGCCCATGCCGCCGAAGCGCCATTGACCGGACATCTCGACGAAGAGCGACCACGAGGCCCAGTTCTCGGGCCAGACCTCGAAGCTCTCGTCGTAGTCGCCATCGCTGAGCCCGAAGGCGTCGTAGGCCTTGTCATCGTCGGTCCAGGCCGCCCGAGCGGCCTCGATCAGTTTCCCAGCCGGCCCTCGGTGGACGCGGCGCGGTACTGTTCGATGATGGCCAGCGCGGCACCCGGCAACTCGTCGCACAGCTGCACCAGGCTGGCCCGGTTGAACTCTTCGTCCAGGTCCCAGCCCTCGGCGATCTGCAGGATGTAGTCGGCGTTGGTGTCGCGCGTGGCCTCCAGGGCCGCATGCAGGCTGAAGCGCACGTCCTCGTCCTGCTGGCTGGCCGGCGGCGCCGTGCCGGCCGCGCGCACCAGGTCGTCCACGAACTGGCCGAACTCGGTGCGCGTGCGGTAGCGGTACTGCATGCGCACGCTGGCCGTGCCCCCTTCGGGCATCTGGACGGTGACGGTGTGCGCGAAGGTCTTGGGCCGCGCGCCCAGCTTGATGCGGCCCATGATCAGGAGGCGTAGCGCACCAGGCGGCCGTTGGAGTTGACGGCCAGCCGCACGCGGTTGACCTGGCCTTCCTGGAACTGCACGGCCTCGTTCAGCGCGAAGGTGGCCGGCTGATAGATCAGAGCGCCGTTGCGCGTGTTGATGCGCAGGCAGCTGTCGGTCTGCACCTCGGTCAGCGACTTCGCCGCGGTGTAGCCGGCGGTGCCGATGCTGTCGGCGTCCAGGTCCAGCGTCATCAGCTGCGAGCTGAAGCCGTCGTTGATGTTGAACTCGTTGTCCGACTCGAAGTACTTGTACGGGATGTTCTTGGGATCTCCGCCGCTGGCGTTGATACCCAGAACCTGCACGACCTGCGTGAAGGTGGTGATCTTGCGGACCGAGCCGATGCCCGAACCAGACGGGAAGAAGGACGTGCTAGACGTGTCCGCGCCTTCAAGCGTGAGCGTGCTGCCGGAGGCTGCCTTGATGCGGAAGACGCGCTTACTCAGCCGCCCCCAGCCGCTGGTGACTTCGACGACATCGCCGTTGGAGTAGCTGTGCGCCGACGCCGTGGTGACCACGGCTTCCGTCGCGTTGCTGACCGCGGTGGTGTTGATGGACGCCCCGTAGGCGGAGGCGACGAAGAAGGTGGTTCCGGTAGGTACTTGTGCCATGGTGGCTCTCCAGTGGGGTGCCCTTGAGGCGATCGCGGGCGAAAAAAAAGCCGCCCTCGGGTGGCTCCCGGGGACGGCCTTGCGTCAGTGAAAGAAATGCGTTCGTCGCTCAGCGGTCGCCGAGCACTTCGAATTCCTGTTGCGCGTAATGCAGCGGTGGCTCCACCGCGTCCTCGACATCGCAGAACGGCAGCCCGATGGGCCGCGCGCTCAGCCGCGCCGCGGTGCACACGGCGTCCTCGATCTGCCGGGCCATGGCCAGCGCCTCAGCGCGCGTGCTGGCCCAGCTGCGCACCTGCAGCAGCGCGAGCACCTGCGTGCCGGCGCTGCCGTCCATGTAGCGCAGCGGATCGCCGCCGATGTGGTCCCAGGTCACGAAGGGCCGCTGCGAATTCAGCGCCGACGTGCCCGGCGTCACCCGCGGGCACTGGGCCAGCAGCGCCGCAGAGAAGTCGGTCTCCAGGCTCACAGCAGGCCCTGGCGTTCCAGTTCGAACCAGAAGCGATCGACCATCGCGTTTCGCGCCTGGCGGGCGATCTGCGGCGACATCGCCTTGCGCACGAAGCTCTTGGCACCGACGATGCGTGGCCCGCCCTTCAGCGGCACGTAGTAGGCGTCCTTCACCGCCTGCGGCGCGTTGCGCTTCGGCTTTGGCTTGCCGACCATGTTGGGCCGCACCAAGGTGCGCCACTGGCCGCGCTTGTCGATGTAGGTGACGTAGCGCTGCAGATGGCCGAACTCAACCAGGTGACCATGCGGCGCCTTCTTGCGGTTCCAGCTGACGTGGTACTCGGCGCGGGCCGGGCCGCTGTTGTCGCGGCTGTAGACCTGATAGATGCTCGACGCCAGCCGGCCGGTGGTGCGACCCAGGCCCGCGGCGTTGGCCTTCACGGCTTCGTAGAAAACCTGCGAGCCGGCCTGCGCAGCGGGGCGCACAGCCGCCTCGGCGCCGTCGGCCAGCTGGTCCAGGCCCAGGTCGCCGATGTCCACGTCGATGCGAAAGCCGCTCATGGCTGCACCTTGCGACCGCGGATCTCCAGCCAGTCGCGGCCACCGGCCAGCGGCGCCGGCTCGCCGACGATCTGGTAGTCGTCGCCGCGCCAGCGCACGCGCCAGGCCGGCGACACCACGCGCCAGCGGATGATCCACTTGGCGTCGACGGTGGTGGACAGCGCGGCGCCCGCGGCGATGTCGCGCCCACTGACACCGGCGTTCTTGGCCCAGACGGTGGGCACTGTGGTCAGAGGCGCAAACGCGCCAGTCGGCTCGTTCAGGGCGTTCACGCCCGCGCCGCGCTCCAAGAAGGTGAGGCGCTGGTCCAGTTCTCCGGCGTTCACAGCGTCCAGACCCGATAGGGGTCAAGCAAGCGATCGACGAAGTTGCCGGGAAGCGCCGCCACCGGCTGGCCGGAGGCGATGGATTCGGCGTTGCGGAACATCGTCCCGACCTGCATCAGCATCCACTGTCGAATCGTGGCTGGGACATCGGAGGCGACAGACCACTCCCCGCAGACGATGCGGATGCGCACCGCGTTGGCCGAGTCCGCAACATCGGCGGGCCAGTTCACGCCCGCCGCGGGGAAGATATAGCCGGGCAGCGAGTACGGGTCAGACACGTAGCCCGACGAGGGGACGGTGCGCACGCTCCCCGTGGTGTCCAGGTATGAAATGCGCGTGACGGAATCCAGCGGCGCCAGATCGCCATGCACGTTGATGGCTACTCCGTTCGGCGGGAAGCAGTCGTAGAAGAAGTCCCACGTCTGCGCCATGATCTTGCGGTGCAGTTCGTGTTCGGCCGCATGTCGCGCGGCTTCGATCATCGTCAGGATGCGCGAGTCATAGGACGTGTCGTCGTCGCTGATCCGCAGATGCAGGCGGGCTTCAGCGAGGGTTACCGGCTCCAGCGCGGGAGGCGTGATCAGAATCGGCGTTGCCACGTCTCGGCCTCAGAAGGTTTGCCGCCCAGGGCGGTTGATGTGGCGCCCACTGCGCCGGCTTTGCGACGGGGACGCGGTGATCACACCCACGCTTTCGTCGATGGTTCCAGCGCCGGCTCCGGTCAGCAGAAACACGGCGGCAGAGTCGCCAGCGACGGGGGAAGATCCGGCAGAACCAGTCGATTGCGGAATGAGGCTGAACGTCGAAGCGGACAGGCCGCGAACGAGGATTTGCCCCGCGCCGCTGGCAGAGAGCGAGAAGACTTGCGCGGAGGCGCCGGAAATCGGCAGGTCGCCGGTGACCCCAGCACCAGCGCCCGTCAAGACAACAGACGCGGCCGATGCGCCAGAGACAAGCGCCGAGCCGGTCGAGGCGGGGAACAGGTTGACCGCCCCCGCCGACGCGCCGGAGATCGTCACGGCGCCGGCCGCAGTGCCGGTCATGGAAACCGTCGCGGCCGATCCGCCGCTGACTACGGAACTGCGCTCGATGCCCACAATGCCCATCGCCTTGACGCGGATGGTGTTGCTGGCTGAGTCGTTGGTAAAGCGCAGGCAAACCATGTCGCCAGCCGCAATGCCGCTATCGACGTGCCAGATGTCGCAGTAGTAGAGGGTGTCCGAGCGCGGCTGCAGTTGGATGTACTGCGTACCGGCCGAGCCGTTGATCAGCAGCTCCACCAGACAGGTGCCGTCACCTGTATGCGATGCCAGCTGGATGTACAGGCGCTTGCACGCCAACCCACCTGCGAACGCGGCCGGCACCGGCATTTCCACCACGCTGCGCGTAACGGAGATCGCCATCTCACCACCGATGGCGCCGTAGCTGACGCCATTCGGCACACCCGCGCCGGTCGATTCGGCCGATGTCGCGCAGCGCGTCAGGAACTCGCCACTGGAGTTGCGCAGTCTCGACGACCACTTCTCCGTTTGCCAGCCTGTCCCCGAGCCCGGCGCGATGACGAACTGCCAGTTGATGCGGTCCTGATCCGCCAGGGTGTCGCTATGGGTCGTGTCCTCTTGATTGGCCGTTGAACTTCCTGGCCAATAGCAGGTCTGGTTGCCGTTGACCCCATTGACGCGCGAGTAGGCGTTGACCTCGCCGGTGACGACGTTGCCCGCCTTTTGGACAAACAGGCCGTCCCAGGTCCCTGCGAACTGCATGACCATCTGCGACGGGCCTTCGGTGGTGGAGCCGAAGCTGCCACGCGAGCCCATTGGAGACACGTAGCGCGTGTTGTCGGACACCACCTCCATATAGGCCGACGAGTACGTCTGCACGATGGTGATCGTGTCGCTGCCGGTTGGCTCGAAGGCCGCCAGCAGCATCGAGATCTCGAAGGTGTTGTTGCCGCGTGTGGCGTACCACCATGCCGGCGTGCTACCGCTCAGCGATGCGGTGCCGGTCCCGCTGACCCAGCCGGTCACGCCGGCCGGGATCGTGATGCTGCAACTGGTCAGCGAGCCGTTGTCGACCAGCGTGATGGTGGTGTCGTTGGTGCAGGCGTTGGTGGTGACGTACACCGCAGGATGCGACATGACGCCAGCCGTGCGCCATGGGATGCCGTCTGACGCATCGCTGCTTGACGCTACGGCGCCGCTCTCCGTCGTGACGCCGATCGCGAACGCACTGCCGCCTGATGGCAAGGCTTCGGTTGACGAATGGCGCGCAAGAATCCAGGTGCGCTTGCCACGCGATCCGGTGTAGTTGGCTGGGCTCGGCTGCGTGGCGGCGGAGCCAACAATAGCGAGAGCCGCATGTGCATAGGTGGCGCTTGCATAGGTCCACGACATGCCTGTCGATGTGCCGGTCGCCACCACGCTGGACGAGCGATTGACCGGAGAGGCGTTGCCGGCGAGCAAAGACTGCCCGGCGCCGGCTGTCGCCGACGAAACGCCAAGGCACAGCACATCCAGGCACAAATCATCCGCCTGCGTGACAAGCGACAGCGTGGTGCCTGTGCTCGAAGAACCAGTGCCAGTCTGGGCAAGAGCGCCGCTGCCCTGATCGCGAAACGGTGTGGTTTGATGCGCATCAACGATGCTGAAGCATCGGAGGGTCAGAGGGTCGGCGCCCGAATTGGTGAGTGCCAGCGTCTTGACACCTACCGGAGGCGCAATCATGTAGTACCCGGCCACAGCCCGGCGAGCATTGCCGGTGCCGGTGCCTGTCACCGTGAAGATCGGCGTCATCGCCGTCCCATCCAGCGTCATGCCGGTGATCGTGCCGATGGACCGATGCGGTATCAACACAACCAACAGGCGATTCGCCCCATCCTGCGTCTCGAAAGAGAAGCTGGGGCTCGTGCTGTTGAACTGGTACTCGCGCTGGACCTGGATGCGCGCCTGGGCCACGGGTGCCTACCCCTCAGCTATGCCGGTACGTGCTCTTGGCACACCCACCGGACGCAGTACAGGACATCGGCCAGCGATTCCTCGGCCACGCCCATGCGGCGCATCTCGGCGGTCACCTCGTCGTCGGTCCAGCCGGTCATGGACTCCCAAGTGTGGAAGCCCAGCAGGCCCTGCCCGCCCGAACTGCCGTGC
>ERZ650303.510-NODE-510-length-11845-cov-12.356997_pt1 | contig 11845 bp, 22 predicted proteins | sample MGYA00376239_ERZ650303 | MGnify/ENA primary metagenome ERZ650303 (study PRJEB26733, sample SAMN07839262) | wastewater metagenome | biome: small river; feature: stream; material: water | place: USA: North Carolina | collected 2016-04-05 ... | reverse complement strand
GCCTCCTCTCCCCGATCCTGCGCAACGGCACCGACGGCCGCCTGACCTGGTGGTGTCCCGGCTGCGACCACGCGCACATGATCCAGACCGGCGGTGGCAGCGGGCCGCGCTGGGGCTGGAACGGCAACGCCGAGAAGCCGACATTCACGCCGAGCGTGCTGGTGCGCACCGGGCGCGCCGTCGATCCGTCTTTCGTGAAGGAGGCCGGCGACCCGCCCGAGGTGTGCCACAGCTTCGTTGTCGACGGCCAGATGCAGTTCCTGAGCGACTGCGACCATGCGCTGGCCGGGCAGACCGTGCCGATCCCGCCGTGGCCGGTTCAGTATGCGGACTGGCGCGACGCCTGAGCCTCAGCTGATCCGCCCGTGCCCGCTGGATGTGTGGTGCCCGGCCGGCGCCTCGATGACCCTCAGCGTGCCGGGATCGCGCTCGGCGGTGGGGTCTTCGGCCAGCGCGTCGGCCTCGCTCATGTGGTGCCGCGTGAGGTAGCGCCGGCCCGGACGCAGGGGGTCTGAGACGCGCCAGCGCCAGAGGTGCTTGGGGTAGGCGGTGGGATCCATCGCGGCATGCTGCCGGCGCGCTGGCTCAGATCGTGAGCCCGGGGCCGGCGTCGTTCGCTGCCTCGGCGTGCTCGCCCGGCCAGCAGGCCCAGAGCATGCCGCACCCACGCGGGTGGTTGACCTTGATGAGCCACGGGTACGCCTGCCCCAGCGCGCGGCCGACGGCGCGCTCCAGGTCGGCGCCGCGGCCGGTGTCGTGGCGCGGCAGCATCGGGCCGACGAACTCAGGCAGCGCTGACGGCATCGGCACGGCCAGGCTCAGGCGCGGCTCGTCCACGACTCAGGCCTCGCGCCGCGCGTGCAGTTCGGCCGCCGCCTCCGGCTCCAGCGCCGAGTAGACCGGCTCCTCACCCATCGCCGCGGCCACGGCGCGCAGGTCTTCCCGGCTGACGCCCTCGTCCTGCACCAACTCGCCCAGGCGCGCGGCGCAGCGCTCGGTCCATGCGGCGGGGTCGCGGCAGGTGTTCGGCGGGCCGGCAGGTGCTGGCGCTGCTGAGGCGGCCATGAAGGGCCAGCGGGCGGGGGACATGAGGCGGCCTCCAGGGAGATTCCCAGGGAGATTCCTGGGGCCGCCAGGGGTGCGGCAGGGGCATCCTACCTATGAAGCGGGTACCGTGGGGCACCCCACGGGCATCACTTCTTGCCTGCAGACTTGGTTCGAGTCCAATCGCGCCTACCAACAGCATCGGCCGGTAAATCGTTGTGAATCAACGGCTTACCGGCCGTTTCGCTTTCTGGCGCCGCTGGCTGGGGCGATTCCTGGGAGATTCCCGACATCGCTCGCGCAAGCCGCGCACGCTCCGCGCCGCCGTCGTTCTCGGGGATCCAGCGCGCGTAGGTGTCCAGCAGCATCTTCACGCTGTGCCCGGCCTGGGCCGCGATGTAGCTGGGCTTGATGCCGCCCATCAGCGCCACCGTGCAGTAGGTGTGCCGCGTGCAGTAGGGCCGGCGCCGGCGGATGCCCAGCCGCTTCAGCGCCGGCTGCCAGTAGTGCTCGCGCTGGCTGCGCTCGTCGTGCCAGGGCCTGCCCGTGACCGGGTTCTCGAACAGGTCCACCTCACGCTTGTCCTCGTCGCGCTTCATCAGCGTGAAGGGCTTCAGCGCCTTCAGCGCCTCCAGCGCCGGCGGCACCAGGTCGACGTCACGCACCGTGTGCGTCTTCGAACCCTCGCGCTCGCTGCCCATGAAAGTCCGCACGCGCTGCACGCGCGCCACCGCGGCATTCCAGTCGATGTCCTCCCACCGCAGCGCGATGATCTCCTCGGGCCGCATGCCCGTGAAGAACGCGAAGGCGAAGTAGGCCCAGACGCGCACGTCGTAGTGCTTGCGCAGGTCCGCCAGGATGCTGTCGCGCTCGGCGATGGTGAGCGGGTCGGGCAGCTTCTTGACGACGCGCCGGTTCGTGATGCCGGCCAGCGGGTTCTCCAGCGCGCGCGCGCCGTGGTACTCCAGCGCCAGCACGCCGCGCAGCGGGATCATGTAGTTGTTGAAGAGCCGCGGCGAGGCCCAGGGGTGCGCGCCGATCTTCGTCTTCAGCACCTTGTGCGTGAGCGCGGCCAGCTGCGTCTCCTCGCCCAGCAGCGTCTTCCAGACCTCGATGGCGTTGCGGTACTGCGCCCGCGTCGCCGGCGCGAGCTCGCCCTGGGCCAGCAGCCAGGCGTCGGCCAGCTTGCCGAAGGTGGTGGACTGGCGGGCCGGGTCGTTCTTGACGCGCGGCGAGTCCGGGAAGAACTCGCCCAGGACGAAGGTGCCGGCCTCGATGCGTGCGCGGATGGTGGCCACCACCCGGTGCGCGTGCTTGATGTTCGGCGCCGTGGGAGCCAGCGGCTTGCCGTTGAGCGTCAGCGTCTCGCGGTAGTTCTGGCCGGCGGCCGTGAACGCCAGGCGGATGCTGCTGGCCCGGACCTCTACTCCTGATCCCCCTCGACCCACTTCGTGTACCCCCTGATGCTGATGTGAATGCGGCCGTCCGGGGCCTTGCGGTAGTGCTTGCCTTCGACCCAGACGCCTTCGTCGATCTTGCGCCTGATGGCCTTCTCGCTGTATCCCGTGATCGCAGCCGCCACGGGGATCAGCACGTACGGCGGCGGTGCGACGAGGATGGGGGCTTCAGTCTCGGTCATGGTCAAGAGACCTCCGCGAACAGCGGCGCGTCGGCAGCGATGCGGCGCCGCGCGATGTCGATGTAGGCCGGCTCCAGTTCGATACCGATGGCGCTGAAGCCTTCCAACTCCGCGGCCTTGAGCGTGCTGCCGCTGCCCATGAAAGGGTCCAGCACCAGGCCGCCGGGCGGCGTCACCAGTCGGCACAGGTAGCGCATCAGGTCGGTGGGCTTGACCGTCGGGTGATGGTTGCCCTTGCCGGCCGCGTTCACCTTCTCGGCGTGGTTGGGCAGCCGGCCCGTGGAGAACTGCGGGCCCGGGTCCTGCAGCCCCTCGTTACGGTCGGCGCGGTCGGCCTTGGCGCAATAGAAGAACCGGGCCGCGCTCCCAGCGTCGCCGTGGAACGCGCCCGGTACCCGCTCGCGTTTGCCCGTCACGCGGCCCACGCTGGCGCGGCTGGCCTCGCCGCCCTTGACAGGAGCGCTGGCACCGGCATCGCGCGGGAACAACGCGAGTACTTCTTCGCTGCCGTCGTGGATCAGGTTGGCGGGCCAGCGGCCAATGTCGCTAAGTCTGCCCGCCGACATCGCAAAGCCGCTCTGTCGTGCGCGCCCTTCGATTCCGTGATCGCCAGGAGCGAACGTGTAATCGCCGCTCCCAGCGGGTGCGATCCGGCACCCGTCGATGTTCAACGCCCCCGTGCCGTGCTTCAGCACGTTGCCGGCCACGGTGCCGATCAGCGGCTTGCGCGCGACGACGATGGGCTCCCATGCTGGTTTCAGGGCGGTGCCCCATCCTTGCCATTCGCCGTCAAGGTTCTTCGACTTCGGAAAGCCGCTGCCGTAGACCCAGCCGATCTGGTCGCGGATCTCGAAGCCCGCGTCCTCGATGGAGCACACCATGCGGTGATAGGTCCGCGTGCCGCTGAAGGCCAACAGGTGAGCGCCGGGCTTGAGCACGCGCAGGGCCTCGGCCCAGGTGCGCACGTCGTTGGCGACGCCCGTGCGGTCCCAGCCCTTGCCCATGAACCCAAGCTCGTAGGGCGGGTCCGTGACGATGCTGTCGACGCTGCACTCGTCCAGCGTGCGCAGCACCTCGCGGCAGTCGCCTTGAAGAATGCGGACAGCCACTAGAACAGCCCCCGCTGGAACATCGGCGCCACGCCGGCCGGCTCCGACTGTTCCACCGCCTGGGCGTGGGTGGAACACAGGTGCTTGTCCGACCCGACCTCGGTGGCGCAGCTGGGGCACAGGTGCTTGTCGCACGTGCCGCTCTTGCGCTTCGTCGGCGCGTCGCACTGCAGCGTGGCCGGCTGGCCGCAGGCGCAGCGCGGGCGCGGGCCTCTGGTGCAGATGAAGCCGCGGGCGCCGTTGAGGGTGAAGGGCGTGCAGGGCATGGTCAGCGGCTGTAAGGGCACTCGAGGTCGCACTCTTCGCTGCCGGCCTTGCTGCAGTCGCCGGACAGCACGCCGTTGCGCCAGCGCCCGCACTCTTCGCCGACGTGGCATTCGCACTCGTCGTGCAGCAGGCCGCAGTCGAAGCAGCGGGCCTCGTCTTCGTCTTCGTGGTCTTCGTGGTCCATCAGAACAACCCCGGGTTCGTCTTGGCCTGGTTCTCGTCGCGCAGCTGCTCCAGCGTCTTCTGCACCGCCTGCATGGCCGCGATGCCCTCGTCGGCCTTGGCCTGGGTCATCTTGCCGGCGGCGACCCAGCGCGGATAGACGCGGTTGCGCATGCTGATCTCGTGGCGCACGGCCGCGATCTGGCGCTCGATGGTGATCGGCTCGCTCACTGCTTGCTCCGGTTGCAGGCCTCGCACGGGATGCCGCGCTTGGCCTCGGTCACGGTGTCGAAGATCAGCCACTCGGTCTCGGCGCCGCAGCGGCCGCAGCGCATGCGGCACATGGGCTTGCCGAGGTCCTCGGCCGCGCCGCTGTGGCAGTCGGTGGCGTCGGTGACGTGCATCAGCACGCGCGGATCGCGGCGCGGCTTCTCGCCGAAGAGGTCAACGGCCACCGGCCGCCCTCCTCAGCTTCACCGCCCGCCGCTTCAGCCGCGGCTCCTCCTGCTCCGCGCGCAGCCGCGCCAGGCCTTCGCCACCGCACGTCGAGTCGCTGAAGAAGCGCGTGATGCACTGCTGCGCGCTGACCTTCCAGCGGGCTTGCCAGCCCACCGTATGCCGGGCGGGGTTGTCGATGCGGACGATGCTCACTGCACCGTCCCCTTGCGCCCGGCCGCCAGCGCGTTGAGCTGTGGCGTCACGGCGTCGAGCTCCGCGGACAGCATCGCCATGCGGCGCATGTCCTGCATCGTCGGCTCGTGGTTCGGGTCCAGCACCGCGAACATGCTTGCCCACAGGTGCTGCGCGCCGGCCATGTAGATCAGGCGCGCGGTCTCCAGGGCTTGCGGCGAGGCGCTCTGCAACGCCACGGCCTGCAGCGCGATGAACCCGGCTTCCAGCAGCTTGCCCTGGTCGCTGGCCTGCTGCATCAGCTTGTCGTGGGCTTGGCGGATGGGGTCGGTCATGCTGCGGCTCCCATCAGGCTCAGTTCCATGTCCAGGCCCGGCGCGCACTCTGGCGAACGCGCCTTGACTGCGCGCGCTGCGGCGTCGATGTCCATGTCCACGCCGATGAACTGCGACAGCGAGAAGGCCGTCGTCAGCGGGTTCTGCAGCACCTCCTCGAACCGCAGGCGCACCAGTGGCCTGCTGCCGATGGTTGCCATCGCGGCGTGCGTATCGCGCACCAGAGATCCGACCAGCGCGCGGCGTCCAGCTCGGTCGTACTGGTGGCCGGTCATCGCCGCCAGAAACTTCGCGTGGCTCTTGGCCTGCTGCCGGTGGTCGCGGTCAAGCCAGATCACGCGCACGTCGCCCGGCAGACCGACGCGCTGCGGGTCCAGCACCTTCAGCGCGCGACCAGCGCAGCCGGCAACGAAGCTGGGCGCCACCCGCTCACGAACGCGCGAGTCCTCGAACGACGGCCATTCGCCCACGCACGGAACGCCACCGCTGTGCAGCAGTTGCATCAGCATGGACGATCCGCAGCGGCCCAGGCCCGCGACGATGATGGTGTGCGCCATCAATGCACCTCCGCACCCGGCTTGCGACCGCGGCGGCCACCCTTGGGCGTCACCTTCGCGGCGGCCAGGGCCTTCGCGGCGCCGGCCTCGAACTCTGCGTCGTCGTCGCTCTCGCCGGTCGGGAGGCCGCCATCGTCCGGGCCCGGGCTGCCATCGCCGCCGGCATCGTCGTCGTCGTTGTCGCCTACGCCCGCGCTCGCCGCCAGCGCCCCTTCCGGCGTCAGCGCCTGGCCGTCCAGCAGCGAGCCCTGGCCGGCATCAGCCGCGCCCGGGTGACCCTTCGTGCCGTCGATCTCGGCGCCCGTGGCCTCGGTGTTGTCGCCCTTCTTCGGGATCTCCGGCGCCAGCACGACGATGGGGAAGGTCTGCTTCTGCGACGCCCACAGGATGCCCACGCCCTCGCTGTCGATGTCGCTCGTGGAGACGCGGAACTCCAGGTCGATGTGCCCGCCGTCGTACAGGTCAGCGGTGAACCCGTCGATCTTGCACTTGCCCATCGCGATGGCGCTGGCGTCGTCGATGCCGTGCTCGATCATCACCTTCCAGCCGTTGAGCACCAGCTCCTCGGGCGACCAGTGCTTGATGTCCTTGGAGCGCAGGATCGGCGTCGTGGGCGCCACGCCGGGCAGCGTCTCCTGGCCCTCGACGGCCGCGTAGAGCGTCTGCCGCGCGGTCTTGCTGAGGAGGTCGAGCACCTCGTTCTCGACGCTCTCCATCTTCAGGCGCAGCGTGATCGCGGGAACGTCCTTCTTGTTGCCGGCGGCTTCCACGCGACAGGTGAGGTTCGTCAGGCGCACGGTGGTCGCGGTCTTCAGTTCGAACATGGGTCGGTGCCTTTCTGGCGTCAGGTGTAGAGGAGGGCGGCGACTGGATGCCGCGCAGCGCGGGAATCGAGGAGGGAGGGAGGAGACAAGGAGCCCGCGCCGCTGCGCCCTGGAAAGTGGTGGTCAGGCGGCTTCGGCGAGCGCACCCACGGTGCCGCCCTCGATCCAGTGCGCCTCAATCGTCTCGGGCAGCCCGGTCGGCAGCGTCTTGAGCGTGGCGAACACCAGCGCGCTGTCGATCTCGCCGTTCTCGGCCAGCACGTCCAGCCAGCCCAGCAGCTCGCCACGGCCCTGCAGGTCCAGCACGTCGGCGCGATCCAGCACCAGCAGCCGCGCTCCGCTCAGGTGAGCGATCGCCTCTGCCAGCATGGCGTCGCAGCGCCAGCGCTCGGACTCGCTCAGCAGGCGGTACTCGCGGTCGCGCTGCACCAGCTTGATCTGCATGTCCGGCGTCACCTGGATGTGGTGCCACTCGGTGTCGGCCGCGCTCTGCGCCAGGCGCTCGTTCAGCGGGCCCAGCGCCTCGGCCAGCAGCTGCGCCGGCAGGCCGTCGGGGCCCAGGGCGTCGCCCATGGCATCCCACGCGGCCACGTCGGTGGCATGCTGCGCGGCCTTGGTGGTCTTCTCGTCGGCGGCCTCGGCCAGCGCCTTGATGCTCTTGAGCTTGTCCAGCTCGGTGGTCTTCGCGCTGCGCCCGGCCTTCAGCTCGTCGACCTTGGTGCGTGCGTCGGCCAGCGCCGCGGCGTCGAAGACCTCGGCCAGCTCGGCGTCGATGTCGGCGGCGCGCTGCTTCGCGGCCCGGGCGGCGGCGAGGTCGCGCTCGGCGTTGGCCACGGCCGACTGCATGAGGTTCAGCTGGCGCTGCAGTTCGGGCAGCTTGGCGCGGGCGTCGGGGTCGCCGGCGGCGCCGGTGTCCAGCGAGCCATGCGCGCTCACGTAGGCGGCCAGCGCAGCTTTGGCGGCCTCCACATCGGCATCGGGTTCCTCGCCGTCAATCTCGGCCAGCAGGAAGAACGCCACGGCGCGCGCCAGGTCGTGCACCAGCCCCACGCGCGGCGCGCCACCGGCAGCGGCCTGGGCTGCCTCCAGCGCCTGCTGAGCCGCCTGCAGCCCAGCCTGGTCGGCTGCCAGCTTGTCGGCGCGCCGCGGCTCCAGCGCGGCCGCCTCGCGCAGCGTCGGCAGGTTCGAACGCAGCTGCGCGCGTCGCGCTTCCTCGGCCGCCAGCTTGCCGATCTGCTCCTGCCAGCCACCGATGGCCACGTCCAGGTGCTGCAGCTCGGTGGCCAGCTTCGCCAGCGCGGCGGCATCGTAGGGCGGCACCGTCGCCTTCCAGATCTTGGCCTTCTCGCTGCCGAAGGTCTCACCGGTGACGGCGCGCCATGCGCCCTTCGCCTCGGTGGCCTTGGCCTTCGCGTCCTTGCTGGCGGCGTCGAAGCCGGAGCGCAGCAGCGGCGCGATGCGCTCGATGTGCGCGGCGGCGTGGCCGTCGGCCGCCAGCCGCGCCTTGATGGCGGCCGGGTCGGTCTTCACGCCCATGAGGCCGAACAGGAAGGCCCGGCGCTCGCTCGGCGCCAGCCGCGCGAACTGCTGCGCGTCCAGCACGTAGGGCAGCATGCCGTCGCGGCCGCGCTTCTCGTGGCTGTCGTGCATCTTGCCGCTGCGGTTGATGCTCACCGCCCAGCGGTCGCCGTCGTCGTCGGTGACCTCGCACACGGCCAGGTCGGCGCCCTCGCGGATGAGGGCCGGGGCTTCCTTCTTCAGCCCGACGCGGCCGAGGTCGCCGGTGAGGGCCAGGGCGATACCGTCCCGAAGACTCGATTTGCCCGCGCCGTTTTGGCCCGCCACAAGGCAGACCGGAGCATGGATGGTGATGTCCGCTCGCTCGATGCCGAGAAAGTGGCTGACGTGAATGTTTCGGATCCTCATAGTCCTCTCCAGGTTTGGCCGCGCCTGACGCGCGACACGGTGGTCTTGTCGATGCCGTAGCGCTGCGCGAGGTCGGTCCCCTTGGCCATCGAGGACCTGATGTCCCGGACCTGGGCGGCGGTCAACTTCGCGGCGGGGTGGCGCTCGTGCCTCAGCACCTGGGCCGGATCGCGCGGCCCGAATCTCGGCACGCTCACGCGGCGCCCCTTGGCATCCATGTCGCGCACGTTGGCCAGCGCATCGCCCAGGAACAGGTGCGCGGGGTTGACGCACGGCGGGTTGTCGCAGCGGTGCAGCACCCACTTCCCTTCAGGGATCGGACCGACGTGCAGTTCGAACGACACGCGATGCGCCGCCAGCGCACGGCCCTCGCCGCCCTCGTTGATGACGCCGTAGCCCTTCTCGCGCGTGGCGCCGATCCAGTGCCAGCATCCCGATGCGGCATTGACGAGGTACTTGCCCTCGAAGCGCTCGCGCAGCGGAACGCGCCGCTCTGGCAGCGTGGTGGTCCCGTGCTTCCTGGCGCGCTTGTAGTGCATCAGGCAGAGGCCCTTCGCTACAGCGCGCCGGTCGCACCCGGCCGTGCACAGCATGGTGCTTACTCCGCGCTGGGGGTGGTGGTGCGGGTGCGGCGCGTGGCGGGCGCCGCCGGCGCGGGGCTGGCGGCCTGGGCCTGGCCGGCGGCCGGGTTGGGGTCCAGGTCGCCGAAGCCGGGCTCGGCGGGCGCCGGCGCGGGACTGGCGGCAGCAGGCGCGCTCGCCACCTCGGTGGGCGCGGGCTTCGGCGCTGGCGCGGGAGCGGCGGGAGGCGGTGGGGTTTCACCGGTGTCGGGGTCGATGCCCGGCAGCAGGCCCAGCGCGGCGGCCGAGCGCTTGAACGCATCCAGCCCCTGCGCCGCGGCGCCACCCAGCCCGCGCACCTCGTCGTAGGTGAGCTCGTTCAGCGCGCTGCGGTCCAGGGCGATGCCGTTCTTCGCCGCGTGCGTCAGCGCCCCGGCGCGAAGCTGCTGGATCGTCTTCTCGTCGCTGGTGTTGCCACCGGTCAGGCACCGGGTCTGGAAGTCCTTGATGACGGACTGCGGCAGCACCGACAGCACGCCATTGCGAAAGGCCTTGCTCTCGCAAATCACGTCGAAGTGCGGGCGCTCGTAGGTGGATCCGTCGCGCTTGCGCTCGGTGCGGTTCTCCTTCTTGCGCACCTCGATGGAGTTGCCGGTCTTGATGTCCGACACCTCCATCACGCACTCGTAGAAGTCGTCGTCGGCGGCCAGCTCGTCGATCACGCGCGTCTCGATGGACAGCGGAGTGAAGGTGCGGAAGATGAACAGGGCGCCGCGCTTCTCGATGGTCGCGACGATCTTCGACTTGATGCCCTTGTACTGGCTGGCCAGCTCGCGCGCGCCGACGACGCTGATGCCGCGGACCTTGGTGCCCTTGATGTCAAACTCGTAGACGAAGGACTTGGACGCGGCGCCGTGCATCAGCTCGGAGCGGATCAGGTCGTTGTCCCGCTCCTGCATGACGTGCCAGGCGTCGGGGTCGAACTTGCTGTAGTGCGGCTGCTGCAGCAGCGGGTTGAGCAGCGCAGCGGCGTCGGCGTTCTGCACGCTGCGGAGCTGGGCGAGGCTGGTGGTAGCCATGTGGTGCGGTCCTTGTCGGTGGTGGTGAGGGGTCAGGCCTTGAAGCGGCAGGTGCTGTGCGCCGGGCAGTAGCGCTCGCTGCAGAGATACGACTTGCTGTTTCCATAGAAGGCGCCGCTGCGGATCAGCCGCGACGCGTGTTCGAGCAGGCCGGGCTGCTCCTCGGTGCCGACCAGCGCGGTGCGCGCGTCGGGCACTTCGGCCGCTGCCACGCGCTGCGCGGCCGGCGTCTTGCCGGTGTTCATGCCGACGATCTGCGCCGGCGCGGTGATGTCGATCCCGGTGGCGTGCTGGGCCAGCAGCTCGTAGACGCCCAGCTGCGCGGCGTGGCCCTGGGTGTTGGCCTTGCCGTCGGCGCCGACGGCGCTCTTGCCGGTCTTCAGGTCGCTGATGCCATTGCCCTGCGCGGTGCGGCGCACGCGGTCGGTGGTGCCGGTCAGCGCGATGCCCAGCTCGGGCAGCTCCAGCTTCTCGCACTTCACTTCGACGCCGACGTACTGCTGCTGCGGCGCGATCTCGGCGCAGTAGCGGGTATGCAGCGCCAGCGCGATGCGCTCGGCGTCCTGGGGCTTCGTGTCGTCCCAGTCGACCTCTTCCTTGGGCTTGTGGATGGCGTCGACCAGCGCGCCGGCCGCGTCGTCGGCGCTGACCGGGCTGCCGCCGGGCAGGCGCGAGGCGTCGAAGACGGCCGTGCCCGCGTGGACAGCGGTGCCCAGCTGCGCGGCGGCGCTGCGCGGCATGCGCAGGCCTTCGATGTGCTTCGCAGCCCAGCGGGCAGGGCAGTCGAAGAGCTCGGCCAGCGAGCTGGCGCGGATGAAGACCAGGGGCAGTTCGCGGGGTGCATTCATGGTGGGGGTTCCTTGTCAGCGGAAGAGGGCCACGACCTTGGGCAGGGCGTAGACGAAGACGATCAGCGCGACGACGCCCCAGCCGATGACGTTGCCCATGCGCTCGCCGAACTGCTCGGGCGTCTGCTGGTGCGGCCGCGTCGGCTCAGCGCCGACCTCGGTGGCGGCTTCGGCCACCGGGTGCTGCGCCCTGTACGTACGCTGCATGCGCGCCGCGGCCGCGACGGCGCTCTCGGTCTCGCAGTAGCGAACCGGCGGCGCGGCGTCGATGGCGCGCTCGGCGTCCTCGGGCGTGGTGGTCTTGATGAGCTTGAGCATGGTCAGACGGCTCCAGTGGCAATGCCCAGCAGCACGCCGACGCTGATCGCACCGATCAGGTAGTCGCACTTCTCGGCGGGGTCACGCGAGGACCACCACGCGAGCAGCGTCGTGGCCAGGGAAACGGTGTGGCCGAAGCCGGGCAGGGCGGTGGGGCGCTTCACGTCAGCGCGCCCGGATCGAAGATGGGCTCCATCGCGGCCTGGTAGAACGCCCAGCCGAGCACGGCCGTGCAGAAGATCCACCACGCGATGCGGCGTAGCCAGTAGAGGACGCGCTCGCGCTTCACCGGGCACCTCCGCGGGCGGCGTTGTCGAAGGCGCCCCAGTCGCTCTCCGTCGCCTCGGGCGTCGGCAGCGGCGGGATCAGGTCCGGGCGGCCGTCTTCGCTCGCGCGCTGGGCACGGCGCTCGGCCAGCCGGGCGCGGATGCGCTGGCCCTCGGCGGCCAGGACCGCGCGGCTTTCGGCGGTCAGGTGGTACGCGGAAACGGTGCGGCTCATGACAGCGCCTTCGCAGCGGCCTGATCCGGCCACATCGCATCGGGCG
>ERZ650303.507-NODE-507-length-11872-cov-8.466362_pt1 | contig 11872 bp, 7 predicted proteins | sample MGYA00376239_ERZ650303 | MGnify/ENA primary metagenome ERZ650303 (study PRJEB26733, sample SAMN07839262) | wastewater metagenome | biome: small river; feature: stream; material: water | place: USA: North Carolina | collected 2016-04-05 ... | reverse complement strand
GCAAGCTCGGTTGGAAAGACGGCCCCACCGATGTGGCGCTGACCATGAGCCATGCTAACAATGCGCTCACGGGCAATGGCATGCAAGAAGAACGCATGTTGGCCAATGACTACCGCAGTGTTTACACAAAACCCGACGAAACGCACAACCGTTCAACCCTATTGAACCTCACAGGCAAGCATGTGGTGGATGACACCACCTTATTGGCTGGCAATGCTTACTACCGCGCCATGCGTACAAGCACCTTGAATGGCGATGTGAATGAAGGTTCTTTGGATCAGTCGGTGTATCAGCTGAGTGCAGCGGATCGTGCAGCATTGCAAACTGCAGGGTATACAGGCTATCCAACTCAAACTTCTGGTTTGAATAAAACCAATACACCATTTCCAATGTGGCGATGCATTGCACAGGCCTTGCAAAACGATGAACCAGGTGAGAAGTGCACAGGCTTGTTGAACCGTACCAGCACTGACCAAAGTAACTATGGTGTATCCGGACAATTGACATTGCTAGACCCTTTGATGGGCCAACGCAATCAGTTCACAGGTGGCATCGGTTACGACACCAATCGAACTCATTTTGAGCAGTCTAGCCAGTTGGGCTATGTCAACCCTGACCGCAGCATCACTGGCATTAATGCATATGCCGACGGCGTCACCGGTGGCAATGTGGACGGCGCGCCTTTTGATAACCGTGTGAACCTCAAAGGTCGCGCAACCACTTGGAGCGTGTTTGCGACAGACACCATTTCATTGGATGATCGCTGGCACATCACACTGTCGGGCCGTTACAACCGAACCCATGTGAGTAACCAAGATCAAATCACACCAGGTGGTGGCAGTGGTTCATTGGATGGCGACTATGTGTACCAGCGTTTCAACCCAGCTGCTGGTTTGGCATTTGCCATTAACCCAACACTGAGCACCTACGTGGGTTATAGCGAAAGCAGTCGTACCCCAACATCCATTGAGCTGGGCTGTGCTGATCCTGCCAATCCATGCAAGTTGCCCAATGCGATGGCGGGTGATCCACCTCTTAAGCAGGTGGTGACGAAGTCGTGGGAGGCGGGGTTGCGTGGCTCATTGTCTAAAGACACACAATGGACCGCTGGCGTGTTCCGCGCACAGAGCGAAGACGATATTTTGTTTGTCGCTGCACCCGATTCCACATCGTATGGCTACTTTAAAAACTTTGGCAAAACATTACGCCAAGGCATTGAGCTTGGGCTAAATAGCAAACAAGGTGCACTCAGTTATGGCGCGCATTACACATGGTTGCAAGCCACTTACCAAAGTGCTGAAACTTTAGGTGGTTCAGCCAACAGCAGTAGCGATGCAAGTAGCCCGGGCTTAGATGGCAACATCGCTATCAAGGCAGGTGACGCCATACCTTTGACGCCTAAGCAAATTCTGAAACTTCATGGCGACTACCAGTGGAATGAAGCATGGCGCAGCGGTGTTGGGGTCACAGCGTTTGGCGGTATGTATGCGCGTGGCAATGAAAACAACCAACATCAAGCCAACGGCATGAATTATTTGGGTAGCGGCAAAACGGCTGGCTACAGCACCGTGAACTTCAATACCAGCTACAAGTCTTCACGCGATACAACTTGGTTGATGAACATCATGAACGTGTTCAATCGCCAATACGCGACAGCTGCACAAATGGGGCCGACTGCTTTCAATGCAAACGGTACACAATTTGTGGCTCGACCCTACGCTGCGGTCTCAGGTCAGTACCCGTTGCAAAACAGCATGTTCGTTGCCCCAGGCGCGCCACGCAGCGTGTGGCTGAGCATGCGCCACACGTTCAACTGATGTAGTGGTCAATCAACTGGTGGCGTTGGGCCAAATGGACCAACGCTGCTGTGTTGTTCACTGCCAGTTTTTCTTTGATTTGGGTTTGGTTGTTGGCCACGGTTTTGAGGCTGATGTTTAAGCGATCTGCGCATTCAGCCGCTGTGCAGCCTTGGGCCAGTAGGCGCCAAATTTCTAGCTCACGCAAGCTGAGTTGTGCAATGCGATCAGCTTCGTCATCCGCTTCTTGGTTGAACTGAGGCTGTGATAAATCGTCACTCAGATAACGGCGACCGCTGTAGGCAGATTTCACACCTGTCACCAAATTTTCGGGTGGTGAATTTTTGGTTACAAAGCCAATCGCACCGCCTTCTAAAGCGCTGCGTACCAAGTTGCGACCGTCGTACATGCTGCACATCAGCACTTTGGCGTCGTCATGGCGTAGCTTGATTTTGCGCAGCAGATCTAGCCCACCGACGGTGGGCATGGAAATGTCGGAGATGGTCACATCAGGCTGGTGCTGCAAATACGAGATGTAGCCCGAGGTGACGCAGCCTGCTTCGGCCACCACGGTGATATCACCGTCTTGTTCAAGAAAGCGCGCATAGCCAGCGCGAACAACGGGGTGGTCATCGACCAATAAGACGCGAATCATGGGGAAACCTTTGCAAGCGAAACTTGAACATGAATGCGCAGCCCGGGCTGCGCATCTTCAAAATGGATGTGGCCCTGCAAACTGGCAATGCGCTCACGCATGCCAGTCAGCCCTAAGCCGTGCGTGCCATCGTGAGGTTGTTGCAAGCCTTGGCCGTTGTCTGTGATGGTGAGCGTCAATGTGCCTTGCTGTTGGCTCAGGCTGACCCACACCTGTGTGGCGTGTGCATGTTTGGCGATGTTGGTGAGCGCTTCTTGCGTCACTCGGTACAGACTTGTGCACAAGGGGTCGGTCAAGTTGTGTGGCAAGGCTTCAATGAGGTTGTGGCATTGGATGCGGCAGTGCTGTTCCCAGCTTCTGCACAGTTCATTCAAACTTTCTTCGAGGCCCATGCTGTCTAGGTTGGGTGGGCGCAAGCGCTTGAGCATGTCACGCGCCAAGCTGTGCATACGTAGTGACGACTGGTCAATACGCTGCGCTGCCTCTAGGGCCGCGGTCGGGTTGCTGTGAATGGCTTTGGAGATGTAGGCTGCTTCAATGCGCAGGGCGGTACAGGCTTGACCCACTTCGTCGTGCAGCTCTTGGGCCAGTACGCGACGCTCGTCTTCTTGTGCGCTCATCAGGCGTTGTGTGAGATGACGATTGGCGGCAAGTAAATCAGATGCTTCGTGCGCTCGCCTGAAGGCAAACCATGCCAAGCTCACAGACAAGACCAGCAAGGTCAAAGGCATTTCATCGAGTTGAAAATATTCATAGCTTTGGAGTAAATCTGCTAGCTTTTCAGACAACTCCAATTGCATGGCCAGCAACCAAAAAGCACCCACGATCACCAAGACACGAAGCAAGTCGCGAAGTGCAGATGATGTCGCTGCGAGCTTCATGGCAGCATGCGTTTGGCTATGCCATCGCATCGCACCACATGCCACAGCGCAGCCAGCACATGCAAGGCAATGGCCGCCATAAATACGTAGCTACAGCCAGTATGGATGGTGCTGAAGAGGTCTTTCATCTCTGTTGACGCTTCCCACAAACGCGGCAACGGTGTGCCAAAAAACTTGATGGGGTAAGCCGTGAAACTAGAGCCTAAAAAGCCACTCACTGGCATGGCCACCATGCACACATAAAGCAGCGCATGGTTAATGTGAGCTGCCAAGGTTTGCCACACAGGCAGGCTGTCGGGCAAAGCGGGTGGGCGGTGCGTCAAGCGCCATAGGCCTCGCAACACAATGAGCAAACCCAACACCATGCCAATCGATTTGTGCCAGTTGAACCACTCGGCACGCAGGCCTGGAGGTGTTTTAGGAATGTCGCCCATCCATGCCCCAAGCCACAACTGGTAAATCAAGCCGATGGCCAGCACCCAATGCAGAGCGATGGCGATGCGTGTGTAGCGTGAAGGTGTTTGCGAAGCTTCGGTTACTGCGACTACAGGCGTGATGTCTTGCATGAATGGCTTTCGATGTGAGGGTGATCAATTGGACGCCGCGCCCCAAGGCAGCTTGCCGACCGGAACGGTAGCAATGGGCGTGAACAAATTGGCATCGATCACGCTTGCGGCATGGCTACGGCCAGCTGCCACATAGAGCTTGCTTCCGTCGGGTGTGATGGCCATGTTCCAAGGCCTTTGACCCACAGCGACCTTGGTATGCACGGTGAAAGTTTCGGTGTCGATGACAGCCACGTTGGCATCACCACCATTGCTGGCAAACAACCATTTGCCATTGGGGTGCATGGTCAAACCATTGGTGCGTGTGCCAACAACAAGCGTGCCTTTGACGGCAAGTTTGGGTACGTCAATGGCAACCAACAGGCTGTCGGTTTCAACAGCTACGTAAGCAGTTTTGCCATCTGAGCTGAATGCAATGCCACGCGGACGGTTGCCCACGCGAATGCTTTTGATTTGTTTGCGTTTGACAACGTCGATGACGTCCACTTGATCTGCCTCTTCGGCAGAAACCAGCATCAGTTTGCCATCTGGGCTGAACACAGCGTGCTCTGGATTTTTGCCGAGCACAGGAATTGAAAACTGTACTTTCCATTTGGCCGTTGAGATGAAACTCACACTGTTGCTGCCCTCATTAGCCACAGCGACCCACTGCCCATCGGGTGAGCAATACACCGCCTCGGGTGACTCGCCGAGCGTCAGTGTTTTTTCAATGGCGTAGGTTTGTGTGTGGATGGCTTGGAGTTGTGAGCCGTTCTGATTGCTCACATACAAGTGCACATCGTGGCGACATACAGCCAAGCCGCGTGGTTTTCCCTGTGTGGCAATGGTGTGAATCACCGTGTCTGTGTTGCGGTCAATCACTGAGATGTCGCCAGAACCTTCGTTGGTCACAAAGACTTGGCCTGCTGCAAAAGAGGTTTGACAGAGCGCACTTAACACGCATGCCATGGTGATGAGTTGATGACGTTTCATGAGGTGCGCAATCAAAGAGGAATTTGGCTCTGAACACCTAAAACCCAATTGCGTGGGAGACCTGGTTCAAAGAAACGCGATGCTTTTTGGTTGATGATTACCGAGCCAATTGTGTCTCGGTTGGTCAGGTTGTCGATCCCGACAAATGCTTCCACGCGCGCATCACCTAATTGGTAGCGTTGGCGTGCACGTGCATTGAGTGTGCCGAATCCTGCGGCGCTTGTGCCGGCAGTATTTTGGTCAGTCGCCCAAACTTGTGATCGGGCCATCCAATCCAACGACACTTCTGTGCCAAGTGCTGGTTTTCCGCCCGTCAAAGCAAAACCTTTTTCAGACCATTGAATGGATGAAAAAAGCTGTCTCGCTGGAATGCCTGGCAGTGTGTTGCCCGAGAGTCCAGTGAATCCTTCTTGATAAGTGGCGTTGATGTAGTTGTAAGAAGCTTGCGTGCGCCAGTGATCATTGATCAATGCGCTGCCAGAAATTTCTACGCCATCTCTGACAGTTTTTCCAACGTTTTTATAGGTAGTGGGTGGGCCTGCTGAGTCGACTGCAATTTCGTTATCGGTCTTGATGTGAAACCATGCCGCATTCAGACGTGTGGTTTTTGTTGGCAACCATTTGCTGCCCAATTCAAAATGCTCGCTCTTAGAGGCTTGTAGATTAAATCCTCCGGTGTTCGTGCTGTTTTGATAGGCGGTCTCAGACAGCGTGGGCGTCTCAAAACCTTTGCCTTGGTTGGCGTAGAGGTTGAGGTTGTCTAATGCGTGCCATGTCACCCCCACCACGGGGCTGGTGGCTTTGTACGTGGCATTGCCAGAGTCACCTTTGGAGGTGCAGCTGGCATCGAGACATTGGTTAACACTGCTCAGCACCACTTCGCTGCTGCGTGCGCCGGTGGTCAGCGTCCACCGCTCGCCCAGGTGCCAGTTGGCTTGTGCGAAGTAGTCATTGTTTTTGGCTTCGTTCATTTCGTTGCGAGTCAAGCCAGTTGTCTTGGCTCCACTGAGTGTTCCTCCGCCCTGACGTTGCTCAGAGGAATGATCTTGGTCAAATCCAACCACCCAATCCATGCGCTGCGTATCACTGAGGGCCGCTTTGCCATTGAGTTGCAAGCCAAAACCATCGAAGTCTCTGTTTAGGCCAACCCAAGTTGCAGTCGTGGGTTTGGCGGGGTTCGTACCTGCTTGGTATTGCAGCGTTTCACGTGTGCCAGAGTAAATGCGAGCCTTTGCGCTCAAGTCGCTATTGAATCTGTGATCAACCACCAAACCTATTTGGTTGTGGCTCACGGTTTTTTGTGCGCCATTGAGTAGCGCTGATTTGTCTGCCACCGTGGGTGTAGATGCGGCGCGCAGTGCATCCAAACCTGTTGGATCTTTGGCGTATGGCATATCCATGACATTGGCAATCAACTTGACCTTCGTGTCAGGCTTGGCATCGATGGTGATGACACTGTTGAGTTGTTGCCGACGTGTATCGCTGTTGTTGCGATAGCCGCTGATGCCGAAAGTGCTGTAGTCTGCAACCACGCCCACATTGCCACTGCGTTGGCTCATTTGCCAGTCGGTGCGTGTTAAACCATAAGAGCCGATCATCATTTGGTTGCGCAGTTCGGGTTGCTCGCCGGCTTCGCGTGTAAAGGTTTGAATCACGCCGCCCGATGAGTTGCCATATAGCTGAGCTAATGGCCCCGTCAATACTTCGATCCGCTCAGTCGATGTCATGCTGACGGTGGATGTTTGGCCTTGTCCGTCTGGAATCGTCGCAGGAATATCGTCAGTGATGATGCGAATGCCACGCACGCCGAATGCCGAACGTGCGCCAAAGCCGCGCACTGAAATTTGCACGTCTTGGGCGTAGTTGTTTCGGTTCAATGCCACCACGCCAGGTACTTGCGCCAACACGTCAGATAAGTTGACTTGCGGGCCAGAGTTTCGAATGGCTTGCGCATCAATGGCATAGACCGATGCGGGTGCATCAAATTGCTTTTGTTCTAAGCGACCACTTTGCACAACGATTTCTTTTAAGTCATGAGGCTCTGTTTGTGCGTGTAGATCCGCGCTAGGGAAAACGCTAAGACAAAGTAAAGCGCCAACGGTCAGAGTGAGGCGATGCTGAGTGAGTGAGGTGCTTTTGTGGAGTTTCATGATTCGCGCGGTTCTCGTGGAGATAAATAGCTCTTGCATGCACTAGTAGCAAAACTCATTCCACGTAAGAAGTGTTCCATCGCTGATGGCATTGTTCGTGCTACTTTGTCTTGATTTGAAAATAATTTGTACCAAGGTTGATCAATTGATGGTTCGTGTGATGTCGCATCTTCTTACGTGTGTGGCGCTGTTCCTCTCAGGGTTGTTCCTGATAGAGGGGCATGCAGGCGTGATGACACGTGAATCGATGGTGAAGGCTTTTCCTGCTCCCTTGGTCGTGGGTGAGAAAGACCGTGACTTACCCGTATGGCCCATTTTTCGCCAAGAACTCACCTCCACCACGATTGCTGCGTATGCCTTTGAGTCACAAGACTTTGCAGCGATTCCTGGCTTCTCAGGTACGCCGTTCAACTTGCTGATTGCGCTTGACCCCAATGGGCAGTTCATGGATGTGCGTGTGCTGTCACACCACGAGCCGGTGTTTTTAGAGGGGCTGGGCGAGAAGCCGCTGTTTGCTTTTGTAGAGCAATACAAAGACTTGTCTCTCAAACAAAGCATCAAGATCGGCACAGGCCAAAACAAGAGTGGCAAAGAGAGTGGTGCCAATGTGTACATCGATGGCGTGAGTAAAGCCACGGCTTCGGTGCGCATCTTGAACCAGAGCTTGTTGGCAGCTTCGCTCAAGGTGGCACGTGCCAAACTAGGCTACAGCGATGGCCGTGACCCAGACTTGGTGGCCAAAATTCGGTCAGAGGTGTTCAAACCAATGGACTGGTCTGCATTACGCAAAGCCGGCTTGGTTCGGCAGGTGACGCTAAAAAACCGAGACATTGAAAAAGCCTTCAAAGACACCGCGGGCGAGGGTGTAGATGCTGAAGGCTTGCAGCAACCGGACGCCTTGTTTGCTGATGTTTATGTTGCCAATTTGAATGTGCCAACAGTTGGGAAGAACTTATTGACGCCAGACAAATGGGCGTACTTGCAGCAACGCCTAGACTCAGGTGACCACGCCTTGCTGATCATGGCCAAGGGGCGTTACGCCTTGATGGGTGAAGACTTTGTGCGCGGTACGGTGCCAGATCGCGTGTCGTTGAATCAACAAAAGCTACCCATTGAAATACGCGACATGGACTTAGATGCGGTGCTCAATGTGCCGCCCGATTTGGCCGATGCGCAGTGGTTGGTGGTGCGCGTGATTGCACCTGCAGGCTTAGATCCTGCGCAGCCTTTGGACTATGAATTACACGTCACGCGTACCAAAGGCATGGTGTACCCAGAGTTGATCCGCAAAAGTTTCACCATCACCTCGCAGTTGTCGGATGACTATGTCGAGCTGCCAAGTTCCGACCAAAAAACATGGCACAGCATTTGGCTAGACCGCTGGGTTGAACTGGTAGCGTTGGTGGCTGCATTAGCTGTGCTGGTGTGGGCACTGCGCGAGCCACCATGGCTGGTGTTGCACCCGCAGCGTATGGCGTGGTTCAGGCGAGGCTACCTGCTTTTTACTTTGTGTTTCATCGGTTGGTATGCGCAAGGTCAGTTGTCTATCGTTAACCTCACAGCGGTGGTGCAAGCGGTTGTGGCAGGACGTAGCTTGGGCTTTTTCATGTACGACCCGATGACGGTGGTGTTGTGGGGTTTTGTGGCGATCACGTTTTTTGTGTGGGGGCGTGGCACGTTTTGCGGCTGGCTTTGCCCGTTTGGTGCTTTGCAAGACTTGATCAGCCAGCTCACGCGCAAGTTGGGTCTGCAATGGGTGCGTGTGCCGCAGCGTTGGGATGACCGATTGAAGAAAGTTAAGTACGGCGTGTTGGTTGTGCTGCTATTGAGTGCTGCGGTGTCGGTGACGTGGACCGATCGGTTGGTCGAAGTCGAACCATTTAAGACCAGTATCACACTGAACTTTGTGCGTGCGTGGCCGTTTGTGCTGTGGGCAGTGGTCTTGGTGCTGCTGAGCTCGTTTGTTTACAAAGGCTATTGCCGTTACCTGTGCCCCTTGGGTGCTGGTATGGGTGTGCTGGGTAAGTTAAGACGCTTTGATTGGATTGCGCGGCGTAGCGAATGCGGTCAGCCCTGCCAGCGCTGTCGCAACGACTGCGATTACCAAGCCATCGACAAACAAGGCGTTGTGGACTATGACGAATGTTTCCAGTGCCAAGACTGTGTGGTGATTTATGAAAGTGACACGCTGTGCGTGCCGCGTATTTTGGAAGTGCGTCAGTCTCGTGAGGTTATTCCCATCCATACAACAGTAGCACACAGGAGAGAAAAATGAAGCGTCGGCAGTTTATGCGGACTGGATTGGGGCTAGGTGCATGTGCCATGACAAGCCGCGTGAATGCATCAAAGCGATTGCATTGGCGAGAGAGCGTTTTTGCAGGCTTAGGTACGGTTTTGTCGATTCGAGCTGCGCATGTTGATGCCGATGGCCTAGAGTCGGCCTTGCGCAAGGCTCGTGATGTGATTGCGCATGTCGATGATGAAATGAGTTTGTTTCGTCCAAACAGTGCATTGAATCGGTTAAATCACTCTGGGGTGTTGCATCAGCCCTCAGCAGAAATGCTAAGTGTTCTGCAAATGAGCCAGCAGATTGCCAAGCGTAGTCATGGTGCATTTGATGTCACGGTGCAGCCCTTGTGGCAGCTTTATGCACGAGCACAAAAAGAAGGACGCCTACCTAGCGTCAAAGAAGTGGCAGGTGTGCAGCAGTGTGTAGGGTGGCAGCGTTTGCATATCACGCCAACGAAAATTAAATTGATGCATCCAAGCATGGGTATTTCACTGAATGGCATTGCACAGGGTTATGCCACTGATTTGGTGAAAGCGAGCTTGCGCAGCGATGGTGTTTCGCATGCCCTAATTAATGCAGGGGAGTGGTCTGCCATAGGTTTGGCAGATGCTGAGCGTCCATGGATTTTGGGTATCGCGGATCCGCATCGTGCCAATGCATGGCTGACACGTGTCGAAATGAACGGTTTGAGTATTGCTACATCTGCGGATGACCAATGTGCTTTCAGTGCAGATCGCAAGCACCATCATATTTTTAATCCGCACACGGGGTATTCGCCGCAAGACATTTCCAGTGCAACCGTGGCAGCGCCATCTTGCGCTTTGGCCGATGCATTGACCAAGGTGCTGTTTGTCGCGGGGTATGAGCATGCTTTGCATATCGCTCAAGCGTGGCAAGTGTCGGCATTGGTTGTGAATAAGCAGGGCGAGTGGAAGGCCTCGGCCAATTTTCCACGTGTTACAGCTTGAGAGAGTTGCAACAAAAAAAGTGTTCCAAATATGAACACTTGTGACATTGGGTGTGACAGACGCACTGGATTGTGTGGCAGCTAGCCTAGGGTTATTACCGGTTTTCCCAGATTTTTCATGGGGGAATTCTTGAGTCTCGTGGGTGACGAGTTGGCATGTGTATTGCAAACCAAATCCGTACGGACAGGTGGGCTTGAAAGAGATCGCTGTTTCCGCACCGAGTGAACAAACGTGTGCGCACGTTTATTTTTTAATTGGAATAAATACAGGAGATATGCTGTGAAAAGAAAACTTCTAAGCGTGCTGGTCATGCTCGCCACGGCCCACGTGTCGGCGCAAGTCACCGATGCCATGATTGCCAAAGATGCAGCCGACACAGACTCGGTTTTGAGCTGGGGTATAGGGACACAAGGTCAGCGCTTTTCGCCGCTGACCACCATCAACACCAAAAACGTCAGCAAGCTGGCACCTGCATGGTCTATGTCTTTCGGCGGTGAAAAGCAACGCGGCCAAGAGTCGCAGCCATTGGTCTACAAAGGCAAGATGTTTGTCACGGCTTCTTATTCACGTATCTTCGCGATTGACGTGAAGACAGGCGAGAAGGTTTGGAAATACGAACACCGTTTGCCAGAAGGCATCATGCCTTGCTGTGACGTGGTCAACCGTGGCGCAGCCTTGTTTGACAACTTGGTGATCTTCGGCACCTTGGATGCACAGCTCGTTGCTTTGGATCAGAACACAGGCAAAGTGGTGTGGCGCGAGAAAATTGACGACTACACCGCAGGCTACAGCTACACCGCTGCTCCTTTGATTGCAGATGGTCTGTTGCTGACTGGTGTGTCAGGTGGCGAATTTGGTGTGGTGGGTCGTGTGGATGCTCGTGATCCTAAGACGGGTAAATTGGTCTGGTCACGCCCCACCGTTGAGGGCCACATGGGCTACAAAGATGGCAAAGAAAATGGCATCAGTGGTACGACCAACGCCACATGGCCAGGCGAGACATGGAAGACCGGTGGCGCATCCACTTGGTTGGGTGGCTCGTATGACGCATCCACAGGTTTGGCTTACTTCGGTACAGGCAACCCAGGCCCATGGAACAGCCACGTGCGTAAAGGCGACAACTTGTATTCATCGTCTACTGTGGCGATCGATGTCAAGACCGGCAAGATTGCATGGAGCTACCAAAACACACCTAATGATGCTTGGGACTTTGACGGTGTGAACGAGTTCGTGACCTTCGACATGGACGGCAAGCGTGTCGGTGGCAAGGCTGACCGCAATGGTTTCTTCTACGTGAACGATGCCAAGACCGGTAAGCTCATCAACGCATTCCCATTCGTGAAGAAAGTCACATGGGCTTCGAGCATTGACCTGAAAACAGGTCGTCCTGTGTTTGATCCAGCCAACCGTCCTGGCGACCCAACAGCCAGCAGCGACGGCAAAAAAGGCTCATCTGTATTTGCAGCACCAGGCTTCTTGGGTGGCAAGAACCAGATGCCAATGGCCTACAGCCCCAAGACGCAACTGTTCTACGTGCCTACCAACGAATGGGGCATGGACATTTGGAACGAACCCATCAGCTACAAAAAAGGCG
>ERZ650303.506-NODE-506-length-11874-cov-8.065572_pt1 | contig 11874 bp, 12 predicted proteins | sample MGYA00376239_ERZ650303 | MGnify/ENA primary metagenome ERZ650303 (study PRJEB26733, sample SAMN07839262) | wastewater metagenome | biome: small river; feature: stream; material: water | place: USA: North Carolina | collected 2016-04-05 ... | reverse complement strand
TTAAGTCGAATGCGGATTTTCTGTCCGGCCATCTTGACTCGCTCTCGTTCTACCCGTGATTTCTCACGGGACGCTTAGTAGCACTACTTCTGTTGCACCACTGTTCTTCTGTCAAAACCCAGTTGCCTGGGGTACTGCTTGTCCGACCCACGCTGTCGGGCGTGTCGTGCTTTTTTACAAGCACGAACCCGAAAACTCTTAGTCGGATACATTTTTGTTCAGCTGCCGGGGGAACCAACCTTGCGGTGATTCACATGCCTGCAGTGGTTCACGCAAGAAAGCGCGACTACTCACGAACTTGTCTATCTTGCCACAGGTCAAGCCCGCAAAGCAAATTAAATCTTGGGTGGATTTTTAGAACATTGTGTTGCTGTTTACGGCTGTTGCCGGCACAACTTGAAGCACATCCCAGTGTTCGACGATTTTGCCATTTTCGAGGCGATAAAAGTCGGCAACCGCGGCCTCTGCCCCACCCTTTGGAAAAGCACGCACGTGAACCACGGCCAAATCACCATCGACGAGAATCTTTTTGATCTCGAAGTTGGCGTTTGGATGACCAAACTTCTCGGCGAGCGCATCAATCGCCGCCTGGGCGCCATCGGCGATGGTCGGGTTGTGCTGAATGTAGGCGTCGCCAGCGACGAACTTGTCGAAGGCTCGCTTCACATCGCGCTCGTGATAGAAAATCTCAGCGAACTCGGTCATGATTGCGCGGTTGTCGTGCGACATTCAGTCACCCTCTCGTTGTTGCCCCCGTTTGGGCTGGTTCAGGTCTACTTAGAGAAGGCTGCGTCGAACGCGCCTGCTGGCTTTTCCCAGAGCAGTGAGCGAACAAAGCCAACGGCTTCTTTGGCGCCGAGCAGGCGGTCCATTCCGGCATCTTCCCACTCAACTGAGATAGGGCCTTTGTAACCGATGTGGGCAAGCGCTCTAAAGCTGTCTTCCCAAGGCACATCGCCGTGACCGGTCGAAACGAAGTCCCAGCCGCGCTGCATGTGCGACCAAGGCAGGTGCGAGCCCATGACTCCCCTGCGGCCATTGCCAAGGCGCATCCGGGTGTCTTTGCAGTCAACGTGATAAATGCGGTCAGCAAAATCAAGGATGAAAGCCACTGGGTCAAGGTTCTGCCACATCATGTGTGATGGGTCCCAGTTCAAACCGAAGGCTGGACGGTGATCGATGGCCTCGAGAGTCTTGACGGTTGTGTAGTAGTCGTAAGCGATCTCGCTCGGGTGCACCTCGTGTGCAAAGCGAACACCCTCGTCGTCGAAGACATCGAGGATCGGGTTCCAGCGGTCGGCAAAGTCTTGGTAGCCAGCATCGATGACCGACTCTGGCACCGGCGGGAACATTGCAACGTATTGCCAGATGCTCGAACCGGTGAAACCAACAACGGTGTCAACACCAAGCTTGCGAGCAACTCGAGCCGCACGCTTCTGCTCTTCGGCAGCGCGCTGACGAACACCCTCGGCTTCGCCATCGCCCCACATGTAGTCGCGAAGGATCGCCTCGTGACGGAAGTCGATTGGGTTGTCACAAACCGCCTGGCCACTCAGGTGAGTAGAGATCGCGTAGACCTTCAGGTTGTACTTGTCGAGAATGTCTCGGCGGCTCTGGAGATACGTCGGATCTTCTTCTGCACGCTTGAGGTCGAGGTGATCGCCCCAGGTGCAAATTTCGAGTCCGTCGTATCCCCAAGAGGACGCGAGACGGGCAACTTCTTCGAAAGGCAGGTCGGCCCATTGACCGGTGAATAGCGTTACCGGGTGTGGTGATTTCTGAGTCATTTTGCGAATACCTTTCTTTGTTGCCTAGTTACATGAACTTCTTCATGAAGTCTTGCTGCTGCTTCACCACAACGAATGGGTCGACCTGGCCGATGTCGGCAAAGGCGTGACCTTCCCATTCAGATGAGATGTAACCGTCGAAACCACCCTCGGCAAAAATGCGAGTGTGCTTTTCGTAGTCAATTGCCTCAACCGAGCCATCATCGTTCATGTCGAAGAACTTTGCGTGGATGTGAACCACCTGATGCATGATGTCTTTCCACTCTTCAGGCGCAATGTGCCCGTTCATGTTGAAAGCCATGCGACCGAATGGGCCGAGGGTGTTTGCATCGATTCCTCGGCTAGCTAGGTAGTCCACGAATCCGGCAATGCGCTCTGGGTTTGGTGCGTCTGAAGCCCAGAATTCAAGAGCCTTCTGAATGGCAGCCTCATCGAGCCCGCGGTCACGGAAGGTCTGCAGCATGCTGCGACCCATGGTGTGCATGGTCGACGAGAAGTCAGGCACAAAGCCAAGCAGTGGGCTGTCTAGTTTCGCGTAGGTTTCGCGAATCTTCATGATTTTGTCGGTGTTTGGGCCTTCAGGAGCGTGGATCTCGTAGCCGAGCTTCACGTTCAAGCGCTCAGCGTGCGGAAGCAACTTGGTTAGCAGCTCACCAGATGCGCTCTGAATCTTGATGGTTGGAAAGCCCATCTTGGCGCCGGCTTCGATCTGCTTCAAGACGAATTCATACTCTTCGTCGAGAGTCATCTCTTTGGCACGGTTGCGACCCATGTCGAGGTTGGTGCCGTACATAGAAGGTACGAATCCATACTTGTCGACATAACCCTTCCATTCGTTGATGAATGAGTCTGGAGTTTCTGGGTAGGTGCGCACCGTCTGCGACGCCATGATCTCAACGCCAGGGCCGATGCCCATGTCAACAACGCGTTTGAGCATTGAATCGAGATTGTATTCACCGGCTGCCCACTCTGATGCGAATGAATAGAGTGTGACGCCTAGCTTGAATTTAGCCTTGGTTGCTACTTCGGTCATTTTTATGCCTGCACTTTCAGGGTTACAACCTGGTGGACGATGTTTGGGAGGTACAAGCCCGGCTTGATCTGCATGTAAGGCAAGCGAAGCTCGATGTGGAAGGTAATCTCGTGGTCGTCGCCCGGCTTGCCAGGGGCACCCAAGTCGATGTCTAGGTGAGCGCGGTCCTGCATGAACCAAAGCTCTTCCCACTGGTTTGGCACTTCATCCATGGTGAATGATTTGCCGTTAATACGAAAACGCATTGCATCCTGGGCAATCTCTTTGCCGTCGACCTTTACGTCGATTGAGGTGACCGATGAAACCCAAAGGCTTCGGTACCAAGGCACAGTTAGAGCCAGGGAGATTCCGTTCGCGGTAGCGGTGAGGCTCCGCGAGTTGAGAACTGTATCGTGAGTTGCCATTATGCCTTTGTCCTTACTTCGTAGCCATAGCCTTGCATGATTTCGCGGATGCGCTTCTGGTGCCCGGCAACCTGGTCAAACGGGTTGCTGAACTTGTCCCAGTGGAAGCCTTCGTATTCGCTCGAGATTGAACCGGTGTAGCCGTGGTCTGCATAGACCTTGAGGATGTCTACCAACGGGGTGGTCGGCTCGTCGCCGTTTTCATCCATACCGAAGAACTTGCCGTGGGTGTGCCAGACGAGGTGCATGATGTCTGCCCATTCGCTCGGGTCTGCGTGACCGAATAGGCCACAGTGGTTGATCGCATAGTCGATAGCGGTTTCGCCGAAGCCGTACTTGGCGGCGATTCCGGCTACCTGACCCATGCGCATGCCCTGGGTGCGGCCGTCCTTTGGTGCGCCCTCGGCGTGGTGAACCTGCCATAGGTCGAGTAGCTCGGTGATCATCTCTTCAGGAACACCGGTCTCGCGATACTTCTTGATCAGACTTGGTGGCATTCCTACGGTTGTGGCACCGAAGTCAGGCACAAAGCCCAAGTAGCCAGAGTTCAACTTTTCGTAGCGTTCGATGTGAGCGACCATCTCTTGGTGGCGAGGTGAGTGGTGCGAGTGCACCTCAAGACCAAGCTTGACGTTTGCCTTTTGAGCAACAGGAAGCAACGCCTCCATGACATCTGGGGTCATTGAGATCTGAACTCGAGCGAGAGGGAAACCGAGCTTTGACGCCAAGTTGATCTGCGCAGCCATGTAGTCGATCATCTCGTCGTGAGTGAGCAGGCGGTCGCGACGAAGACCAAGGTCTGCGTTGACTGCAAGCGAGGTTGGAATCAGACCAAGCTCGGCGATTAGATCTTTGAACTTGCCGATGAACTCATCACCAGGGTTCGGAAAATTGCGGATGCTCTGGAAGCCGATGACCTCAAGGCCTGGGCCCTGACCACGGCGAGCTACCTCGCGGATCAGTTCTTCCATGGTCATCTCGCGCTGGTGGAACATGCGGGTGTAGCTGTAGAGGGTTGTGCCCTGTAGGTGGCCCTGCTTCAATTCAGACATTACGCAACCTTCTTTTCTAGCTTCATGGTCTCTCGGTTGCCCTCGTGGACCAACAGGGTTCCGTTACCGGCATCGATGTATGGAATGTAGATTCCGAGACCAACGTGAACCGCGTGATCTGCAGCTGGGTCTAGCGCCGCGACAGCCTCGTCGCTGAGAGTGCCCGAAAGAATTGCGGTGTCGGCAACGAACCACCAGTCCTGATACAACGGTGGCAGTTCGTCTTCGCGGTAGTTCACACCGTTGATTAGCCAGCGGGTTGAGGCCTTGTCGATTGCAAAGCCATCGATGTCTAGAACAAGGTCGCAGACCGACGAAAGTGGCAGTGCGCGATACCAAGGCATGCGAACACCCACCGAAAGGGTGTTGCCTTCGAGCACGAGTGAACCCGGCTCGATGATGGCGTCTCTCATCATTTTGAAACTCCTTTGTTTACTGCCCTGGCAGCTTTGATTGCAAATGCCATGGATGTTGGTGTTGGGTTGCCGGCAGTTTCGGTGGGGATGACACCGTTGCCGCCGACATAGAGGTTTTCAAAACCCCAGATCTTGGAATCTTGGTCACAAACGCTGGTGCCGTCATTCGACTGACCCATGCGAACGGTGCCTAGATAGTGCAGTGAGCTGCCTGGCGGCATAGTGATCGGTCCGTTGCCGAGCGGCGTGCCAATCGTTTCGCAAACTTCGGCCAAAAGCTCTTTAGCCTTGGCAAAGCGACGATTGTCTTCTTCGTTCCACTTGTAGTGAAGTTTTGGCTTCGGCATTCCGAAGAAGTCGGATTCGGTCTCTGAGAACTCGACACAGTCTTCGAAGGTGATTTGCTTTGGCACAAACAAGCCAACGCCCACGTATGCGCCCGGGCGAGGTTCCTTGACCTCTTGCAGAGGAATCGGCGAGGCGTCCATCTGCATGATTTGGGCGTGAACTGGGAAAGTCTCGCGGTCATACGGAATCCAGCTGACTCCGCTGTATGAAGAGAGTGAGCCCGGCTTTGCAACATTGCCCGAAGTGTCGGTCACCGAATCAGGAAGCTCGGCTAGACCAAGCACCTGGCCGTGGTCGTTTAGGTAGTGACCAAGGGCCGTCGGACGAATGCCTGACTTGAACAGCAACTGAGGAGTGCGAATCGAGTCGCCAGCAACGAAGACGGCATCGGCCTCAACCTCGCGGGACTCGCCAGTTTTGACATCTTTGACCACAACACCGGTTGCCTTCGACCCGTTGTGAAGCACCTCGGTGACCAAGGTCTCAGAGACGATCTTGAACCGAGGTGAGTCTGCCATCGATGAAATGATCACATCGGTGCCAGTCCACCAGGCGCGGTCGTCGCGCACCTCAACGGCAAGTGGCATTGGCTGCACGTGACGATCTGGAGTGCGACCAACGTTGTATTTGGCGCCAAGAATCTCGCGAAGCTGCTTGCCCATTGGAAAGTTTTCGAAGGCAGTCTGAGTGACCTTGAGCATCGCCCAGGCTTCGCTTAGATCGCTGTCGTATTCGGCGCGGTCGATGAACTCTGGAACCTCACCGGCACCGAAGCGCGGGCAGGCACAGGTCCAGTGAGCGCCCATTCCGCCAACGTTTGCCGACATGGCCGTTGCCGGCATCTCAGAATCGGGCTTTTCTTCGACTAGGAATGTGCCTGGGCGCGCGGTGACAACACCGGTGTGCATCTTTGATGCATCGTGAGGCTTGTCGGCGTGAGGACCCTGACACTTTTGCTGTGCCTCAATCATCTCGGCATCGCTGTCGAGTGTGCGAACGTGACGACCAAGTGGTTTGGTGGCCGCTGGGCCAACCTCGAACATGGTGATGTTGACGCTTGGGTTTAGATCGTGAAGCTTTTTAGCGAAGGCTGAACCAATTGGTCCCGAGCCAACTACGACAACATGACTCATTTGCCATTGACCATAGCGGGCATGTTTCCCACTTCTACCCAACCCTTAGATTTCACAGATTTCAACACTGCGTCGGCAAGCTGCGCTCCACGCAGGCCATCGGCAAAAGTCGGCATGACCTCTGATTTTGGAGCTCCAGCGTGTGCTGAGTAAACATCTGACACAAAGTCATTGAAACAGGTTTGGTAGCCCTGCGGGTGTCCGGCAGGCAAAGAGTTAGCACGCACAGCTAGTCCCGTCTGGGCATTTGGGTCGCGGCGAACAATCTTGTTGTCACCAAGGGTGCCCACCCATCCGGTTTCTGGATGTTCTTGATCGAACGAGTATGACTCTTGGGTGCCATCAAACGAGAACCAAAGGCGGTTTGAACGCCCGGCGCTCGCCTGGCTAATGACTGCTGAACCAACTGCACCCTTGTCGGTTTCAAAGGTAACCAGTGCACCATCTTCGGTGTCAGATTCGTGAACCTTTGCCATCAGAGCGTTCAACTTGGTCACGCGGTGGCCGGTCACAAACTCCATAAGGTCAAACCAGTGCACACCGATGTCGCCAAAGGCTCGGGTTGGGCCGCCAGCTGCAGAGTTGCTGCGCCAGTTGGTGGTCATCGATGCGGCAAGCCAGTCTTGAAGGTAAGAACCGTGAAGCAACCAGAGATTGTTCTCAGTGTTCTCGGCAATGCGCTTGCGCAACTCGAGCACCATCGAGTGATATCGGTAAACGAAAGGAACAGCGGTGACCTTGGCGCTCGCTGAGATGTCGAGCAGCAACTGAGCGTCCTCGACGTTAGTTGCCAATGGCTTTTCAACAATCACGCTGATTCCGCGGTCGATAGCAGCCTTGGCGTATTGAAGGTGCGTTGAGTTTGGGGTGCACACGTGAAGCACATCCGGTGCTGCGTCTAGCAGGGCATCGATAGACGCAAATCCCTTTGAGCCTCTAAAGGTCGATGCGATGCTCTCGGCCTTTTGCAGCGAGCTGCCGGCAAAGCCCACGAGCTCGATGCCATTGGTTTGAATGGCCTGGCCGTGAACAGCGCCCATGAAGCCCGTACCGATAACCGCTGCTTTCATAGCCGCTCCGCCTTTTTTTGCAAATCACTACCGCCGTATCGACACTGATACTTCGGTAGCGAACCGCTACACTTAAGTCCTAATCGACCATCTTCTGATGGATACATTCAGTCTATTGTCGATTTTCGACAAAAGTCAATCTGAGTCGATAACGATTTGGTAAGGGTGGGGCTAACTTGAATTCTCCAGAAACCGTTGTCTCGGTCGACGAGATGACCATCGAAGAGCACGATGCTCTATTTGTTTTGACCGAGCTGGTTCGCACCGGGCGCGCTCAGACCAGGTCAGACCTTGGTCGCCTATCTGGACTAGGCAGAAGCATTGTTACCCAACGCGTTGAAGAAGCGCTTAACCTGGGGCTTCTCGAAGAAGCTGACTTTGGTGTGTCAACCGGCGGTCGCGTTCCGCGCACCCTGCGTTTCAAGTATGAAATCGGAACTTTTGTTGTTGTCGAATTTGGCGCCCGAAACCTGGGCGTAGCGGTTACCGATCTCGCCGGAAAGATTGTCGAAAGCATTCACGAGAATTGGGACATCACCGAGGGGCCTGAGAAATCACTCGACCGAGTGGTCAAGATGGCAAGCACCCTCATCAAGAAGAACAGCCTTCCAGATGTCTGGGCAGTAATCATCGGCGTTCCTGGCCCGGTCGAGTTTGAAACCGGCAAGCCGGTTGCTCCCCCAATCATGCCTGGCTGGAACGGGTTCGACATCCGTGGATTTATGTTGAACGCCTTTGGCGCACCATGCTGGGTTGACAACGACGTGAACCTGATGGCTCTTGGCGAGCAAGCGGTTTTGAAGGCAACCAATCAGCACGGCACCGCGGCCGACAACCTGTTGTTTGTGAAGGTCGGCTCCGGAATTGGTGCTGGCATCATTTCGGGCGGCAAGGTTCACCGCGGCGCAAACGGTTCGGCCGGAGACATTGGCCACGTTGCAATTGCCGACGACAGCAAGATCGTCTGCCGCTGCGGTCAGATCGGTTGCCTTGAGGCCATAGCCGGAGGTTGGGCGCTGGCTCGCGACGGTGAGTTAGCTGCCAAAGATGGGCGCTCTGGATTCCTAGCGGAACGACTGAAGAACAAGGGCTTCCTGTCGCCAATTGACATCTCAGAAGGTGCCAACACTGGCGATGCCTATTGCATCGAAGTTGTTGCCCGCGCCGGGCGCATGGTTGGCGAGACTTTGGCTACCCTGGTCAACTTCTTTAACCCGGGAATGCTCGTTGTTGGCGGAACCATTGCCTCGACCGGCGACCTGTTTTTAGCTGCTGTGCGTCAAACCGTTTACCGCCGATCATTGCCTTTGGCGACCCGTGACCTGCGCATTGTGCCGGCGAACCCAAACCATGAAGAGGGTTTGATTGGTGGCGCTGCTCTAGCCCAGACAGAAATCTTTAGCCGCACCCACATGAACAAGTGGATCACCGAGAGCTCGCCGCGAGCACTCGTGAAGTAAGCGCAGCGGCGAAAGCCGCAGAAACCAAGTCAAAGAAAAAGGGCACCCAATGGGTGCCCTTTTTCCATCCGCTCGGTGGCAAGAATTTAGCTCTTGATACCGCCCGAGAATCCCTGGATGAATTTCTTCTGGAAGATCAAATAGACGATGGTGATCGGGATCATCGCGATGATCAACACTGAGAAGATGTTGTTCCACTCGATGTTGAACTCGCCAACATACGAGTAGATAACTACCGGCAATGTTGGGTTCGAAGATCCACCCAAGAAAATTAGCGGAGTAAAGAAGTCGTTCCAGACGATGATTCCGGCCATGGTTGCGACCGTTCCGGTAGCTGGTGCCAGCAAAGGGAAAACCACCTGAATGTAGGTGCGAATGCGCGAGGCACCATCGATGTTTGCCGCCTCTTCATATTCGGTTGGCAACGCACGAACAAAGCCCGCGTACAAGAACACCGACAAAGGCATCAACATGGCGATGTAGACAACGCCTAGCCCAACCGGACTACCCAGCAAACCAAGCGCCTGAGCACCGATATATAGGGGAACCAAACCCAGCTGCGCCGGCACAACAATGCCGATCAAAATCATATAGAAGGCCGTTTTGCTTAACTTGGAGGTTCTGCGAGCAAGCACATAGGCAGTGACCGATCCAACGATAATCAGACCGAAAACAGCCACCACAACAATCAGCATGCTGTTGAACAACCCAAGGTAAAGAGTTGAAGAAGTTTCGGAGCCAAGCACGTGGGCGAAATTTTCGAAAGTTGGCTGAAGGGCAGGCTGGAAAGAAGGCGTCTCTACGCTCTCTTGCCTTGACTTCAAAGCGATGTTTACCAAGAAGTAAAGCGGCGACAGAAGAATTAAGGCGGCAACCCAGACCAGGATTTCGCGAAGTAGCGTGAGTTTGGTGTATCTGTTCATGATTAGTTGTTCACTCCACGGTCGCGGGTTAGATAAAGCTGGATTGCTGCGGCGACAAAGATGACCACCGAGAAGACAAGAGAAATTGCAGCACCGTAGCCATAATCCATGAACTCAAAGGTGTTGCGGTAGATCACGGTTGAAAGGGTATCGGTGGCACCGAATGGACCACCATTTGTCATGGCCTTGACCTGGTCAAAAATCTTTAGACCACTGGTTAGAGCCAAAGTGGTGTTAATCGCAATCGCCGGTTGAATCATGGGCAGGGTTATGTGCCTGAATCGCTTCCAGATGCCTGCACCGTCCAAGGCTGCCGCCTCTTCGAGCTCCTGAGGAACGAGTGCCAGGCCGGCTAGGTAGATAACCATAGCCATTCCCGTGTGCTGCCAAACCGCAACAATCAAGACCGCAATTAGCGCGCTTTCGGGTTCAGCCAACCAAATTCTTTGCAGGTCTTCAAAACCAAGCGCAACCAAGATGTTGTTCAAAGCGCCGTCGACGGCAAAGATGTATTTGAAAATGTATGAGACCGAGATCGAACTCAAAACCACCGGCAGAAACAGCAGGGTTCTGAGAAGGTAGCGAGACTTTAGACCTCGGTTAAGCGCTAGGGCAAGCAAAAGCCCAATGACGTTGGTTAGAACCAAATAGCCGATCGCTAGGAAAGCGGTGTTTCCGAGCGATGCCAGCACTTCGTAGTCTTGCAAGATTCGGCCGAAGTTATCAAGGCCTACCAAATTGGCATCACCGATGCCGGTGAAATCGGTGAAGGCGTAGCCGGCACCCAAAAAGGTTGCGATGTAATGCACCGCAATGACAGCGGCGAGGCCTGGGAACGCCCACCACCATGAGCCGTGAACCACTAAGCTCTTGTGCTTTAAGGCAGAGGCCCCGGGCTTACGCCCAGGGCCTCTGTTGAGGCCAGACTTCTTTGGAGAAGTGGTAGCTGTCTTTTCCAATGAGCCTGACATCATTTCCTTTTAGCTAGTTGTTACAGATTGAAGCGTTGGTTACTTCCAGGCGCGGTCTACGGCCAGAAGAACCTGGTCGATGATTGCGCGTCCGGTTAGCAGACCCTGAATACCGGTACCGAGGCGAACGTATACCTCAGGAGCACCCCAGGCCTGGTTTGGGAAGCCGTAGGTCATACCCGACTGAAGGAAAGGCACGATCTCAGAGTACTGAACAGGAAGCTTAGCTGGATCGATGTTCTGCACTGGTAGGGTTCCGGCAACCTTCTGGTAAACGGCCTGGCCTTCAGCGGTAGAGGCGAAGTTGATGAATGCCTTTGCCGCAGCAAGCTTCTTGGTTTTGGCGCTAACCGCAAGAGCGTAGTTGCTTGAAACAGGTAGTCGCTTTGAACCTGGGAAGATTCCGGTCTTCAAGACATACTTCTTCATGAATGGGATGTTGCTAAATGCAACCGAGGTGCCACCAGGAACGAATACCGAGTAAGACTTGCCTGTGAAGAAGCGGTTGTCGATTGCGTCAACGAATCCACCAGAAGCTGCACCGTCTTGGAAACATCCACCGGCAGTCATTTGCTGGATCTGGGTCATAACTGAGCGCCACTCTTTTGACTGAGTGAATGAAACCTTGCCAGCTGCACGCTGAACGTTCCAAGCGTCACCCTTGGCGTAGACGCTAGCGCCCGACATGCCCATAACCATTAGGCCGTTGTTTGCATACATCGAACCGGCTAGACCAAAGAAGGTCTTGCCCTTTTCGCGGGCAACCTTACAAGCTGAAAGCAAGCCAGCAAAAGTGGTTGGCCAGGTTAGGCCATCTGCCTCAAGAACGGTCTTGTTGTAAATCATTGCACCAGCAGTTTGGTCTAGGGCAACCGAGTAGGTCTTGCCGCCGGCACCAAGTGCGTTTGCATAACCCTTAGGGTTCGACTTTGCTGCGTTGGTTGCGCTTAGGTCAGCAACAAGCTTTGCCTTGATGAGGGGAAGAAGAGAGTTGAGCTGACCGCTGCCAGGCTGAACCATGAATACATCTGATGCATTGCCAGCGCGAAGCTTGGTGACGATGTCTGATGCGTAGTTGTCAGTCGGAGTGTCAACTGCCTTGGCAGTGTAGTTCGGGTATTTAGCGTTGAACGCCTCAACCAGTGCCTTATAAGGGCTTGCAGCGCCACCACCGGCAATTGGGAAAGCGACGGTAATGGTGTTTGCTTCTGTAGCCGCCTGGGCTGAAGCGCCGAACCCTACCAACGCAGATGCGGTTAGCAGAGAAACAGCGATGC
>ERZ650303.503-NODE-503-length-11907-cov-3.685201_pt1 | contig 11907 bp, 12 predicted proteins | sample MGYA00376239_ERZ650303 | MGnify/ENA primary metagenome ERZ650303 (study PRJEB26733, sample SAMN07839262) | wastewater metagenome | biome: small river; feature: stream; material: water | place: USA: North Carolina | collected 2016-04-05 ... | reverse complement strand
TCTCGCGAAAAATCTAGGAATTTGGGATGGAAAGCATTATTTGGAGCATCCACTATCCCTGCGGATTTCGATTTGCCTGAAGTTATCCAGAGGAAACTCGGATTAGAGTTCAAGAAAGGGTCAAGTTGGTCCTTGAGAGGAAATCATGGCCCAAAAAGAACAACAGTCTCAGAAGAACACCAAGAAGGCACCTGCCAAGAGCCTGAAGGAGAAGCGTCTCGATAAGCAGGCGAAGGCTGCAAACAAGAAATAAGTTTTAGCGGAAATCTATGTTTAGCGAGCTTAGTAACGCAAGGTCAGTAACCGCGCGAGCATTGTCAGTTCTAGATGCTTTCGATGCCAGCCATCGACGCCAAACGCTAGCCAGCATTGCTAAACGCGCAAATCTACCGCAGAGCACTACACATCGATTTTTAAACCAGCTCGTTGAGGCTCAGGCACTCATCCGTTGCAGCGATGGTTTGTACGAAATTGGCAGCAAGTTGTGGAGGTTAGGCTTACTCGCCTCTCTACACGCTGATCTTCGTGAAATCGCACTCCCATACATGGAAGACATCTTTCAACTCGGGGTTGATGTCGTTCAAATTGCGGTGCTTGATGGCATGAGGTGCATGGTTGTAGAGCGTATTGCTGGTTCTCGAAGCATCGGAGTTTTAAGCAAGCCGGGCGTGAGATTACCGCTACATGCAACTTCCGTTGGGAAAGTTCTTCTTGCAAATGCTGGCGCTGAGCTTGAAAAGGCAGCATTGAACTCGCTTGAGCGAATAACAGAACAGACAATCACCAATCCTGAGATTTTGAGTAAGCAATTGAAAGAAATCAGGGCCCTTGATTCCGCGACGACTCAGGAGGAGCTGGCCATCGGCGCGATTTCCGTTGCGGTGCCGATTCGAGGATATGGCGGTAAAGTTATCGCGGCTTTAGGCGTGATCATCCCTGCATCGCAGAGAAACGCAAATCATCTGGTTCCGGTCCTAAGGGTTACCTCTGAAGCTCTTTCCAAAAAGTTAGTAGCTTTCGGCCTATCAGATTCGGCAGTTCTTAAACCGAGTTAGATGAAAGAAACAATTCGATAACATCCTTCCACTCAGTGGAAGGATGTTATCGTTTGAGCGGCCGTATGGCATTTGATATAGGTAGCGATGTACCGTGTCGCTCATTAGAGGTCCGAAAAGGGAGTATTCATGCCAAGAGTAGTTCGTGGGACCCCACGCACACCATTAGAAATCGTCGACGGCTTGGCTGAACTTGGTGTCGCCACGGTGCACGAAGCTCAGGGTCGTATAGGGCTTTTAGATCAGCGGTTACGTCCGATTTTTCCAGCAAAAATAGCGGGAACGGCATTAACCTGCACGGTGGCCCCGGGGGATAACTGGACAATACACGTGGCTGTTGAGCAGGCCGCGCCTGGAGACATTCTCGTGGTAACTCCCACCAGTCCTTGCGACGATGGATATTTGGGGGACTTGCTAGCCGAGAGCCTCATGGCCCACGGAGTTAGAGGCCTTGTCATTGATGCTGGTGTCAGGGATGTATCGACTCTGACCGAAATGGAATTCCCTGTATGGGCAAAGGTTATTAGTTCGCAAGGTACTGTCAAAGCGACAGTTGGCGATGTTCAAGTTCCAATCGTGATTGCAAACCAACTGGTAAACCCCGGTGACGTAATCGTGGCAGACATTGATGGCGTCGTGGTTGTAAGACGAGAGGATGCGTTAGAGGTTCTAAACAAGGGCAGAGACCGCGAAGCGAACGAAGCCTCGAAGAGAGCGCGTCTTAAGAGTGGCGAACTCGGCCTCGACATTTACAACATGCGCCAGGCGCTAGAGGCTAAGGGCCTGATCTATGAAGACTACAGAGGTTAGCTTGACCAACTCGCAGATAGCTGTACCGTGCTCCGTGATGCGCGGCGGCACCTCAAAGGGCCTCTACTTTCTTGCAAGCGATCTGCCGAAAAACTCAAAATCACGAAACAGGTTCTTACTAGCCGCCATGGGGTCGCCGGATGTTCGCGAAATTGATGGAATGGGGGGAGGTCATCCGTTGACCTCCAAGGTCGCCGTGATTTCGAAGTCTAATCGTCCCGGTATCGATGTTGACTACCTTTTTCTGCAGGTTTGGCCGGATCGGGCAGAGGTAAGTGACGAGCAAAACTGCGGCAACATACTTGCAGGCGTTGGCCCGTTTTCTATTGAAAAAGGACTCGTAGCCGCTAAAGGCGATGTCACTCCGGTCGCTATTTATATGGTTAACAGCGATTCAAAAGCAACTGCATTTGTTGAAACGCCAGGAGGTGCTGTTAACTACGCAGGTAATGCTCGAATCGACGGTGTTCCCGGCTCTCACGCGCCGGTCAACATCAACTTCGACGATATTGCTGGTTCAACCTGTGGTGCCCTTCTACCAACCGGAAATGTCATTGATCTCGTGACTGTACCGGGCTTGAACTCGCCAATTGAAATCACCTGCATCGATAACGGAATGCCGGTAGTTTGCCTAAAGGCCTCAGATTTCGGAATCAGTGGCAATGAAACACCGAAGGAACTTGAAGCGAACCAGTTGCTTTTGAGTAACGTTGAGGATGTTCGATTGGCGGCCGGCCGTTTGATGAACCTCGGCGACGTAGCGCATCAGACAGTACCAAAAATGTCTCTCATTTCGCCAGCAAATAGCGGTGGCGTAGTCAACACTCGCTCCTTTATCCCTCATCGAGTTCATGAGGCTATCGGAGTCCTCGGCGCCGTTTCGGTCGCTACCGCCTGCATGTTGTCCGGCAGTGTGGCAAATCAGATAGCTGAAATGAGTGGCTTGGAAGAGATCATGGATATTGCTGTTGAGCATCCAACCGGTTCCTTCACGGTTCACATGGAAGTAAGTCAACAAGGAGAAATTCCTTTGGTAAGAAAATCGGCACTTTTGCGCACGGCGCGAATGCTCATGACTGGTCATGTATTCGTGCCTAAGTCTGCTTGGGGAGAATAATGATCATCGACATTCACGGACATTACACAACGGTCCCAGAGCCACACAATCAGTGGCGCTCAGCTCAACTAGCAGCTCACGCAGCAGGTTTGCCTTCGCCTGAATATCCAGAGATTTCTGATGTTGAGATCATTGCTTCCATTGAGTCAAATCAACTGCGGTTGATAAAAGATCGAGGTTTAGATCTGACAATTTTTAGCCCAAGAGCATCACACATGGGGCACCACGAGGGAAGTCAATCGGTAAGTGCCGAATGGACTATTCACTGCAACAACATGATCAAAAGAGTCGTCGACCTATTTCCTGAATACTTCGTTGGCGTCGCCCAGCTTCCCCAATGGCCTGGGGGTGATCACTCAGCAACTTTGGCTGAGATGAACCGTGCCGTGAATGAACTTGGTTTCGTTGGAGTGAATCTTAACCCTGATCCATCAGGTGGAAACTGGCAATCTCTCCCATTGACAGACAAATACTGGTATCCGATTTACGAGAAAATGGTCGAGCTCGATATTCCGGCGATGATCCATGTTTCAGCAAGTTGCAATGCGAATTTCCATGCCACTGGAGCGCACTACATCAACGCGGACACAACAGCATTTATGCAATTAATCCAGGGTGACCTATTCAAAGATTTCCCTACTTTGAAGTTGATCATCCCGCACGGCGGCGGCGCGGTTCCATATCACTGGGGTCGATATCGAGGGCTTGCAGACATGTTGCAGAAGCCTCAGCTGACGGAACATGTTATGAATAACGTCTTTTTTGATACCTGCGTCTACCACCAACCTGGAATCGACCTACTTCTCGAGGTGATTGAGAACAAAAACATTCTCTTTGGTTCCGAAATGATTGGTGCGGTCCGCGGCATAGACCCTCTTTCCGGTCAATTCTTTGATGACACCAAGCGGTATGTCGATTCAGCAAGAATCACCGACGAAGAAAAGAAAGCAATTTTCCATGGAAATGCTTTGACGGTATTTCCAAGATTGAAAACCGTGATTCAAGAACGAAAGTTAAAGGAGAAGCGATGAAGCCAAACTTCGACCAATTCAAGGATATTCCTGGTACAACTATTTTCACGATTGAGTTGGCTCGTATGGGTTATGAACTTAATCAGTTCTGTATGACACTGCGCAGCCCGGCAAACCGAGAAGAGTTTCATGCCGATGAGCGCAAGTATGTTGATAAGTTTCCGATGAGCGAGGACCAGAAGCAGGCTGTCCTTGATAGAGACTTCCAAAGAATGATGGACCTAGGCGGCAACGTTTACTTTTTATCGAAAATCTTTGCTTCTGATGGATTGTCATATGTGCAAGCAGTGAGCACGATGACCGACATGAACGTAAAGGAATATCAGCAGATGATGCTCAATGGCGGACGAAATATCGAAGGTTGGCGTTCTAAGAAAGAAAGAGGCGAAGCCTAATGGCAAGAATTACAGCTGGAATTGCCACAAGCCACGTGCCCGCAGTGGGTATGGCTGTGGACATGGGAAAGGAAGCTGAGCCATATTGGGCTCGAATGTTTGCGGGTTACGACTTCAGTAAGAATTGGATCAGCGAAAACACACCCGATGTCGCAATCATTATCTATAACGATCACGGAAGTTATTTCGGTATGGAAATCATGCCAACCTTCGCTATCGGAATAGCTGAAAAATACGGTATCTGCGACGAAGGGTATGGAAAGCGCCCAATTCCAGACATGGAAGGACATGCAGAGCTGTCAACGCACTTAGCGGCGTCACTTATTTTGGATGATTTTGACATGACGATCTTGAATGTGCTGGAAGTCGACCATGGGCTAACTGTGCCTATGTCACTAATGTTTGGCGCGACAAAGAAATGGCCAACGAAAATTATCCCTTTGCCGGTTAATGTTGTTATGAATCCTCAGCCTTCGGGAGAGCGTTGCCTGTCGTTAGGCAAGGCTATTAAGAGAGCCGTTGAACAGTTTGACGAAGATCTAAATGTGCAAATCTGGGGCACTGGTGGAATGAGTCACCAAATCCAAGGTGCGAGAGCCGGCCTCATCAATGAACCTTGGGATCGTCAATTCATGGATGACTTGGTAAATGACCCAGAAAATCTGCAGCACAAGCCGATTTTGGAATACATGGTCGAAGCCGGTTCTGAAGGTGCAGAGCTAATCATGTGGCTAATCATGAGAGGAGCACTTGGCCCGGAGGTCGATGAAGTTTATCGTTTTTACCACGTACCTGCATCGAATACCGCGGTTGGACACATGATTCTCACGCCTAAGGACGTCTAATTTCTGTCAATTTTGCTGTTGTCGGACTAGGAGCTTTCGGGATAAAGCATCTGGACGCCATCGGCAATATTCCAAATGTCAATATCGCGTATGTGGCCGATGCAAACCAAATGTTAGCCGACGAAATTGCTGCCAAGTACGGGGCTCGTTCCGGGTTCAGCGACTATGCCGAGCTTCTTACAAGACCCGATTTAGATGGTGTGATTTTGGCCACTCCAACGCCGTTTCACCGCACACAGGCAATCGAAGCGCTCAAAGCCGGTAAACATGTGCAAGTGGAGATACCCCTTAGTGACAGCCTTGCAGGGGTTAAAGAGATAGCTGCGCTTCAGGGCTCTACCGGTTTAATCGCGATGGCTGGTCATACTCGTAGATTCAATCCTTCGCACCGATACCTTCACGAGAAAATATCTTCGGGCGAGCTCAACATTCAGCAATTGCATGTCCAAACGTATTTCTTGCGCCGCAGCAACATAAATGCTTTGGGAAAACCTCGTTTGTGGACCGACCATTTGCTGTGGCATCATGCTGCCCACACGGTGGATCTTTTTCAATTTCAAACCGGCGAGCGAATCGTAACGGCGAATGCAATCCAAGGCCCAAAGGACCCTCAGCTTGGCATAGCCATGGATATGTCAATTCAACTGAAATCAGAGAGCGGAAAGATATGCACGCTCTCTCTGTCATTTAATAATGACGGCCCGCTCGGCTCATTCTTTAGGTACATCTGTGACAATGGCACCTATATTGCTCGCTACGACGAGCTCGTAGATGGTAACGAAAAGACCATTAACCTTTCATCCCGTAGTGGTTCGATGAACGGAATTGAGCTACAAGATCAGGAGTTCGCTTCCGCCATCCTCGAACGCAGAGAGCCTGAGGCGTCTGTTCAACGAGTTCTGCCCTGCTACGAAATCTTGGATGAGCTGCAGAGAAAACTCGATTACTAAGGCCTGACAAGCCCAGGTTTCGGGTTTGCTCTGTGATTAATCTCGATCTAAATCTGCAAAGGGAATCTTACGTCCATGAATTACATGGCTCAGGGTCAATTCTATTGAGTTGACCATAGTGCTTTCATAGTGGCTTGTTGCAAGCATCTCTATAACTTCTGAAATTTCAACCGAGTCACGTTTCGAGTTTTGTGCCGTGTCGCTTAGATAGGTTTGCAACTTTTCAGCATCCATGTTTTCGAGCTCGTGATTTAGGTAGTCGAGCGCCCAAGCTTCGATCCCAAGACTTGTAGCGGCCCAGAGCGCATCAATTACTACCGCTTTTAGTCCTTTCTGGATCAAGTTCGAAAGCAATTTACGGCCGGCGGCGTCCCCAGGCAAATCACTCAAGAATTTAACATCAAAACCAAACAAGACCATGGCTTCCTTAAAGCGCGAGGAGCCCTCTCCGGATATCATGAGTGGAACTTTTTTACCAAAATCTGCGAGCGATCCCATGATTGCAACGTCAACGAACGAACCGGAAGGCAACATTTTCGCCATTTTTTGTTTTACGCTCGGAGTAGTCGTGTTCAAATCTGCAAAAATTGCCCCCGGTTTCAAAAATTGCCCGGCTTCCTCCGCAATTTTGGATGCAGATGAGCTTGACACAAGTGAAAGAACTATGTCCGCTTGTGTCACCGCTTCGGAAAGGGTTTGAGCCACCGGCGCAGGTGGTCGTTTGATCCTGCCGGTGTCAAAGCCAACTACTTGTGCGCCAGACTCCAACAATGCTGAGGCTAAAACTTTGCCGTCATCGCCAAGCCCCAGCACAGCCACGCGAACTAAAAATGTCATGCACATTAGTCTCGCAGGTCACGCGGGGGATTGAGCGAATCTGAGGGTCAATTCCGTTGTCGGGTGCTTTCAGGGCTTTTATAACAATTTGGGATATTTTCAACGCAGAGTCTGAAAACTCGTTCACACGGTTGGAAAATCCCGTCTAAATGCGATAAAGTTTCCACATAAGGTTTTAGTAAAGTCAGCTTACTGAATATTCAAGGAGGAATAGTTTCATGGAATCAAACGTGCAGACAAGTTGGATCGAACCGCCAACTGATTACTCGACAGCAATCCGAAACGTCAAGAAAATGCTCCGAGAGCAAATCGGCGACGTTGAAGGTCTCTTCAAGCGAATTGAAGATGCGATGCGCATTGAGGTCGAGGACATTAAGGCGACTCGAGCTCGTGGTGAAAGCGTTTGGCCTATCGTGCAGTTCTCGGACATCGAAGCCGGAACTGTTCCAAAGGAAACAATCGATCTAATTCACCGCCGTGGCTGCGCAATCGTTCGCGGTCAAGTTGCACCGTCGGTTGCCGAGGGCTGGGACCACGCCCTTGTTGAATACGTAGACAGCAACAACTTCGCTGAGAAGTACCGAGGTCCAGCAGACAACTTCTTCGGCCTACTTTCAGCAAGCAAGCCAGAAATTTATCCAATTTACTGGTCACCAAGCCAGATGGAAGCTCGTCAACACCCAAACACCGCCAAGGTTCAGGCATTCCTTAACTCGCAGTGGAAGAACGAGTCAAACGGTGTTACTTGGTTCGATCCAGACCAGGATTGCATGTACCCGGACCGTATTCGCCGCCGCCCACCAGGCACCAACTCAAACGGCCTTGGTGCACACACTGACTCTGGCTCAGTCGAGCGCTGGCTAACTCCTGCTTACCAGCAAGTTTTCAAGTCGATTTTCCACGGTGACTTTGAGTCTTATGACCCATGGGATGCTGCTTACCGTACCGAGGTCGAGGAATACCCTTCTTCGACAATGTGTAGCGTATTCAGAAGCTTCCAGGGCTGGTTGGCAATGTCAGAAATGAAGCACGACCAAGGTGTTCTGCATGTAGTGCCAATTCCAGCCGCGATGGCTTACTTGCTAGTACGCCCTCTCCTGTCTGATGTTCCAGAAGACTCGCTTTTGACCGCAGAGCAAGGCAAGGCGCTCGGAATCGACGCTAAATGGCACCCAATTTTGATGGAAGGCATCGCTGGTATCCCTGACGTAGAGCCTGGTGACTCAGTTTGGTGGCATTCAGATCTAATCCACAGCGTTGAGCCGGTTACCAACCAGGAAGGTTGGGGTAACGTAATTTACATCCCGGCCGCTCCAATGTGTGAAAAGAATGCACGTTACTCAGCAGATGTTGCTGAGAAGTTCCGCGAAGGACTTAGCCCATCCGATTTCCCTGCCGAGAACTACGAGGCAGATTGGGCTAACCGTTTCCACGAATCAGACTTGAACGAAATCGGTCGAGTTGGTTTGGGAATCTCAGCTTCCGGAAGCGCAGCCAAGGCTGCCGAGGCATCAGCTAACTAGCAGTAAAAAAGGGCCGCTGGCATTGCCAGCGGCCCTTTTTTTCATTAAGGCAATGTAATCGTCATCTCCCAGACACCAGAGATTTGTTGAAGGGACGTCACGTTCACTTTCTTCGCGCCAGGGCTTTGACTCAGGGCGCGGGCTAGAGGATTAATAAATGCAGACTCCACCGCGGAGCTCACGCCTCGACCGCCAAACTCTAAACGAAGCAAGGCGGCTTCGAACACGGTATTGAGTACTTCGTCGGTAACTGAAACATGTAGCTGCCTACGAGACAGCAACTTATGAACGACTTCGGATATAAATCTATTGACCAGGTTTCTGGCGACGCCCGCTTGAATGTAATCAAACACAACGATGTTTTCGCCAATACGGTTCAGTAGCTCAGGTCGTTGCAGTTCTTCCGTGAAGTGCCGCTCAATTTCCTTTCGAACCAACAGTTCATGTTCCTCATAAGGGGTTCCTGGATGTGGCGCGGTTTGCCCTCTTAAGCCCAGATTTGAGGTGAAGACCAGCACAGTTTCACTGAAGTGCACTGTGTTTCCATTGCCGTCTGTCAGGCGGCCATCTTCGAGGATCTGCAGAAACTTATCGAGAATTCGAGGATGGGCCTTCTCAATTTCGTCGAAAAGAACAATCGAGAAGGGTTTATTTCTTACGGCGTTGGTTAGCTCGCCACCTGCTGAATGGCCCACATATCCTGGAGGTGCTCCAATCAGTCTCGCATCGGAGTGCTCGGCTGAAAATTCAGACATATCGAACCGAGTGAATGCGTCGGTGGAACCGAATACAAGTTCCGCCAACGACTTGGCTAGCTCAGTTTTTCCCACTCCCGTAGGCCCTGCAAAGAAAAGAATTCCCTGAGGGCGGCTTCCTCTGTCGCCCGAGGCTTGGGCGCCTGAAAGTCCGAGCGCGGCTCTTAGCAAAACGTCCACCGAACGGCGAATGGCGTTTGATTGACCTAAAATGCGTTCCGAAAGGTAATTTTCACCATCTGTTATACGAGTTACTAGAGACGGGTCACCCCAAGGGCTCTCTTTAACGCCGAGCCGAATCATCCTCAATGCTTCGCTAATGCGGTCTGCATCGCCGACATTGTCGCCAACCAAAGAGCGTGCTATCTGCAAGTCTCTAATCATCATGCCGTCGCTTGCCGCTGCAAATAGCTTTGCATCGCCTTGACTACTGTTCATAAGAGCCCGTGCCGCAACTTCTCTCGCTGCAAGCGTTGGAAGTGGGATGTTGATGACTCTCGCGAATGGCGAATCTGTGAACCAATCGGGGAGTGAACTTCTATCACGGGCGATAAATACGAGTGTGAACGGCACCGTCTCCTCAGGAAGCTCGGCGCCTTCGAAAAACGTTCCGTCCGCGGCAAGTTTCTTAGCTGCCAGCAAGAAACTGCGAACGTCGGATGGGCTTGCGTCGCTATTCCAAAGCTGGTCAGCATCCTGCACTATGAGGGCTGTACGCAGCAGCGGGTTCGCGGCACCACGTTTTGTTATGTCAGAGAGTTTTCCCACCGTCCCGGAAGTGGCTTTTCCAAGGTGGCTCGGATCAAGAAATTCTGCAGCCGTATCCGGCAACTTTTCCGACCGGAGCTCAATTCCCCACAACGGGTCGTAACTGTAAACCAGGTCAAATCCCGACTCCACCAACGTTTCGGTAAGGGTTTCATCAAGTGTCTTGGCCACGATCTTGCCAGAGTCAAGGATTAACTGAATGTCTTTAGTGTTCCCAACAAATACGAACTCAGCAGTGACAGTTAGCAGTGATTCAAATTCTCTGCGCCAAAGTGGGGCGGCTGCGTGTTTGGTCAAGGGCGATTCACTCCAATGAGTCTTAAGGTTTCTTGATGGGCGTGTTGACTTGCTCCGCCCAAGGGGTCGAATTGGGCATGGTCTATGTCAATCTCAACCAGCGAGAGAGACTTGAAAGCAGTTGTTAAGTCACTAAAAAACTTAGGATCGTTCGCAAACGGCCCGCTCAGTGCAAATCTAGCGGGGTCCAAAGAGATCGCGAGGTTTGCCATTTGTTCGGCAAGCACTCGGACAACTTGTCTGTAGTCACTCGCGCTAAGTCTTGCACTGACTGGTTCGGAGGCAACACTCAACTTGTGTTCTTCGATGTTTCCGAGACCTAACGCTGCCAGCCTGGTGGTCAGATCGTGACTAGAGTCAATCCTTAGTCGCCCTATTTCTCCAGCCAGGCCACGGTTACCGCGACGCAGGCCGCCTTCAAGAAATAGTCCCGCACCTATACCCCTACCGATGAAAATATAAATAAAATCTCGGCCGTGGATGTCTTCGGCGCTTTCTGCAATGGTTGCCCAGTTCACGTCGTTGTCGATAGTCAAAGGCGCATCCTCGCGCATGAAAATGGCCTTCGCGTCAAAGCGAGCGGCATGCGAGGCCAACTCGTGAAAATCAACAATCATTCCGCTTTCCAGGTCTACCGGGTTGGCCGCAGAAATGCTTATTGCTGAGATTGGCGATTTTGCCGAGGCGATGGATACGTCTACGAGTCTCGCTGCCTGCTCGATTGCTTCTTCGGTTGTCGTCATTTCGGCGATGGGATGAACTCGTGAATCGATGATGCTTCCATCCGCGGCGGTGGACCGCAACTGTAATCGGTCAGACTCGATTGAAACTGCTAGAGAACGGCAATAATCCGGATTTATCTTGAATAACGTGGCGACACCGCCACGTGTACCTTGCCTTACTCCCGTGCTTAGAATGGCACCGCGTGCCTGAAGGCGGACGGCGGCTTCAGAGATTGCTGGTCGAGAAATTCCCGCAAGACTCGAAATGTCGACACGAGCAAGTGCATAGGTTGCGCCGTAAAGGCATGACATAAATGCAGAGTCAGTCGGCTCTGTGATTGCGAAGCTAGTAAGTGGTGCCTTACTCATTGGATTCCTCGGCTTTTAGATTCAGTTTCATGCTATTACTGAATTACTTTTTTGGCATCTCTGCCACGTAAACGCCGATGAGCGAATGCTGCGGTTTTAAGCAAAAACCTTAATTGCCTCAATAATAGGAGAATGCCAGAATTTCAGACCGACACTCCTCGCTCAAGAACTAGAGGTGCGCTGCTCAAGATAATCCGAAACTCATCTGGTGTTTCACGAGGCGAACTAGCCGAAGCTACTGGTTTGCCGGCAAGTACCGTGAGCCACGGCGTATCGCGACTCATCTTGGAAGACCTTGTCTCCGAATCCGATTTCGTTGAAAAAGGGGTTGGGTCTGGAAGCGGCAGGCCGGGGAAGCTGCTTTGGCCCGTATGGTCAAATGATTATGTTGCCGGTATTGACTTTGGGCACGATTATGTAAGCGTTGCAGTTG
>ERZ650303.502-NODE-502-length-11915-cov-12.167875_pt1 | contig 11915 bp, 12 predicted proteins | sample MGYA00376239_ERZ650303 | MGnify/ENA primary metagenome ERZ650303 (study PRJEB26733, sample SAMN07839262) | wastewater metagenome | biome: small river; feature: stream; material: water | place: USA: North Carolina | collected 2016-04-05 ... | reverse complement strand
CACCAGAACAAGTCGCAAAATGCATTTCAGAAGTGGGTGCAGGCTTTATGTTTGCGCCCAATCATCACCCCGCAATGAAAAATGTTGTTCCGATTCGCAAAGATTTGGGTGTACGCACGATTTTCAATATCTTGGGCCCCCTTACAAATCCAGCGGATGCTAAACGCATCCTCATGGGCGTATTTCATGCAGACTTAGTCGGAATTCAGGCGCGCGTACTGCAGGCCATGGGCATGGACCACGCACTCGTTGTGTATGGCCATGATGGTTTGGATGAGATCTCTCTTGAAGGAACCACCCTCGTTGGCGAATTGAAGGATGGTCAGGTTCGTGAGTATGAGATTCATCCAAAAGACTTTGGTTTAAATACGGCTCAGACCAATAGCTTTAAGGTAGCTAACGCAGAAGAATCTAAAGCGATTGTGTTGGATGTACTCAATAAAAAATCTGGCCCAGCAAGTGACATTGTCTGCCTCAACGCTGGTGCGGTATTGTATGTGGCTGATGTAGCACCAAGCATTGCTAGCGGTATTCAGATGGCTCAAGCAGCCATCGCATCTGGCGCCGCTCGTCAAAAGCTAGACCAATTTGTAGCCGCAACCCAAAACTAATTAAGATCTTCATGAGCGATATCCTCGACAAAATTGTTGCCACCAAAAAAATTGAGGTCGCTACTGATTTAAAAAAAATCTCTTTAGCTAATCAACGCGATCAGGCTGAAGAAAATAATCGCGATTCACTGCTAAAGCCGCGGGGCTTTATTCAATCGATCGAAAATAAGATTGCGGCGGGTAAAGCTGGTGTGATTACCGAGATTAAAAAGGCAAGTCCCAGCAAAGGAATCTTGCGAGAAAACTTTCAGCCAGCTGAGATTGCTCATTCTTATGAAAAAAATGGCGCAGCTTGCTTATCCGTTCTCACAGACAAAGATTATTTCCAGGGTGCGAATGCTTATCTTCAGGCTGCAAGGGCGGCTTGTGGTATTCCAGTGCTTCGAAAAGACTTTACGATCGACCCCTATCAAGTCTATGAAGCAAGAGCTATCGGAGCCGATGCTATTTTGCTCATTGTGGCCTGCTTAGATCTCAACCAAATGAAAGAGCTAGAGGCTTGTGCTCATGAGCTGGGTTTAGATGTTCTAGTTGAGGTACATAACGCCCCCGAGCTGGAGCAAGCCCTCGAATTAAAAACTCCACTACTCGGAATTAATAATCGCAACCTGAAAACCTTTGAAGTTACCCTTCAAACAACCCTGTCCTTACTACCAATGGTGCCAACAGGAAAAACCTTGGTTACTGAATCGGGGATTATGACTCGTGCCGATGTGCAGCTGATGCGCGATCATCAAATCAATGCATTCCTAGTAGGAGAAGCTTTTATGAGGGCAAGCGATCCCGGAATAGCCTTAGCTGATCTATTTAGTTAAGCAGTTTTTGAATATTTAAGTAGATCAAGGCCGTATTTAATTAAAGCAATCAGAATTACCGTTCCAAATACATCGCCAGAGAACATCACCAGGAAATGATTAAAACTTCCAGTCTCATCAAGACTGCGGACCGCAAACCACCATTGATGCAAGCCCGCACTTAAGGCTGCATAGATCAAAGTGCAAACAGCCAAATTGGGAAGACTCAAGTCACTCATATCTGGTGCAATCTGCATATTGCTTAGGACAAAAATTCTCGCTAGATAGGGCGCAAAGCCGGAAATTAAGCCAACACCTATACAGGTTGTGAGTTCTTGGGGGAATGCCCCCATATAACTTATACAAAAGGATGCCAGGGCAATTCCTAAAGCGCCCGGCAAGCCAAATATCAAAGTGAGGAATAAACGAAGGCCGGCAGGTAGATAGATCCAACTCACCCCCAAGCCAAAAGTGAGATGGGCGGTGATCCAGTCATTGAAATAAAACAGGGCCGTATAGAAGAAAATGCTAACCAAAAAGCCTGTCATTGATTCCGAGAATATTCTTTTCATGACTATCAGCATGGTTATTTGTGAATTATTGGCTCATACTACCAGCCCATGAATAAGGGAATATACTGACACTTACCCTAGGGCTAATAGCCTTTAACAACACCGATACAAAGATATGTCCACCATTAAATCTTCTTGCTACATTCGTTTTTTAAACCTGATTGATGTTCTAGACCGCATTAATCCCGGGAAAAAGCTCGACTCTATTGAGGAAAGTCTTCTAGATAAGATTATTTTGAGCTTTCATGCCAAACAGTCCATTTTGGTGGGCGACCTGATTTCTCTTTCCGAGCTTGGTTCCCAAGCAACCCTTCATGGGCGACTCAAGAATCTCAGCGCTATGGGCTACATCAAGATGGCAGCGAATGAAGATGGGCGCAAAAAGGAAGTGGTTCCCAGTAAGATTGCCATCAAGCGCTACGAAGAAATTTCCAAGTGCCTAGAAAAGGCCGTCAAAGCGAGCTGATTCACTCTCAATCCAATAAAAAAGCCCTTAGCAAGTAAGGGCTTTTTCTTTAGCGGTAGTGATTTAGACGTTAAATAGGAAGTTCAAGACGTCACCGTCTTTAACTACATACTCCTTACCTTCAGCCCGCATCTTTCCGGCCTCTTTGGCACCAGACTCACCCTTAAATTGAATGAAATCTTCAAATGCAATAGTTTGGGCACGAATAAAGCCACGTTCAAAATCAGTATGAATCACCCCGGCAGCCTGCGGAGCAGTATCACCCTGATGAATAGTCCAGGCGCGAACTTCTTTAACGCCAGCGGTAAAGTAAGTCTGCAGGCCAAGCAACTTATATCCCGCGCGAATCACGCGATCCAATCCAGACTCTTCCATGCCGAGGTCTGCCAAGAACTCAACCTTGTCAGCATCATCTAAATCAGCAATCTCGGCCTCGATTGCTGCGCAAACGGCAACCACCGGTGCACCCTCTTTAGCTGCATGCTGAATAACTGCTTCTAAATGCGAGTTATTAGCAAAGCCATCTTCTTTGACATTGGCGATATACATCGCTGGTTTTGCTGTGATCAAACACAGCGGCTTTAAGAGTAGATTTTCTTCGTCAGTCAGTTTCAAGCTGCGCACCGGCTGAGCTTGATCCAAATGGGCTTGCACCTTAGTTAGTACAGCCACCAAAGCGGCTGCCTCTTTATCATTACCTGACTTAGCAGCCTTACTAGAACGCTGCAGGGTTTTTTCCACAGTTGTTAAATCGGATAAGGCCAACTCGGTATCGATCACGGCGATATCGGAGATCGGGTCAATCTTGCCTGCGACGTGGATCACGTTGGCATCCTCAAAACAGCGCACTACATGTGTAATAGCGTCCGTTTCGCGAATATTCGCTAAAAATTGATTACCAAGACCTTCGCCTTTAGAGGCTCCAGCGACCAAACCTGCAATATCGACAAATTCGACAGCTGCAGGCAGGATGCGCTCAGGCTTCACGATCTCAGCCAAAGCGGCAAGACGGGGGTCAGGAACCTCGACCACACCCACATTAGGCTCGATCGTGCAGAAAGGATAGTTTTCCGCCGCGATTCCAGCCTTGGTAAGCGCGTTAAAGAGGGTAGATTTGCCGACGTTAGGCAGGCCGACGATGCCACATTTCAAAGACATAGCCGTATTGTAAAGGGCTAGTTTCGATATCATCGAGATATGTCAGAAGTTCGTCCAAATACCCCAAGTAATTTGCCTAAAAATACCTCCCAAATGCGGACAGTGGATGTCGTCGTAGTGGGTGCAGGTATAGCAGGCAAGGCTTGCGCCCTTGGTCTAGCGCAGCTTGGTCTGCAAACCGTGCAAATTGCCCCTGACTTAGGGCAAGCAGTTCCCGCCCCTCAAGGGAATCAATGGGGGCAACGTATTTATGCTTTTTCCCCTAGCACTCAAAAACTATTAGCCCATCTTCAGATTTGGGATGCAGTTGATCACAGCCGCATGCAGCCTGTTCGAGATATGCGAATTTATGGCGATCGCGGAGAAAAACATGATCAGTTGCATCTGTCCGCTTTTGAAGCGGGGACTCCTCAGTTGGCATGGATTGGCGAATCGAATGTAATCGAACACACCTTAGATCAAGCCTCACGTTTCCAAAATAAATTAGAACGCATCAATGACGCAGTAGAAAACATTCAGGTGGATTTTGATGGGGCAACCCTTCATCTTGCAAATGGATCTACTTTGCGTACCCAACTCGTTATTGCTGCCGACGGAGCTAATTCACCTATTCGCGCTGAACTAGGTATTTCTACAACAGAAGAAAGCTATTCACAAAGTGCCGTAGTGGCAAACTGGATTTGCAGTAATGCACATTTAGAAACCGCCTACCAATGGTTTTTACCAGGCGGAGATATCGTGGCCATGTTGCCACTACCAAACAAGCAAGTTTCTATGGTGTGGTCAACTTCCCCAGAAAATGCCGCCGAACTTTTAAAGCTAGATCAATCGGCCTGGAGTAAAAAGTTTTCCTCAATTGCAAATGGTGCAATAGTTCAGCAACTTGGATCACTCACGCTCAATTCGACGCCAACCGCCTTTCCACTCAGAAGAATTCGTGCGAGTCGTTTTATCGGACCAGATGACAACCCTAGGGTCGCACTGATCGGAGATGCCGCCCATGTCATGCATCCTTTGGCTGGGCAAGGACTGAATCTGGGATTACGAGATGTAGCAACCCTGTTAAATATTTTAGGTAAACGAGAATCTTTCCGCTTACCAAGCGATAAAGTCCTATTACGCCGTTATGAGCGCCAACGTCAAGGCGACACCAGCGCTTTGCTCTGGGTGACAGACAAACTCAAGAAGCTCTTCTCAGCCAGCAGCGGCACAGAAAAGCAATTGCGTAATTGGGGTTTAGGCCTCGTCAATCGTAGTCACTTTATTAAACGGCGCCTGATTGAACGCGCCCTTGGAGATGCTGATTTTGAATAAATTATTTTCCTTTTTTGCCCTAGCCTGCTCTCTCACTTTATTAGCGGGATCAGTAAATGCACAGTCGGAACAACAAGTGAGATCTGAGTTACAAAAGAAAATTGGTAGCAACACAAAAATTAAAAGTGTTGCTCCATCACCTATTCCTGGCATATATGAGGTATTGGTTGGGAATGATGTTTTTTATACTGATGCCAACAGTAAATATTTAATTCAAGGTGAAATCATTGAGATTGCCACAGGAAAAAATATCACTGAACAAAAACAGGCAGACCTAAATCGCATTAAATGGTCCGAACTGAACCCATCAAATGCTTTAAAAGCAGTGCGCGGTAATGGGAGCCGACAGATGGCTGTTTTCTCTGACCCCAACTGTGGTTACTGCAAGCGTTTGGAAAAATCCTTACAGCAATTAGATAACGTTACTATCTACACCTACTTAATTCCAATTTTGTCACCCGACTCTGCGCAGAAGTCTAAACAAATTTGGTGTTCCGCTGATCCACAAAAAGCCTATATTGATTGGATGATTAATGGTGTAGCGCCGAGCGGTAAAAGCGACTGTGCAACTCCGTTAGATAAGAATATGGCCTTTGCCAAAACCTATGGCATTACTGGCACCCCTACTATTTTCTTTACTGATGGCAGTCGCTTTCCGGGCGCCGTTCAAATCACTGATATTGAAAAGAAATTTAGCAGCTTGAAGTAATAGCTCACGCCCATGAACACCTCGAATACCTCTGACCTACCAGCGATTCAGTACACCATTTGGTCGGCAGATCTGCATGGCCACCGCTTTCATGTGAAGTTGCGGATTGAGAATCCATTACCAAATGGCCAGATTCTACAAATGCCTGCATGGATTCCAGGTAGCTATTTGATACGAGACTTCAGCAAACAAATTACATCGATTGAAGCATTTGCGATTGATAACCCTCACCAAGCGCTCGATTTAGAGCGGATTGATAATGATCAGTGGCGCCTACCCAAGGTAGCTGGTGCGGTGGAGGTTCTCACAACGATATACGCATTTGATACTTCAGTACGCGCAGCCTATCTGGATACTGAACGTGCATTTATCAATCCCAGTAGTTTATGTTTGGCAGTCAAAGGTCAAGAGTCTTTGCCATGCGCATTAATATTAATTCCGCCTAAAGATACTTGCGCGAATTCTTGGACTGTTCAGACGGGTTTGCAGCCAGTTAAATTAGACAGTCAAGGTTACGGCTTTTATCTCGCTAAAAATTATGATGACCTACTGGATCATCCAATCGCGATGGGTGAATTTCAAATTGCCCATTGGAAATCCAATGGCGTGTCACATAGCATGGCGATTCAGGGTTGCATTCATGAAATTGATCTCGAGCGTTTAGCTACAGATCTGCAAGCTATCTGCACCTGCACTATCAATCTCTTTGAACCAAAGACAAAGAAAGCTCCATTCCAGAATTATTTATTTTTAGTCAATGCCGTTCTTTCTGGATATGGCGGACTTGAGCATCGCAATAGCACTGCCCTACTATGCCGTCGCGATCAGCTTCCCCAAGTAAATGTCCCTCTAGATGAAGCAGCCTATCGTGAGTTTTTAGGTCTTTGTAGCCACGAGTATTTTCATGCTTGGTTAGTAAAACGCATTCAGCCAAAGGCATTCCAGCCCTACCAGCTTGATCGTAGGAACCACACTCGCTTACTATGGTTGTTTGAGGGCTTCACGAGTTACTACGATGACTTACAGCTCTTTCGTAGCAAGCGCATCGACCTGAAAACCTATCTCAAGCTAGTTGCCAATAATTGGAATGGGATTTTGCGTGGGCCAGGAAGACTAAAGCAAAGCCTGGCGGATAGCTCTTTTGATGCTTGGACTAAATACTATCAAGCCGATGAGAACACGCCGAACGCAGTTGTCAGTTATTACGGCAAGGGCGCCCTGCTTGCCTTAGGCTTAGATCTTAAGATTCGTGCATTCACAGGCAACCGTCAATCACTAGATGATTTGATGCGTCTGATGTGGCAAACGCATGGAATTACGCTAGATGGTATTGCTGAAGATGGCTTAGATCATTTGATGATGGCGCTTCTGGGTGCGGGATTTAACAAAACGTGGAATGAATTTAAGTCTCGCTATATTTTTGGCCTTGAAGATATTCCAATTCAGAAATGGCTGGATCCAAAAATCATTTCGGTTAAACAGAAAACCCACTCCAAACTTGAACAGATCAAACTGCAGCTCGGTTTGCGACATAGCGAAGCAAGTGGCTGGCTAAAGGTAACGCATGTACTTGATGGCGGAGCTGCACAATTAGCAGGACTGGCTACTGGAGATCTTTTAGCTAGTATTAATGGTGAGCGGATTACTGCTGCTCGCTGGGACAAGGTCCTATCTAGCTTGATCCCGGGACAAGTAATTCAGATTTGTTTTTACCGAGATGACCTAGAGCATGAGTGCATGACTGTTCTTGAGGATGAGCAAATTCCATCCCAGTACACGCTGACTCCAGCTGAGTGATGCATTCGTTTTCTGCTGCTGATATTCCTGAGGACTGGCGCGCCCTACTCGGCGATTATTTTGAGTCCCCCGCATGGCAAATGCTGCAGACCAATCTCCGGGCTGAGCTCAATCATGATGCTGAAAAGATTTGCCCTGAACCGCGAAATTTCTTTAAAGCGCTCACTCTGACCCCGCTTGCCAAGGTCAAGGTCGTGATCTTAGGGCAGGATCCATATCACTCCCCTGGGCTTGCTCAAGGCCTAGCTTTCTCCATCCCAAGTGATATTCCAACCAATTCGCGGCAATTTCCCAGCTCCTTACGCAATATCAGCAAAGCTTTGGCCTTGGAGGGTTTTGGCGCTCTTCCCCATGGTGACCTTCATTTCTGGGCTGAACAAGGCGTCCTACTGCTCAATACTGCCCTTAGCGTCAAAATGGGCGAGGCTGGCAGCCATACCAATCTGGGCTGGAAATCCCTCATTGATAGGCTTATCAGTAGCTTGGCAGAGCAAAAGCCACACTTAGTCTGGATGCTATGGGGTGGCCACGCCCAATCCAAGCTCCCACTGATTGAGAATGCTCTGGACCATTTAATCCTGCAATCTTCCCACCCCTCTGGGCTTGGGGTCTACAAAACGAATCGACCTTTTCTAGAGCCGGGCGGTATGGCAAGTTGCGGGCATTTCACCAGGACCAATGAATGGCTGGTGGAGCACCACGAAACCCCTATTTGCTGGTCCATCCCAAATGGACAAAACACCAGCACTACCCCTCAGGCCACACTATTTAACTAATTATTGGCTGCAGCATAGAGGCAACCAACAAGGCAAGAGGCCACTATGGCGCTTAGCCACTCCAGCATCTGTCCAGACTGAAATAAGCCTGCAAATTGCCCTATGTATGAGCTAGCTAGGGCGGTTAAGAAGCCAATCAAGGCTGCCATCAGGAATTTCTTGGCCCTAGGCTTAGATTTGTGTTGTCCTGGGTAAAAAGCTAAGGCGCATACGCCAGTTAAGCCACCGATCACCAGAAAAGCTAAAAACCCCATTGCCACCCCCATTGTTGCTGCCATCAAATCTATAATCACCATTATGAAGTTGTTGACACTCGGCATCAATCATCACACAGCGCCGGTCGCCATTCGGGAAAAGGTCGCCTTTGACCCTGAATTTCTTCAAGAAGCGTTGCACGATCTTCGCCAACATCTCGTTGGCGCGAATCAGGCCGGCCTACCAGAAGCCACAATTCTGTCGACCTGCAATCGCACAGAGGTATATTGCGCTGCCAACGATGCAGATGCAGCGAGCCTCTTGCATGAAGCTACTTTTGATTGGTTAGCAAAAACGCAGCAACTTGCTCCAAGCAGTTTGGAGCCACATATTTATTCACTGCCGCAATCGGATGCAGTACGTCATGCTTTTAGAGTTGCCTGTGGATTAGATTCTATGGTGATTGGTGAAACCCAAATCTTGGGTCAGATGAAAGATGCCGTGCGCACTGCAAATGATGCAGGCGTCCTTGGAACTTATCTCAATCAACTCTTTCAGAAAACCTTTGCTGTTGCGAAAGAAGTTCGGGGCTCTACAGAGATTGGCGCTCACTCGATTTCGATGGCCGCCGCTTCAGTTCGTTTGGCTGAGCGTATTTTTGAAAGCATTGCTGATCAGCGCGTTTTGTTTATTGGCGCAGGCGACATGATCACCTTGTGTGCCACGCATTTCGTTGCACGCAAACCTAAAGCGGTTGCCATTGCCAATCGAACGATTGAACGTGGGCAAGAATTAGCAGACTCGATTTCAATTCAAGATGTAGAAGCGGAATCATTTAAGTTGTCTGAGCTTCCCTCACGTCTACATGAATTTGACATCATTGTTTCAAGCACCGCATCCTCGCTGCCGATCATCGGCCTCGGCATGGTGGAGAGCGCCTTAAAGCAACGTCGTCACAAGCCAATGGTGATGATTGATTTAGCTGTTCCTCGCGACTTTGAGCCAGAAATTGCTCGTCTAAATGACATCTATCTTTATACGGTGGATGATTTGGGCGTGATGATTCAAACAGGTGCTTCCCTGCGTCAAGCAGCCGTGAGTCAGGCTGAAGCGATCATTGAAGATCGTGTTGGAAACTTTATGCACTGGATGCAAGGTCGTAAGACTGTACCCTTGATTCAGGATATTCAGCAGCAAGGCGAACATCTGAGACAGCTTGAGCTCGATCGCGCCATGAAACGATTGATGCGTGGTGATGATCCTCAAGAAGTTCTCAATGCAATGGCACAGGGCTTAACCAATAAGTTCTTGCATGGCTCATTACATGCTTTACAACACTCCAATGGCGCTGAGCGTGACGCCCTGATTAAGTTGCTTCCAAAATTATTCGCCTCGCATTCCAAGCCAGAAGACCATTAGATGAAGCCCAGCATGCGGGCTAAGCTAGACCACCTAGACACGCGCTTAGCCGAACTCAATTCCTTATTAACTACCGAAGAGTCCACGAAGGACATGGACAACTATCGAAAGCTGACGCGCGAGCATTCAGATATTGCGATGGTAGTGGAGCAATTTGGCCTATACAAACAAGCCGAAGCTGACGCACAAGCTGCAGAAGAGATGCGCAAAGATCCTGAGATGAAGGATTTTGCTGATGAAGAACAAAAACAAGCTCAAGCCACCATGGAAGAGCTTGAAGGTGTTCTTCAAAAACTCCTTCTGCCAAAAGATGTCAATGATGAACGCAATGTCTTCTTAGAAATTCGTGCGGGCACTGGTGGTGATGAGAGCGCACTCTTTGCAGGTGACTTGCTGCGTATGTATACACGTTTTGCAGAGCGTCAGGGTTGGAAAGTAGAAGTAGTCAATGCGGCTGAGTCTGACCTTGGTGGTTACAAAGAAGTTGTTCTACGCTTAGTAGGTCAATCTGTGTACTCGCGTCTCAAGTTTGAGTCCGGTGGTCATCGCGTGCAGCGCGTCCCCCAAACAGAAACGCAAGGTCGTATTCACACATCAGCATGCACGGTAGCAGTGATGCCGGAAGCCGATGAGTTAGAGGCTGTAAAGATTAATCCCGCTGAATTGCGCATTGATACTTTTAGAGCTTCAGGTGCCGGTGGTCAGCATATTAATAAAACAGATTCTGCAGTGCGTATCACGCACTTGCCGACTGGCACGGTAGTGGAGTGCCAGGATGATCGCAGTCAACACCGCAATCGCGAGCAAGCTATGAAGGTTCTTGTCTCACGCATCATGGATGCCCGCGAACGAGAAAAACATCAGCTCGAAGCCCAAACCAGAAAGTCTTTAATTGGTTCCGGGGATCGCAGTGACCGTATTCGGACCTACAACTTTCCGCAAGGTCGCATTACCGATCACCGTATTAACCTCACGCTCTATAAAATCGACGCCATGATGGATGGTGATCTTGATGATCTTTGCAATGCCCTTGCTTCCGAACATCAAGCTGAACTCCTTGCAGCACTTGGTGACAGTTAATCTCAGACAGGATGAGTGTCAGCCGGCCCTTACGCGAATTAATTAGCAACTGCGCATTGCCAGCCAATGAAGCACGCATCTTACTGGCCTACCTACTAGAGAAACACTACCAGCTCCCGCGCTCTGCGCTCCTATCGCGTGATGATATGAGTCTGAACGAGCAGGCTTTTGAAGAGTGGGAACACCTGGTCGCTAGAAGAGTAAATGGTGAGCCGATCGCCTACATCTTGGGTAAAAAGGGCTTTCACAATATTGAATTACAGGTTGGGCCTGGGGTCCTGATCCCCCGCCCTGAAACTGAGCTTTTGGTAGACATAGCACTTGCTGAAATCGCCAAACTCAACAAACCTACAAAAGTATTGGACCTGGGTACTGGTTCTGGTGCCATTGCATTAGCTATTGCAAGCTCAGCACCCCTTGCGTCAGTTATCGCAACAGATCAATCAACAGAGGCTTTAGTGATTGCTCAGCAAAATGCCAAACTCCTAAATCTAACAAAGCAAGTCCAGTTTTTACAAGGTAGCTGGTATGAGGCAATAGACCAAGAAGACCAGTTTGATGTGATCGTCAGCAATCCACCCTATATTGCCAATCAAGACCCACACCTCATTCAAGGGGACCTCCGGTTTGAGCCTTCTTCCGCCCTCACCGATCACGGTAGCGGTCTGAGCTGCCTCCAAGCAATCATTTCAGAGGCGGGTAAGTTCTTAAAGCCTGGGGGGTTGATTGCTGTTGAGCATGGGTTTGATCAATCTGAAGCAGTCATCAATCTGATGAAAATTGCGGGTTTAATTGATGTTCAGGTTCACCTCGATTTAGCAGGCCATTGCCGAGTAGCTTCTGGCTACAAAAGCCTTTAAAACCGATATAGGGGAATTAACCCTTTTCTGCATATAGCCTTAAAATTACCCTTATTCTTAGTTGCAAATCACGATCGCCTTACAGCATTAATTTAGGAATAAAATTATGGACACTCAAGCAAGAATTCAAGAAATCGTTTCTAGTCATCCCGTTGTATTGTTTA
>ERZ650303.499-NODE-499-length-11938-cov-5.285029_pt1 | contig 11938 bp, 8 predicted proteins | sample MGYA00376239_ERZ650303 | MGnify/ENA primary metagenome ERZ650303 (study PRJEB26733, sample SAMN07839262) | wastewater metagenome | biome: small river; feature: stream; material: water | place: USA: North Carolina | collected 2016-04-05 ... | reverse complement strand
GTATCCCGACATTCCCGAATGCCGGTCGTTTCTGGGACATGATCCAGAAGCACAAAGTCAGCATTTTCTACACGGCACCAACCGCGATTCGTTCGCTGGTCAAGGCTTCGGAAAATGACCCTGCTGTGCACCCGAAGAAATACGATCTGTCGAGCCTGCGTCTGCTGGGTTCGGTGGGCGAGCCGATCAACCCGACGGCCTGGGAGTGGTACTACGAAAACGTCGGCGGCAGCCGTTGCCCGATCGTCGATACCTTCTGGCAAACCGAAACCGGTGGTCACATGATCACCCCGATGCCAGGCGCTACACCGCTGGTGCCAGGTTCGTGCACGCTGCCGTTCCCGGGTATCCAGGCGGCTGTGGTTGACGAAACCGGTAACGAAGTGCCTTGGGGTCAAGGTGGCATCCTGGTTGTCAAGAAGCCATGGCCATCGATGATTCGTGCTGTCTGGGGTGATGCAGATCGCTTCAAGAAGTCGTACTTCCCGGAAGATCTGGGCGGCAAGCTCTATCTGGCAGGCGATGGTGCGATTCGTGATGCCAATACAGGCTACTTCACTATCACCGGTCGTATCGATGACGTGCTGAACGTCTCGGGTCACCGCATGGGTACGATGGAAATCGAATCGGCTCTGGTCGCGCACCCACTGGTGGCGGAAGCCGCAGTGGTTGGCCGTCCGGATGATCTGACTGGCGAAGCCATCGTCGCCTTCGTAGTGCTGAAGGGTGCACGCCCACAGGGTGATGATGCCAAGAAGGTCATCAAAGAACTGTCGGATTTTGTTGGCAAGGAGATCGGTCCGATCGCCAAGCCGAAAGACATCCGTTTCGGTGACAATCTGCCGAAGACCCGCTCGGGCAAGATCATGCGTCGTCTGCTTCGCTCGCTGGCTAAGGGTGAAGAAGTCACGCAAGACACCTCGACGCTGGAAAACCCGCATATTCTCGACCAGCTCAAGGGCTAATCGGGAATCAGAGAGGGGGCTTTGCGGCCGCCTCTCTGGCACAAAGGATCACTGCTATATCCAGGAGGAGGGGTGGTCCGGGACACCGGTCTAGGCCGGAATAAAGAGCTGGTACATAAATCAGCCTGCAGTCGGTTCGGATGCCACGCATCCGGATTCAGACTGAATGTATGACAGAGAAACCGGCGTGGGTGTCTGCGCCGGTTTTCTTTTTTGAAAGGGATGCTATGCCGAAAGCCATGCAAAAAACCCTGCTCAAACTGGGCATCACCGGATGCCTGGCGTTGTTGGTATTCAACTATCCGCTGTTATCCCTGTATCGCGGTCATGTATTTTCGTGGCCGACTTTGTACGTCGTGCTTTTTGGTGTCTGGTTAGCGATCATCCTCATTGCCTACCGCATTGCAGAACGCAGTTTGGGTAGTAGTTTTCGTGTGAAGCCGTTGAAAGACGGACGATGACTTTCGATTGGCTCGTCGGGGTCTCAACGCTGCTTTATCTGGGCGTGTTGTTTGCGGTGGCCCGTTTTGGTGATCGGCGAGCCGATTCCGGGCGATCAGTGATGAACGCCACCGTCTATGCTCTCGCGATAGCTGTGTACTGCACATCCTGGACTTTCTACGGCAGTGTGGGCCGGGCTACGAGCGGTGGTTTTAGCTTTCTGACCATTTATCTCGGTCCGACGATCATGTTTCTGTTTGCAGCGGTGCTGCTCAAGATGATCCGGGTCAGCAAGGCATTGCGCCTGACGTCAATTGCCGACTTTGTGGCGGCCCGTTATGGAAAAAGCCAGTTTCTGGCTGGCTTAGTCACCGTGATCGCCGTGATCGGCATCATTCCTTATATTGCGCTTCAGCTTAAGGCAATTTCATATAGCCTGAACATTCTGTTTCCGGATGATCCGCAACCGTTTTTTCCGGCAGCGCTGGAATCACTGACTTTCCTCCCGGATTCAACGGCCATCATTGCCATGATTCTGGCCGCATTTACGATTGTTTTCGGCACGCGACATCTGGATGTGACCGAGCGCCACGAAGGGATGGTTCTGGCGATTGCCTTTGAGTCGCTGTTCAAATTAGCGGCATTTATAGCCGTGGGCGTTTATGTAGTCTGGTTTCTGAATGATGGTTTTGCCGATATTTTTGCCCGGGCCGAGGCAATCCCTAAAATTGCCGACTTGCTGCAACCCGAATCCATCAACACCACGAACTGGTTTTCTCTGACGATTCTGTCCGGCTTGGCCGTACTGGTGTTGCCTAGGCAGTTTCAGATCACTGTTGTCGAGAACGTTGATGAGGCGCATATGCGCCGCGCAGTCTGGCTCTTTCCGCTGTATCTGTTGCTGATCAATGTGTTTGTATTGCCCATTGCCCTCAGCGGCATGATTCAGGCTAACGGCCAGCCTTTCCAGGCGGATACGCTGGTGCTCACGATGCCCTTGGGTGAAGGCAACGCCGTCATGGCACTGATTGCCTTTCTGGGTGGACTGTCTGCGGCAACCGGCATGGTGATTGTGGAAACCATCGCCCTTGCCACCATGGTCTCCAACGATCTGGTGATGCCCATTCTGTTACGAGGCAAGTTTGACTTTGCAAATCGCAAGGATCTAAGCGGCCTGATCATGCTGATTCGCCGTTGCACGATTGGTGTCTTGCTCCTGCTGGGCTATTTGTACTTCCGTGGCGCAGGTGAGGCCTATGCACTGGTTTCGATCGGCTTGATATCCTTTCTGGCCGTTGCGCAATTTGCCCCTGCCATGCTCGGTGGCCTGTACTGGAAAGAGGGTAACCGGCAAGGCGCATTGGCCGGGTTGGGCTTGGGGTTTGCGATCTGGCTCTATACGGCGCTGTTGCCATCTTTTGCCAAGTCCGGGTGGATCAACGCCGACTTCATTCTGGATGGGCCGTGGGGTGTGTCCTGGTTGGCAGCCCATCATCTTTTTGGCTTATCGACCCTGGATCCGATTTCGCATACCTTGTTCTGGAGCCTGCTCCTTAATCTGGGTGCGTATGTTGTCGTCTCGGTTTTGACCCAGCAACATGCCAACGAAGTCGCCACCGCCAATCAATTTGTGAACATCAATCATGGTGCCGTACTGGCCCCGAAAATCTGGCGGGGAACGGCATCGGCAGAGGCCTTGATCGAGTTGCTCAAACGGTTTCTGGGCCCGGTCCAGGCCCAGAACCGATTGCAATATTATGCGACGCAGCAGGGCATGCATAAGGTTAGCCAACTCCAGGCCGATGCCGAATTTGTCATGTTTGCTGAAACGCAGCTAGCCGGCACGATCGGTTCTGCCAGCGCGCATGTGATGGTAAGTTCCGTGGTGCAGGAAGAAGAGCTGGGTCTGGATGAGGTGCTGAATATTCTGGATGAAGCATCGCAGGTGCGGGCGCACTCCAGAGAGCTGGAACGTAAATCTGCCGAGTTGGAAGCTGCGACTGGTGAGTTGCGTCAGGCCAATGAGAAGCTGAGGGAAGTGGATCGTCTGAAAGACGATTTCATGTCAACTGTGACGCATGAACTGCGCACACCGCTAACCTCGATTCGGGCATTTTCAGAGATGTTGCATGATGATCCAGATATGGCGGCAGATGACCGAACCCGCTTTCTGGGGATTATCGTCGGTGAGGCCGAGCGACTGACCCGCCTGATCAATCAGATACTCGATTTTGCCAAGCTGGAATCCGGTAGCGTCGAATGGGCGATGGAACGCCTGGATCTTTGTCCGCTCCTGATCGATACCACGGAGTCACTGACGCAACTCTTTCGTGAACGTGGCGCAGTGTTTGTTCTTGAGCTTCCGGAAGGGGAACGTCCGGTATGGGTCAATGTCGATCGGGATCGGATCAAGCAGGTCATCATCAATCTGCTGTCGAATGCCGTCAAGTTCGTACCAACGGTGTCTGGCCTGGTGACGATCAGTTTGCAGCAGCAGAATGGCCTGGTGACTTTGTCCGTGCATGACAATGGTCCGGGCATTCCAGAAGCTTACCAGGGTGTTATTTTCGAACGCTTCCGCCAAGGCGGCAATACGATGACCGATAAACCGCAAGGGACGGGCCTGGGTCTGCCCATCAGCCGGGAAATCATCGAGCATTTTGGGGGCAAACTCTGGGTAGAAAGCACCACGGGTGGGGTTGATCCAGCCGGTAACGCAGTGGCTTCGGGCGCGACATTCAGTTTTACGCTGCCGGTTGCCGAAGAATCCATTACAGGAGTGACATCATGACGCACAAGATACTAATTGTTGATGACGAACCGAACATTGTTATGTCTCTGGAGTTCCTGCTTAAAAAAGAGGGGTTTGTTGTAGAAACCGCCGGCGATGGGGATGCTGCGCTGGAGAAGGTGCGCGGCTTTGTACCGGATCTGATGTTGCTGGATGTCATGATGCCGAAAAAATCCGGCTTTGAGGTGTGTGAGATATTGCGTGCCGATGCCGCTTATAACGCCCTGCGCATTATCATGCTGACCGCTAAAGGCCGTGAGACAGAGCAGGCCAAAGGCATTGCGCTGGGGGCGGATGCCTACATGCTCAAGCCTTTTTCTACCAAAGATCTGGTGACCAAGATTCGCGAGCTCCTCGCGGTATGACATCTATTCAACGGATAATTCTTACTTGCTATTGATAGGCTTCCATCATGTTTTTGCGTGATCTCACCGCCAAATGGCGATTCGTTTTAGCGGTCATTGTTCTCGGGATGCTGATGACAGGACCTTTCCTGTTAACCACGCTCCTCATCTGGCTGGGTGCGGCAGCGGGCCGGCGCGAGATTCTGATCGAGCATCTGGGGCCGCAGATTCCACTCGGGGGTGTGCTGACCACGGCCGGTTTCTTTCTCGGCCTGTTGCTGGTGCGCCGCCTGTTTAACCGCTACGTTACCGGCATGGCGGCTATGGTTGAACAATTGCGACTGATGCTGGGTTCAAACCGCTCGTTCCGAATTGCAGAGGAAGGTCCGCCGGAATTGCGGGAGCTGGTGCGTGCCATTAATGACCTGGCAACTCAGCGTGATGCCTACATCGATGATGTCGAATCGCAAGTGACTAAAGCCAAGGCGAATGTGGAAGAAGAAAAAAATCGTCTGGCGGCGCTGATGTCAGAACTGGCGCAAGCGGTCGTGGTCTGCAATCTGGATGGCCGTATTCTGCTCTATAACAACCGTGCCCGATTCATGTTCGAATCGTTGGCCAAGGGTCCCACCTCGGTGTCCAGTGGTGCGTTGATTGGTCTTGGACGATCTGTTAATTCGATTCTGCAGGCCAGCCAGGTGGACTACGCCCGCGAAACAATCCGCATTCAACTGGAGCGGGGGAACCGCCACCCGGTAGCTAATTTCGTGACCACCACCGATAATAGCCAGCTGATCCGGGTACAAATTGCGCCGGTGCTCAGACAAGGTGCAGCAGAAAGCACGCTGACCGGGCTGCAGGCTTCTGGCTATATTTTACTGATTGAAAATATCACGCGCACACTCGAACAGGAAGCCAAGCGCGAAACGGCGCTGGGTGACCTGACCGAAGGCAGCCGGGCTTCACTGGGTACGTTGCGCGCTGCCGTAGAAATGCTGGCAGACAATCCGGATATGGGCAGTGAGGACCGAGAGCGTTTTGTGGGCGTTTTGTCATCCGAAGTGACGCGGATGAGCCAGCGTCTCGATCAGACGCTGACCACGCTGAGTGATACGCTACGGCAGCATTGGCCACTGGACGATATGCTGGCTTCAGACATCCTGGAAGCTGCAGGACGCCGGATTCAGGAACGACTCAAACTACCGGTCTCGGTAGATACGGTATCTGAAGCACCGCTTTGGGTGCGGGCCGATAGCTTTTCGCTGGTCAGTGCGCTTAATTTTCTGGCTGCGAAACTGGAAGAAGCCGGGGAGGTTCGTTCATTCACCCTGAAGTTAGGCTGTGATGAGCGCTTCGTCCACATCGATCTCCTGTGGATCGGTCTGGCCATGTCCACTGAGACGGTCTTGTCTTGGGAAATCGAACCGATACGACAGGATCATGGCGTCAATCCGCCAACAGTCAGAGAAATCCTCGATCGACATAGCGGAGAGATTTGGTATCAGCGACAACGTGCCGCCAATCAGGCATCGCTACGTTTGCTGATACCCAGGGCACTGCCCGATAACCTGCCGGAAACCACAGATCGGGATCAGGCCGATACCCGGCCCGAATATTATGATTTTGATTTGTTTGATCGTCCGTTGGGTCAGGTAGATCTCAATCAGCCCCTGGCGGGTTTGGTTTATACCGTATTTGATACGGAGACCACGGGTCTGGAACCGGCCAATGGCGACGAGATTATTCAGATTGGTGCCCTCCGCATCCTGAATGGACGTTTGCTGCAACAGGAAAACTTCGATCAGCTGGTGGATCCGCAGTGCGCGCTCAAGCAGGCCAGCATTGCGATACACGGCATTACCGACAGCATGTTGCTGGGTCAGCCGACGATTGATCTGGTTCTGCCTGCATTCCACGAGTTCTGTTCGGATACCGTGCTGGTGGGGCACAACGTGGCCTTTGATATGCGCTTCCTGGAACTGAAACAGGGCGTGCTCGGCATTCGTTTTGATCAGCCGGTACTCGACACCTTGCTCCTCTCTGCGGTCGCGCACCCGAATCAGCAAAGCCATAGTCTGGAAGCCATCATGCAACGACTCGGTATCGAAATGGGTCAACGGCATAATGCACTGGCCGATGCGACGGCCACGGCCCAGGTCTTTGTGCGTTTGCTGCCCGCCCTGGCCGAGCGTGGCATCACCACCCTGGGGCAAGCGCTGGAAGCCTCCCAGAAAACCTATTTTGCTCAAGTGAAGTATTGATATGAACCAGTTTGGTGAAAACAGCTTTTCGGTGAATCGCGCGCAGGATCTGGCCAAAAAGATCGAAGTTGCAGACAGCATGGAGACCTTGCTGATTCATGCGGAAGAAGCGCGTCGCATCGACGAGTCTTTTTTAAGCTCCGGTTTGAGCGGCGCCTTAACCACGTATGGCATTTCCTGGCTCAACGACTGCCTGGCAGCGCGTGTCGTTGCATTGACCGCAGACGAAGCACGTTTGCCAGCGGCAAACTGGTGCTGGATCAGCCTGGGGTCAGAGGGTCGGCATGAGCAGACATTGGTGACCGATCAGGATAATGGTCTGATCTTCTCGGCATCGGATGAGCACGAAGCGACAGTGTTGCGTAATGTGTTCCTGCCTTTTGCCCAGAAGGTTAATCAGCGTCTGGCCGAATGCGGTTTTACCTTGTGCACGGGCGACATCATGGCGGGCAACCCTGCCTGGTGCCGCTCTGAAGAAGAATGGAAAGGCCTGTTCTTTGACTGGATTCACAAGCCGGAACCTTCTGCACTCCTCAATGCTTCGATTTTCTTTGATGTGCGGCCACTCTATGGTGATTTTTCATTAGTCGCGCCGCTGCGTGAGATGCTCGGCAAATGGGCCCCAAACGCCGAAACCTTCCTTCGCCTGATGGCAACCAATGCCCTGGCTGCAGAACCACCGATCGGGTTTACCGGGGATGTGGTCATGGAAAAGGACGGTAAAGAAAAGTTTGTCGATATCAAAAAATACGGCATCCGGATTTTTGTCGATGTGGCACGAGTTATTGGCCTGGCGCATGGTGTTCAATCTGCCAGTACCCGCACACGTTACCTGGCAGCAGGTGAAAAGTTCGGCATGACACCGCTGGAAGTTTCTGCAGCGCTACAGGCCATGTCCGAATTGCAACGTCTGCGACTCAGCCATCAACACTACGCAATCGAATCCGGTAAAAATCCGGATAACCATTTGCATCCGGATGAATTGAGCACCTATGACGAAGCGGTATTGCGTGAAGGGTTGAAACAGGCAAAGCGTTTGCAACAACGTTTGAAGCTTTGCTACCAGCTATGACGGGAATTTCATGCCCAATCGTTTGAGGCTCTTGCTTGGCGCATACGGTCCGGCACTTTTTGTCATGCTGTTTGCTGTGGGCTTTATGCTCACGGTGCTGGTGCTCGCATGGCTTGAGCAGCGCGGTCTGAGCCAACGCTGGATTGGTTATTGTTTTCTTTTTCTCACCCTGCTGGTGTTTTCGCTCGTTGGGTTGTTTACGCGCACCTCCGATGTGGCTGAATATTTTGTGGCGGGGCGACGAGTGCCCGCGCTCTATTCGGGTATGTCATCCGGTACCGATTGGTTGTCTGCCGCGTCATTTATCGGCTTGGCAGGCGCGCTGTATCAATCGGGCTATCAAGGATTAGCCTTCGTGATGGGCTGGACTGGCGGCTATGTGTTGCTGGCATTGCTGATGGCACCTTATCTACGCAAGTTCGGCCAGTACACCTTGCCGGACTTTCTGGCGGCGCGTTATGGTGGTCAGAGCATCCGGTTGATCGGCGCTGTGGCAGTGGTTCTGGCATCGCTGATTTATGTGGTGGCTCAGGTCTACGGTGTGGGCCTGATTACCAGCCGATTTATTACGCTACAGTTTGAGATCGGTGTTTATCTGGGTTTGGCGGGTGTGTTGGTGTGCACCTTCCTTGGGGGTATGCGGGCGCTGATGCATGCCCAGGCAGCCCAATATGTGATTCTGCTGATTGCTTACATCACCCCGATTACGATCCTCGCGTTTGATCGCACCGGTATTCCAGCACCGCCAGTGCTATATGCAAAAGCGATGCATCAGCTGGTCGATCTCGAGAACGAGGTTTTCAATCGTCCTGAAGAAGTTGCTGTTCGTACGCTTTATGCAGAACGGGCCAAACGCCTGGAAACTCAAATCGAAACGTTGCCCGGTTCATTAGCTGCAGAACGTGCGCGATTGAGCGATCAGATCGAAAAAATGAAGGCTATCGATGCACCTGTCAAAGATATCGTGCAGGTGGAGCGAGAACGACGTGCCTTACCGGCTACACCGCAACTGGCGCACGCGAAATGGCGCAACGACCTAAAGGAAGCACGTCTACGATCCGACCCACCGGTAACCGACTTGGAACCTTTTGCCTTGCCGCAAGAGGGTAATAGTCGGGCGAATTTCCTAGCATTGGTCTTCTGCCTGACCATTGGCACTGCATCACTCCCGCATTTGCTGATGCGTTACTACAGCATTGCCAGCGTCAGCCAGGCGCGGCGCTCGGTTTTCTGGTCGCTATTCTTTGTGGCCCTGGTCTATCTGCTGGCCCCGGCTTATGCCGTATTTGTAAAGCTGGAAGTCTTACAACATACGATTGGCGTACCCGTAGAGTCTTTGCCGGCCTGGGTGAATGCCTGGACAAAAATCGGACTGGTTTCGATTGATGATATTAATCATGATCGACTTTTGCAATGGGCTGAGTTAACCATCAACCCCGATGTCATTGTTCTGGCAACACCGGAAATTGCCGGGTTGCCTTATGTCATATCCGGTATGGTGGCTGCAGGTGGCTTGGCCGCGGCGTTATCTACTGCTGAAGGCTTGCTGCTTTCGATTACTTCGGCGCTTTCACACGATATTTACTTCAAGATGTTGCGCCCTGATGCATCTTCGTCGTGGCGGTTGATCGTTTCCAAATCTGTGATGGTGGCCGTGGCGATTCTAGCGGCCTCTATCGCTGTGCAGCGACCAGCCTCTATCGTCGACATGGTTGCCTGGGCTTTCTCAGTTGCAGGGGCAGCGTTATTTCCTGCTTTGGTGCTCGGCGTATTCTGGCCGCGTGCTAATCGGGCTGGTGCTTTGGCGGGCATGATTGCCGGCCTGGCCGTCACCGTGTTTTACATCGCCCGGGTTAAGTTCGATAGCATTCCCTTGCTGGGTTGGTACGGTATTGGCATGAACCCCTGGTTTGGTATTGATGCCGCAGCAGCAGGCATCTACGGCGTGCCGGTTGGCTTTGTCACCAATATCCTCGTGAGTTTGTTTACCAAACCACCGGGTGCGGAAAGTCAGCAATTTATAGAGCGGCTACGTTACCCGCGCATTCTCTATAACCGCGGCGCTAATACTGTAAGGTCTACCGATGTCTGACGCGAACGAATTACGCCTCCAACAGAAACGCTATTGGCAAAAAACGCTCTGGCTAACAGGGTCGTTGGTGGGCGTCTGGCTTCTGGTGACTTTTGTGGCGCCATTCTTTTCGGTAGCGCTGAATCAGTTCACTTTTCTCGGGTTGCCGCTGGGCTATTTTATTGCTGCCCAGGGGTCGCTGATTGTTTATATCGTGTTGATTGCGCTGTACGCCTATCTGATGAACAGGCTTGATCGCCAGTTTGGGGTGGATGAACAATGACAGTGCTGTCGGCCATCATTGCCTTGCGGGGTTTGCTGGAGCTAGTGCTCTGGTTGATGATCGGGCGCAGTGTTCTGGTATTGCTGGCCGGACGCTATGGCTCAGATAACCCTGTGATCCGGATGTTCGATTTCTTATTGCGCCCGGTGCGGGCCTGTAGCGCCAGATGTTTGCCGAGGTTGTCGGTATGCAGACGGGATACCATCAGTTTCATGCTGTTGCTCCTGGTTTGGCTGGGGCTGGGGCTGGCGAAATTGACGGTGGCAACAGGTTGATTCGACCCTAGGGCGCTTCTTGCAAAAAACGATGGAAGCCGGTATAGTCCTGCTCCTTGCAGTAGGCGCGTAGCTCAGCTGGTTAGAGCACCACCTTGACATGGTGGGGGTCGTTGGTTCGAGTCCAATCGCGCCTACCAACGAATTCAGAACTGAAAAGCCAGAGTCAGATTCGCCGAATATCGCAATCAAAGCGACCCCGGCCACCTGCTCTGGCTTTTTTGTTGTCTTATTTTTGTTCGCGAGTCCAAGATGCCAGTCATTACCTTGCCTGATGGTTCACAGCGTGACTATCCCCAGCCAGTTACTGTGCTGGATGTTGCTGCCAGTATTGGCGCCGGCCTTGCCCGTGCAGCCCTTGGCGGCCGAGTCGGTGACAAACTGGTGGATACCAGCTATCTGATCGAAACGGATTCGCCGCTCGCCATCATTACGGATAAAGACCCGGAAGGCCTGGATCTGATCCGTCACTCGACGGCGCACTTGCTGGCTTATGCGGTGAAAGAGCTCTATCCGGATGCCCAGGTAACGATCGGGCCGACGGTTGAAAATGGCTTCTACTACGACTTCGCGTATTCGCGCCCATTTACGCCAGAAGATCTGGCCGCTATTGAAAAGCGCATGGCCGAGCTGGCCAAGAAAGACATTCCGGTCACGCGTGAAGTCTGGTCGCGTGACGATGCTGTTAAGTTCTTTGAAGGGCAGGGCGAGCGCTACAAAGCCGAACTGATCTCGGCGATTCCGCAGGATCAGGAAGTATCGCTGTACCGTGAAGGCGATTTCATCGACCTTTGCCGCGGCCCGCACGTACCATCGACTGGCAAGCTCAAGCACTTCAAGCTGATGAAGATTGCCGGTGCCTATTGGCGTGGTGATCCGAAGAATGAACAGCTGCAGCGTGTTTACGGCACCGCCTGGGCGAAGAAAGAAGATCTGGAAGGCTACCTCCACATGCTGGAAGAAGCCGAGAAGCGCGATCACCGCCGCCTCGGCCGCGCGCTCGATCTGTTCCACATGCAGGACGAAGCGCCGGGCCTGGTGTTCTGGCACCCCAAGGGTTGGGCTGTCTGGCAAGAGGTTGAGCAGTACATGCGTCGCGTTTACCGCGACAACGGCTATCAGGAAGTGCGTTGCCCGCAGATTCTGGATCGCTCCCTGTGGGAGAAATCGGGTCACTGGGACCACTATCACGAGAATATGTTCACGACCGAGTCGGAAAAGCGCCACTACGCGCTGAAACCGATGAATTGCCCCGGCCACGTGCAGGTGTACAACGCGGGTCTGCGTTCGTACCGTGATCTGCCGCTGCGCTATGGTGAATTCGGTTCGTGCCATCGCAATGAATCGTCAGGCGCGTTGCATGGCCTGATGCGCGTACGTGGTTTCGTGCAGGATGATGGCCACGTGTTCTGTACCGAAGACCAGATCGAAGCCG
>ERZ650303.495-NODE-495-length-11975-cov-11.674497_pt1 | contig 11975 bp, 26 predicted proteins | sample MGYA00376239_ERZ650303 | MGnify/ENA primary metagenome ERZ650303 (study PRJEB26733, sample SAMN07839262) | wastewater metagenome | biome: small river; feature: stream; material: water | place: USA: North Carolina | collected 2016-04-05 ... | reverse complement strand
GCAGTGTGGCTCACGACTCAGCCTCCCCATCGTCCGAACCATAGTCGCGGGTCGTGCGGTCGAGCATTTCGACTGCGGCCACGGCAAGCGCGGCGACCTTGATGAAGCGCTCGCGGCAGCCAGGTCCGTTGCCCCAGTCGCACTTGATCAGTTGCACGTCGATGAACCCGGCGAAGTCGCCCGGGCTGTGATTGTCGTCATGCTCTGGGCCACCCAATTGGGCATCCTGCGCTTCTCGTTCAGCGCGAACTTCATCGAATACGCCGTTGCGGATGTTGGTGTCGTCATTCATTGCGGGTCTTCTCCAATCGGCTTGATGCGCACAATGCGCGGGTTGCCCTGGCGGCGTTCGAGGCGGCATCGTCGGCGAAGTGAACCTGCGCCAGCACGTTCCAGACGACGCCCACACCGACGCCGGCCGCACGCGGGCGGTGCTCGAGCATCTGCAGGCGGTGGCGGTGAAGCGACGGGGGCGGGAGTAGCGTCATCGCATCGATTCCAGGAACTGTACGCATGCCGACGCCAGCCGCTGCTCGCGCGTGCGCCGTTTCATCTCGGCGATCATGCGCAGCGTGTTCATCGCGGCATCGCGCTCGACGATCGCACGCAGGGCGTCGTCGATGGCCTTGCCGATAGTGATCGGGTCGCCCTGCTGCGCGCCCTCTTCGCCCCGGCGCCAGCGGTTGTGCTCGCGGAGGATTTCGTCGGTGGTTGGCATCACGCACCGTCCTTCGCAAGCGCGGCGTCGATCGCATTGTCGAGATCGTCGCCGTTTAGCACGATGTTTTCCGGTGTCATCCCGGCAAACACTCCGCCGACGCCGATCGTTTCAAGGTCACGCTGCCGCAGCCACCGATATCGCTTGGCATCCTGATCAAGCTCCGCCACCAGCGCCTGCATGCGGTCAAGTTCGTCGGCGGCTTCGAGCTCAAGAGCGTCGCGCGTGGTCTTCACGTCAACCAGCGCGAGTTCGTATCCACGAACCGAGTCAGGATATCGGCGCTGCTGATCTTCGAACCATTGGCGTGCCTCGGTTTCCTGCCAGTGCTTGAAGAACATCATGTAGCAGCCGTCCATCACGTTTTGGACGCGCCATTCTTTGGTTCCTCGCGCGTAGTCGCGCAACCTATCGGCGATGCTAGTGGTGTTCGGTTCGGTGGTGTTGTTCATTCCCCACACCCCTTCCCGACCGTCGCGCCGCCGTTGGCGGTGAAGTCGGTCCAGTGCACCCAGCCGTGCGGGCAGTGGAAGCCCCAGTGGCGGACCACGGGGCCGGTGATGAAGAGGGTCCAGACCGGGCCGTCGCGCAGCTCGATGCGGTGCGGTGCGCCGCCGAAGCGGAAGCGCGACTGGCCCATGCGCAGCGTGCGTTCGCGGTGGATGCCGCCGGCGTCGATGGTGTGCTCGACGTAGGTGCCCGACAGCAGCACCGACAGGTTGAACAGCCACGGGTGGTCGTGCAGGGCGCGGTCGTCGTCGCTGCGGCTGAATTCGTGCAGGTAGAGGTTGAACACGCGGTTGCGCGGGATGACCCACCAGCGGCGCAGGTACACGTTGTCGGGCTCGCCGATGACGACGTCGGGCCCGCGACGCTGCGCGGTGCGGCGGTGGAGCCAGGCGAACAGGGGGGTGATGAGGCGGGTGATCATGCGGCTTTCCTCAGTGCTTCAATGACACGGCGCGCGGCCAGCGGCGGGACGGCGTTGCCGAGCATGTGCATCGCGGTGCGACCGTTCGCGGGCAACACGTAGTCCGCGCGGAACGACATGGCGCGACGGGCTTCGTCGACGCTCAGCATGCGCATGCGGTCGCCGTCGATGACGGCCCAGCGGTCTCGGGTGGTGATGGTGCCGATGGGCCGGGTCAGTTCGCGGCCGCCCTTCGTGTTCCCGTAGAACGAGGTCAGGAAGCGTTCACCGTGTTGCCGGCGCCCGTTCTGGATGCGTGCAAGCGTGGCGGCAGCGCGGCCCGGGCGCGCGATCGGCGACCAGCGCCCGGCGTCGAAGTCGACGATGCGGGACGCCGGCACGTGGTCGACACGATCCAGTCGCAGTTCGATCGGGTGCGCGCTGCGTGTCAGCGCCAGGAACACGCGCTCGCGATGCTGCGGCACGCCAAGGTCAGCGCAGTCGATGACGTGCGGCGCGATCGCATAGCCGAGCGCCCGCAAGGCCTCGCACCATGCAGGGAACAGGTTCCACTTCATGAAGTCCGGCACATTCTCGACCAGCCCGATCGGCGGACGGTGACATTCCAGCGCCGACACCACGGCCCACGCCGTCGACCTACATGCATCGTGATGCGGGCGGTCCTTGCCACGCGCCTTCGTGTGCCCCTGGCAGGCGGGAGAGGAGAGCTGCAGGTCGTGGCGTGGCACGGCCGTCCAGTCGGCTTGGTGCAGATCCTGACAAGCGTGGTCGGTGTGCGGGTGGTTCGCCGAGTGCGTCTCGACTGCGGCCGGCCAGTGGTTCGCCGCCCACACGACACGGCAACCCGCGTCGCGTGCGCCTTCCGAGAATCCGCCGGCACCGGCGAAGAGGTCGATGGTGTCGATCATCGCGCCTCGCCCTCCCCCGCTTCGTAGCTCTCGGCCAGCCAGCGCGCGGCGCGGGCGATGTCGGCATGCTTCGTTTCGAACATGCCCAGCATCTGGTGTGCCGACTGCTGAAGGACCAGCAGCACGCCCACATCGATGCGTGTGTGCTCGGGCACGACGGCGTTGATCGTGATGGTCATGGTGACGGGGTCGGTCATGGCGTCACCCGCTTGAACTCGACGACCCAGACCCACGGATTGGCGGACCAGGAATCGTCGACGATGATCGGCTGATTCATCCAGCCGCGGATGTCGTGCTGGCCGCAGAACGCGGCAAGGTTGAGCGTGGTCATGCGGCTTTCTCCGGCACACGGCGTCGCTGGGCGCGCGTTTGCCACTTGGGGCTGTCGGGATAGCGGCCGAGGCGCAGCATGAGTTCGTGGTGCTGGGCGCGGGTGAGTTTGGTGGTGCTGTCGGCGCCGACGGCGGCGAGGTTGGCGCGGTAGCTGTCGTCGTCGAGGCCCTTGCGGGCGCGGGCGAAGATCTGGACGTGGCGGACCATGGTCTTGGTCATGCGCCAGCGGCGGCGTTCGGTGAGGATGACGCCACAGCAGTTGATGCGGCGCGACCGGGTGCCGCAGTGCGGGCATTGGCGGAGTGTGGTGCTCATGCGTCACCGCCGGCAGCGGTCAGGCCGAACATGCGGTCGAGCGAGAGGTTCAGCGCCTGGGCGATGCGCACCACGATATCCACCCGCGTGGCGCGAGCGCGGTTTTCGAAGTCGCTGATGGTCTGGAACGCGCAGTCGGCGCGCTCTGCGACCTGGGTGAGCGACAGGCCCATCTGCGTGCGCATGCGGCGGCAGTAGTCGCCAGGTGCTTCGTTGTGCAGGCGTTCCTTGGCCACGTCCGGCACGTAGCGCACGCCGTCGATGATGACGTGGCGGCTCATGCAATCCTCCCGGCGCAGATCAGCACCAGTTCGCGGATGGGTTCGGGGGTGTCGTGGCGCAGGGCGCGATAGGCGGCGTCGACCAGGCGCGGGTCGAGCTTCGTGGCCGGGTCGGATGCGTCCGGCGCGAAGGGTTCGAATTGTTCGCCGTCGGGGACGTGAACGAGCGTGCGCTGCTTCATGCCGCCTCCCCCACCATCGCATCGATGTCCGCGTGCTGGCGGATCATCTTGCGGGTGACGTTGCCGGCGTGGCGGCCGTACACCGCGGCGGTGGTGACGCCGCTGGCGTGCTGCGCGTGCTGCTGCGCCATCTTCAGGCCGACGCGTTCCACCAGGTCGCCGATGCGACGATGGCGGAACAGGTGGATGTGCAGCCCGTCGACGCCGGCCAAGCGGCCACGCTTGCGGGCGATCCAGTTCAGCGACTGGCGACAGATGCGTTCGCCGCGCGCACCGACGAACAGCGCGCACTCGCCCTCGCCCGCCACCTGGTCTCGCACCGCCAGCCATGCAGCGATGGCGTCGACGGTGGTGCGGTTGATGGCGATGGGGTCGGTGTGCGCGCCGCCCTTGTTGCGGGTGGTGACGGTGAGCGCGTTCAGGTCGACCGTGTAGGGCTCGCGGTCGGCGGGCACGTTGAGGTCGATCAGCCCGCCCGCGCGCAGCCCGGCATCGAGCGCCAGGCGCAGGATGGCGCGGTCGCGCAGGTCGGTGGGCTTGCGGGTGTGCGGAATGGCCTTGATGACGCGCATCAGCACGTCGAGTTCGGGCGCTTCCACGAGTTTCGGGCGGAACTTGACGGCGATGTCATCGCACGGGTTGCCGCTGCACCAGCGCTGCTGCAGGCAGAACGTGAAGAACTGCCGCACCGCGACCAGTGCCCGCGCCTGCGATCGCGGCGAAATGCCGACGGCGTGCAGCTCGTCGAGCCACGCCTCGACCTCGCGCGCCGACACGACGGCGGTGATGTGCGCATCGTGCCGCGCGAACACGCGCGCCGCGCGGATGACGTCGCAGCTGTACGCCTTGATCGTGCGCTCGCTCTTCCCGCGCCGCTGCAACCGCGCCACCCACTGCGCCAGCGCCTCGGTGATCGCGACGACGGGGATCTGCTGGGATGGCGGGGTGAAGGTGATGATGCTCATGCGCTCATCTCCAGCAGGTCGCTGATACAGCGCCGCATGCGTTCCGGCATCCGGGCGCTGCCCGCGCTTTCGAGCAGTAACGCGGCGGCTTCGCGCATCAGTGCGCGCGTGAGCGGGCCTTGATGCGTGGGCTTGAACTCGGCCACGGCCGCAACAGGGGCGGCTTCGGATTCTGCCTCGGCGGACTCGACGCCCTTCTTCGTTGGCGCAATGTCGGGTTCCGGTGTGTTCGACGGGCCGCGGCCAGCGGCGATGACGTAGCCGCAGTGGTGCTGGCCATCGATCTCGACGCGCTCGATCGCGCCCTTCTTCATCAGCGTCACGAGGGCGGTGCCGCATGCGGTGGAATCCACACCATCGCCTAAACGTTCGCGGATGCCCTTGTTCGTCAGCGGTTCGCTGGCGTTGGACAGAACGCCGATCACGTCGCTGACCAGGCTCATGCCGCACCCCCCATCACCGGCCGCGGCGCGGTGTGCGGGCGGCGCGTGGCGGCGCCGTCGATGACGGGGAATTTCGGCAGGCGCGCGAGGGTGATGCCGAGCATGTGCATGTTCATCGCCTTGTGCCAGGCGCGCAGCGCGCGGGCCTTGGCGCTGCGGGCGGGGACGTGTGGTAAGGTGTTCATCGAAGCCTTCCTCGTGTGGTTGGGTTCACAACGCCCGCGGCTGCTACCCGCGGGCGTTTTCATTTCGGCGAAGCGTTGGCGCTGCGATGTGTGCAGGTTGCACGGGCGGTGTACGCATGTTTCTCAGGGTGGCGATTGGGGGTCGCCTGGGGTGCCCGGCCTGCACAGATCGCAGCGCCCTCGCCTCACCAGAACTCGACGGTGGCGGTGCCCGTGGCGGGCTGGTCGCCGGTGTTGAACAGAACGACCAGCACCGCGTCGCCGCGCGACACCGTGCCGGCCGGGCTGACGACCACGCGCGGGTGGCCGCTGCGGTAGCGTTCCATCGGCACGATGCCGCGCAGCCGGTGCGTGCACTGAAATACGGTGCTTTCGCCGGCCGGCAGCGTGTACGGCAGATCGCAGCGCGCCAGCGGCGCAACGGTGTCCAGGTCGATGTCGGTGGCGTAGTCGCGTTCCAGCACGCCCTGCTTCGTCTCGGCGCGCACGATGTGCGGCCACAGCATGGCTACGAGCAGCGCCACGAATGCCAACGCGATGGCGGTGAGCGTGCCCTGACCACGACGCTTGGCGCGGTGCAGGGTCAGCGTGTCTTCCAGGCGGCGCACGGTGTGCCAGCGGTCGATGCTGCCGCATTCAGTGAGCACCGGCGCCACGATGATGCGCTCGACGTGGTGCACGAACGCGTTGCCGTCGTGGGTGATCTTGCGTTCAAAGCCGAGCGCCGAATAGCGATCGACAAAGGTGCGCGGGCTGATGTCCAGGTGGCGGCCGTTGCTCATGGCGTGCGGCTGCGAATCCAGTGCGGTGACGGTGTTCATGCGGCCAGTTCCTTGTTGGCGTTGTACTTCTCGACGAGCCGCGCGAACGTGTCGCGGCAGTTCATGCCCGAGGCCCCCGTGCTGCCGAAGTCGCGCTTCGGCACCGGCGCCACGCGCAGCCGCAACTTCGCGTGCGTGAACGCGGTGCCATCCCACACAAAGCCCATGCCCTCGGCCTTGCGGCGCAGATCGGAAAAACTCATGTCGCGTTTCATGCCGCCCCCCGCAGTGCCTTGACGTTGCTCTGTGCGCTGTCGGCGAGCAGCAGGGTGGTGAGTTCGGCGCGCAGGGTGGTGAGGCGGCCGAGCACGTCATCGCACTCGCGGATGGCGCGGCGGGCGTTCGGCAGATCGCCGGCGTCGACCTTGCCGTCGGCGAACAGCGGCGAGAGCGCGAGCATCAGTTCGCCGGTTTCGCGCAACAGGTCGGCGGTGGTGACGGTGGCGCGGGCGCCATCTTTCGAGGGAAGCGGCGCGGCGAGCAGGCCCAGGCGTTCGGCGAGTTCGCGCTGGCATTCGGCTCGGAACGGTTCGGGCAGCGAGAGCACCAGCGATTCCTCTGCTTCCACCGGCATGCGCACAGCGCCGTCGAGCCAGCGCTGCACCACCTGCGCGTTGTGGCGTTCGTCGGCGATGGGGTCGCGCGTGATCTGCAGCGGCAGTTGGCGCGCGTGCAGCGGCACGGTGTTGAGGTAGTGCGTGGCCACGTCGCCGGCATAACGGCGCATGGTGGTGCCCCGGTGCAGGGCGTGGTTGATGTGGTGGGCGAGCACGCCCTGGCGGCTGTCAGACATGATCATTCCTCGTCGGTTTCAAGAGCCCGCGCGGCACTGCGGGCGGCGGATTGGGCGGCGCGCAGCGACGCGATGCGGGCATCGATCACGGCGAGCGTTTGCTTTTTGGTGCGCGTGCCTTCGACGGCGGCGCGCAGGTCGTTGACAAAATTGAGGTGGCGCTCGATGGCGCGCACGCGTTCGGCGGGGTGCTCGGGGAACTCACGCATGGCGGGCTCCGCGGATCGGTGAAACCCTGGCTTCAGGCGCGCCGTAGGCCACGCTGCCACCCTGCCCTGCGTCGCCAATGCGCGGCAGCAGAGCGAGGCGGTCATGCGTGTCACGCAGGTTCTTGAGGGTGCTGGTGGACCAGGTGCGCGAGCCGCTGGGCGACAGGATGCGCAGGGCGCGCAGGCTCAGTTGCACCGCGCGGATGCTGTCTGCGCCGAGCGCGTCGACGATGCGCTGGCGGGTGTGCCACTGCTCGGGGTCGCGGTAGAGCTTGCCTTCGACGGCGACGCAGCCGAACGGGGTGGCGCCGTACACGCGGCCGGTGGCCTGCAGGCGTTCCGAGGTGCGGCGCGTGCGTTCGGCGGTTTTGTCGCGCTCGAGTTCGGCCAGCGCCAGCTTCATCGTGGTCTGGAACTTGCCCTCGGGAGTGCGGGTGTCGATGGCTTCGTACACCGCCACCGCCGACAGCCCGAGCTTCGGGAAGGTCTGGTGCAGGCAGGTCAGGCCGTCGAGCGTGTTTCGGAACAGACGGTCGACCGTGGTGGTCACGATCAGGTCAATGGCGGCGTCACTGCTGGCCGCCATCGCCAGCAGCATCGCGGCGCCGGGGCGCTCGGCGAACGGGACGGTGCCGCTCACGTCGGCGTCGGTCTGAACCCAGGTCAGATCCACGCCTTCCGCCGCGCACCACGCCGCGATGGCCGCCTGCTGCGCTTCCAGCGTGTGGCTCTGCTTGTCCGTGCTGGCGCGGACGTAACCGAGGGCGCGCATGGGTCAGGCCGCCTTCTGCTGCGGGTTTTTCCCGGCTTCGGGAAAAACCCCGTACGCGATCATGGCCGCCAGCTTGGTCATGCCCTTGGCGGTGACGCGCACCTGCTCGGCCACGCGGTCGGTGCCGTCGCTGCCCAGGTGGGTGGTGATCTTCGCGGCCAGGAAGCCCGCCTGCAGCTTGTCCTGGTACGCGACGAACGAGCCGTTGCCGACGCGGCGATAGATCCAGCGCATGGCCTGCAACGCGCGGTTGAAGCGCATCGGCGGGATATTCAGCGCCTTGGCGGCATCGCGCAGGCAGAACGAGCCCTCGGCGTTGGCGATGCGGTCAAACCCTTCGACCTTGGGCGCCTGCGCCTGCAGCTGCGCGACGGCGGCAATGCGCTCGCGCTCGGCATCGAACGCGATCTGGATGAGGTCCAACCGGCTCAGGCTGGCCGGATCGAACCGGCGCTGCGCCTGCTGCTCGCACTCGATGAAGTAGTCCCGAACCTCGAACCCCTTGTCGGTGCCGGCCATCATGGCCACGTGCTTGGCGGCGTCGAGGGTGAGGAAATACTCGATGCGGGTTTGACCGGTCGCGGAAAGCTCGCCCTTTTCGGCGAGCTTCACAAAGTCGCGGTTTTCGGTCAGTCGGGCGCGGTTGATCTGGTCCTTGATCCAGTTCGAAAAATCGCGGGCCACGCCCAAGAACGCGTGCAAGTCGCGGGCATTCACGGTCTGGACGCTGGCACCGGCCAGCGGGCGGAACTCGACGGGCATCAGTTCGGCGTTCATGGGTCAGGCGGCCTCTTTCTCGGGCTGGGTGGGCTTCGCCGCGGCGTAGACGGCGGACAGGTTCAGGCGCGGCAGCACTGCCAGCAGGCGCCGGGCAAGCTCCGGGCGGGGCAGCTTGTTGCCCAGCTCCCACTGGCTGACGGCGGCCTTGGTGACGCCGACCTTGGCGGCCAGTTGCGCCTGGCTCAGACGGCGGGCGATGCGGGCCTTTCGGATGGGGTGTGCGTTCGACATATGCGAAAGGTATACCCATTCCGGGAGGCCGTCAACTATTGGTATTCACGGCCCGGATGCGAAGCGCATACGCTGCGCCCATGAGCAGGGGCGACACATTCGGAGCGCGATTTCGGGCCGCGCGGTTGGCCCGTGGGCTCTCTCAGGATGCGCTCGCCGACGCATTGGGCGTGACGAAGGCGGCGGTGAGCCAGTGGGAACTCGACAACAAGTCGCCGCGATTCGATTCCTGGCCGGCCGTGTTCCGCGAGCTGCGCACCTCGCTCGACGAGTTGATCCTCGGCAGGCCGCCGGAACAGGCCTGGGCGATGGCCGTCAGCGAGCCGCCCGCCCATCCCTACGCCGTGAAGCCGCCGCGCGTGCAGCGGTTGGTCGCGATGTTCGAAGGGCTAGACGACGCCCAGCAGCGCATGCTGCTCGAGATGGCCAAGCTGTTCGCGAGCCAGAACGCGCGGCACGCCGAGGAAATCGAAGACGTGCACGCCGAGCATGATCCGCGTGAAAACTACGACCCGCCGAGGGACGACTGACGAAGGAGCGGTAGCCATGTCCCGGATCTTCACCGAGCTGCTGAATGCCGTGTTTGGCCTGTTCGCGAGCAAGAAGAAGCGACCTCGCGCCCTGCCCCGCGGCGCCGATGACCCGGACATCCAGTTCCGCGTGTGGGCTGGGCGAAACAACATCGACGCCGATGCCGTGCTGAACGCCTTGCCGCCGCACGACGGCCCGAACCAGGCCGACATCGAGCGCGACAACGCGCGCTACATGGCACGCGAGCGATACCGGAAAAGCGAGCCGCTGAACTGGCACTTCGCGCATGCGGAACGACTGAAGGCCATGCCCGCGGCCGAAGCGCGCGACGTGGCGCTGGCCATGGTGTCTCGTTCGGTCGAGGCGGCGGCGATGTGGCGGCGTGCCTACCCCGGCGATGCCCTGCCCGAGCATCGCGGGTTCGTCCGGCTGGCTGTCGACGACGAGAAGGCCGGCCGCTTCGATGAAGCGATCGCGTGGTGCGCCCGCGCCCAGTCCGAAGGCTGGAATGGCGACTGGGACAAGCGCATCGAGCGATGCAGGAACAAGGCCGCGAAGGCGGCGAAACCAAGGGAGTAAGGCAATGCACAACAACGGAACCACCGCCTGGACCATCGTCTTCGTGCTCGCCGGCTTCGGCTTGGTCGGGCTCGGGCTGACCAAGCTCACCGTCGCGACGCTCGGCGTCGGGCTGATCGCGCTCGGCATCTTCGCGGCCGTCTTCGCGCGAATCATTCAGGCCGGCGCCGCGCACGCCAAAGTCGTGCAACTGATGCGCGAGCAGGCAAAGGCGCCGAAGGCCGGGGAGTGAAACCCCACCCCGCCCACCACCACTGCCCCAAGTGCCGCGCCATCGCGCCGGCCACCGTGCAACGCCGTGCGGCCGGCGGCGTCAGCGTGCGCTGCGGCGCCTGTGCGTTCGAATACCCGGTGTTGCACGTCGACATAGCGGAAGCCTTGGCCTTGCTCGCGTCCGTTGTCGCGCATCAGCGCGCGCAGCGCGATGGCGGGACATGAGCCGCGCGGCCATCTCGCGAATCGCCAAGGCCGGCGGATCGGCCACGATGAAGCCCGCGGCATCGAACACCAGCCCGCGCAGTTCGTCGGTCGGGATGTCGAGGATGTGGCGGGTCATGGATCAACAGATAGGCCAACGATGAGCAACGAATTCCCCATCTCCCTACACTGCCCAACCTGCGCCGCCGGCCGCGACGCCGTGGTGTATCGCGAAGGCGACCACGCGTTCATTCGATGCCGAACATGCGGCGAAGCGACGCCGGTGCATCTGACAGACCCAGAAGCCGCGCAACTGCAAGACGCCCAGCGGCGCCGTGATGCCGCAATCGCCGGCATAGACGCGCTGCTCGCCGCTGTCGCGCAGCGAGTTGGCCGATCAGCGGATTGATCAGCACGCGCGCGCCACGCGGATGGCCGTGGCGAATGCGCACGGTGGGCTCGTCGCGAATGCGCATGAGCAGGTCGGGCAATGGCAGGTCGCGCAGGTTCATCGCGCGACCGAATTCCGGAGCGCCGCCGCCGAGCGGGCCACAGCCAACGCGTACGCTTCGGCTGGCGCGGTCAAATCCTGAACAACCTCGGCGATGATCGTTGCCGAATCGGCCTGAGCACGGGCATCAAGCTCCGCGATCGCGCGGCGCAGGTATTGCGCCTGGTCCAGGCACTCTTCGTAGGCGTGTTGCAGCCACGCGCGCAGGTCGAGGTCGGTGCGGACCAGCGTGGTGCCGTACTTCGCGAAGCCCGCGGCGCTGCGCGCCAGCAGGTCGGCGCGCACGGCTTCGGTGATGGGGCACGGCGCGCTCATCGCTCCTCCACCGAATTCCGAATCAGCCCCACCTGCAGCAACCGCCGCAGTGGCGCGGCGCAGTGGGCGCGGCGGGCTTCGCAGTCGTTGCGGATCTCGCTGTCGGTGATGGCCAGCGCGCCCAGGGTGTCCCACGGCGCGGTGCCGTCGGCATCTGCGCGCCAGAGCGGCAACGTGGCGCAGGGTTCGAAGCATGCGGGAGCGATGGCGACCGGGAACGGCTCGGGCGGCGTGGCCACGACGAGCGGCTTGGGGGTGCAGGCGCTGAGGGCAAGCGCGGCGCAGAGGATGAGCAGGATGCGGGTCATGCGTGTGGGCTCCGTCTCGACAACAACAACAAGCTCGCGAATTGCACCTGGCGCGTCGCCGCGCCTCGTCGCCCCGCTACCCGCCCGGGTGCCCGGGAGGACCCGTGGAACGTGTCGCGTGGATCAATCACCACAGCACGCACCCATTCGTCGCGGCGCTCACAGCCCAAGCTCCGCGATGACCGCTGCGGCATACGTGGCATGCCCGGCCGTCGTCGGATGCACACCATCTGCTAGGTCGCCGGTCGTCAGGATCGCTGTGCCATCAACGATCGTCGCGTATGCGGTGCGCGTGCTGACCGCTGTTGCTATCTGTGTCCGGTAGTCTCCGAGCGTTGACCCAGAACCATTGGCCGCTTCATTGGCCCGCAAGAGAGGCGTTTGGCAGTAGATGACAAGGTCAGGTAATGCACTGTTGAGCGCGTCAAGCAATGCTGCGTATGCCGT
>ERZ650303.493-NODE-493-length-11989-cov-5.347411_pt1 | contig 11989 bp, 21 predicted proteins | sample MGYA00376239_ERZ650303 | MGnify/ENA primary metagenome ERZ650303 (study PRJEB26733, sample SAMN07839262) | wastewater metagenome | biome: small river; feature: stream; material: water | place: USA: North Carolina | collected 2016-04-05 ... | reverse complement strand
ATTTTGTTTCAAAGAGCAAAAGACGATTAGGTTAGAAGAGGGGGCGCATGTGGAGAATCGTAGTAAAGGAGGCTTTACCCGCGACAGCGTAAACGTCCAGATTGTTAACTCGTATCCGATCCGCGACATGAGCCACCGCAAGATCACACAGTCTACTATGGAACGCTTTGGTGTTCGTAGTGAGATTGACGAGATGGATGGTACTGTCAAGGCAGTGTACTACCCGTACCACGATCACGACGGAACTGTGGTTGGATACAAGAAGCGCACACTTCCAAAAGAATTCAGCGTTGTTGGAAAAGTCAAGGGTCTTTTCGGACAAGCGCAGTGCAAGAACAACGCCAAGCTGTTGATCCTTGTTGAAGGCGAACACGACTGTCTTGCTGGATGGGAAATCCTGAAGAAGAAGGGCAAGGCTTGGAACATTTGCTCACTGCCGAACGGAGCGAACGAAGAAGGGACTCTGGACACGACGACCCTGAAAGAGTTAGAATGGATCGTCAAGCACGAGAAAGTCTTGCTGATGCTGGACAACGACGTACCGGGTAAAGCCACGGCTAAGGCTTTGGCAGATGCGTTGTGCAGTCAAACCAGTGTGGCGATTGCTAGCCTACCCCGTAAGGACACAGGAAAGTGCCTTGAGGATGGCATTGAAGACGATTGGTTCAACTGCATCTACGGGTGCAAGGCGTACCATCCAGAGGAGATTGTCGAAGGTAAGGACTTGGACTTCACCCGGTTGCGTAAGGCAAAGAAGCCGGGTGTGGAAATGCCGTTTCCCAAGCTGCAAAAGATGACGTGGGGGCTTCGTAAGGGCGAGATTACCCTTGTGACTGCTGCAAGCGGTATTGGCAAGAGTACGTTTGTCAAGGAACTGGCGTATCACGTAGCAAAGAGTGGTCACTCTATTGCGAACATCGCACTAGAGACACAGATGGAAGACGTAGCCATGTCTTACATCGCGATGGACAACAACGTACCGGCGTATCGATACATCTTCAACACGGAAGTCATCAAGGACGAAGACTACGAAGCTAGTGTAGATTGGATGTTCCGCAGTAACCGGATGCACTTCTTCAAGCACTGGGGTAGTATCAATCCTGACACGCTCCGTGCGAAGATGCTTTACTTTGCCAAGGTGTTGAAGGTAGACTTCATCGTACTGGATCACGTCAGCATGGTGATTGCAGGTAACGAGTCAGACAACGAGCGAAAGGACATCGACAAGTTGTTTGAAGCGATGACACAGATTTGCGTGGAGACTGGTGTTGGAATCATCCCTATTATCCATCTCAAGCGCGTTCAAGGTAAGAAACTGAACCACGGAGACGAAGTAGAACTTACTGATCTTCGAGGCAGTGCTGGCGCCGAGCAGATGTCGTTCAACGTGTGGGCATTGGAACGTAACCAACAAGGTGACGACAAGGACTTGGTGAAGATTCGTGTACTAAAGAACCGATCTATCGGGTTTACTGGTCTTGCCGACACACTCCGGTACAACCACGAAACAGGGCGATTGAAGCTATTTGGGTTTGAGGAATTTGAGAATAATGAAGATCGTCATTAACAATTGCTTTGGTGGTTTTGGGTTGTCTGAAAAGGCGATGCGTGCTTACTTTGCAAAGAAGGGGCGCGACGTGTTCAAAAGCAGGGAGGGCTTGTTTACTACTTACTTTGACGCACCTGTTCCGAAAGAGTTTAAGGCAGATATATCATACGACCATCCTGATTACAAGCGTTACTGTCAATGGTACAGCGAACATGGACTTCACGACAAAGACATTCCACGGGATGATCCCGATCTTGTGTCTGTTGTAGAGGAACTTGGACGTATGGGAGCCAGCGGTAAATGTGCTAGCCTTTCCGTTGTTGAAATTCCTGACGAAGTTCAGTGGCAGATTGAAGAATATGATGGTAGTGAACACGTAGCAGAAGTACATCGAACTTGGAGCTAAACGCAATGAGTATTCTTGAAAGCAAGTTTGAAGTTCGCGAAGTGAAGTGGTGCGTTGTCCCCAAGAAAGAGACGCTGTTCTCTGAGATGGCGACGTATGTCGAGATTGTGGACGAAGCGGCTGGCGAGTTCCTTGTCATCAGCCAGTCCGGGGGCAAAGGGCTGCAAGAAATTCGCGTTGACGTAGAAGAGTGGGAAGCCGTCAAGAAAGCTGTTGACTACGCAGCGATGCTTTGTCGTATCAAGAACGAAGACAACGATTAATCTTAGACAGAGTGCGTAAGCACGAAAGGAGTGAAACGACTGTGAGCCACGAACACGAAAACCTTATCATCTCTCTTATGGAAGCACGTAAGAAGGGAAAGACGATTCAGTGGTTTAGTGAAGTGGAAAGAGTTTGGGAACACATGTTGTCTAGTGATTTCAACTTTCCACGCACTCTTAAATACCGCGTTAAGCCAGAGCCTCGTGAGTTCTTGCTTGCGAAGTGGAAGCCAGAGAGTGATCTTGTGTGTAATTATTGGATCGTCCCCTCCGGAGATGAGTACCCTGAAAAGAACTACGACTACATCCGTGTACGGGAGATTTTGGAGGACTAGGGGCGCATGACGAAGATGGGGTTTCGGTGACAAGCATCGTTGTAGATTTAGAGGCATCGGATTTCTTGCCGATTGTGGACAAGATTTGGGTGGTGTGTGCGAAGGTAGGTGGTCAAGAGGAAGTAGCTGAGTTCTTTGAACCTGAACCGTTCATTAGTTGGCTGGATGAAGTGAAACCAACACGCGTCATCTGGCACAACGGATTGTGTTACGATGCAGACGTACTACGAAAAGTGTGGAAGATTCCGTACAGCGTGGGGCGCATGTCGAGTTTCGGTAATCACAAGGTCCAGTTCATCGACACGATGCTTTTGAGCCAGCGGTTGAATCCGGATCGAGAGGGAGGCCACAGCCTAGATAACTTGGCTAGGTTGGCAGGAAGCCACAAGATCGACTACAAGGGTGGATTCTCGGCATTTGCCCCCGAGATGGTCACCTACTGCAAGCAAGACGTAATCGCTTGCGAAACTGTGTACAAGATGCTACTGAAGGAGATTGAAAAGCTGTGAACAAAGAACGAATCTACCAGATTGCAAACAGCCTCTATGATTGTGGTTCAAGACAGGAGAGTGACTACTTTGACAGTGTAGCAAACTCCACTCCCTTGGATAAACACTGGGCACACGAGGCAGACATTCTTCTTGCTGAGCTTCGTGGAATTCTTGATCTTCCGCCAGAGGGTCAACTATGAAACCTAACTGGGACGAAGCCCCATTGTGGGCTAACTGGTGGGCCATTGACGAAGGTGATGAAGATGGGTTCGCTGAGTGTATTTGGTCAGATTGTGAACCGCTGTTTGCTGTTGGTGGGTACTGGATTTTTCCAGACGGGAATAATTACGAATTAGAATACACAGTTAATTACAAGAACGGACCCGCGTACAAAGAGCAACGACCTTCGACATGAGCCCCGACGAGTTCTTTCAAAGCGATCACTGGCTAGCTAGTACCAAGTCCTTTCACCTAATGGGACAACAGGCTTTTACGGGTATTGGGTTTGACATCGAGGGCGCATGTCGTCTACGGGATCGAATCACAGGAATGATGACCGAGATTGAGAACGAGGTAGAGCCTAAACTCCCGCCTCGTCCTTTGAACAAGGGAGAACTAAAGGAATACTGCATTCCAGCCAAGCCGTGGAAGAAAGACGGAACACTTTCCTCTACGTTCGAGAAGTGGATGGAGAAGGTTGGCGCTAAGCTTTATACCCAAAGAGATATAAAGATCGGGGACGAAGTGTTTCCGATTGTCGGTGGCACGGAAACGATTACGACAGGCGTCATGCGCCTCGGAAACCAAGACGCCATCAAGGAATGGCTCTTAGCCCAAGGATGGGAACCTACCATCTGGAATTACAAGAAGGACGCGCGAGGTAAGCCAGTCAGGGATGAAAAGAACCAATTGATTCTCACGTCCCCTAAGTTCCACGATAAGGGTGTTCTGTGCCCTAACCTTGAAGCTATGGAAGGCGATCTAGTCAAGGACGTGGTAAAGTGGCTTAGCTTGCGTAACCGCAAGAGCGTCATCATCGGGTCAAAGGAAGACAAGGGGTGGTTGGTCAACGAACGACTTAACTTCGACGGAAGGCTCAGCGCAGGAAGCAGCGGTATCACCCCGACTAGCCGCCAAAAGCATGTCACCATCTGCAATATCCCGAAGGCAGAGGATGGGGTGTTGCTTGGTAAAGAGATGCGCAGTCTGTTCATCGCTAAGCGACCGGGGTATATTCTCGTTGGATATGACGCATCTGCCCTAGAGAACCGCGTTGAAGCACACTACTGCTATCCGTATCCGGGAGGAAAGGAGCACGCAGAGGAAATCCTTAACGGTGATCCTCACACGAAGAACGCCTTCAAGGCTTTCTACACGGAAGAACTGGCAGGTCTGAATCTTTCAATAGACATGGAAGGGATCAAGGAACATCCCGTCTTTAAGCCATTCCGTAGCAAGAGTAAAAATGGTCGGTACGCTTTGGCGTATGGAGCACAAGGGCCGAAGCTGGCAGCGACACTAGGGAAGCCAAAGAATCAAGGACAAGCGATCTTCGATGCGTTCTGGGATGCCAACCCGGCACTCAAAGCGTTGAAGGAAAAGATTACGTTGTTCTGGGAAACCAAAGGTGACAAGAAGTGGATTCCCGGTATCGACGGCCGTCGTGTGCAGTGCCGGTCCAAGCACAGTATCGTGAACTATCTGTTCCAGTCTTGCGGTGCTATCGCTATGGACTACAGTATGCTGTACATGGACAAACGGCTCGGAGGAATAAAGCTTGACAAAGACGGTTATCCGTGCTATGTTTATAAGGACAGTGAAGTGTACCGATGTATCTACAACCACGACGAATACCTGTGGGAAGTACCTGAACATCTTACTGTAGAGATTGGTGAGATGGGAGTAAGAAGTATTGAGAGTGCGGGGCGCATGTTGAAAATGCGAGTACCGCTTACGGGCGAATACAAGGTGGGCTCTAGTTGGGCCTCTACGCATTGAAATTTCAAAGGAGATTCAACATGGCAGCACCAAAGAAGAAGACAACGGAAATTGAAGATAAGTATGTAGGGTATTTTGCTATCGGCGCAGGCGAATCTGACTGGACTATTTGGAGCGGGTGTCAACATGCTACTGAAAAAGAAGCAGTAGACGAGTGCTCTACTGCGGGTACTGACGAGTTTGTTGTTTACAAACTTACTCGTGTTGGGCGATACAAGACATCCGTCCAGAAGATCAGCGACTAACTAGGAGAAAGCAAGTTGATTAAGGGTAAGATTGAAGCAGTCAGCACGAAAGAGTACAAGGGTAAGACCTACTACTCGATGAAGGTGGACAACGTTTGGTACGGGGCAGGATTGAAGTCTCCGGGTGTAAAGGGTGATTTTGTAGAGTTTGACGCAGAACAGAACGATAAAGGTTACTGGAATGCGGGTAACATCAAGAAGGCAGCGGGGGCAAGTGTCCAGAATCCGAGTTCTGGTGGTTCATCCTCGGCACCTGCCCAAACTGACTGGGCTGCTAAGGACCGTAGTATCAGTTGGCAAGCAGCACGTAACAGTGCTAACGCGCTTTTGGCTGTTGGGGCAAGTGTCGGGTATCAGGACTTTCCGGACACGTTCGCTAAGCTCCAAGCCAAGAGTGATGAACTGACGCTGAAGTTCTTCAACAGTTCTCAGAATCCGGGTGGAACTACAGAGGCAGCTAAAGCCTCTAAGCCCTCCCCCCGAAAGGAACAGGAGCCGGAAGAAGACCCGTTCCACGATGACAGTATCCCTTTTTAATCGATGGTCTTTGACGGCTAGAGTGATGCCCAAATGGGGTGGGAGAACCCGCCTAGGCTTAGCCTTTAGCAGACGAGGGAACAGCGGCTTGATCGCGACAAGTGAGATTCCCGAATGACATCACACCGACACATGAGAGGCGCTGTTCAGTTGGCGTAGCTTGTTGTGTGGGAGATGTACCGCCCCTCTCGTCAATCTATGTGGGCGCATGTCTTGGGTTGTAAATGCGTAGGCTGATACGCAGCGCAGCGAGTCGCTGAGTGATTTCGGAATATCTCAGTGAGCGACCGAAAAGCCGGAAATCAGCACCGGCTACAACCCTCGGCATGTGCCCCTTTCTATTGGAGGTAAGTTGTGACCCGACCACCGGGGGCTTTTAACATTAAGGAAAGTAAACGCCAAGCAGCGGTTCGCTTGTTCAAGGACGGAAAGAACCGAGACGAAATCATCCAAGCACTCAAGGAAATGGGTGCTACGGAAAACACAGCAGTACAATACTACGCTTACGCTAAACGAGGAGAACAACTTTGATTAACATTGAAACGAACGATCCGGTCATCACCAACGAAGGCTTCCGATCCAGCATCCTGTTCAACGGCAAGGAGTACATCAGTGCTCAGACTTACGTGAGTCGAGATAGTGCTCGTCGTCAGGCGCGTAAGATCGTGCAGGCAGCTTGCAAGGGCAAGAAGAAGGGCGGAGGTAAGGGTAAGTGATGTTTTGGGGCGCATGTCTTGGGTTGGTATTGTGAATGGAAACTGGTAGACTTGTTCTATCGGGTCCGGTGTCGCGAATTCGAATGGTCTTCGGACTCAGCAATATCGATCCTTGACATGTGCCCCTTTCTTTTCTACCCGCCTATATGTCAATTGGATAGACGACCGAGTTTCTACCTCGGGGGATGGGGATTCGAATTCCTCTAGGCGGGCCACCATACGGATACGTGACATATGCCCAACCTGACTACCCAACAATCAGAACAAATCAAAGAACACGTACTACGCTTGTACGAGCAAGCACTTCTAGCAGGACGATACGGAAGTGAGTTGAAGCTGGACGGATACATCGGACACAACAGAGTTGCTATAGATCACATCCACAGCATTGGTTACATTCTTGATTTCCCAGAGGAATCACAGTGAATCAGATTGGATCGTTCAAGGATTTGCTTGCTCACCTTCCCGTGGTTAATTTTGAACCACCATCTAACCGACGTGCGACAGATGCCGAGTGTTTGTTTGAATACTTGACTGCAAGTAACCCTGTTACTCGTTCAGTGAGTTTTGACATTGTTTCAAAGCGACTAAAAGGATATTGGACATGAGCCGCGATAAGGTCGATGGTTTTGTTATTCTAGGTGCTGTTGTTGCTTTCGCTGTTGTGGCATATGTCGCGTATCAGCAAGCACAAACCACCATCGTTCACGACTGCCTTCAGCTTGAGAAGTTTCAAGTGAACGGTCGTGTGTTTAGCTGTTACACAACGGAAGAAAGTGGAGAGGATGTCTAACACATTGATTCTGAACATGCGCCCAAACAAGGAGGAACAACATACGTGACACTAGATAACAACAAGGAAGTACACTGATGGCTTACCAGTTTCGAACCGCTATTGGCAAGAACATCTTTGAGCAAAAGTACAGCCACGAAGGAAAGTACACTTGGCCGCAACTTGCTGAGCAACTAGCCAGTGAAGTCTGTGGTCGTTACCTACCTGAAGAAGAGGTAGGTGAGATTGCAGAGATGATTACCAACATGGAGTTCATTCCCGGCGGTCGTTATCTTTACTACGCTGGTCGCGAACTTAAGGCGTACAACAACTGTTACTTGCTTCGAGGGGAAGAAGATACACGAGAAGAGTGGGGAAATCTTCTCAAGCGGTCATCTGATTGCTTGATGACTGGCGGAGGGATCGGGATTGACTACTCGGTTTTCCGCGCCAAAGGTTCCTATCTTGGCAGGACTGGTGGACAAGCTTCTGGTCCCATTCCGTTGATGCACAGTGTCAACGAGGTCGGACGTAACGTGATGCAAGGTGGTAGTCGTCGCAGTGCTATCTACGCATCGTTGAACTGGGCACACGGAGACGCCAGTGATTTCCTAGAGATGAAGAACTGGCACGAGATGCCGGTTGGTAGCCTCAAGAATGATGACGGCACACCTTACACTTTCTGGCACGCCAAGCAACAAGACTTCAATTTCCCGTGTCCGTTGGACATGACGAACGTCAGCCTTAATTATGACGACAAGTGGTTGTTCAAGAAAGACCGTCACCTTGATCCGACGTTCTTGCGTAACTGCGAACAAGCGATGCGTACCGGAGAACCGGGGTTCAGTTTTAACTTCGGAAGTAAGCAAAATGAAACACTTCGTAACGCATGTTGTGAAGTGGTCAGCGAAGATGATTCGGATGTTTGTAATCTCGGTAGTGTTAACCTGAGTCGGATTGATTCAGTTGAACGCCTGAAGACGGTTGTTGCACTTGCTTCCAAGTTCCTTGTCTGTGGGACACTAACTGCTGATTTGCCGTCAGCGAAGGTAAGAGCGGTGCGAGAAAAGAATCGCCGTCTTGGTCTTGGACTGATGGGGATTCACGAGTGGCTGCTAAAGCGAAACTTCCGCTACGAAGTTAACGGCGAACTGAAGCAGTGGTTGTGGGTTTACAAAGAATACTCCGAATTCGGAGCAAACGCACTCTGCGACGCACTTGGTATTAACCGTCCAAAAGCGTACCGAGCAATCGCTCCAACAGGTACGATTGGAATGATTGCAGGAACAACCACAGGCATTGAACCTTTGTTTGCTGTGGCGTACAAGCGTCGATTCCTTCGTGGATCAGAGAACTGGCACTATCAGTATGTGATTGACGGTACAGCAAAGACTTTGATTGACGAGTGTGGTGTGTCACCAGACAGTATTGACACTGCTTACGGAATGGCGAATGATTTTGAACGACGTATTCAATTTCAAGCAGACATCCAAGATTATGTGGACATGGCGATCAGTTCTACGATTAACATCCCCTCTTGGGGTTCTGACTTGAACAACCCAGACAAAGTAAAAGACTTTGCAACGACACTGAGCAAGTATGCTCATCGTCTGCGTGGCTTTACAGTTTACCCGGATGGATCACGAGGCGGTCAGCCGATCACTGAGTGTTCTTATCAAGAAGCAGTAGAGCACGGCGATCACATTTATGAAGAAAATGAGCAATGTCGCGGCGGTGTTTGTGGAATTTAACTAGGAGAAATACAATTGGCTAACTCATCATTGCAAGAACTTGTGAACAAATTTGTGGCAGATGTCCAGAGTCTTAACACCACGGGTGGAGATACGGCACCCACCCCCACTGTTGAAGCTGTTGTACACTACGACGAAGAAACTGGTTGGTTCCACAACACCCCTACTGGCGCTCCTCGATCCAAGGGTGTTGACGAACTTCGCCAAGAGCTTTACGACAAGGGCTACAAGGTCATCGCTGACCAGATTCCCAAGTTCCACTGTATTGCGTACTGGTTGAAGCAGCAGTTCCCGAAGACGGCTTTCCTCAACATTGACAAGGTGAAGAGTGCGCTTGAGGACTTCGGTACTTTCGCCCCTCTCGTAGAGGATGAGAACGAAGACACTCTTGTTGACAACATTGTTTGGCAAACCAAGAGCGTTCTTGGTACAGTGATTAACACGAACCGAGACTATCCAAAGACGGAGTACCGAGGCCAGTACGGACAGAACGGTTTCGTCAAGGTGGTTTGGGACACGACGGGCTTGCAGCCTGACTTCAGTCCTAGTCTTCCTCCGAACTACAAGGAGCTTGCTGGTTCTGGTGCAATCCAACGTCCGGGTGCTCAGGCGTTCCAGCAGTTCAAGCGTCGATTCGACGTGTTCGGTTACAACAGTGCTCCGGTTCCGGGTACTGAACGTACCGATCACTATGTGTACAACATCTGGTGGGACGGTACGACGGATGACGACGTGACTCGGTTCTGGCGTAACTGGGCTGTTGCTGTTGGAGCTAAAATCGAGTTGTGATTCTTGGGGCGGGTGTCTAGGATCGGAATTACCTTCTTGGGGTGGGAGCAATCTCACCCCTTTCTTTTATCAGGATTCATGGCTTAATGGACACGACTTGGAAAGTGAAATATGGCGCTGAAGATGGGTCAGCTTTTGTTGACGAATGGGACTACTTCAAAAACAAGTGGTTAAGAACAATCATCAACGTCAAAGCGCAAGCAACAGATGAAGCAGTCAAGAAAGCACTAATTCAATTAGGTTGGACACCACCGAAGGAAAGGAACATGAGCCAACAAAAGCAATACCCAAGCATCAACGAAGCAACGCATAAGTGGGACGAAGCGTATTATAAGGCAGGAGAAGAAACTTGCTACTACTGGAACAAAGATAAGTGGGTGCACAGCGGGTTTCACGTTGAGACTATCAAGCAATACGCCACCCCTCTTAAAACGCAACAGGAAGCCCAACAGCGAACGCTAGATCAACCCGCTACTACCCTACAGACCCCCTCTAGCAACAGCCCTTCCTTGCCCGTACAGGAGGTTTCAGAGGGTATTGTAGATACACGCAAGAAAGCACTGGATGATTTGGTTGCTTTCTCTCAGGAACATGGCTTGTATGACATGGTTGGTAATCCACTAGTGAAGCCTTTGATTCCGAACATGACGGAAAAGAACGGAAATGCGACATGTGACCCAACTTCTCCCGACAACCGTCAAGTAGGCGGGGATCACTACAAGCGTATGAAGGTACAGCCTTGGGCTGCACTTGATGACTGGTTGACAAGTGACCAGAAAGTAGGCTACTATCTAGGTAGTGCTGTTGCTTATCTCGCTCGGTTCAACAGTGAAGGTGTTGGAAAGGGCGGAGTCCAAGATGTGAAGAAAGCCAAGCACTATCTTGAAAAACTGATTGACACTTTGAACAAGGAGAAGAAAGAACATGAGTAAGATGGTTAAGCAATACGACGCTTGCGCTGGTCGTGACTACAAGGTGTCTAGTGGTGAAGAAAAGACGCATTGGGTTCACTGTGGGCGCATGACGCAATGGGATGATGGCACGTTCAGTCTTGAACTACACGCACTTCCTACGTTTTCAAGTTGGAACGGCAAGATTCAGATGTTTCCACAGCGCGAGGTTTGAGGATAATGCAAAGCATTGACAGTATGATTGAAGTCCTTCAGGCGTACAAGAACGGGAAGAAGATTGAAGCACGGAACCCACGTCACGGAGGAGAGGGATGGTATGAAGCTCCTGTTCCAGAATGGATGTTTGGAGAACGGGAGTACCGGGTGAAAGAGGAACGGATCGTACAGTGGGCAGCCATCGATAAGAGCGGGGATGTGGCCTTTTCAAGCTCAAACCCTTACATGACAAACGCTTGGATCAAGACCCAAAAAGAGTCTTATCGTGCTGTTAAACTCGTGGAGGAAATGTGACATGAGCCCCAATGAGTACCAACAGAAGTGTCTAGAGTACGCTCTTCCTACTAGTCTTAACAGTGCTTATCTGGTTACTGGTCTTTGTAGTGAAGCAGGGGAAGTAGCGGGGGCGTATGCCAAGTGGATCAGAGACGGGGCTAGTCGTGTAGAGGAAAGCGAAGCCTCTCGCCAGAACATCAAGAAGGAAGTAGGGGACGTGATGTGGTTCTGTGCTGTGCTTAGTGACTACTATGGCTTTGACCTTGAATCCGTCATGCGCCACAACATCGAAAAGCTAGAAGATCGTAAGCAACGTAACGTAATCAGTGGGAGTGGTGATGACCGATAAGACGCCAGACCAGAATATCATTGCCGCTATTATCAAATGGCTTGAGGAAAACCAACCTGACGTGTTTCGCCGTGGTCTTTGGGATGCTATTAACTCTGTGCAAATTCCGTCTAATGGTGAACAATAATGTCTTGTGTTGAAGTAGTGTGGGTAACACCTGATGCAGAGAAGCACCTAGCGTACATCGCTCGTGTCAGTAATCCAGATAACCAAGAGAATCCGAACTATGCAAAGCTGTTGAAGTACATGCTGGATAACGGACATTGGTCCCCGTTTGAGATGGTTAACTTGTGTATCGAGATTAACACGACGCGAGACATCGCTCGTCAGATTCTCCGTCACCGCAGTTTCAGTTACCAAGAATTTAGCCAGCGATACCAGATCG
>ERZ650303.492-NODE-492-length-12002-cov-8.376915_pt1 | contig 12002 bp, 7 predicted proteins | sample MGYA00376239_ERZ650303 | MGnify/ENA primary metagenome ERZ650303 (study PRJEB26733, sample SAMN07839262) | wastewater metagenome | biome: small river; feature: stream; material: water | place: USA: North Carolina | collected 2016-04-05 ... | reverse complement strand
AGGTAGATGGCCACTTCCCGAATCACCATCCAGACCCAGCGCATATTGAGAATCTGCAAGACCTCATCAAGAACCTCCAAACTACTGATAATGAACTGGGCCTTGCTTTTGATGGTGATGCCGATCGTTTGGGTGTGGTGACTAAAGATGGTCAAGTGATTTTCCCAGACCGTCAAATGATGCTGTTTGCCAAAGATGTTCTCTCCCGCAATCCTGGCGGGCAAATTATTTACGATGTGAAGTGCACTCGTAACTTAGCCACCTATGTCAAAGAACATGGTGGCGAACCCATTATGTGGAAAACAGGTCACTCCCTAGTCAAGGCCAAGTTAAAAGAAACTGGCGCCCCTCTGGCTGGCGAGATGAGCGGTCATATTTTCTTTAAAGATCGTTGGTTTGGATTTGATGATGGTCTATATACGGGTGCACGCTTGCTGGAAATCCTCAGTAAGGAGAAGAATCCGAGCGACACCCTTAATAACTTACCCAATGCGATCTGCACTCCAGAACTGCAACTCGCTTGCGCTGAAGGTGAACCATTTGCCTTGCTTGAAACCATCAAGGCGAACGCAAAGTTTCCAACATCAGAGTCAATCAATACGATTGATGGTGTGCGTGTCGAATATGCCGATGGCTTTGGTCTAGCTAGACCCTCCAATACAACTCCAGTCGTAGTGATGCGTTTTGAGGCTGACAGTGAAGAGGCTATCAAACGCATTCAGGCAGAATTTAAGGCAGTTTTATTGACTGCCAAGCCCGAGGCGAAGCTGCCGTTTTAAGAAACTAAAACCGCCCTCATGGGTTTGTGCAACAGAGATAAAATAACTCATGACTCTAACTGCTAGCTCTCCAATCGCCTTTGATTACCCCCAGCAAGATGCTGCCGGGGCTACCTGTACCGCTCAAGCCTGGGCTAAAACGCCTCCACAACTGCATGGAGCCGAAAAAGCTGCTGTCATCGCTCGTATTAAGCAATTGCTGATCGAAAAAGATGCGGCATTGGTGGCTCACTATTATGTAGATGGCGATATTCAAGATCTCGCTATGGAGACTGGTGGCTACGTTGCCGACTCTTTAGAGATGGCCCGATTTGGTAAAAATCACCCCGCCAAGAATCTCATCGTTGCAGGCGTGCGCTTTATGGGGGAGTCTGCCAAGATTCTGAGTCCTGAGAAACGCGTCTTTATGCCAGACCTTGATGCGACCTGCTCATTAGATTTGGGCTGTGACGCTACTGACTTCGCCGCCTTTCGTGCTGCACACCCAGATCGCACTGTTGTGGTGTACGCCAATACCAGCGCCGCCGTTAAAGCGCAGGCTGATTGGATGGTGACAAGTTCATGCGCACTAGCCATCGTTCACCAACTCAAAGTTGAAGGTAAAAAAATTCTTTGGGCACCTGATCGTCATTTAGGTCGATATATTCAAGAGCAGACTGGTGCTGATATGTTGTTATGGAATGGCGCCTGTATTGTTCATGATGAATTTAAAGCTGTTGAATTAGAGATGCTCAAAGCAGCACACCCCAATGCCATGATTTTGGTTCACCCAGAATCACCCCAAGCGGTGGTCGATTTGGCGGATGTTGTTGGCTCTACCTCCGCCATGATTAAGGCTGTCGTTGATGGCGCTGCTACTGAATATATTGTGGCAACTGACAAGGGCATCTTGCATCGCATGCGCCAACTAGCACCCAACAAAGTATTGATTGAAGCGCCTACCGCTGGCAACAGTGCGACCTGCAAGAGCTGCGCTCATTGCCCCTGGATGGCCATGAATGGCTTACAAGGAATTCTGAATTGCCTTGAGAACGCCTCTGGTGAAATTTTCATCGAGGAAGATATTCGAGTGAAGGCGCTAGGCTGCATCGAACGCATGCTGGCCTTCACCCAGAATCACCCTGATCTGCTTGCCAAGGCACAGCATGGCTTTGTCAAGAATATTGGCGCAGCTTAAATATTTATTTTGTCTTTTGTTTTTTCTTAATTTAGATCGATTCATTCATGTTTGAGTACAACGAGACTTTAGAACAAGCCCGCCAACGCAATATTGCTGATGCGCTAATGGAAGATATTGGTAAGTGTGATTGGACTGCGCAATTAGTTCCTAGCAAACTTGTTCATGCCCAATTAATTGTTCGTGAGTCGGCCGTGCTGTGTGGGGTAGATTGGTTCGAAGGCACCCTCAAGAAGTTGGACCCTTCGGCTAAAGTGACTTGGCATTATCTTGAGGGTGATTTGATGAAGCCCGATACCAAGGTTTGCGATATTGAGGCCAACTCTCGCGCCCTACTCTCTGCTGAGCGTCCCTGCATTAACTTTTTACAAACGCTATCGTGGACCGCTAGCATTGCACGTCAACATGTTGATGCAATTGCGGGTGTCAGCCCCAATCCAAAGGGTTGTGCAGTACTCGATACCCGCAAAACGATTCCGGGCTTACGTCAGGCGCAGAAATACGCAGTACGTGTGGGTGGCGGCCAAAACCAACGTCTTGCACTCTGGCATGGCATCTTGATTAAAGAGAATCACATCGCTGCTGCAGGTGGTGTTGCTGCTGCAGTCAAGGCTGCCCAGGCATTGAATTCAGGCGTGGATATTCAAGTAGAAGTGGAGAGCTTTGCTGAATTAAAAGAAGCTTTGGATGCTGGAGCAAAGAGTATCTTGATTGATAACTTCACCACCGAGCAAATGAAAGAAGCTGTTGCGTTTACTAATGGCCGCGCCTTATTGGAGGCCTCTGGTGGTATCGACCTCGATCAGATGCGTGCAATTGCTGCTACTGGCGTTGATCGCATCTCCCTCGGAAAGCTGACTAAAGACATTAAGGCGGTGGATTTCTCAATGAGAATATCCGCATAAAACTCAATCTTTAGGTTTCAGAGCTTTCGGAATTTCCCTCAGCTTGAGGCGTCAGAATAGTCGGATAAGAAACTGCCCAAGTACCTGGGTAATCGCGACTGTAGTGCAATCCCCTGCTCTCTCTGCGCATGAGCGCTGATCTCACGATCAGCTCTGCGCATTCCAATAGATTGCGAAGCTCAATTAAGTCGCGCGTTACTTTAAAGTTCGCGTAATACTCTTGCACTTCGTATCTGAGGAGTTTGATGCGGTGTAGGGCCCGCTCTAAGCGGCGGTTGGTTCTGACAATACCAACGTAGTTCCACATTAATGAACGTAGCTCATCCCAGTTATGAGCGATTACCACCTGCTCATCTGCATCCTCAACCTGACTCTCATCCCATAAAGGTAAATTGGGCATAACGGGAGTCTTGAGTGAAGAGATATCTTGAGCAGCAGCTTTACCAATAACTACACACTCCAATAGCGAGTTGCTAGCCAAGCGATTAGCGCCATGCAAGCCGGTATAAGTGGCTTCTCCTACCGCATATAAGCCAGCCAAATCCGTACGCCCCTTGAGATCAGTTACGACTCCGCCACAGGTGTAATGCGCTGCTGGCACCACTGGAATAGGCTCTTTAGTGATGTCCAGACCTAGGCTCAGACAACGCGCATAGATCATTGGGAAATGCTCTTTAATAAAGGCTTCACCCAAATGGGTGGCGTCCAAATGCACGTAATCTAAGCCGTGCTTCTTCATCTCAAAGTCGATTGCTCGGGCAACAATGTCACGAGGAGCTAACTCATTGCGCTCATCATGCTCTGGCATAAAGCGGGTGCCGTTTGGAAGCTTGAGTAAACCACCCTCACCTCGCATCGCCTCTGTAATGAGGAAAGTGCGATCACTTGGGTGATACAAACATGTCGGATGAAACTGAATAAATTCCATATTGCCGACGCGGCAGCCTGCACGCCAAGCCATGGCAATGCCATCGCCTGTAGCGGTGTCGGGGTTACTGGTATATCGATAGACCTTACCAACACCACCAGTTGCCAACACCACTGACTTAGCCTCAATTGTTTCTACACGATTGTTTTTAATATCGAGGGCATACACACCATAACAACGATTAGGCTTAGTGCGTTGCGTCTTCGCATCTAAGTGGCGATTAGTAATGAGGTCTAAAGCAATCCAGTGCTCTAGCAGTTGAATATTTTTATGGGCTCTTGCCTTATCAAGCAACACCTCATGAATAGCTTTACCAGTTGCATCAGCTACGTGCGCAATCCGACGTTGACTATGACCGCCTTCACGTGTGAGATGCAAACCCATTGGGCCAGTCTCATCAGAAGTAAAAGGAACACCCTGCTCAACCAACCAACGAATGGCTTCAGCACTCTCTTCAGCAATGTATCGAGCAGTAGACTCCACCACGAGGCCCGCTCCAGCCTCTAAGGTGTCGTTCACATGCGCATCAATGCTGTCGTGCTCTTTATCAACCACCCCAACAATGCCGCCCTGCGCCCAAGCAGTTGCAGCCTCACCTAGGCCGCGTTTAGCCATCACAATAACTGGCTGCGTCTCTGCCATATGCAGAGCGACAGTTAACCCAGCCAAGCCCGCACCAATAATCAGGACGGGTAATTCTGCTTTAGGGTTAGCTGCTGAAGTTTGGGGTTTTGAACTGGCCATGGAGGGTTAATTCTAAAGGGCAATGGAATATTGTGTTGATTATCTCTTGATGTCTCGATAGAAATTTTCATGAGAGCTGATCGCCTCGAGATATATCAACTTCAAACCATCATCAAGCGAGTAACCAAGTAAGTAGAGTTGATCGTTACTTTTGAACTTGTATACCAACAATGCAGCTAAATCACCCTTTTTTCTCTCGCCGATTGAAGGTTTATTTGCAACAATTCCTACGGCGCCATCTACATCCTTGGCGATATTGTCATTTAGCTTTTTATATTGTCTGGCGAATCGGCGCGTTTGAATAACTGAATGCGCCATTAAACCTTCTTAGACCGGGGAATGAATGGGGTGGCATCTGTCCTAGGCTCTGCTAGTGATGCCAAAGAAGCGGTAATAAATGAAATTGGGAGGTCTGGGTTATCAATTGCAGCTCTACCTACTGTAGCCCAAAACTCAAGCTGGCCAGCAATAGTCCGATGCTCAGACTTAGCCTCTGATTTCGCCGCTTCATATAGATTGTCATCAATTCTGACTGGCATGCCCATCAAAAATCTCCCTTTCAGACCATTTTACTACAAAAGTAGCAAGACAGAAAGTGAGGCCATTTCATAAGAAAAAACCGCCCGAAGGCGGCCTTTTCTCCAGCGGGCCGATGATTAGTGAGTCGATTCAACTTTCTGCCGTTTCGGATCATTAGTGCCATAACCCATTACCGGAGCCGCCTGACCACCTTTAGCAAGCTTAACTGCGCAGTACTTAAATTCCGGAATCTTGCCAAATGGATCTAAGGCAGAGTTGGTGATTAAGTTTGCTGCAGCTTCATAGTAAGCAAAGGGAATAAAGATCACACCACGTGGAGTGCCATCATCTCTACGGACATGGATACCCACTTCACCGCGACGTGATTGAACGGTAATAACATCGCCAGCAGAAACGCCTAGCTGAGTCATATCTTCGCCATTCATGGAGACGGTAGCCATTGGCTCGATTGCATCCAAGACGGTTGCGCGGCGAGTCATGCTGCCGGTGTGCCAATGCTCTAGCTGACGACCTGTAATCAACACAAATGGATACTCAGCATCCGGACGCTCATTCGCAGGAATGATGTCGGCAGGAACCAACTTGACCTTGCCGTCTGGCGTCGCGAAGTTGTCATCAAATACGATGGGGCGTCCTGGGTCTTCTGCGGACAAACAAGGGTATGTCACGCTAGATTCTTTTTCTAGGCGCTCCCAAGTAATACCGTTGATGGCGGCATGCATTGCTTGGCGCATCTCGTCATACACCTGTGCAACGCCATCATCTGGACCTTGGTAGTTCCAGTTCAAGCCCATGCGTTTCGCAATTTGCTGAATGATCCACAGATCAGGCTTGGCATCTCCCGGAGGATTGATCGCCTTCTTACCCATCTGCACCATACGGTCGGTATTGCTTGCGGTACCAACCTTCTCTGGCCATGCGCTTGCTGGCAATACTACGTCCGCTAGGAGCGCAGTTTCAGTCATGAAAATATCTTGCACTACTAAGAGATCCAAAGAGGCTAAGGCGTGACGAGCATGATTTAAATCAGGGTCACTCATCGCTGGATTCTCACCCTCAACATACATGCCACGAATCTTATCTGGATCACTATCAGGCGCAGTAATCTTGTGCATGATCTCCACTACGGTATAGCCAGGCTTCTTATCCAATGGGGTATCCCAGAACTTCTCAAACCACGCATGCGCTTCTGGGTTGTCAACGCGCTGATAGTTCGGGAACATCATCGGAATTAGTCCAGCATCACTAGCACCCTGCACGTTGTTTTGACCGCGCAGTGGATGCAAACCCGATCCAGGCTTACCAATTTGACCGGTAATACTGACCAAGGCAATAAGACAACGCGCATTATCGGTACCGTGAACGTGCTGACTAACACCCATACCCCATAAAATCATGGCGGATTTAGTTGTCGCAAACTCTCTAGCTACTTCACGCAAAGTCTCTGCTGGGATACCGCAGATTGGCGCCATCGCTTCGGGGCTATAGCCTTTGATATTTTCTTTAAGCGCCTCAAAATTATTAGAGCGGTTCTTGATAAAGTCTTTATCAACCAGACCCTCTTCAATGATCGTGAAGATCATGGCATTGAGCATCGCCACGTCGGTATCCGGCTTGAACTGCATGGTGCGCCAAGCATGTTTACTGATATCGGTTTTGCGTGGGTCGCACAAAACAATTTTGGCGCCCCGTTTAGCGGCATTCTTAAACCAAGTAGCGGCTACTGGATGATTCGCAGTTGGATTGGATCCAATTAATAAGATCAAGCTGGAGTGCTCAACGTCGTTTACCTGATTGCTGACAGCGCCAGAGCCAACCCCTTCTAGTAGTGCGGCAACAGATGATGCATGGCAAAGACGGGTGCAATGGTCAACGTTATTACTACCAAAACCCGTACGTACGAGTTTTTGGAATAGGTAGGCCTCTTCATTACTACCTTTTGCAGAACCGAAGCCCGCCAGCACCTTGTTACCGTATTGATCTTTGAGTTTCTTCAAACCACCGCCAGCAACTTCAAGCGCTTCTTCCCATGTAGCTTCACGGAAGATGTCAGACCAATCTTGCTTACCTTCGAGCAAGGCCTCATCTTTAGCAACACCCGCCTTACGAATTAGTGGCTTAGTTAAGCGCTGCGGATTATGGATGTAGTCCATACCAAAGCGACCCTTAACGCAGAGACGGTTGTGATTAGCTGGGCCATCACGACCTTCAACACTAACAATTTTCTCGTCTTTAACGTTATAAGTAATTTGACAACCCACACCACAGAAAGGACAAACCGAATCGACCTTGCGATCAACGGTTTGTGAGCCAATTAATCCCTTAGGCATCAATGCACCTGTTGGGCAAGCTTGTACACACTCGCCGCAAGCCACACAGGTGCTATCACCCATCGGATCATTCAGGTCAAATACGATCTCGCTATGTGCGCCACGCATAGCGTAGCCGATCACATCATTCACCTGCTCTTCACGACAAGCACGCACACAACGATTACATTGAATACACGCATCCAGGTTCACCGCCATCGCTGGATGAGAAATATCATTGCTGACTTTTTCGCGGCGTAAGGCTTTCAATTCAGGGCGTACTGTGACATCCATACGAGCAGCCCAAGTACTGAGCTCACCATGTTGATTTTTTTGCTCTTCTTCTTTGCTGTCACCTACCCACTTAAATCCTTCATCAGGCATATCGGACAACAACATCTCCAACACTAGCTTTTGACTCTTGAGCGCACGCTCACTATTGGCTTTAACTTCCATACCCGGTGTGGCGCTACGACAGCAACTCGGGGCCAAGGTGCGCTCACCATTAATTTCTACTACGCAGGCACGGCAATTACCATCTGGACGATATCCATCTTTGAAACACAGATGCGGAATATCAATGCCATGACGTTTAGCGGCTTTGAGAATTGTCTCGCCTTCGTAAGACACGATGGTTTGCCCATCTAGCTTGAACTCGACGGTTTGCAATTCAAATTCTTTCGGATTTACTGGTGCGTTCATATTTGTCTCGTTTTTCCCTTAAATTTTTGGGTTGCTGATCAGGCAACTTCTTCTGGGAAATATTTAGCAATACAGCGAATGGGGTTTGGTGCAGCTTGGCCTAGACCGCAAATAGAAGCATCAACCATCACAGTTGCTAGATCTTCAAGCGTATCTTGATCCCAGGATTTGGACTGCATGAGCTTCGCAGCCTTGCTGGTACCAACCCGACATGGCGTACATTGACCACAGCTCTCATGCTCAAAGAAATGCATCACATTGAGCGCCATATCGCGCGCTTTATCTTTGTCGCCAAACACCATCACCGCAGCAGAGCCAATGAAACATCCATATGGCTGCAATGTATCGAAATCGAGTGGGATGTCATTCATTGTTGCTGGCAAGATGCCGCCTGAAGCCCCACCAGGTAGATAGCCATAGAACTTGTGACCATCTTGCATGCCACCACAGTACTCATCTATCAATTCTTGAATAGTGATCCCGGCTGGGGCTAATTTCACACCGGGGTTTTTGACTCGGCCGCTAACGCTATAGCTGCGCAAGCCTTTGCGGTCATGGCGACCAAAAGAGCTAAACCACTCTGGACCACGTTGAACAATATCGCGCACCCAGTAGAGAGTCTCAAAGTTATGCTCTAGTGTTGGACGACCAAACAATCCAACTTGAGCGATATATGGGGGGCGCATGCGAGGCTCACCACGCTTACCTTCGATACTTTCAATCATGGCAGACTCCTCGCCACAAATATAAGCACCGGCACCACGACGCAATTCAATCGAGGGCAACTTAAATGGAGGATTGGCTTTGAGCTTCGCTAATTCTGCTTCGAGCAATTCGCGGCAACCATGGTACTCATCACGCAAGTAAATGTAACAAGCATCGATACCTACAACGTTAGCTGCAATCAACAATCCCTCTAAGAAGCGATGTGGATCACGCTCTAAATACGTACGATCTTTGAATGTGCCTGGCTCACCTTCGTCAATGTTTACTGCCATCAACTTCGGAGCAACCTGATCTTTCACAATGCGCCACTTACGCCCCGCTGGGAAGCCTGCGCCACCAAGACCACGAAGGCCAGAATTTTCCATTGCCTTAATAATGCTTTCAGCATCCTTTTTACCTTCAGCAATTTCTTTAGCCAAGGCATAACCACCTTGCTTCCGGTAAGACTCGTAACCTACGTAGTCTGGAGACACTGCTTGATTCTCACCCTGAGGTGATACACCCTTTTCGGCCAAGGCAGCCGGATCAAAATTAGCGCTGTCCTTAGCCATTGGCTGGGTGGTCATCTCATTTTTTACAGCTGCAGCAATCTTATCGGTTGTCGCAAACAACACTGGATACTGGTGCACCACTGCTACAGGCGCCTGCTCACAACGACCTACGCAAGGTGCGGCTACCACTTTGACATTGGGGTTACCCAAAATTGCTGGCAACTTGGTCAACAGATTTTGCGCGCCCGCCAATTCACAAGCAATACCGTCGCATACACGTACAGTGATATCGGCGACGGGATCATTGCCACGTACCACTTCAAAGTGATGATAGAAGGTAGCAACTTCATAGACTTCAGCCATCGGCAAATTCATTTCTTTTGCGAGGGCAACTAAATGACGATCATGCAAAGCACGGTACTCATCATTGAGTTTGTGTAAATTTTCAATCAGCAAATCACGACGATGTGGCGCATCACCAATTAACTGGCGAACCTCGGCCAATGACACGTCATCCGCTTGACGTCCTTTGAGCTTACTTTTGCGACGAATGGTTTCCCTTAAATCATCCGCAGTTGCCACAGCAACAGCCTTGATCTCTCCAGAGGGTTTTGGGTGATTCATAGTGTTTGTCTCTAATTTCTAGTCGCAATAATGATGCTGTTTTATGTACTTAAGGCCTTGCTTGAGAATGCCTGGAATAGTGAGCAATAAATTACTGCCCCATTAATAGGAAATTCCCAAAATCACGATCGATTTTGGGTTATTTCTAGACTCAAGTCCTTGACGGAGCTCAAGTGAATTTATTGAGGGTAAACCCTAAATTAGAATACCGTCGGGGATGGCTTATCGCCAGGTGGGAGAGAGTAATCCAGCTTACGCTCGTACACGCGCGCCTTGAAACAGTCGTTATACCCCTTACTGCCGATCTGCCAACCAATGGAAGTGCAATCATCTTGGGCTGCCGATTCTATAGAGCCACATCCAGTCAAGGCAATGGCAGCGATCGATGCAAGAATGGCTAGGGGGCGCAATGTAGTTGAATTCATGCCTCAAGTCTACTTGATTCTGACTTCAACCTCGAGGGGAACGCCCTCCTTGCCCGAGCTAACAGTTTTAACCTCACCTAAGCTAATTCGATCCTTTAGTTCTGGATTGGCTTTCACCATGAAGGCTAGTGCCAGCTTTGCTCGATTTTTAGCCAAGCTCTTTAAATCTTCATCGGTAACTGGGATGCTGGCTATGAGCTCTGCATGCAACTGCTCATTGCGTGCCGGGCCATCTGGCAGAGTAATTAAACGCTGACCTAATTTGAGTCTTCCAACATATTGAGCATAAGCTGACCGGAGGCCAGACTGGATCTTCGCATCGGAGAAATCAGGTGCCGGAACGGGGTCATTGGAAGCAACAGTCATTCCAGCCGCCTTCCGAATTGCGAGGTCTGCAGTGGCGCGCGCGAAGGCAGCTTTATCTGCCTCGGGATCATAAGTTCCCGCAAGCTCTAAAGTCGCATTGGGTTTCTTGGCCAGGAAGTCGCCAAACTTTTCTAAGCGATCTTGGTCTGGCGGTAAGTACACTGCCTCACCCAACACGGCATTGACCCCATCATTGCCCCCCATGCCCAGGAGTGCGCCTAGAGCTCTAAATGGTGCAGTTGCGACATTGGTCAGCACATTGCTAATCGCCTGCCATACCAAGCCGCTTGCACTGAACTCTGGTGAATCCACATTACCAGCAATATTGATGGTGACATCAATCGTATCGTCAGAATCTTCGAGCAAGGCAATCGCTAAACCGAGTGGTAATTTTTTACCCTGAAAATCAGCCACCTCCTCACCAAGCTGGATCTTCTTGATAATGATTTGATTGCTACCCTTGAGCTCGCCATCCTTTGCGCTGTAATGCAAATTGAGGTTTACTCGCCCGCTGGCGATTTGATAACCCGCAAAGGTCATCACCGCAGGATTAAATGCATTGAGCGGTACATTCTTAAAGTTGAGTGTGACGTCGTTATTCCGGCGTGGATCATCAAACGCCATCTGACCGCTGCCCCGCATTGACCCAGATCCAGCCAAGACCCCATCTAAAGTCATCGTAGCCAAACGACCAGGAAGATTGCTGATATTTGTGAAACTGGCATTGAAATTTCTCAAATTGAGCTTGAAGTTCGGCTTCATGGCCAAGTCAGAAAAATACATTTCGCCTTCACGCAATTTCAAGGCCTTGATATCTAGAGCAAAGGATGATTTTTCTTTTGCCGCTGAAGGCAACTTTTCTGCCTGCACTGCTTCAGTGTTCGCTTTAGAAAATAAACGCCTGAAATTAGAAAAGCCTTTATCGTCAATCTCAAACTGTAGTGCCGGTTGATGAATAGATAATTCCTCTGCAGTAAAGCTCGATCCAGAACGCTTTGAGCTCTGATATGCAAATTGATTAATATCCCCCGACTTCCACCTCATGAGCGACTGCTTTTGTCCTTGCTCAAGTATGTCCAAATCCAGTAGATGCAAATCACCAGACACCTTGGTCTCATCACCCATTAAGCCAATATCCAAAGTAGATTGAATGACTCCACCCTTAGCCTGCAACTCTTTATTTGCAGGGAGTAATCCGATGAAAGGCGCAATCGAAAGATTTTCAACCTGCACCTTACCGGCAATAGATTTATCAGACTTCAAATCCCAATGGGAGCTGATGCGAC
>ERZ650303.491-NODE-491-length-12006-cov-5.435361_pt1 | contig 12006 bp, 15 predicted proteins | sample MGYA00376239_ERZ650303 | MGnify/ENA primary metagenome ERZ650303 (study PRJEB26733, sample SAMN07839262) | wastewater metagenome | biome: small river; feature: stream; material: water | place: USA: North Carolina | collected 2016-04-05 ... | reverse complement strand
CCACGATCGAGTAGGGAGTGGTGCGAGTCAGTGGACGGCTGAGGTATTTCTCAATCGACTCTGGGCTCTGCCACGCCAGCAACACCTTGCCCACACCAGTGGTGTGAAGGGGAAGGTGTCCACCAGCACGTGATGCGGTGTGAACGGAACGCTCGCCACCAATGCGATCAACATAGAGTGCCTGACCACGGTCGAGCACAGCCAGGGTGATGTTTTCGCCGGTCTCTTCATACAGTCGAGCAAGTGTGGGTAGTGCACGGTGGCGCAGCTGGTCACTCACGGGAGCAAGCTGACCGATCGACCAGACGCGCGTGCCAATGCGGTAGCGGCGGTCTGAGCCACGAACCAGGAAGCCACCGGCTACCAACTCAGCAACAACACGGTGTGTGCTGGACATAGGTAGCAGTGACTTTTCAGAGAGTTCGGAGAGCGTCAGTGCGCGACGACGCTCATTGAAACAACCAAGAACAGCGATGCCGCGACCGATGGAAGAAATGGGTGCTCCGGCTGTAGTGCGTGCTGGACTCATGAAATATCTGCCCTTTCAGGCTATGAGAAATAAGGTTCCAATGACCGGAACACTACTCCTCATTTATCTCGATATCAAGATAAATCGCGAAATTAGCTATTTTTCCCTCTGGCAGCGACTTTCCAGCGGTCCACGAGCACACCTCGGTCGAAGACATAAACCTCATCTGCCAGGTTCACGGTGTTACACACGTGGTTAGGAATAACGGGCAACACATCCCCCAACACAGGCACACTCACCCCTGCCGGAAACTCGATGGTTGCGTGGTGTTCAGACAGTGCCACGATGCGTGCATCGGGATGTCCCAGCACGCGGCCATAACCAGTTGCATAGGGAGCTTTATCGGCACCGAGAGCCTTGCTTCCCGCATCCACAATCACGCGCTGGCCATGAGTACTCACCACAGTCCCCTGCACGGTCAGAGCGATGTCATCCCAATCACACGATCCCAGCTCAATTTGCTGAGCATCGTTGAACACATAGACGCCAGGGCGTTGCTCTGTCACCACAGAAGCATCTGCCTCAGCCAAGGAAGGTGTTGACCCACCGCTGACCATGATCATGTCGCCGAGCCCTAAGAACGAAAGTTGTTCCTTAGCAGCAGATAACGCAGCAGCCTCATCGCGTGCTGCCGCGGCTCGACCGTCAGGGGTGTAGCTGTGACCAGGGAAGGTGAAGCATCCGGCGATCTGGAGACCAAGTTCATCTAGCCCCTTCGCCAACTCCCCGACTTCTGCTGGAGCAACACCGCTTCGGTGATGCCCGCTATCTACCTCAATCACAAACTCGACCAGAGACGCCTTACCGCCAAGAAGATCCACCAACTTCTTGCCCGCATCGAGAGAATCAATACCCAAGCGAATGGTGGCCTGATCCAAAAGCGAGCTCAGTCGCTGCGCCTTGGCAGGGGTCAACCACAATGGGTAGGCAATCATCACGTCCGTGAAACCGGCTGCCACAAACACTTCGGCCTCGCCGAGAGTTGCCACGGTCAGGCCCAGCACACCCGCTGCTTCTTGCATGCGCGCAATCTCTACGATCTTGTGCGTCTTCACGTGGGGACGCAGAGCAATACCCGCATCGCGTGCTGCATCGGCAGCGCGCGCAATGTTGGCTTGCAGCGTGCCCAGCTCAATAGCAATGAATGGAGTCTCGGGCACGGCAATAGTCATAACAGTGAGCCTACTTTTTCTGACACTTCGGACAGAAGTGTGAACCACGATTCATAAAGGTGACACGGCGAATAGGTGTGCCACAACGAGGACAAGGCTTGCCCTGCTGGCCATAGGCATTCAGGCTGTGTGAGAAATAGCCAGACTCCCCGTTGACGTTGACATATTGCTCATCAAAGCTGGTGCCACCCTCGGCCAATGCCTTGAGCAAGATGGCACGAACAGACTCCAGTAACTCTCGAGCTTTCGCATTGGACAGAGAATCCGCCGACTTCTCACCGTGAATCTTTGCTGCCCACAACGCCTCATCGGCATAGATGTTCCCAACGCCACTAATCAGAGTTTGATCAAGAAGCGCCCGCTTCACACCCGTGCTCTTTTTGCGCAAACGAGTGATGAACGCATCGTCGTCAAAAAACTCATTGAGAGGGTCAAGCGCAATGTGCGCTGCTTGGGATGGAACAAACCCTGAGGGCTGCTCCACCAATTCATCAACTGCCATGGAGCCAAAGATGCGCTGGTCCACAAAGTTGACCAACAGCTGGCCGTGCCGGGGATGCGTGATGGTGTATTGAATACGGAGGTGACGATCTTCGGGCGCATCAAGATCACGCAAAAGAACCTGCCCACTCATTCCCAAGTGAGTGACGAGAGCATCACCGGAATCCAACGGGAACCACATGAACTTTCCGCGACGCTGAGCAGAAAGAACAGTTACTCCTTCGAGCATGCCAACGAAATCTCCCCGCCTGGCATCGTGGCGCTTGAGTGAACGGGGATCGAGAACTCGGACAGTGTCGATGCGCGCACCAACCAGAGCTGGTTCTAACCCAGCACGCACCACCTCAACCTCGGGAAGTTCAGGCATGGCAAAAACTTACGCGTTCTCGCTGAGGATGGTCCAGGCACTGAGGGCAGCAGCCATCTCGGCATGCTTCTTGCTGGTGCCAGTGCCAGTGGATTGCACGAGTTCCCCCACCACAACAGTTGCTGTGAACACGCGTGCATGATCGGGGCCGGCTGCTTCAACGGTGTAAACCGGGACGGCGTCGCCGAGCTTGGCGGCAGCTTCTTGCAGGCTGGTCTTGGGATCCATTGCTGCACCGAAACGTTCTGGGTTTTCTAGCAGCGGTTCGATCAAGCGCAGCACGAGAGCATTCGCTGCCTCAGGGCCGGCAGTGAGATAGGCAGCACCAAAGAGTGCTTCCACGGTGTCGGCCAGAATGGAATCTTTATTGCGCCCACCAGTGAGCTCTTCACCGTTGCCTAAACGAATGTATTGACCCAGCTCGATACTGCGTGCCACTTCAGCCAGTGCAATCGTGGAAACCAAAGATGCGCGGCGCTTAGCCAAGTCACCCTCGTCCAGCTCAGGATTGTTGGTGTAGAGCATGACCGTGACTGCTTGACCCAGCACAGAGTCGCCCAAGAATTCCAGGCGCTCGTTGTGAGCAATACCGCCATGCTCATAAGCGTAGGAACGGTGCGTCAAGGCAAGCTGATAAAGCTCCCCTTCAAGGGGTATGCCAAGAGAACTCGAGAGACTCGAGATGTTGGTCTGATGACCAGAAGCAGGAGAGCTCATGCTCACTCGCGAAAAAGGGTGTGACTAAACGTCAGCTACCTTGCGGCCCTTGTACTCCATGAAGAGTGGGGTGCCAGCAGAGTCTTCAACAACCTTTGCGCGGTGAGGCAGGCTGTAGGAAACCTTGCCGTTAGCGTCAACGCTCTTGACGAGGGTGGCGGCTTCAGCCTTCCACTGTGAACGGCGCATGCGAGTGCTTGCTCGCGACATTTTGCGCTTGGGAACAGCCATGGCTATCTCTTCTCTTCTTGCTTACTTCTTATCGGTGCTTGTGTCACCGTTGTCTTCGGAAGCTCTCAACTGGCTCAGCGCAGCCCATCTCGGGTCAATCGCGTCATCCAGCGTGGTATCCAGCGGTTTTGCCAAACGCTCACCAGTCTCAGGATCGAGACCAGCACAATCTGGACGGCAAACCGGTTGGAACGGAAGTGCGAGCACAACCGCTTCCCTGACTAGAGGTTCAAGATCCACGTGGTCGTCGTGAACCTCATAATCAAATGCTTCGTCTACAGAATACGCGAAAAGTTCCTGAAATTCGACTTCGAGGTCCTGCTCGATGGGCTCGAGGCATCTTCCGCACTCCCCAACCGCTGTTGTTTCGACTTCAGCAGTGACCAAAATGCCATCACCCAGGGACTCTAAACGCAAGTCCAAGTGAATGTTTTCGCCCGCAGGAACAGCGATGATTCCTTCACCCAACTTCTCGGGTGCAACGATGTCGAGCTCACGCTCGCGGTGCTCACCGGGACGGTGCATGAGGTCGAAGACCTCAATGGTGAAGGGGGTTTTGACGAATTTACTCACGGGATAAGTCTAAGCCTCGAGCTTGGAAGCTACTTTGCCCGTGATTTTCTTGCCCACACGCTGCAAAGGACCCTCAACTAGGGTGCGCGCAATCAGGGTGAACAGGATGGACACGATCGTGATCGCTACCGATTCGGTGAGGAAGAACACCACCCATTTACTGGGTGGGTAGGGGCCATTGGGGGTCCCCAAAACCACATTGGTCCACTGAATCAATGGCTGGTGGAACACATAGACACCGAAGGAATACACACCCATAAAGGTCAACACTTTTGCTTTGCGCGTTCCTGGGGTGACCTCAAACTTGGTCAACTGCAAAATCAACAGCGCAAAAATGGGGGCGGCAAAGTAGGTGATGTTGTAGCGGTAAGAATCCCAGTGCCAGGCGTCTTCAATAAAGAACAGGGAGACTACAAGCGCAATAGAAAGAACCAATAGCCACCAGGTACGGAAGCGAGAAAGCTGGGGCAAATACTTACGCAACAGCAATCCGATACCGAAACCTAGGAATGCTCGGCCCACTGCTTCAAACCCTCGAATGGGGCCACTGAATTCGATGAATGAGGCGTCCGAGGTCAACCCATACCAAAGCATGAAATAGCCAGCAGCGATCACTGCGATGATTCCCAAGCCCCACTTGATTGCAGTCAGTGGCGCATAGATCACGTTGGCAATCCACTCGGCAGATAACGACCACAGCGGAACGTTGATGGCGATGGCAGCTGCGAGCAGAACCTGCAACAGCAAGAACGCAATGATCAAGATGTGGGTTCGCTCATCAGTGGGCAAGCCAACCAAGCTGCCATAGGGAGGGTTGAACTGGTCGCGGCTGAGCAACACATCACGTTCCCAGTTCAACGCAATCAGAGCGGTGATCAGCGAGGTAATCGCAAGAGGCCAGAACCTAAAGACGCGCTTGAGTATGAATACTCCTGATGCACGACCGAGCTGCTTGCCCCGGTGGGGCATGCTCGGCCACAACACAAAACCGCTGAGCACAAAGAAGAAATCCACGAAGAGGTAGAAAGAAGCCAGCTGCTGGAAATCTTGTGAAGCACTCACCGTGACGTGAAAAGCCAGCACACCCAGGGCAGCAACGCCACGCATCCCGTCAAGTAAAAGGAAGCGGTGTTCAACAGTTTTGGTCACGACGAGGTGATCCTCTCAGGAGGGAGTGAGCGGCAACACCAGAATGACACATAAACTAGTGAGGTAACACTCGCGGGAGTGGTGAAATTGGTATACACGCCAGATTTAGGTTCTGGTGCCGAGAGGCGTGAGGGTTCAAGTCCCTTCTCCCGTACAAATACTTCTCTAACAACCTCATGAGAAAGAGCACTTATGTTGCACGCCTCCGCACTTGACGGACAGATGGCAGACCTCTTCTCACACGTGGGTGTTGTTGTGTTCTACCTCGTCGTGTGGGGCCTGGTCTTCGCCGGCACTGGATTGTTTGTTGGTGCGTTCATCCCCTTCATCACCGGTGACTCACTACTTTTTGCCGCCGGCTTGGTCACCGCCGCAACACCACAACTGAGTATCTGGATTCTGGGTCTGGGCGTCGGCATCGCTGCGTTTGTGGGCGATCAAGTGGGCTTCATCTTGGGGCGACACTTGGGTCGGCCTTATTTGGACCGCAAGAGCGGTCCCCGCATGAAGAAGATCATTGCCCGGGTAGAGAAGTTCTATAACTCCTATGGCTGGTGGTCCGTCGTGATTGCCCGCTTCATCCCGTGGGCACGTGTGTTTGTTCCGTGGGTAGCCGGCATCGGCAAGATGAACTACTTCAAGTTCCTCACCAGTAACTTTGTTGGCGCCGTTGCCTGGGGTGTTGGTTTGACCCTGGTGGGTTACTACGCCGCAAGCATTCCGGGTGTGAAGGCAGCCGCTTATGTGATTGCCGGATTCTTCATCACCGCGTCGATCATTTTCAGCATCCGCACGTGGATTGTGGAGCGCCGCGACCGCGCGCAAAACTCTGAGAACTAGCTGAAAGCACCCTCCATGCCCTGCCGGTAGGCTGGACACATTATGCATACCGCGTTGATTCCTTGGCTTGACCCTGCAAACCTCATCGACGGGTTTGGTCCCTACGCCCTACTCGGCGTGGCATTCATTGTCTTCGCTGAGACCGGCCTCCTGGTTGGTTTCCTTCTCCCCGGTGACACCCTGCTCATTTCCGCAGGTGTTCTCACTGTCACCGACACCTTCGGCGCCAACATCTTTGTGGTGTGTGCTGCGATTACCGCTGGTGCGTTTATCGGTGGTGAAGTGGGATATCTCATTGGCCATAAATTCGGCCCCAGTATTTTCGAGAAAAACGAGAGCGGCTTCTTCAGTAAGAAGAACGTAGAACGCACCAACGGCTTCTTCGTTCGCTACGGCGGACTTGCCGTGATCATTGCTCGCTTCGTTCCCGTCGTACGTACCTTCGCCCCTGTTGCAGCAGGTGTGGGTCACATGAACTACAAGAAGTACACCCTTTACAACCTCATCGGTGCCATCATCTGGGGTTCCGGCCTCACCGCTCTGGGCTATGGCGTGGGACACATTCCTGTCGTGGCAGCGTTTGTTCAGGACTACATCGACATCGTTCTGCTCGCCGTTGTTGTCATCGTGTTGATCCCCAGCGTTTACCACTATGTCCAGGCCGTCATGAAGGCACGTCGCGCCAAGAAGGAAGCTGCGTTCAAGCACGCTCCCGAAGGTCACGTGGTCTCTCACGAAGAGGCTGAGAAGCTCGTTCTCAAGCAGGACGACTTCGTGCAGAAGCCTCACGGCAAGCACGACGCCGAATAACGATGACGTCACGCGAAGTTCTGCGTCTGACCGCATTCAGTGACGACCCTGAAGGTGGCAACCCCGCCGGAGTCGTTCTCGATGCCACGGGCATGAGTGATTCTGAGATGCTTTCTGTTGCCCACGAAGTTGGCTACAGCGAAACAGCCTTCCTCTTTCCCCACAAGGACAGAGAGAACAGCTACCAGATTCGTTACTTCACCCCTGAAGCAGAGGTTGCGTTCTGCGGCCATGCCACGATTGCCTCCGGCGTTGTGTTGGGCCGTGAATACGGCGATGGCGTCTATGAATTGAGCACCAATGCAGGTCCAGTAGAAGTCGACGTCACCGTCACCGGACGTTCCGTCGTCGCCACGCTCACCTCTCCCCCCGCAACACTGCAGCCGCTGGACCCTGACCTGGTCTATGACATCTTGGATGCACTGGATTGGGACGAGTCTGATCTTGACACCCGCTTCACCCCTGCCGTTGGCTTCGTGGGTAATGCCCACCCCATCTTGGTCTTAGACAGCCGCGAGACGCTGGCTTCGATGGACTACGACTTTGATGTGCTCGGTGATCTCATGAAGGAACACGGCTGGACCACCATTCAGCTGGTCTATCCCGACGAGGGTGACCCTCACGGTCGCAGATGGCATTCACGCAACCCAGCACCATCCGTGGGCATCTATGAAGACCCCGCAACTGGTTCTGCCGCTGCCGCACTGGGCGCATACTTCCGTGACACTGGTGTCTATGGCTCAGGCGACCACGTCACGATTTTCCAAGGCGATGACATGGGGCGTCCCAGCTCCATCATGCTCACCATTGGTGGTTCCAGAATGAAGATTTCTGGGACCGCTACCGATCTGAACTAGCTAAAGAGTTCCGCAGGAACATCCTTGTCATCGTTCACGATGGCTGCCACGATGCGTGCTGCAACCGCATCAGGATCTAAGCCCTGAGGCATCGTGGGAGCAACACCAGCAATAGCTCTGGATGCAAGACCTGTTTCGGTGTGAGGTGGACGCGTGTCCAGCACACGAATGCCTTCACGGCGAAGTTCACGCTGCGTGGCAGAGACGAAGGACTTGAGTCCTGCCTTGCTCGCTCCATACGCCGCCATGCCTGCCGTGGGCATGTCTGCGATGACACCTGAGATGGTGAGCACAAACGGATCCCGGCCTGCGGCCTTGGACGCTAACAGTGCGGGGATGGCGGAAGTGATGAGTTCGATGGGGCTGGTCTGGTTCAATGCCTGCAATGTGCCCAGAGTCTGAGAATCAAGCTCGGCAACAGGACCAAATGCCACCACGCCATGCGCAACAACAACGCCATCCAGTTGACCGGCAGCAGTCACTGTCTGAATCAGTGACGCCGCAGCACCAGGCAAAGACAGGTCAAGAGTGAACAGCTCTGCGGGAATTCCTAGAGCCTGCAGTTTGTCTGCGTCACGACCAGTGAGCACCAGCTGCGCGCCCTGTGCTGCGAGTTGCCCAGCAATGCGCGATCCCAGAGCTCCAGTGGCTCCGGTAACGAGAATGCGTGCGCCAGAAAGTTCAGTCATGAGCTGAGTCTGTCAGCTAAAGCCTGCAGTGCGCGAGAGCGGTGGCTCAGTTTGTTTTTCTCTGTCGGGTCAAGAATGGCTGCCGTGACCTCAAAGCCTTCAGGAATAAACACAGGGTCATAGCCAAAACCGTTCACACCGTGAACGTCACGGGCAATGGTGCCAGGCCAGTTCCCCACGACAACAAACTCTTCCTGAGTGTCAGGAATCACCACAGCGATGTGGCAGGTGAAGTGGGCTCCACGGTCACCGTCTCGCACATCGCTCATCTGATCCAGCAACAGCTGAACGTTTGCTGCGTTGTCTTTCGCATTGCCTGCCCAGCGTGCGGAGAAAATTCCGGGCATGCCACCCAAGACATCAACACAAATGCCGGAGTCGTCAGAGAGGGACGGAAGGCCGGTGTGTGCTGCCGCCGCACGCGCTTTGATCAGCGCGTTCTCGGCAAAGCTCACACCATCTTCGATGGGCTCAGGACCGTCATAACCAATGACGTTGATGCCGGGAACGAGCTCGCCGAGTATCGCGTTGAATTCCTCAATCTTGTGCTGATTGTGGGTGGCGAGCACGAAGGTGTTCATGGTTTAGGCAAGTGCCTGACGCTGGAAGTTGGTGAGGTCCTCAGCACCGGCAACGGCGAGGTCCAGAAGTGCGGTGAGCTCGTTGCGGTCGAAAGGTGCGCCTTCGGCGGTGCCCTGAACTTCGACGAACAGTCCGCGACCGGTGACCACGACATTCATGTCGGTCTCTGCGCGGACATCTTCGACATAGGCGAGGTCGAGCATGGGGGTGCCATCAATAATGCCCACCGAGACAGCAGCAACGCTGTCGATGAGGGGTTCTGCACTCTTGGGGATGAGGTTGTTGTCCTTGCCCCACTGGATGGCTTCGGCGAGCGCGACATAGGCACCGGTAATGGCTGCGGTGCGAGTACCACCATCTGCTTGGAGAACGTCACAGTCGATCACGATGGTGTTTTCACCAAGCGCCTTGGTGTTGACCACAGCACGAAGTGAACGACCAATCAAACGTGAGATCTCGTGGGTGCGACCACCGATCTTGCCCTTGACTGCTTCGCGGTCCATGCGGGAGTTGGTGGAGCGAGGAATCATGGCATATTCGGCGGTGACCCAGCCTTTACCCTTGCCGGTCATCCAGCGGGGAACACCACTGGTGAAGGACGCGGTGCAGAGCACCTTGGTTTTTCCAAATGAGATCAGTGCAGAACCTTCAGCCTGTTCGCTCCAACCGCGTTCAATGGTGATTTCACGAAGCTGGTTAACGGCGCGGCCGTCGGCACGAGTGATGTTCTCTGACATGGGTTCCTTTAGGTGAGGGGAAGATCGATAGCACCGGTGGGGGTGTAATCCACGGTGAGAACTTGGGGGCCAAGGAACAACGAGGATAACCGCAGGAACTCTGCGGTGTTATCTCCGGTTGCTTCATAGCGATAGGTGGGTGGTGTGGGCTCAACGCGGTCGAGCTCACGGTTGACCAGCTCGCGGTAAACATCCTTAGCTGTTTCGTTGTCACTGGCCACCAGTCGAACGTGATCTCCCATGACATAGGAGATGGCACCACGCAGGAAGGGGTAATGGGTGCAGCCGAGAACCAAGGTGTCAATGTCTGCCTTGATGAGGGGTTGCAGATACTCACGGGCGACGCGAAGAACATCAGCACCGCTGGTCTGGCCTGCCTCAACGAATTCAACGAATCGAGGTGCTGCCTGGGTGAAAAGCTCGAGATGAGGTGCTGCGGCAAAGGCATCGTTGTAGGCACGAGAGGTAATGGTGGCGTCGGTCGCAATCACACCAATACGGTTGTTACGCGTCGCAGCGAGAGCACCGCGCACCGCAGGCTGAATCACTTCTACGACGGGAACGTCATAGCGTTCACGGGCATCGCGCAACATCGCAGCGCTAGCTGTGTTGCAAGCAATGACCAGCATCTTCACGCCTTGCTCAACCAGCTTGTCGAGGACGTTGAGTGAATAGGTGCGCACATCCGCAATGCTCTTGGTGCCATAGGGCGAGTGAGCGGTGTCACCAATGTAGATGATGGACTCATGGGGCAGAGAGTCACGGATTGCTCGGGCTACGGTGAGTCCACCAACGCCGGAGTCAAAGACACCGATGGGGGCATTGCGGTTGAACTTCCCGCTAGTCATTCGCCATCTTCTCGTAGATGTCCTTGCAGGTTTGGCAGATAGGGAACTTCTCTGGGTCACGGCCCGGAGTCCACTTCTTGCCACACAACGCCTTGACGGGCTTACCCGAGAGCGCCGACTTCAAGATGTCGTCTTTCTTCACATAGTGAGAGAAACGATCGTGGTCGCCGTCTTCTAACTGCTCATTGCGCAGGAGTTCTTCGAGCTCGCGATCCAGGGTTGCGGTGCCGCCACCGGTCTCCAGTGGAGTGCCATCAGGGAATGTCGAGCTCATATGCCAATTCTATGAGGCGGAAGCCCCCTGAGTGAACCCTGTGAAAACGGACACGAATGAGCAACAAAGTGCCGAAATGTCTGGATTTTTCGGGTAAACGCCGGGTAAACTGAAGGAGACATAACGGGGTGTCGTATCTATCGACATTTTCTGATGCCCGTTTTGCTTTCTTCCCTGGTGCATCGAACACACCACACAAGGAGATTTATCGTGACTACGCAGGTTGTCATTCTTGCTGCAGGTATGGGTAGCCGTTTGGGCCGCTCACTTCCTAAGCCCCTGACTGAACTCAGCGACGGTCGCACCATCATGCAGCAGCAGATGGAAAACATTCGCTTCGCTTTCGGTGCAGACGCACACATCACTGTTGTTGTCGGCTACAAGCTCGAGCACATCATCGAGGCTTTCCCCGACGTGAACTTCGTTTACAACGAGCAGTACGACACCACCAACACCTCCAAGTCGCTCATGCGCGCACTGCGTGCATCCAGCACCGGTGGCGTTTTGTGGATGAACGGTGACGTGGTCTTCGACCCCGCAGCACTCGTTCGCGCTTCTGAACTGATCGTGCGCGACCAGTCCTTCGTCTCGGTGAACACTTCTTCTGTCTCGGACGAAGAGGTCAAGTACACCACCACTGCCGAGGGTTACATCAAAGAGCTCTCCAAGACCGTCAAGGGCGGCTTGGGTGAGGCTGTAGGTATCAACTACATCTCCGCTAAGGACAAGGCAGTTCTGCTGCGTCAGCTCACCAAGGTGAACGACCAGGACTACTTTGAGCGTGGCCTTGAGCTTGCTATCGAGCAGGATGGTGTTCTGGTTGAGCCAGTAGACATCTCTGACCTCTACGCAGTCGAAATCGACTTCGCTGAGGACCTCGAGCGCGCCAACCTCTTCGTTTAACCCCTCAGGCTCTAACTAGCCGTAGGCTCGTATTTCGTGAGCGCATCTGTGGAACAGTCACCGTATCAACGGTCTGCTTTCGCGCGCTATCGTCACGCCCTGTGGCTGCTGACTCGTCGCGACCTCAAGGTTCGCTACTCCACCAGTGCACTGGGCTACCTCTGGTCTGTCCTTGATCCACTGATCATGAGTGGCATCTACTGGTTCATCTTCACCCAGGTGTTCCA
>ERZ650303.488-NODE-488-length-12017-cov-18.144207_pt1 | contig 12017 bp, 17 predicted proteins | sample MGYA00376239_ERZ650303 | MGnify/ENA primary metagenome ERZ650303 (study PRJEB26733, sample SAMN07839262) | wastewater metagenome | biome: small river; feature: stream; material: water | place: USA: North Carolina | collected 2016-04-05 ... | reverse complement strand
ATGGTGCAAGTTCTATTTTCGCACATTGTGCGATTTATTTTCAAACTGACCCACTGCCGAACTCCCGCGCCGTGAGTTCATGCGGCACCCAGCGGGGAGCATGGGTGCGTGATGTGCTTCTCTGTGCTCTTGCTTGCTGCTGCTGATGGACCGCCATCTGACCCGACTTCGTACGCAGCCATGGGCTGGATCATCGCGGGGATCTTCGGCATCGTGGGGCTGGCCAATCAGGGCATGGCTTTGTGGGACCGCCTTTTCCCGCGTGCGACTCCGCCGGCGCATGAGCTCTACGCGACCAAGGCCGAGGTGTCCAAGCTTGAGGTGGAGCATGAGGAGGAGATGGAGCGCATTGAAAACCGATTTGAAGGCTGGATGGAGCAGCAGGCCCGGCAGCATACGGAGAGTATGACGGAGCTGCGCAAAGCGCTCAATGCCTTCGGTGAATGGCAGATGACCATTGAGCGCGCCCTGGGGCATGTGGAGACGAAAGCAGACCTCAGTCTGAACAAGGCACATCCGCGCAAGTAACCGCCGCTCTGCGTGCGGAGATGGCGGGGCAAGGGTGGAAGGGTGGTTGATGGCCAAGAAACCATTCACACCTACCGAAGAGGGCAATGCTGCCGATGCAGCCTCTATTCCTCCGTTTGTCACCATCCCGGACGAGGAGGGACCGCCTTCGCTGGCAGCACCCGCGCCGCTGCCAGAGGCGCTGAAGAGCGCGCCGGCAGTGATCAAGCCAGGCGTGCGCAGGATCAGCCTCGCGCAGGCACGGGCACACCACGCGGCGAAACTTCTGCCGCAAGTCTGAGCCATGCAGCCGCCACGGGATGACTGCCGGGGCAAGAAGCGCCACCGCAACCGTGCCGGTGCTTTGATCCACATGCGCAAGCTCAAGGAGCCCGGCATGCACCCCTACCAATGCCCGCAGTGCCGCAAGTGGCACATCGGCCACACGAACCGTGCCGATGGCGTTCAAAGCAGACTCAACCGCCTTATTGGCCCTGATCCGAAAACTCTCCCGAAACACTGATGACCGCCGAACGCATCCTCAACGCCGTCGCTGCTTTTCTCCGCCCCAAGGTGGAGGCTGCGGGCGGTGTGTTTGCGCTGAGTGAGACGGTGGCGCGCACACTCTCTCTGCTGAGCCAGGGGCCGGGGAAATGGCGGGTGATCTTGCAGTACCAGCGTGGGGCCGCGACGGGGAACCGGGGCGAGCGGGTGATGACGATGCTCATCATCGTGCAGGCGGCGCAGACTCTCGGTGTGCAGCCGGGCGATGCGGTGAGTGTCGCGGACGATGCGCTGATGCAGCGCTGTACGCAGGTGTGCGCCTGGGCGCGCAGCATGCGGTTTACCAATCAGGACATGCAGCAGCAATGGCCGCAGATGGAAATGGGCGCGGACTACTGGCTCAATGACCCGAGCTTCCCCACAAGGCAGATCGCCCACGAGTTCATGGTGAGGTATGCGCAGTCCGGCGTCACGACGGAGGAGGTCACAGCATGAGTGATTTCAGCACCACTTATGGCGCGCACGACGTGCTGATTTTGGGAGAGGCGCACCCCGTGCTGGGCACGGCGATGCTGGGGGATGACTTTGGCGTGATCAAACGTGCCACGCTGGTGCGCAGCGGCAAGCGGGTGGAGATCACGGATGATGCGCAGAGTTTGCGCATTTTGCTCATCACCAATCCCGGCTTTGAAATGACGCTGGAGTGCTGCTTTGACCTGAGTGTGACAGCGCCGGGCTTCCTGGAAGAATTTGCCCTGCCGATGGTGGGCGTGGTGGGCCGTGTGATGGAAGGCGTGAGTGTGATGTGGGAGGAAGGCAGCGAGCGCATGCTGAGCATCCCCGTGGCGGCCTGGGACAGCATGGCCGGCGCTGCCGCCTACCGCCTGGATGCGGATGGCGACCTTTACGAAATCTCTGCTGATTCACCCCTGCTGCGCATGAATGCCAACTACGTCAACAATTTGAACAAGCTCGACATCACCGGCCTCACGGGCGGCACCAGCGCGGATCTGGACGGCGTGCCCACGGTGAATGTGGCGCTCAATCTCAAGGCGGAGCTGAGCCTCCTGCTGGCAGGCGTGTGGCAGACGAAGGAATTCATGCTCGTGACGCTGACCACGGCGCAGAGCATGACGGGCGGCGATGGCAGCGAAAACGCGGACCCGGCGACTGGAACTCTCGTGATCCACCCCGACGACTTTGACGGCATGACGAACGATAAAATCTGGATCGAAACGAACTGATGAAAACACTCATTCCTCTTCTCACCGCCCTGCTTTGCACCTCTGCCGCCCTGGCCGATGTGGCGCGGCCCGTACTGCAAAGCTCCACGACCAAGGCCTTGGTGGATGATCTGGCAACGGGGGCCAAAAAGATGTCCATCAGCTCCACGGGCACGCTGGAATGGGTGAATGGCGGGACGTTCACAGGTGCCTCGTATTTCCGCACAGCGGCGGGGCTGGGCAGCGTGGAAAACACGGCGCTAAGCACCTGGGCGGGCACGGCGAATGTGACGACGCTGGGGACGATCACCACCGGCACCTGGCATGGTTCAGCAGTCGGCATTGCCTACGGCGGCACCGGTGCCACCACGGCGGCGGCGGCGCGCACGGCGCTGGGCCTGGGCAGTCTGGCGGTGCAGAGTGATGCAAGCGTGGCCATCAGCGGCGGCAGCATCACGGGATTGGCGACGTTCGGCATCCTCAACAGCGGCACGGGAGCCTTCAATTTCCAAATCAATCATGTGGGTACTTTGACGGCGGGTCACACGCTGAGCTATAACCTCAACAACGGTGATCGCAGCATTTCTCTGGGCGGAAATCTGACCGTCTCCGGGGATGCCAGCGTGAGCGGCACGAACACCGGGGACCAGACGCTGACCAGCCTGCTGCCTACTCAGAGCGGGCATGCTGGCGAATACCTGACCACGAATGGCACGACGGCGAGCTGGGGAGCGGTTTCAAGCGGGATCACGATTGGTACGACGGCGATCAGTGGCGGCACATCCGGGCGGCTGCTGTGGGATAATACGGGCAAGGTGGATGAGGTAAGCGGAAGCTCCGTTTCAGGTGCTGATCTCTATCTTCAAAGCAGCCATGTGAAAATCGGTGATGGCATCATCTTGCTGGGATCTTCGCTGAACTGCGGCATTCGGGAGAGCAGCAGCTCGCTGCAATTTTATTCTCAGGGCGGCATGCCGATGGCGATTTTCACGGGGTACATCAACATCGGCACCAACTCGATTGGATGGGGCACGAACGTGCCAGCGGGGGCCACGGATGCGGTGCTGGGGCGTCTGGACACCGGCCATTTGATGGCCCACTCTTTCACCAGCCCGCAGAATTTCAGTGTGATGCTGACGTATTCCAGCAGCACGAACTATGAGGCGTTTGTCATCGACAACAAAACGACCGCGAATGTCTGCCGCATCGGCACAGATGTGGGCAGCGGCGGTGGCACGGCGCGGGATGTGCAGTTTGTGCGTGGTGGAGTGGTGAAGGCCACCATCGGAGCGAATACCACGGATCACGCGCAGCCGGTGAAGCTGCCCAGCTACATCGTGAGCGGCCTGCCCAGTGCCAGCACCTGCGGTGCTGGCAGCATGGCCTTTGTGACGGATGCCACGGCGACCACGGCCTACACGACGGTGGCAGGCGGCGGCAGCAACAAGGTGCTGGTGATCAGCGACGGCACGAACTGGGTTATTCATTGATTTTTAATCTCAACTCAAAGACACACATGAAACGGAAACTCGCAGGCTACATTCTCGCGGCAACATCTGCTGTGCTCACCCTCATCAGCGCGCATGCGCAGCTCATTGAAACAGCCAAACCAGAGCCAACAAGCGCAGAGCTGGCGGCGCAGGGCGTGGTGGACGCGGTCAATGCCGAGATCGTCCACCGCGTGAAGGTTCATCAAATCTGCTGGGAGACGATCTGGAAGAATCCGCGTGAAGGCGCGACGCCTGCTGCGGTGCTGGCCGCCCTGGGCACACGGGCTGCGCTGATCTTTGCCTTTGCGAGCGAGAACCTCGACCATATCGACCGCTGCGCGAAGATCGTGGGCAAGTCGCGGGCGGACTTCATCGCGGATGCCGACTGCATTCCGCCGCTGGCTTTCACGGTGCATCAGGATGGCCGGGCGACTTTGGACTGAGGCCGGGCTGCGCAAGTGACGGGCGGCATCATGCCGGCGGTGTGGGCATGGCTGAGCAGTGGGCATGTCCGACTTTTCCACGACCTACGCCCCTGAAGACGTTCTCATCCTTGGCGATGCCCAGGCAGTCATTGGCACCGCGATGCTGGGGGATGACTTCGGCAAGATCAAAAGTTTCGGCGTCAAGCGCACGGGCGATGAAGAGGAGCTGAGCAACGGCGCAGGCAGCCTGCGCGCGCACGTCATCAAAAAGCCCGGAGTGGAAGCCACGATGGATGTGTTTTTCGACGCGACGGTGACAGCGCCGAAGCTGTACCAGATCATCATGCTGCCGGTCATCGGCATCGCCGCCCGCGTCATGCCGGGTGTGGACATCAAGTACGATGACGGCAAGGAGCGCGGCATGACGATCCCCATCAAGATGTGGGACGCACTCATCGGCAAGGCAGCCTACCGCCTGGATACGCTGACCGGCACGCGCTACCTGCTGGACATCGGCATTCCCGTGCCGGTGCTCACTCCTGGCAGCGGTACCATTGGGGTAGACTGGCCGGATGTGGATGATGCCACCAGCTACGTGGTACAGGCCAGCAGCGATGCCGGCGTGACCTGGGCGACGATCAACAGCCCGACGCTGAGCACCTACTCCCACACCGTGACCACAGGCCAGACGCGCCACTACCGCGTGGCTGCCGTGAATGCGGACGGCCAGGGCGAATGGAGCACCGTCGTGCACGCCACCGCCGCCTAAGCGCAGACCCAAGTTTTTTCAGTCAGCACCCATCCACCCACACCACCCACCACCATACCCTGCCATGAAATTCATCAGCACCGTTTTCTTCACCTTCGCACTCGCCCTGGGCGGGCTTCATCTCACGAGCTGTGAGAACTTCACCAAGGCGGATGCAGCCAGCCTGGGCGCGCAGATCGCCCGCAGCAGCCTCGCGGTGGCGATGCAGGCCGCTGCGGGTGAGAAGGTGGATTTCAAACAGGAGGCCGCGCTCATCGGACTGCAGGCGGCAAGCAGCGCTGTGGCCACAGTGACGTATAACCTCGCCAATTCACCCGCTGAGACGCCGCAGAGCATCGTCAATGACGCGCATGACGCCGCGCAGGCCGCCATTGCCGCCGCTGCGGTGCCAGATCCAGAGATCACCGCACAGGCCAGTGAGATTGCCAAACAGGCCCTTGCCGTGGCTCAGAACAGGCTTGGCGCTGGCGCGGCCCCGTCTGGCAAATGAGGCCGCTTGTTCAAACGCGGCCCTGACTGCCAAGCCAGGGCCGAATTGAGCAAGCCGCTCAGCACGAAACCACGAAACCCAACTCACTCCACTCCATGAAACTCCCGCACTCCATCACCCGCCAGCTCCGCCAGATCAGCTTTAAAACGAAGGAGTCTTTGCTCCGCCACGTCACCGGCTTGCTGGCCGCATGGAATTACGCCCGTGGAAATCCCTGCACATGGCGCAAGCGCAATGCGAAACGCGAGAGCCTCCTGGGCCAAATGCGCGGCCTCAAAGCCAGCCATGCCCGCCATGCCGAAAGCTGCCGCCAAGGCTACCTGGCCAAGATCAATCTCGTGGAAGCAGGCAAGGGCCACAACACACTCGCTGGCATTCCGGCTTGATCACTCACCGTCAAACGACACCCTTTTTTTATGAACATTCCCCTCAAGCCAGGCGTCTCGACTTCTGAATTTTGGATCGTCATCATCAGCGGCCTGCTGCTCACTGCACAGGCGGGCCTCAGTCTCGTGAATGTGGGATGGGCCATGGGTGGTGTGACCATCCTCGGACTTGTTTACACTTCCATTCGTGGGCGGCTCAAGAGCATCCAGGCGCAGACGGCAGCAGACCAGGCCAAGGCGCAGATCAACAACACGCCGCCCCCACCGGCAACGTGATTACTTGCAGGCCCCTTTTCCAAACCTCCCCATGAGCATCTCCATCGACCACACTCTCGGCTCTCCGCCCCTCCCTGAAATCTCCCAGCTTGAAGCCAACCGCCTAGCCTTCCTCGCTGGCGTACAGGCGGAGAAAGAAGCACGCGCCAAAGGCATCGGGGAAGGTGAAGCCGAGACGCTGCTGGATGCAGCCAGCGGCGGCGTCATCATTGGCGGCATTGAGTTTCCGCCGATCCACCCGGCCTTCGTGCTGATGCAGGACCGCCTTGCGGCCTTCGCGGAGAAAAAGAAGATCATGAATCATCCGTCAGCTGACTGCGCGGCCACGGCTTTTATCTTGAAAAATCCCAAGCTCGCCTGGGACATGCTGCGTACCGTCACAGATGATGCGGTGGAGCAGTTCTACCTCACCATCGTTGAGTTTGGCATGAGCTTCACGACGGATGATTTCAAAAAGCTCTTTGCGTGGGTGGCGCTGGAAAGCCAGCGCATGAACAGCGCCGGAGAAGACGCGGGAAAGTCGTCGGCGGCGTAAAGCCGCCGGAGAACGAGGCGGAGCTCGCGGAAAAACTCGACCAGCTCAGCGCCAGCCTCAAGGAGTGCAATGGAGCGGGGTGGATTCTCACGCTGATCGAAGGCATGCGCGCCGAATGGGGCTGTACGCTGCCGCAGGCGCTCTTCCACGAGAGTGTCAATGCCGCCATGGTGCTCTGGCCTGCGCTGCTGGCGCGGCACGGCGCTGAGATCACCGTCAATCATGCCGACAAGGCGCGGCAAAAGGCCAAGGCGGAGAAGATGCGCGAGATCCGCGAGCGCTACACCATCCGCCCGACCACGAAGGCGGAGCGGCGCGAGTTTTTGGCGGCGATGATGAAGCCGCGCAACAGCCGCCCTCAGCGATGAGATGGCCGGTGCCAGCAGGCACCGTGCCGGACCATGGACGAAGCCCTCATCCGAAACGAAGACTGCCGCCTGGACGTGCTCAATGCACTCCATGCCCGGCGCACCGGAGCCCACCAGGCCGACACAATCCGCACCGTGTTTCTGCGGCAGCGCGACTACACCCTCAAGGAGGTGGAGACAGCCCTCAGCGACCTGGAGCGCCGCCACCATGCCGAGCAGGTGTTTGAAAACGAGTTCAGCCCCCTGCCATTGTGGCAGATCACCGCCCAGGGCATCACCTTCAAGGAAAGGGGGATGAAGTGAGCACTCAAGCCGTACCTTTGAAGGCGGAGCAGCTCGCCAATCAGATCATCCGTGAAGCCAGCCGCTTCGTGGGCCTGCGTGAGGTGAAGCCAAATTCACAGTGGGACAATCCCAGCACACCAGGGCCGGATGCGGCGCTTGTGCTGGAGCTGCGCACCCTCATGCGGCCCGTGCCGTGGGAGGAAGGCTGGGCTTACTGCGCGGCCTTTGCCGAGGCTTCCGTGCGCGCCGCGCTGATCCGTCTCAATATCACGCCTGCTGAGGCTGATAGATTCCTGAAAGTCATGGGGCCGGGCGTGCTCGCCAGCTTCAATGCTTTTAAAAAGCTGGGCCTCACGACCTCGGCACCCTCTGCGGGCGCTATCTGGTTTGCCCAGCATGGCACCACCGACCAAGGCCATGCCGGCATTGTTACGGGAGCGAGCGCCGGAGGCGCACTCATGAACACCATCGAAGGCAACACGAGCCTGGACAGCAAAGACGCACGCAAAGACCGCGAAGGCGACTGGATCACCACACGCACCTTTGACGCCAAGGGGCGCGGTACGCTGCACACCCTCGGCTTTCTGCCTGCGAGCGCGATTCTAAAACTCATCTCCGCCCCACACTGATGGCACGCACTGGAAAAATCGCCCGTCTGCCGCTCGCTGTACGCGAGGAGCTGAATGCACGCCTGCGCGACAATGAAAACGGCCAGACGATTCTCGCCTGGCTCAACGCGCTGCCGATCTGTGAGCAGCGCATCAAGGGCGAGTGGAATGGCGAGCCCATTTCTGATGCCAACCTCTCCATCTGGCGCAGCGGCGGCTTTGTGGACTGGATGAAGGATGAAGACCGCATCCATAAAATCGAGCGCCTCAGTGAGCTGAGCCTCCGCGTGGTGAAGGCCAGCGGCGGGAACCTCAGCGAGGGCCTGCTGGCCATTGCGGCAGGCAAACTGCAGGAGGCTTTGGAAGCTGGCTGCGAAGTCGAATTTGACGAGGAAAGCGGCAAGGAAATCATCAGCGGTGTGAGCGTGGACAAGCTCACGACGGCGCTGGCGAAGATCCGCGCCATGGAGCTGGAGGCGCAGAAGCTCGAAGTCAAAAAAGTTGAGGTGGAGCAGAAGGGCGAGAGCATCGCCCTCGAAAAAGCCAAATTCCAACGCGTCACGGCGGAGCTGTTCATTGACTACTGTGCCGATGAGCGCGCCAAGCAGATCGCGCTTGGAGATGCGACGAAGGACAACAAGGTGGCGCAGCTCATCCAGCTCTGGTTTGGTGAGATGCCGGAGAACATCGGCCCGGCGGAGTTTCGGAAGCCGGCGGGGGCGGCGGCACCCAAGCCGTGAAGAAGCGCAGAGCGTATCAGGAGCAGGCCTTCTGGGCCAACAAGGGCCTGCGCAGGTATTTCCTCGCCTGGCTGCGCCAGGGCGGCAAGACCACCACGCTGGCTGAGCAATCGCTGCGTGAGATGGGAGAGTTCCCAGGGCGGCTCATCACTTTTGCCACGGCATCGCTGAATCTCGGCACCGAAATGCCGGAGAAAGAGGCCAAGGTCTGGCAGGAGTTCATTCGCGACATGCAGGCCTGGGCGGCTGAGCGGAAAATGCAGCTCGTGGCGGGTGAGCGGCGGCATGCGAGCGATGCGGACTCGTGGCGGCAGCTTCCCGATGACATCGACATTGCCGACATCGCAGACTTGCTGGTGCACAACAAGTTTGAGGTGCAACTCAAGCATAGCAACACGGTGAGCAGCCGGCTGAAGGTCATCGCCGCGAGTGTGCGTACGGCACGCGGCCTGACTGGCAGCGTGAAGATTGATGAGGCTCCCTTTGTGGAAGATCTCAAAACGCTGATGGCGGAGATGGCGCCCATCTTCAGCACGGACCCGACCTTCAGCTACCTCATGGCGGGCACACCGCCGCCGGACTATGCGGACTGGAGCTATGAGCTTTTCAGTGACGAGAACGGCAATGAGGAATGGGAGGCCAAGGCGGAGGGCAACTGGTTCAAGAATCGCGCCGGCATCTGGGTGCACCGTGTGACGGTGGATGATGCAGCTCTGGCAGGGCGAAAGAACTACCACCCCGACACGGGCGCAGAGATCACCCCTGACGAGGCCCGCGAGGCTGAGTCTGACAAAGACGGCTGGGACCGCAGCAACCGCCTGGTGAGGCCGAAAGTGGGCACCAGCGCCGTGAGTCCGGTCAAGCTGGAGGCGGCGCAGAAACGCGGCAAGGACCGCGCCATGGCCTGCGAGTGGCCGGTGGATGAAAAAGCGCCGCTGAACTTTGCTTTGCCCGCCGGACTGCTGGAGCATTGCAAGGGCAGCATGACGCTGGGCATGGACTTGGGCACCACGACCAAGGAAAAGAGCAATCCCACCGCGCTCTCTGGTGTCATGGGTGAAGGCGATGGCTTTCATGTGCCTTTTTCCACTTGGTGGAAAACCTCGGACGGCCGCATCACGACCGGGCGCGTGAAACAGGTGGTTGTCGCTCTGAAAGCTGCCGGTGTGACGGTGGAAGGACTCGGCATCGACGGTACCAGTGAGACGCTTTTTGCCCGAGCTCTGCGCGATGAGCTGGCCAACCTGTGCGAAGTGACCATCTACATTGGCGGTGCGAATGTCGAAGGAGAGAAGGACATCGACGGTGGCAACGTCAACGTGAAGGCCTTCAAGGGGAACAAACTCTCCGACCTGGCCGAGAGCGAAAAGCTCTCCCTGCCAGGGGGGCGCGGCGTGTATGACGACTTCATGCTGGTGAAGAAGCGCGGCGGTACGTTTGACGCCTCCATTGGATCGCAGGGCCAGCATGGTGATGTTTTTGACTCCATCGCCCTGGGCATCATCAAGAAGCTCAAGAAGGGCAGCGTGGAAGCCTATGACATGCCCGTGGGCGATGCCGGCGGCATGAGCGGCGGACGCAGCCCGCACCCGAGCTGGATGCGTGATGAGCTGAGCGCCGAAGAGGGACGCCTGTACGGCTAGAGCAACTGCGGACTGAGCGCCCCCATCCTTCCCATTTCACCCCCATTTTGACCCATGGCATCCCCGACCAAAGCGCAGCTCCTCGAACGACTCACCCTGCTGGAAAGTGAGATGCTCACCCGTGACCTGGCCACGACCAACGACCACCGCAACGAGCCGTTTGACACGCTTAGCACCCTGACGGCTGACCGCGTACATGCGGCCATCATCGCCGCCGAGCGTGGGGAGACGTGGGAGCTGTTTGCGATTTACCGGGATATTTTGATCTCTGACAGCCACATGCAGAGTGTGATTGATACGCGGTTCCTCGCGGTGCTGGGTGATGAGGTGATGATCACCCCGAAAGACCCGAAGAATGCGGATGACGTGGCGGCGGCGGAGACCATCAAGGCGGCGGTGGACAGGCTGCCTGACTTCATGGGCCTGTGCTCTGACCTGATGTGGGGCACGCTGTGGCCGCTGGCGATGGTGGAGCGCACCTACAAGCCCTCTGAAACGCCCGGCCTGCAGTATGACTGGGGTGATGTGGCGGCGGTGCCCGATTACCTTTTCCGCTGGACGACGGGGAAGCTGGAAATTGCCGAGATCGACCCTGAGACGCGGCTGCGCAGCGGGAAGTTTTTCTGCCCGGAGGCGAGCCGATACATCACGCACCGGGGGCATTTGCTCCGGCACCCGGACTGCTGGGGCGGGCCGATGCGGGCGCTGATGTGGTGGTACCTGCTCAAGACGATGGACCGCGAATGGTGGGTGCGGTTTTTGGACCGCTTCGGCACGCCGTTCCCTGTGGCGAAATTTGAGAAGAGCGATGACCGCTCAAGGCAGATCCTCGAACGTGCGCTCAAGCTGAGCACGCGCATTGGTGGGATCGTGGTTTCATCCGGCACGCAGGTGGACCTCGTGCAGGCAAACACGGCGGCGGCGGACGCGCACGAGAAATTTTACCGGATCTGCAATGATGAGATCTCCCGGCGTGTGCTGGGCCAGACCCTTTCCAGCACGAGCGCGCCCACGGGCATCGGCGGCGGGGCGAGCAATCTGCAAGGCCAGGTGCGCGATGACATCAAGGCTTACGACAAGAAGCGCCTGGCGCAGACGATGCGGGCGCAGTTTTTCGCGCCGTACATGAAGATCAACGGCATCAAGGGTGCGGTGCCAAACCTTGCCTTTGGGGGCGAAGAACAAGAGGAGATCGGCGTCACAGCGGAGGCGCTGAGCAAACTCAAAAGCGCCGGCATCCGCCTGAGCGAAAAGAGCCTGCCCGACCTGAGCAAGCGCGTGGGATTGGAGCTGGAGCGAGATCCCGCGCCCGCTGCACCCACAGCGCCGGAGATCCCTGGGCCGGTGAAGACCCTTTCCGCGCTGCCGGGCATCCAGGACGCAAATACGGCGGTGACTTCCATCTCCCGCAGGGCTGCCGCGATGCTGACGCAGACCTATCGCGGGAGCCTGGCGCCAGCCAGGGACATCCTGCTTACCAGCGCCACGCCGGCTGAGGCGGAGAGCAGGTTGCTGGCCTCGTTTACCGACTGGGACCCATCCAAGGCCGCCGAGGTGATCGAGAGCGCGTTTGCTGCCGGGGCATGGAACGGTCTGCAGTGAGATGGAGCACAGACCCTTTCACCAGTGTAGCCCAAAGGAAGCGCTAGACCCATTTCACACCTGTTTGAGGTAGCTTAAAGCATTTCAAACCTGTACTCTGGTTCGTCTCCGACATCAAAGTCGTGACTGCTGAACTCGCCATCGCAGATCGGAAGAGCACACGTCT
>ERZ650303.486-NODE-486-length-12028-cov-5.142404_pt1 | contig 12028 bp, 11 predicted proteins | sample MGYA00376239_ERZ650303 | MGnify/ENA primary metagenome ERZ650303 (study PRJEB26733, sample SAMN07839262) | wastewater metagenome | biome: small river; feature: stream; material: water | place: USA: North Carolina | collected 2016-04-05 ... | reverse complement strand
AGCAGCCAAGTAACCAGTGTTGTTAGGAAGACCAAGGGTCGAACCGCTCATACGGAAGCCACCAAGCAGGTTTTCGATACGACCGTCACCCGTTGCGCCAGGCATGACGTCGAACGAGGTCAGAGCCGAACGGAATGGGGTCGACAGGTAGCCGCCCATAACCGTACCGTACTTGCTCGATGCACCCACATACGTATCACGCAGCGAACCGAAGTTGCTGTTCGAGGTGTTGGCAGCAACGCCTTGACCCGACGACTGACCCGTCATGTTGACGTTGGTTTCGATTTGGAACAGACCCTTGAGGCCGTTGCCCAGATCTTCCGTACCCTTGAAGCCCAGCAGCGAGCTGTTCGACTTCATGTTGAACGAGCCGCCCGATGGCTTGGTGGCTGGGTTCACGCCTTGCGACATGTTGGTGCCTTGAGCCGAAACGTCAGCAACACCGTAGATGGTGACGTTGGTTTGTGCGAAAGCAGCGGTCGACAGACCAGCAACTGCTAGGGCGATTAGTTTCTTTTGCAGAAACTCGAAAAAACAGAAATTACGTATAAATTACATATGGTTAGCAAAAATCAAGGCTGCCAGAGCTAGCCTTGAAGTCCCGGCTTAAAGCAACAAAACCTGCTTTTTATGCAAACACGGCGATAAACGCATGCAAAAGACCCTGCGGCCCCAGATCAATGCACTAAATTGCAGAGAAATGAATTCTGCCGTCAACAAAACTTGAAATCGGGCGTTAAACACACCATAATGTTGTGCAGTGCAACAAAACCGTCTTTCACAAAGAGACAGTTTGCATGACCAACGGGAGCTACCCGCTCTCTACCCCTGGAGAATCTGTATGAAAAACACAATAAATCAAGTCGTTAAGAAAACACCCCCGTACCCGGAAGTGCTGCCATGGTTTGCCCGCCGCGCCGGTATTAGCGAACCCCGTGCCAAAGCGCTATGGGATTTAACCTGCCAGGAACTGCCTGCCACTCATCTGGCACCAGCTGATCTGGCCAAGGCCCGTATGGATCAGTTTATCGAGCGGATCGGCGCAGAAGCCGGTTTGCCCATCACGCCGGACTATAGCGAGCAGCCCGACAAATTTGCCTGGCTGTGCCGTCATTACGCCCGTCTAACCGATATGGCTTTGGTGAGCAGCGGTGCCTTCGCCAGATTCTGGCAACAGGCCATGTCGCCAGCCGTAAAGTAAGGCTGCGGCCGCAAACCCGCAGGCGGCTGAAAAGCCGAAGGCTGCCTCTGCCGAAATATCCTGGTAGAGGTAGCCAAAAACAATTGAGGCGGGCAACAGGCAAAGGCCTGACACCATGTTGAACCAGCCATAGGCGGCACCTCGGCTGTCTGATGCCGACAAATCGGCCACCATGGCTTTTTCTACGCCTTCGGTTGCTGCAAGAAAGAGCCCATACAGGGCATACAGGCCAAACAGCCAAAGGCTTGCCTGCCCCAGAAAGGCCAGCACCAGATAAACCAACCCATAAGCCACATAACCTGCGACCAGGAGTCGCACACGCCCAATGGAATCTGACCAAGCGGCCAGCGGTGTCGAAAAGAGCGTGGGAATGGCCGAGACGGCCGCCCAGAGTAGGGGAATGTCCTGTTGTGCCACACCGAGCTCCCCGGCGCGCAAGAGCAAAAACATATTCGAGGCATTGCCCAGCGAGAAAATGGCGATGACCAACAGATAACGCTTCATCTCCCGGGAAAGCTTCTCGCCCTTCCAGCGGAATCGGGGTAGGTCCCCATAAAGATGGGCCGGGTGGTCCTTGATCATGAGCGTCAGTAAAAAACAAAGGAGCGCCGGCACGGCACTCCAGAGAAAAATTTCCTTCAAGGGAATATCCATGGACAGCAAGGCCCAGGCGATCAATGGACCGACCACCGCACCGGCATTGTCCATAGCGCGATGCAATCCAAAAGCCAGCCCGCGACGATTGCTCGCCACGCTGGCTGCCAGCAAGGCATCTCTGGGTGATGTTCTCAGTCCCTTGCCCACGCGATCTGAAAACCGGATGAGCATGAGCCAGGGCCAGCTATGAACAAACGCAATGAGCGGTCGGCCAAGGCCAACAAGCCCATAACCGACCAGCATCCAGGGCTTGGCCCGGCGCGTGCGGTCCATGAGCACCCCCGAGAAGAGCTTAAGGACGCTGGCCGTGGCTTCGGCGACACCTTCGATCAGGCCGAGCGCTTTGGGCCCTGCCATCAATACAGCCGAGAGATAAATGGGAATTAACGGGTACAGCATCTCGCTCGCACTGTCGTTGAGCAGACTGATCAGCCCGATCAACCAGACAGTCCGCGGCAATGCGGTGAGATGTTTGAACACAGACACGGAGCGGTTCTCTTGAGCACCGGCTCAGGCCGGCTTCTGAGGGCATTATGCGTCTAATCTTACTAACCTGCATTGGCCGTAAACAGCGCTTACTGATTTAAGCCTGGATCAGGCCGAGAGGCCGGTATAATCAGGGGTTTTGACGCACTCAATACGATAAAACGCCATGCAGGAAAAATATCTGCCCGCCGACATTGAAACGGCCGCACAAACCCACTGGCAGAACGCCCGTACCGATCTTGCCGTGGAGAACGCCGACCGGCCCAAGTATTACTGCCTGTCGATGTTTCCATACCCCAGCGGCAAGCTGCACATGGGGCACGTACGCAACTACACCATCGGTGATGTGCTGGCGCGTTATCACGGCATGCAGGGTTACAACGTGCTGCAGCCGATGGGTTGGGATGCCTTCGGCATGCCCGCCGAAAACGCTGCCCTGCAGAACAATGTGCCGCCAGCCAACTGGACCTACGCCAATATCGATGCCATGCGCGCGCAACTGCAGCGCCTAGGCTTTGCCTTTGACTGGTCGCGTGAATTGGCCACCTGCACCCCGGAGTACTACCGCTGGGAACAATGGCTCTTCACCCGTCTGTATGAAAAAGGCCTGATCTACAAAAAACTGGGCACCGTAAACTGGGATCCGGTGGACCAGACGGTGCTGGCCAACGAACAGGTGATCGACGGTCGCGGCTGGCGCTCCGGCGCGCTGATTGAAAAGCGCGAGATCCCCATGTACTACATGGCGATTACCCAATACGCCGATGAGCTGCTCAACGATCTGGATACGCTGACCGGCTGGCCGGAACAGGTACGCCTGATGCAGAAAAACTGGATCGGCAAGAGCGTGGGCGTGCGCTTCGCCTTCCCTTATACCCAGGACGGTAAAGACGAACAGCTGTGGGTGTTTACGACCCGCGCCGACACCATCATGGGTGTGACCTACGTGGCCGTTGCCCCGGAACACCCGCTGGCGCAGAAAGCCGCCGCACAGAACCCGGCAGTCGCTGCTTTTATTGCCGACTGCAAACAGGGTGGCGTGGCCGAGGCCGATCTGGCCACCATGGAGAAATCCGGCGTCGATACCGGTGTCACGGTGACGCACCCGATGACTGGTGCCCAGGTGCCGGTATGGGTAGGCAACTACGTGCTGATGGGTTACGGCGATGGTGCCGTGATGGCCGTACCGGCCCATGATGAACGCGACTTTGCCTTCGCCAAGAAATACCACCTGCCGATGACACAAGTGATTGCTGTGGCAGGCGAAACCTTTGATACTGCCAACTGGCAGGAATGGTATGGCGATAAGCAACGTGGCTTGTGCATTAACTCGGGTGCTTACGATGGCTTGAACTACGCGCAGGCCGTGGACAAAATTGCTGCGGATCTGACGGCCAAAAAACTGGGTGAAAAGAAAACGCAGTTCCGCCTGCGTGACTGGGGTATTTCGCGCCAACGTTACTGGGGCTGCCCGATTCCGATCATCCACTGCACCGATTGCGGTGATGTGCCGGTGCCGGACGATCAATTGCCCGTGGTGCTGCCCGAAAATGTGGAAATCACCGGTGCCGGTTCGCCGCTGGCCCGCATGCCCGAGTTTTACGAAACCACCTGCCCGAAGTGCGGCAAAGCAGCTAAGCGTGAAACCGACACGATGGATACCTTTGTCGAGTCGTCGTGGTATTTCGTGCGTTATGCCTGTGCCAACAACCCGGAAAAAATGGTGGATGAACGTGCAGCCTACTGGCTCAAGGGTGGCGTCGATCAGTACATCGGCGGGATCGAGCACGCCATTCTGCATCTACTCTATGCGCGCTTCTTTACCAAGCTGATGCGTGATGTGGATCTGTTCAAGGACAATGGCTTCGAGCTGAACGAACCCTTCAAGAATCTGCTGACGCAGGGCATGGTGGTGGCACCAACCTTCTATCGCGAAGAAGCCAACGGCAAGAAGCTGTGGTTCAACCCGGCTGATGTGGATGTGACTACCGATGAACGTGGCCGCCCGACCGGTGCCACGCTGATTGCAGACGGCCAACCCGTTGTTGTGGGTGGCACGGAAAAAATGTCGAAGTCGAAGAACAACGGCGTCGATCCGCAGATTCTGATTGATCAGTACGGTGCCGACACGGCCCGCCTGTTCATGATGTTTGCCAGCCCGCCCGATCAGTCACTGGAGTGGTCGGATGCCGGCGTGGAAGGTGCGCACCGCTTCCTGCGCCGCTTGTGGAAACTGGCCTTTGAACACGTGTCGGCCGGTATCGTGACTGCCGCCGATAACAATACGGCGCTGTGCGACGCGCAGAAAGAACTGCGCCGCAAACTGCACCAGACGATTCAGAAGGTGTCGGATGATTACGGTCGTCGCCAACAGTTCAACACGGTGATTGCTGCTGTGATGGAGCTGCTCAACGCTGCCGACAAAACGCCACTAGACGATGCCGCTGGCCGTGCGCTGCGCCAGGAGCTGCTCGAAGCCGCCGTGCTGATGCTGTTCCCGATCGTGCCGCATATTGGCGAAGCCATCTATGCCGAACTGAAGCCTGGCCAGAATGTAGCCACGCAACGTTTCCCGGTTTGCGATCCGGCGGCGCTGGTCCAATCGGAGATCGAACTGGTGTTGCAGATCAACGGCAAACACCGGGGAAGCATCCGCGTTGCCGCCGAAGCCGACAAGGCCACCATCGAAGCAACGGCACTGGCTAGCGAAGCCGCTCAGAAGCAGCTCAATGGCGCAGCACCGAAGAAGGTGGTGGTGGTACCTGGCCGCCTGGTCAATATTGTTGCGTAACCGAATCAAAGGTCGATCATGATGCGTCTGCCCCTTTTTACCGCATTCAACCGCATGCTGTTAGCCTCGTTGATGCTGGCCATTGTTGTCGGTTGTGGCTTCAAGTTGCGCGGCGCACTCAGTGTTGATCTGCCGTTCAAGACGGTTTATGTGTCTGGGGTGCCTGATACCTCGCCCTTTGCGCAAGTGCTCAAGGCCCAGCTACGCGCCAACGGAATCGGCGTGGTACCGGATGAGTACAAAGACCGGGCACAGGTCATTCTGCGCGTGCTGGGGGACCAGCAAATGAAAACTGTGCTGGCGGTTAACCCGACTGGCCTGGCGCGCGAATATCGCCTGACCTACCGCCTAGGCTTCAAGGTGGATTCCGGGAGCGGTATGGAGCTCTACCCGGCCACGACCATTGAGTTAACCCGCGACATTTCTTTCAACCCGCAAACGGCGCAGGAAGTGCTGTCCAAGGAACAGGAAGATGCGCTGCTGGTGCGTGACATGCAGAACGACGCCGCCATTCAGGTACTGCAGCGTCTGGCGACGATTCGCGTGCCCGCTGGCACAGTGCTGACTGCCCCTAAAAAATCGCCGACCGAAGCCGTCAAGGCTGGTGCTGCGCAATGAATCTGGGGGGCACCGATGGCACCAGCCGTCTGGCTGCCCACCTGAACGGGCCGCTCGCGCCAATCTACGCAATTCACGGCGATGATCCGCTGCTCGTCATTGAGGCGGCGGATGCCATACGCGCCGCTGCACGTCAGAAAGGCTTTAGTGAACGCGAAGTCCTGACCGTCAGCCACCCCTTTGACTGGAAGCAGCTGGCCTATGCAACACAGGGCGGCTCTTTATTCGGCGATGCCAAACTGGTCGAGATTCGCGTTCCTACCGGCAAGCTCGGCCGCGGTGGCCCAGAGGCACTGCAAGCCTTGCTGGACCAGTCCGGTCCGACGGCGGGTGATGCCCTGATCCTGATGACGCTGCATGAGTTTGGCTGGCGCGAACAGAAAACCGCCTGGTTTCAAAATTTTGTCAGCAGCAAAAATGCAGTGGTCATTCCCTGCGTTCCGCCGGGCATTAAAGCCTTGCCACGTTGGCTGGCTGAGCGCCTGGCCCGCCAACAGCAATCCGCCCCGCCGGATGCGCTGGAATACATTGCCCACCATGTCGAAGGCAATCTGCTCGCCGCCAATCAGGAAGTGCTCAAACTGGCGCTGCTGCACCCGGCCGGCCCGTTGACGCTGGAACAAGTTCGTGAAGCGGTGACCGATGTGGCGCGGCTTGATATGGATATGCTGCGCAGCGCACTGCTCGACGGGGATCTGGCCCGCTTTTCGCGGACCTTGGCTGGCCTCCGGGAACAAGGTGAAGCACTGCCGCTGATGCTGTATTGGTTAGCGGAAGATACCCGTGCGCTGGTGCAACTCACCGCGCCGGGGGATTCACCGGATAACCGGATGCGCAGCATGCGACTCGCCCCTCAACGTGCCCAGCAGCTACGTAATGCGGCTAACCGAAAAACCAACATCTCGTGGCGCACGGCCCTGGAACACATCGCCCGCATTGACCGCCTTTCCAAAGGCATTGGCCAGGGTGACCCCTGGACCGAACTCGCGGCACTTGCGCTACAACTCTGCTGACAGGCATCATTGCACCATGACTACTGAAACCCACACCGCTCTCGACCAGACTATCCGTCAACTTGCTAAAGATGCCCGTGCGGCATCGCGTGGCATGGCGCGCGCTTCTACCGAACAAAAGAACAACGCCCTGCTCACTCTGGCACGCTTGCTCCGCTCGGAAGCTCCGGCGTTGCGGGCCGCCAACGACGTTGACTTGGCTGCTGCCCGTAAGAACGGCCTGGAAGCGGCCATGCTGGATCGCCTGACGCTTAGCGAAAAAGGCATTGAGTCGATGGCGGAAGGCGTTGAACAGATTGCAGCACTGGCTGATCCTGTGGGCAGCATCACGGATATGAGCACCCGCCCCTCCGGCATCCAGGTCGGCAAAATGCGTGTGCCCCTCGGCGTCATTGGCATCATTTACGAAGCACGGCCTAACGTGACGGCAGATGCCGCGGCGCTGTGCATCAAATCCGGCAACGCTACGATTCTGCGCGGTGGCTCCGAAGCACTGAACAGCAATCGTGCCATTGCAGCGCTGGTGCAACAGAGCCTGGCGGAAGCCGGTCTGCCAGCCCAGGGCGTGCAGTGCATCGACACGACAGATCGTGCAGCCGTTGGTATTTTGATCACCCTACGTGATGACATTGACGTCATCGTGCCGCGGGGTGGCAAGGGGCTGATTGAGCGCCTGATTAAAGAATCCCGTGTGCCCATGATCAAACACCTGGATGGTAACTGCCATGTGTATGTGGACGACAATGCCGACCACGACATGGCGCTGCGCATCGTCGAAAACGCCAAAACGCAACGTTACGGCACCTGCAACACGACCGAATCCTTGCTGATCGCCCGCAGCATTGCCGGTGATCTATTGCCACGCATCGGTGCGATGCTTAAGGACAAAGCTGTCGTGATTCGTGGCTGCGCAGAAACGCAAGCCCTATTGCCTTATGCAGAAGCCGCCACGGACGAAGACTGGGTCATGGAATATCTGGCACCGCTGATTGCCATTAAGGTTGTCGCGGGTCTGGACGAGGCCATTGCCCACATAAACACGTATTCCTCGCAGCACACTGAAGCCATCGTGACTGACCATTACGGCAACGCGATGCGCTTTCTGCGTGAGGTTGATTCCAGCTCGGTGATGGTCAACGCCTCAACCCGCTTTGCCGATGGCTTCGAGTACGGTCTGGGTGCGGAGATCGGCATCTCGACCGACAAGATTCATGCACGCGGCCCCGTGGGTCTGGAAGGTCTGACCTCCCAAAAATGGATCGTGCTGGGCCATGGTGAAACCCGCCGCTGAGTTTGATGCCATTCTGGCGCTGGCTGATGTCGCACCAGAATGTCCGTTGGCGCTGGCGCAACAAATCTCATTAGGTCTGCGCTGGAACACCGATGGCGATGCGCTGGCGGCACTGGTTTTTCTGGAAAGTGCCCCATACAAACGCCAGGCGGCGAAGGCCACGGTGTGCGGGGCGCGTGAACCCTTATTGGAAAACACCCGCCAACAGTTAAGCGCCTGGTTTAGCAACCCGGCCTACCGTTTTACAGTGCCCCTGGCGACGCCGCCTACGCCGTTTCAGGCTCGCTTGCGTCAATATCTAATGGCCATGCCCAGCGGTACGACCTGCACTTATGGTGCGCTGGCTAAAACATTAAACAGCGCCCCACGCGCGGTTGGGCAGGCCTTGGGTAGCAATAACCTACCGCTGATCGTACCCTGCCATCGCGTCATCTCTGCCGGTAAAAATCGGCTAACTGGTTTTAACCACGCCAGTACCGGCGTGATGCTGGATCTTAAAGCTTGGCTGCTCGAACGGGAAAAACCCGATTTTCTCGGCCATGCCTAGAGCCCCTGCGCGTCCGCCCCTGCCGGCCGATGCACTCAGCATCGTCGATATTTTCTGCGACAGCCTCTGGCTAGAAGCCGGCCTATCCGCTAATTCGCTGGCCAGTTACCGGCGCGACCTGACGGCGCTTGCCCACTGGTTGATTAAACACCAGAGCGGTTTACGCACAGCGAGTGAAGCAGACCTCAACCGTTATATTGCCTTTTTGTCACAGAGCCATAAGCAGAGCTCACAAGCGCGCGCCATTTCGACCTTGCGCCGTTATTTTCGCTGGTCTGTTGCGCGCGGTGAGCGTGCCGATGATCCAACCCGTGCTCTGGTTATGCCCATTCGCCCGGGACGTTTACCCAAAACGCTGAGCGAAGACCATGTCGATGCCTTACTGCAAGCCCCCGACACCAACACGCCCCGCGGTTTGCGCGATCTGGCCATGCTGGAAGTGCTTTACGCCACCGGTCTGCGCGTCTCTGAACTGGTGAACCTGCGCCTGACCGATCTGAATCGCGATATGGGCATTGTGCGGGTGATGGGCAAAGGCGATAAAGAGCGACTCGTGCCATTGGGCGAATCCGCGCTCGATGCGATTCAGCAATACATGGAAAGTGCGCGTCTTGAATTAACCGACGGGCAGCCGGCTGATGTGATTTTTATCGGTCAGAAAACCAGGCCACTGACCCGTCAGGGTTTCTGGCAGATCATCAAACGTTACGGCGTCAAAGCCGGGATTCCCCGTGAACGCTTATCCCCGCATGTGTTGCGGCATGCTTTCGCGACGCATCTGATTAATCACGGCGCTGATTTACGGGTCGTGCAGCTTCTGCTGGGCCATGCCAGCATTACAACAACACAGATTTATACGCATGTGGCCCGTGAGCGATTGAAATCACTCCACGAAAAGCATCACCCGCGCGGTTAACAAGCGGGGCGTGATCTAAAGATTAGCCGGACGAAACTAAGCCGACCGCTCGATCACCACACCCACCCGCGCCACACCCGGCATCATGCCCAGCTTGGCTACCGAGACTTGCACCCACTGGGCACCAAAATCTTCAAGCAACAGCGTTGCCACATACTCGGCAAGCTTTTCCAGAAGCTGGAAGTGTTTGACGGCCAGCTCCTGACGTACGCGAGCCACAACTTCCGCATAGTCAATCGTGTCATGGATGTCATCACTGGCACCGGCCGTTGCCGTGGCGTGGCCAATCTTGAGGTCAAAGACCACCGGCTGCGGCACAATCCGCTCCCGCGGATAAATACCGATCAGCGTTTCGACACGAAAAGATTCGATGAAAATAATGTCCATGGCACAAAGTCGTTCATTGGCGGACGAGCGCGCTACAATGCACCCGCTGCGGCCGCATTGTATCTGACAGAACACCGACTAAGCCCACCACCGATATGACTCCTGATTTTCTCGCTCAAATTCTGCCCCTGAATGGCAGCCCGCCGCTCCTGATTGCCGCTGCCGTTGTGGCCTACCTGATTGGCTGCATTCCCTTTGCCGTAGTCGTTTCCAAAGCTTTTGGCCTGGCCGACCCGCGTTCGTTTGGGTCCGGCAACCCGGGAGCGACCAACGTACTGCGTACCGGCAATAAACTGGCGGCTTTCCTGACGTTGTTCGGGGATGCGGCCAAGGGGGCTATCGCCATTGGCGTGGCCGCCCTCATGGGCATCCCTGCGGATTTATTTGGCTGGCTCGGCCTACTTGCCTTTCTGGGGCATATTTTCCCGATCACCTTAAAGTTCAAAGGCGGCAAAGGGGTTTCAACCTCTGCGGGTGTTTTACTGGCGCTGTACTGGCCGCTAGGCCTGGCAACGCTCGGCACCTGGCTGTTTATGGCGTTGACGCTGCGCTATTCGTCACTGTCTGCCATTACAGCGGCCTTACTGGCACCGGCTTACGCCGTGCTGATGGATCTGCCGACGCCTGTCGTGGTGCCGGTAACGCTGATGGCCGCGATGCTGCTGATCAAACATGCAGGCAATCTGCGTCGTTTGCTGGCCGGACAGGAAACCCGCATCGGCAGCAAAAAGAAAACGGCTTAGGCTTCGATCAACGGCCAGCGCGGCTTTACCGAGAAACCGCCGGCTGTTTTGGGTTGATGCCCCGCCACCAGACGCAGCATACCGGCCAGCGCAATCATGGCCCCATTATCAGTGCACAGACTCAGTTCCGGGAAATACACCTCGGCTTTGCGCCGACGACAGGCGGTGACCAGCGTTTCCCGCAAATGGCGATTGGCCCCAACGCCGCCTGCCACAACCAGACGATTGAGCCCGGTGGTTTTAAGCGCCTGCACTGATTTGGCAACCAGCACATCCGTAATGGCTTGCTCCACCGCCGCCGCTAAGGCCGCGCGCGCCGCATCAGTTAAGCCACCCTCGGCATTGACGGCTTTGACCTTGGTCAACACGGCTGTTTTAAGACCGGCAAAGCTGAACTCCAGATCACCCGAATGCAGCATGGGGCGTGGCAGCTTAATCTCGGCGACCAACGCCGGATCAGCAGTTTCTGCCAATTTGGATAAGGCTGGCCCGCCGGGATAACCCAGCCCGAGCAACTTGGCGGTCTTGTCGAAGGCTTCGCCAGCGGCATCGTCCAGCGTCTCACCGAGCAATTCATACGCACCCACTTGCGTGACGCGCATCAGCTGCGTATGGCCACCCGAAACCAGTAATGCAATAAACGGAAAGGCCGGAGGCTCGGCCGCCAACAACGGGGACAGCAAATGCCCTTCCAGATGATGTACCGGCAACACCGGCTTATCCAGAGCAAAGGCCAGCGCCTCGGCAAAGGCACTCCCCACCAGCAAAGCACCGGCCAGACCGGGACCCGCGGTGTAGGCAATAGCATCGACAGCCGTCAGAGAAACGTTGGCATCCGCCAACGCCTGGCGCAAGAGCGGCACCACCCGGCGAATATGATCGCGCGAGGCCAGCTCCGGTACCACACCGCCATATGCGGCATGCATGGCCACTTGCGTATGCAGCGCCTGCCCCAGCAACTTGGGCGCACCCGTCGCCGGGTCGCGCGTCACTAAAGCGACACCGGTTTCGTCACAGGACGACTCAACGCCCAGAACAATTGGCGCGCGCAATGTCTCTAACATGGCCGGAGAAATGGAAACGGAAGCGGAAGCAGTCATAGGCGCTATTGTAACGACTCCAAAACAAATCACCGGAACATTTGGACTTTTCGGGTTTTTATCGTAAACTAGTCAGTTCTTAAGATTTCTTTCCCTGTCTGGGCGCCTGTTCTGGCCGAGACAGCACACAATAATTGGAGTTGATTGAATGCCTAGCGTTCGCGTAAAAGAAAACGAGCCGTTCGAAGTCGCCATGCGCCGCTTCAAGCGCACTGTAGAAAAGACCGGTCTGCTGACCGAGCTGCGTGCCCGTGAGTTCTACGAAAAGCCAACGGCTG
>ERZ650303.483-NODE-483-length-12084-cov-4.771386_pt1 | contig 12084 bp, 9 predicted proteins | sample MGYA00376239_ERZ650303 | MGnify/ENA primary metagenome ERZ650303 (study PRJEB26733, sample SAMN07839262) | wastewater metagenome | biome: small river; feature: stream; material: water | place: USA: North Carolina | collected 2016-04-05 ... | reverse complement strand
ACAGGGCACCGGCGGTGAAATGCAGGCCTCGCGTGATCTGGGGAACCTGCTTAACCTTTGCGACAAAGAAGCCGCCAAACGCGGCGACCAGTTCATTGCCTCCGAACTCTTTCTGCCCGCCCTCTGTGACGACAAGGGCGAAACCGGCCGTCTCTGCCGTGACAACGGCTTGAACCGCAAGTCGCTGGAGCTGGCCATCCAGGCTGTGCGTGGCGGCCAGAATGTGGATTCGTCGGATGCTGAAAGCCAGCGCGAAGCGCTGAAGAAATACTGTCTGGATCTCACTGAGCGTGCCCGTCTGGGTAAGCTCGATCCGGTGATCGGCCGTGACGACGAAATCCGCCGTTCCATCCAGATCCTGCAACGTCGCAGCAAGAACAACCCTGTCCTCATTGGCGAACCCGGTGTCGGTAAAACCGCCATCGTTGAAGGCCTGGCGCAGCGCATCATCAACGAAGAAGTCCCGGAAACGCTCAAGGGCAAGAAGGTGATGTCCCTGGATATGGCCGCGCTATTGGCCGGTGCCAAATACCGGGGAGAATTTGAAGAGCGTCTGAAGGCCGTGCTCAAGGACATCGCTGCGGAAGAAGGCAAGATCATTCTCTTCATTGATGAAATTCATACCATGGTCGGCGCGGGCAAGGCCGAAGGTGCCATGGACGCCGGCAACATGCTGAAGCCTGCACTGGCTCGCGGCGAACTGCATTGCATCGGTGCCACCACGCTGGATGAATACCGCAAGTATGTCGAAAAGGACGCCGCCCTGGAGCGCCGTTTCCAGAAGGTCATGGTCGAAGAACCGTCCGTGGAATCGACTATTGCCATTCTGCGCGGTCTGCAGGAGCGTTATGAAGTGCACCACGGTGTGGAGATTACCGACCCGGCCATCGTCGCCGCGGCCGAACTCTCGCACCGTTACATCACTGATCGCTTCCTGCCGGACAAAGCCATCGACCTGATCGACGAAGCCGCCGCCAAGATCAAGATGGAAATCGACTCCAAGCCGGAGCAGATGGATAAGCTTGACCGTCGCCTGATCCAGCTCAAGATCGAGCGCGAAGCCGTAAAAAAGGAAAAGGACGAAGCCTCGCAGAAGCGCCTGGCCTTGATCGAGGAAGAGATCCATACGCTTGGCAAGGAATACGCTGACCTGGATGAAATCTGGCGTGCTGAGAAGTCGACGCTGCAAGGTTCGTCGCAGGTGCGTGAAGAAATCGAAAAGCTGCGCCTGCAAATGGCCGAGCTGCAACGCAAGGGTCAGTTCGACAAACTGGCCGAGCTGCAGTACGGCAAGCTGCCGGAGCTGGAAGCCAAGCTGAAAGCGGCCGAGAGTAAAGGTGATGCCGCCAATGCCGAAGCCACCAAGCACAAGCTGCTGCGTACGGAAGTCGGTGCGGAAGAAATCGCCGAGGTCGTCTCGCGGGCGACGGGTATCCCGGTGTCCAAGATGATGGAAGGCGAACGCGCCAAGCTGCTGCAGATGGAAAGCTATCTGCACAACCGCGTCATCGGTCAGAATGAAGCCGTGCGCCTGGTGTCGGAAACCATCCGCCGCTCACGTGCCGGTCTCTCAGACCCGAACCGTCCGTATGGTTCCTTCCTGTTCCTGGGGCCTACGGGTGTCGGTAAGACTGAGCTGACCAAGGCACTGGCCGAATTCCTCTTCGACTCGCAGGATCACCTGATCCGCCTCGATATGAGCGAATTCATGGAGAAGCATTCGGTCGCCCGCCTGATCGGCGCGCCTCCGGGCTATGTCGGTTACGACGAGGGCGGTTATCTGACCGAGGCCGTACGCCGCAACCCGTATAGCGTGATCCTGCTCGACGAAGTCGAAAAGGCGCACCCGGATGTGTTCAACGTGCTGCTGCAGGTGCTGGATGATGGCCGCCTGACGGATGGTCAGGGCCGTACCGTTGACTTCCGTAACACGGTGGTGATCATGACGTCCAACCTGGGCAGTCAGATGATCCAGCAGATGGCCGGCGACGACTATGGCGTTATCAAGCTCGCTGTCATGGCCGAGGTGAAAACCTTCTTCCGGCCGGAGTTCATTAACCGGATCGATGATGTCATCGTCTTCCATTCGCTGGATCAGAAGAATATCCGCGAGATTGGTCGTATCCAGCTTAAGTATCTGGAGAAACGCCTGGTTGCCATGGATATGGCGCTGGAAGTCTCGGATGCGGCGCTGGACCGAATCTCCGAATCCGGTTTCGACCCGGTCTTTGGTGCCCGTCCGCTCAAGCGGGCGATTCAGTCGGAAATCGAGAACCCACTGGCGACGCATATCCTGGAAGGCGATTTTGGACCCAAAGATGTCATCAAGGTCGATTGCAAGAAGGGCAAGATGGTCTTCACGAAGTAAGGAAACCAGCAGAGCGAAGGGCGGCCGAAAGGCCGCCTTTTTCATTGGTAGAATTCGGTATGGCTGAAATCTACGTAAGTACCGATGTCGAAGCGGACGGGCCCATTCCCGGACCGCACTCCATGCTTTCCTTTGCATCTGCAGCCTACACGGCTGATAAGCAGCTGATTGGCACTTTCAGCGCCAATCTGGAATGTCTGCCCGATGCCAAGGGCCATCCGCTGACCATGAAGTGGTGGAAAACCGAGCCGGAGGCCTGGGCCGCCTGCCGCCTGGATCTGCGTGATCCCAAAGAGGCTATGAAGGCCTACGTTAAGTGGGTGCGAGCCCTCCCGGGCAAAGCGGTATTCGTAGCATATCCGGCGGGCTTCGATTTCACCTTTATCTTCTGGTACCTGATGAATTTTGTCGGCGAATCGCCGTTCTCCTGGTCGGCGCTGGATATGAAAACCTTTGCCATGGCACTTTCTGGGCTGCCGTACCGCAGCTGCATCAAGCCGAAACTGCCCAAGGATTGGTTCGATGACTTGCCGCATACGCATGTGGCGCTAGATGACGCTCTGGAGCAGGGGGCATTGTTCTGCAACATGCTCAGCCTCTGGCAGCAGCACCGTCAGGCGCTGGGTTTGCCGAATGAGGTGATGCCCGAAGTACTGGCAACTTCGGAGCCGGAAGAGGGGGCTGTACCGGGAGTTTCACCTAGGGTCAACTCTGTTCTATAATGCAGGGAATCACTAATCTCGGAGTTTCTGGTTATGGCCCGCGTTAAATCCAACTACGTATCGGATCACACCCTGTTCATCAATGAAGAGATGAAGAAGAATCCGGAGTGGCGTACAGACCAGCAAAATGGCCGTGCGATCTGGTGGGATAAGCTGCAGGACGTGAAGCAGAACGAAATTTACGCTGACGCCAAAGTGCCGCAGAAGTCCTACCCTTACGATGTGCTTTTTGACTCCTGATCTGCGTTTGTGCGCACTCAAAACGCCTGGTTAGTCCCAGGCGTTTTTTATTTCCGGTTTTTGTGAAAAAAACACCGGAATCGCGTTAACTTTATAAAGTTTGCAACGTTATAAGACGGGTATGCGATATCTATTGATTCTTCTCACGCTATTTAGTGGGGCGGTGATGGCCCAGGATTCTGCCTTTGAGCGGGAATTCTCCAAGTTTGATAAGGATTTCGAGCGACTGAATAGCTGGAAGGCCGAGACCCCGGCCAGTAAAAAACTGAAGCGGGCACCGGTATCGACCACGCAGCAGCCGACTTCGCACGATGGTGCGACAACGCCACTGGACGCCGAGCAGCCGGTTGTCGATGCGGCGCAAAAACCAGTAGAGACCCCTGAACCTGCCGAGGCAGTGGGTCGTCATATGCCTGAACACAGTTCGGCTTTGCCCAAGGGTGCCAAAGTAGAAAAGCTGGCGCACAGCGATCGTCTCGGTAATCAGATTTCCGACCCGGTTATGCGCAAGAAAGTGCAAGCGCTCTACAAACGACCGGATGTGGTTGTTCAACAATACGTATTACCGACCAACTAGGAGCTGTAATGAAAAAGTCGTTTCTGATTGTTTCCGCTATTTTTCTGGGCCTCACGGCCTGTAGCAGCACCCCGAAAAATCCGGTTGATGCCACGCCGGGTCGTACGGCCGATGTTGAGTTTCTTGAAGCCAACGGCCCCCTGATGCTGACCTTTGATGACAAAGGGAACTGGGTGTCGATCAAGTCTTCAGCGACTGCACCGCTGGTGAGTAACGCGCCTGAAGGCGTTGAAATCGCCTTCAAAACGGCCACCATGCGTGCCAAGCGTAACCTGACCGAGTTTATGTCGAATGATGTGAAATCGACCAAATCGGTGCAGACAATCTCCAAGGCATATCTGAAGAATATTGCCCAGGTTGATAGCAGCAATGAATCGAATACGTCGGGTGAAGACGAAGATGCGGCCAGCAATAATCAGGCTAGCAAAGAGAGCCGCCAGAAGGCCAATACCGTTGCCCAGACCGTACGTGAGCGTATTGACGATAACTCACAGGCCATTCTGAAGGGCGTGCAGGTTACGGAGCGTAAGGTCTCTAAAGAACAGCAGCACGTATCTGTGACTATCGTCGTCACCCAGCAAAGCATCAAGGGTGCCGAGCAGATGCGCAAGGCCATGGGTGGCTTCTGATTCATGATCAGGTTTGATGGGCGGCAGGGCCTGATACTGGCCACCGCCTTTTTTCTGGGTGCCTGCGCGTCTTCGCCTAAAAACAGCGATCTCATGACTGTGTTGGCTGAAGGTACTGGTAATAGTTGCCAGGAAGCGCTTGGTCAGGCCAAGGTCAACGCCAGTGACCAGGCGGTCGGCTCTTTCGTCAATAGCCAGAAATCGCTGGTGGCCGACAAGTATTACTCGGAAAAGCTGAACGAATACAGTGGTGGCGTGGTGCGTAACTACACTGTGTTGGAGAGCAAGGGCGACTCACCCTGTCGCGTTAAAATTAAAGCCGATGTCTCGCTTGACAAAAAGAACGTGGCACTTAATCCCAATGCACGTGCATTGAACCTGGGCGAGGTCGGTCGTTTTGTCGATAAGCAGGATGAAGCCAAAGCCACGCTCAAGGCATTGATTCAGCGGCCGGATATGTTTAGTGCGCGGATGGATCAGTTGCATGTGAGTACCGATAGTAAAAACAATGCGCAGATCGTGCTGCAGGTCAGTGATGTTTCACCGAGCGAGAAGTGGTACTCCGATCTGGAGTCTTTTCTGAAAATCCAGGGGCAGCGCGTTGATTTCGAGCGTGCCAAATGGTCCGATATCGGTAAGTCGGTACTGGGACTGCTGGCGGCACCAGTGGCTGTTCCTTTGGGGCTGGCTCCCTCGCCATTTAAAAATCAGACGGCACGCGGTACGGAACTGGTAAACGGGGAAGGGTTGCTCTGTTTCAAAAACGATGCCGGGTATGAGACGTTACGCTGTTATCAGACCTGGTTGGCGGGCGATGCCATTCGTCAGTTGCGTTCTATTCAACTCATGCTGGTCGAGCGCTCGAATGATAATGTGACGAGTACACAACAGATTCAGAAAGGGGCCTACAACATGGTCCTGTTTCGTGCCTCGGATTACACCTACAAAAGCAAAGAGATGGGTTCCAAGCGGGATTTCTATATGATCGAACCCATGGGCGTGCCGTTTCGTGAATACCTGACGGTAAGTCGCAAAGCGCTGAGCGAAGAAAACGAATTCTCGATCAATGTCCGTTTTGTCGAACAGCTACAGTTGCAGACACGCCCGGCTCAACCGTATCAGCCCGCGGTACCCATCAACAGCTATGCAGCACCTGCAGGCTATCGCCCACAGGTGCGCAACTTCTAGTGGGTGAGTGGCTTCACAACCCGTTTGACCGAGGTATCTTCCGGGTTGGCCAGAATCTTGAAGCCCAGCGAGCTCATCAGATTGAGCATCTTGGAGTTGTCCGAAAGCACCTCACCGACAACTGCCGAGAAGCCCTTGGAGCGGGCGCAATCAATTAACGTCTGCATCAGCTTGCGACCGAGACCGCGCTTCTGCCAGCTATCGGCTACGGTGAGGGCAAACTCCACCGTTTCCCCATCCGGATTAGCCACATAGCGGGAGACACCGATCTGCACGGGTTGCCCGTCCGTATCGATTTGCACTGCCACAAACGCCATGTCGCGGTCGTAATCAATCTGGGTAAAGCGCACCAGTTGGGGTTTGGACAGCTCACGAATCGTGTCCATAAAGCGGAAGTAGCGGCTTTCGTCTGACAGATTGTCGAAGAAATCCTTTTCCATCTGGGCATCTTCCGGGCGCACCGGACGAATCGTGACTGAAGAACCATCCGGCAGCATCCACTCCTCAACCAGATGATTCGGGTACGGGTGAATGGCCATATGGGCGTATCGATCTACCGTGGCCGGGGCATAGTCAATGACGATGCGGGCATCTGCGGCAATCACGCCTTCTTCATCCACGATCAGCGGATTGATATCCAGTTCAATGATCTGTGGGATTTCACTCACCAGATTCGAGACGTGGAGCAGCAGATCGTATATGGCCTCGATGTTGGCTTCGGGTACCGGGCCATGTGCCTTCAGGGTGTTGTAGGCACGAGTTGATTTGACCAGGCTTTCGGCCAGTACCTGATTGAGAGGGGGCAGGGCCATGCCCCGATCCGGGTAGAGATCGGATTCGTTGCCGCCGCTGCCGAAGGTGATGACCGGCCCAAAGGTGCGATCACGGAAGACGCCAACACGGATCTCCCGTGCGTTGATACGTGATACATACGGCTCAATTGAAACACCGGTGATGCGGGCATCGGGGTGCTTGCGTTTTACCGTTTCGATGATGTCGTGGTAAGCGTTGCGCAACTGAACGGCATGTTGCACATTAAGACGCACACCACCCGCATCGGTTTTGCGCAGAATGTCGGGCGAATCCACTTTCATCGCAATCGGGAAGCCCAATTGCTCGGCATACATCAGCGCATCCGCGACGCTGTGCGCCACCATGGTCTGGGCGACTGGAATCTTGAAGGCACGCAACACCGACTTCGATTCCATTTCCGACAGCGTTTTGCGTTTTTCAGAGAGCACGGCATCAATGAGCATGCGCGCGCCTTCGATGCGTAGTTCGTTGTCTTCAGACTTGCTGGCGGGCGTTTGCAGGAGCAGACGCTGGTTTTCGTAGAAGGTGGAGAGGTTCGAAAACAGATCGACCGACGATTCCGGCATACGGAATACCGGAATGTTGTTGGCCGACAGATACTCACGCGCCGCCCGTGTGTGCTCTTCGCCCATCCAGCAGGCAATCAGTGGCTTCAACAGGTCTTTAGAAATTTCAACGAGCGTCTCGGCGACACCCAAGGGGTTGGTCATAGCCTGCGGCGTCAGAATCACCAGCAGTCCATCAACGTTGTCATCCGCGGCACAGAGCGTAATGGCCTCGCGATAGCGTTCCGGTGGAGCATCACCGCCGATATCTACCGGATTGGCGTGCGACCAGGTCGTCGGCATGACTTTGTTCAGGCTCTGGATGGTGCTGTCCTGCAGTTCGGTCAGCGGAATGGCCACCTCGCTGGCCCGGTCAGCGGCAATAGCACCCGGTCCGCCACCATTGGTAATAATCAGGAGCCGCTTGCCCTTGGGCTGCAGACGGTCGTTGAGCGCCTTGGCCCCTTCAATGAGCTGAATAATACTGTTGACGCGCACGACGCCCGCGCGTCGGACAGCCATGTCAAAGACCGCGTCGGAACCGCTGCGAATGCCACTATGGGTCAGAGCGGCCGCCGTACCGGAGGCAAAGCGCCCGGTCTTGTAGAGCAGAATTGGTTTGATGCGGGCGGCGGAACGGAGTGCCGACAGGAAGAGCCGCGCATTCTGAATCCCCTCAATGTAGAGCAGAATGTAGTAGGTGCGTGGGTCGTGCACCAGATAATCGAGAATTTCGCCAAAGTCGATGTCGGAAGAACGGCCCAGTGAAACGACAGACGAAAACCCCACGTTATTCGGCAATGCCCAATCCAGAATTGCCGAACAAATCGCACCCGATTGGGAGATCAGGGCCATCTTGCCTTCGTGTGCACGTTCCCGGGTAAATGTGGCATTCAGCTTGCTGGGTGGGCGCATGATGCCCAGACTGTTTGGCCCCAGAATCCGCACGCTGTAGCTGCGCGCAATTTCCAGCACCTTGCGCTCCAGTGCAGCACCCGCATGACCGCGCTCGGCAAAGCCACTGGAAATAATCAGGGCAAAGCGCACACCGCGCTCGCCGCACTGCTCAATCACGCCGGGTACGCTCATTGCCGGGGTGCAGATAATCGCCAGATCAACCCGGCCCGGTACATCATGCAGTGACTTGTATGTCGGTACGCCCTGAACGGCCTCGTGCTTGGGGTTGATGGGGAACAGGCGCCCACCAAAGCCGGTTTGCAACAGGTTGCGGAACAGCACCTGACCAACCGAGTCAGGTTTGTCACTGGCACCGAATACGGCAACTGATTCGGGTTCGAATAAGGGCTTTAGGTAGTGTTCTTCGCTCATGTCTGGGCCTTGTGTTGCGAGGGTAACTGCAATTTACGACACTCGAATGGTGCAATGCATGAAACTTATTCTACGCCGATTTCTAGGGCAATTCAGAGGCAGATTTTGACTCAGATCAAACTTGCTGGCAGTGCCTGACATGCCTTCGAGTTGCACTAAGCTCGGCAACTCGTGCAGCTGACCTGAATCACTTCGCGTTCGGGTAGGCTCACTGCCGTCAGGTGACCACCCCACAGACAACCTGAATCCAGGGCCACCAGATTCGGCGTCATTTTCAGACCCAGCGCCGACCAGTGACCGACGACCAGTGTGTCCTTGGCTGTTTTGCGGCCCGGCACTTCAAACCAGGGTACGTAGCCGGGGGGGGCGTTTTCTGGTTTGCCTTTGATCTTGAGGTCCATCACGCCTTGTTTGGAGCAGAAACGCATCCGCGTCATGGCATTGACAACCACGCGGGCGCGATCCAGGGCAGGGTGCTGTTTGTGCCAGCCTAAGGGTGTATCACCCCAGAGCGATTGCAGGAAAGATGCAAAATCCGGGCCGCGCAGATACGTAGAAACTTCCTGGCTTAATGCCAGGGCCTCATCGGCTGTCCATTCTGGCAACAAACCCGCGTGCACCATGACATAGCGTTGCCCATCTTCCAGGCGTGTGGCATGGGCTAGGGGTTGGGCTTTGAGCCAATCCAGCAACTCTGGGGCATCGGCCGCTGCAAGGATTGGATCCAGCGTATCGTCTTTACCGCGTCGGGGCACTGCATTCGCCGCCACCATGAGCAGATAGAGATCATGATTACCCAGAACGGTAATGGCCGCCTGGCCGAGGCTACGAATGAAGCGCAAGGTTTCCAGGGAGTGTGGTCCACGATTAACGAGGTCGCCCACCATCCACAACTGGTCTTGTGCCGGATCGAAACGGCACTTATCCAGAAGACGTTGGAGGGGGTCGAAGCACCCTTGAATATCGCCGATAGCCCAGATAGTCATGATATGTAGATTCTATCGAAAAACCCGAACCTTGATCAGCTTCGCATGCCAAGGATTTTCGATGCGGCGCGAAATCCGCTGGCAACAGCGGCTTCCAGCGTGGCCGGATAATCCGGGTGTGTCCAGTCGCCCGCCAGAAACAGGTTCGGCAAAGGCTCTAATTCATGTGGATAGATCTTAGCTTTTGGTGTTGCTGCGGGCGTAGCCTGCTGTATTGTGACGGCCTTTTTCCAGAGGCAGGGTTCAGCCGTCCGGGTCGCTTCACGAAAAGCGCTGAGACAAGCCTCGGCCAGATCGACCTTGCTAAGCGCGCACCACGGACCCTTAGCAGAAACGGACAGCGCGATGACGCCGGGTTCGCCACAATGCGCCCGATCCATGGCCCAGATACGGGCATCAGCAGTAGTGGGTCCGGCAATCTGCAGTAGGGGCACCGACAAACGAAATGTTGGCGCAAACGCCAGATACACCGTAGCTATAGGTTGTGTGCCGAAGCGCGCGTTCAGCGTAGCGGCATCGAGTGCAGGCGGCAGGGTAAGCTTGGTGAGTGCCCAAGGTGGTAGCGCCAACACGACTTGCTCGAATCTCTGAGAGTCTGTGCCGTGTTGAGCGAGGTTAAAACCTGCGGCATCAGCTGTGAGACCGGTGATGCGTTGACGATAGTAAACTTTGCCACCCTCTTCTTCAATCGCCTGGACCAGGGGTGCCACAATGCTTCGGGTCAAGTTCTCGTGCGGAGCAAGCACTGAAAGCGCGGCAGCGCCTGTACCCAACGTATCGCGCAACACCGGCACCAGGCGTGACATGGCTGCCACTGACGTCGGCGTATTTAAAATAGCCAGAGCCAACGGTGTCCAGAACTCGCGGATCAGCAAGGCGGGTTGTTTTGTCTGGACAAGCCATTCGTCAACGGTGAGATTTTCGGCAACGCGCCAGCGCTTGAGTTGCAGGACAGGCAGAGCACGGACTAGGGCGTAGCGTTCTGGCAGGCTAAAACCTTTGGCACGAAACAGGCTGCGTAATAAACCCAGACGACCGGTTTGTGAGCCCAGCACCAGAGTCCGTGCACCACTAGAAAAGGCAAAAGGGATGGTCGGCAGCTCAATGCCCGCCTCAGCAAACAGGCTGTTCAATGCCCGGCAACCAGCCAGCATGAGGTGCTGTCCGTTGTCTCGCTGTTCACCTGCGATAGGTGCCTGACGGGCGCGTCCGCCGGGTTCGGGCGCGGCTTCAAAGACAACCGGTTGGTAGCCCGCCTTCGCTAGGCGCAGTGCGCAGGCTAAGCCGGCCCAGCCCCCGCCGATAATGGCAACGGAAGGGTGAGCCAATGGTGGCATCAGTATTTAAGCCAGGTTTTCAGGGCAATCCACAGTTTGCGCAGAGGCGGCAGCCCGGTTTTTTGCTTCAATACCTGAAACCCGTCTTTGGTGATCTCATCGAGCAGCGTGTGATACACGGCCGCCATAATCAAGCCGGGGCGTTGAGCCGAGCGGTCGCTGACGGGCAGTAATTCCAAAGCCTTAGCGTAATAGGATTGAGCGCGCTTTGCCTGAAACGCCATCAGGGCCTCAAACTCGGGCGTCTGTCGCGCATTCATAATATCGGCTGCGGGGACATTAAATTGCTGAAGCTCATCCACCGGCAAATAAATGCGGCCGCGGCGGGCGTCTTCACCAACGTCACGAATAATATTGGTGAGTTGCAACGCCGTGCCTAGTTCCGTGGCATAACGCAGTGTCTTGCGGTCACTGTAACCGAAGATCTCAGCAGAGAGTAGGCCGACAACACCGGCCACGCGGTAGCAGTAGAGTGATAACGATTTGAAGTCCGGATAGCGGCTGTATTCCAGATCCATGGCCATGCCATCAATGATCTCGTTGAAATACTCTACCGGCAGATTGAAGTTCTGGCGTGTGGCCTTCAATGCCAGCATGACCGGGTGGGTCGGGGAGCCTGATTCCATGAGCGCCACTTCCTGACGCCACCAGCTTAGTTTGGCCGCGGCTACCGCCGGATCTTCACATTCGTCCACCACATCATCCACTTCACGGCAGAAAGCATAAAGTGCGTGGATTGCCTGCCGCTTTTCGGTCGGCAGAAACAGGAAGGCGTAATAAAAAGAGCTGCCGCTTTCGGCAACTTTCTGCTGGCAATAGTCGTGATAGTTCATCGGATAAGATTGTAGTGCAAGCCGCGCTATCTGCTGATTAAAACCTGCAGCCAATCGCGCCAATCGAGTTGCGGGCGCTGGGTAAAGATATCACCTCCCGTAGCATTTATTTTAGACAGGATGCGCCGACCACCGGCAATGGTGAGTCGTAGCTCCTGGCCGATCCGCCATGATTGCCTGCCCAGACGCGCAGGCAGCGGCTGGCCTTGGTCGTACAAGTCGCTTACCCGCGTTGTCTGAAAATGCATAAAGTGGGCCCAACGTGCGGGATCATCCCGTTGGGCGGCACCCGATAGAATATCTGCATCGTGGTAGCCCCAGGCGACCAGCTCATTCTGCGGCAGATATATGCGGCCCGCCTGGCCCTTGGTTGCATCAATCGCAATATCCTGCCAGTGATTCGTTAATTGCAGCGCCGAACAAATCGCATCTGATAAGGCGCGATTTTCCGGGGTATCTGCCCCGAATAGAAACAGCATCAGATGCCCGACGGGATTAGCAGACCGGGCGCAATAGT
>ERZ650303.482-NODE-482-length-12130-cov-8.044720_pt1 | contig 12130 bp, 9 predicted proteins | sample MGYA00376239_ERZ650303 | MGnify/ENA primary metagenome ERZ650303 (study PRJEB26733, sample SAMN07839262) | wastewater metagenome | biome: small river; feature: stream; material: water | place: USA: North Carolina | collected 2016-04-05 ... | reverse complement strand
CTGTCGACAACATGGGCGGCCGCGTCGAGCGCTTCCGCAACAAGTACGGCAAAACCGTCGCCAAGTAAGCCGCGCGCTCACTTCAAACAAGGCAGCCCGGCCCTCCGCGCTGCCTTTTTTATTTCAAAAAAACTGTGACTCACCCAACCCCTGCCATCGTGACCCAAAGTGCTGTGCGCCGGCTGCCGCGCATTGCGCTTTGGTTGTTTTGCGCTGCCTATGTACTGCCAGGACTGGTGGGGCGCGAGCCGTGGAAGGGCAATGAGTTCACAGCATTCGCGCACATGCTAGCTTTGGCCGAAGGCCACAGCGCATGGCTCAACCCCATGGTCTGGGGACAAGCACCTGAGCTAGACGCCTTGTTGCCGTATTGGCTGGGTGCTTGGGCGATTCAAGTTGCACCTGACTGGATGTCCGCAGGCACGGCCGCACGCGTGCCATTTGCCCTGCTGCTAGGGGTCACATTGGCCAGCACTTGGTATGGCGTGTACTACTTGGGCTTGAGCCCACAAGCACAACCCGTCGCCTTTGCCTTTGGTGGAGAAGCTCAACCCAAAGACTACGCACGCACCATGGCAGATGGCGCTGTGCTAGCTTTGATTGCCTGTTTGGGCTTGGCTCTGCCATCACACGAGGCCACGCCCATCTTGGCGCAATTAGCCTTTGTGGGATGTGCCTTTTTTGGCATTGCAGCACTGCCCTATCACCCACGTTACAGCTTGTCGGCTTTGACAGTTGGACTCTTGGGACTGAGCCTGAGTGGTGCGCCTAGCTTTGCCGTGCTGATGGCAGTTGGCAGTGGCTTGCTGTGCTTGATGGACCGTGAAAGCACCACGCACGACACCGGACGTCGCCATGCCTTGCTTTTGTTGAGCATGAGCCTCGTGGTGGCACTCCTCTCGAGCGTCTTGGATGTTTGGCATTGGCGCTTGATGCCTCTGCATCACGATTGGCAAGAGTGGCGCAGCATTGCGCGGTTGCTTGCGTGGTTCACATGGCCTGCATGGCCTCTAGCGATTTGGACGCTGTGGCGCTGGCGCAAGCAATGGACTTCGATGCATTGGAGTCGTCACTTGGTGTTGCCCATGTGGTTCACAGCGCTCACGGTAGGTACAGCGTTGCTGACGCAATCTTCAGAACAAACTTTGCTGCTATCTTTACCCGCCTTGGCCACCTTGGCTGTTTTTGCACTACCTACATTGCGCCGCAGTGTGGCTGCATTGATCGACTGGTTCACGCTGATTTTCTTTTCGGGCTGTGCATTCATTGTGTGGGTAGTTTGGATTGCAATGCAAACCGGATGGCCCACGCAACCCGCAGCCAACGTGGCGCGTTTGTTTCCGGGCTTCAGCCCGAGCTTCACTGCCGTTGGATTTTTCGTCGCCACAGTGGCCACTGCTGTTTGGATTTGGCTTGTGGTTTGGCGCACCGCCAAGCATCGACACGCGCTTTGGAAAAGTTTGGTTTTACCCGCTGGCGGTGCTGCGTTGTGCTGGCTATTGCTCACCACTTTGTGGTTGCCTTTGTTGGACTTCGCGCGCAGCTACAAACCTTGGGTCATGCAGGTGCAAACGGTCATGCATCAACAAACCTCCACCCCATCACGCTGCGTCATGACCTATGGTCTGAACACGGGGCAAATGACGGCATTTCACTACCACGGTGGTTTTGAAGTTCAACCACTTGATGGCAAACAAACACCTCAAGCGGCCAGTTGTGAATGGCTGCTGGTCGACTACGACTTACGCCCAGGCTTAGCCGCAGTGGTGCAACTCAGCGAATGGACGCGCGTACGCACCATCCGCCGACCGTCAGACAACGACGAAGACATCACCCTCTACCACCGTCGTCAACCATGAGCTGGGCATGAGCAGCGAACGCGCCACCATCATGCGACATGCAGGGACGGTGATGGTTGGACAGCTGGCCGTCATGGCCTTCAGCGTCACAGACACACTGGTTGCGGGTCACTTTGCAGATACCGCATTGGCTGGGTTGGCCGTAGCTTCGGCCACCTTTGTCACGGTGCATATTTCCCTGATGGGCATGTTGCAAGCCTTATTGCCTGTGTGGGCAGAGCTACACGGCGCACAGCGCTATGGCGAGGTGGGCCGCTCAGTGCGACAAGCTTTGTACCTGTGCGCCATCACCGCAGGCCTTGGGATGTGGGCGTTGCTGTGTCCAGACTTTTTACTGAACTGGACACAAGTACCAACTGATTTGCAAACAGAGGTGCGCAACTATCTGAATATCGTGGCATTTGGCCTACCCGCCTCCTTGTTGTTTCGCATGTACAGCACACTCAACCAAAGCTTGGGAAAACCCAAATTGGTCACGTGGGTGCAAGTGGGTGCCTTGATCGTTAAAGTTCCGCTCTCCATCATGTTGGTGCTTGGCATTCCAAACATCATGCCGCCATTGGGCTTAGCAGGGTGCGCTTGGGCCACATTGATCGTGACACTCATGATGATTAGCTTAGCCATTTGGCTTGTACGCACACAAGACTTTTACAAGCCCTATCGCATATGGGCCGCCATGGAAAAACCCCATATCTCTACATTGCTTCGCTTTGTGAGGTTGGGCTTACCCAGCGGCTTGGCCATTGGCGTAGAAGTGACCTCGTTCACCCTCATGTCTTTGTTCATTGCACGGCTGGGTGTTGTCGCAACGGCCAGTCATCAAATTGTGTCCAACATGACGGCCGTGCTTTATATGATGCCGCTGTCACTGTCCATCGCGAGTAGCTCGCGCGTGAGTTACTGGATTGGCGCAGGACAAATTCATCGTGCACGCTTGGCCTTGCGAACAGGACTGAGCTTGGTCTTGCTGCTGAGTTTGAGCTTTGCAGGTTTGATTGCTTGGCAACACGAAGCAATTGCAAATCTGTACACCCAATCCCCCGAAGTGGCAGCGCTAGCAGCTACCTTGTTGCTGTGGCTGACGCTGTACCACGTGGCGGATGCTGTACAAGTGTTTTGTGTCTTCACCCTGCGCTGCTATGGCATCACCGTGCTACCACTCATCACCTATACCGTGTTGCTTTGGGGCTTAGGACTGGCAGGCGGATACGCAGTGGCTTATGGCGTGGGCATTGATGTATCAGCCTATGCTTGGCTCACGCCACAATCTCCTATTGCATTTTGGCAAGCAGGCAGCTTGGCGTTGTACATCACCACTGCCGTGCTGTTGCCTGTGCTTTGGCGGGCGGCCTACCGACGTTAAGTTCCCACCACGCCACCATCGCGGCGAGAGATGGCAATGATGGATGAACGTGGCACTGCATCCCCCCCTTGCGGAAAATGTGAAGCCGTCAATTTTTCGCCTGGATGTTGAATGCCCACAAATACGGTTTTTTGATCTGGCGTGAAGGCAATACCAGTGATCTCACAACCGACAGGACCAACTAAGAAACGTTTGATCTCGCCTGTGGCTGGGTTGCCGCACAACATTTGGTTGTTACCCATGCCGACAAATTCTTTGGCATTGCTGTAGTCGCCATCCGTTTGAATCCATAAACGACCATCTCGGTCAAACGCCAATCCGTCAGGGCTGTTGAACATGTTGTTAGGGGTGATGTTGGCCGATCCTGCATAAGCGTCTTTGTGAACTGTGGGGTTGCCTGCCAACACAAAAATATCCCAATTGAATTGGGCAGAGGTGTGGTCCGGGTCCTTGGGCATCCAACGCACGATTTGCCCGTACACGTTTTTAGCGCGGGGGTTAGGACCGTTCACCGTTTGATTGGTCTTGAGACCACGGTCACTATTGTTAGTCAGCGTTACATACACCTGAGCTTGTGTGGGATGAGCTGCAATCCATTCAGGGCGATCCATTGTTGTAGCGCCCACCACCGAGGCCGCCAATCGGGCATGCACCAACACATCGGCTTGATCTGCGAATCCCGCCTCGACCGTTAAACCATTCTTTCCGTGAGTCAGCTCTAGCCATTCGCCTTCGCCTTGCGCTTTGCCATCCACAGTGGAGAAACGCGCTACATACAAGGTTCCCTCGTCCAAAACGTCATGATTAGCTTTGAGATTTTTTGCATCAAATTTCTTTGCAGACACAAACTTGTAAATGTGCTCACCCTTTTCGTCATCGCCCATGTAGACCACCACATGCCCATCGGCATTCAGCACAACCTCAGCGTTTTCATGTTTGAAACGCCCCAAGGCCGTGCGTTTAACAGGGGTGCTGGTGGGATCCATGGGATCAATCTCGACCACCCAACCAAAGCGATTGGGCTCGTTGGGATTTTTGCTTAAGTCAAATCGACCATCAAATGGGTACCAATTAAAGCCAGCACCTTTGGCGCTGATGCCATAGCGTTTGAATGCTGCATTCTCAGGCAAGCTCTCTGCACTGCCAAAGTAGCCATTGAAGTTTTCTTCACATGTCAGATATGTGCCCCAAGGCGTGCGACCATTGGCGCAGTTGTTGAAAGTACCCAAGGCCAGCGTCCCTGTGGGATCGGCTAGTGTTTTCAACAAAGCACTACCAGCGGCAGGTCCACTCAAACGCATTTCTGTGTTTGCCGTGATGCGACGATTCAAACGCGCTTGCGGCTGAAGCCCCCAAACACCCCCCTGACGACAAACTTCAAAGACACTCACGCCGTGCGCAGCCTGTGCCTTGCGCGTATCGTCAATGCTGCTGCAACGACCATTCACAAATAAATATTCGTAATTGGCGTATTCGTTATTCACTGCAATCACACCATGGTCTGCGCCGAGACTGAAAAAACTCATGCCATCGTTGTTATCGCCGATTGACAAACTTTGACTAGCAACCGTGCCACGCGTAGAAGGGTCAAACGCGGTCCCGCCAGGCAAGATGACATCACCCCACGATGCCAAGATGTGCCATTGGTATTCCACGGGTACAGTGACGGTATCGAGAGAATTGGCGGCAACAGCAGAAAACCCTATCCGCGCCCCCTCGCCAGGGCTTGCTGTCGCATTTGACTGAGCGGCTTGCACCAAACCGTGACCGCCCAAGAAATACCCCATTCCCACTCCTGCAGCACCCAGTAGCTGGCGACGACTTAACAAGGCATCCACCATGCGACTGAAATCCGACGCATCTTCGCGGGGATGATTGTGCTGGTCATTTTCATCAAAGGTATTCATATCAAACTCGTTGCAAAGATATGCAGAAAACTTTACGCCCCGTTCGTGACAGTGCTGTGACATATTTTCGTCACAAATAAACGGTAATATTGTTTTTATGAAACACGGCACACTCCTCGCAGCAATCGATTTGGGCTCCAACAGCTTTCGCCTTGAAATCGGCCGCTACGACCACGGTCAAATTCAACGAGTGGCCTACCTCAAAGAAACGGTGCGCCAAGGCAACGGCTTAGACGCAGACCGCAACCTCACTCACGAAGCGATGCAGCGCGGATGGGATTGTTTGGCGCGCTTCGCTGAACGTTTATCTGGCTTTAAAAAATCACAAGTACGCGCTGTTGCCACCCAAACCTTGCGTGAAGCCAAAAACCGTGAAGCCTTTCTAAAAAAAGGCTGCGACATATTGGGGTTTCCAATTGAAGTCATTGCCGGAACAGAAGAAGCCCGCTTGATTTACCAAGGCGTTTCACACATGCTACCCAGTAGCAACGAACGCCGCTTGGTCATTGACATTGGTGGCCGTTCCACCGAACTGGTTTTGGGACAAGGTTTAGATGCCAGCGAAACGGCCTCATTCCGTGTGGGCAGCGTGGCTTGGTCAATGAAATATTTCCCCACAGGTGAATTCACACAGCACGCATTTGAGAAAGCACAAATTGCTGCACAGGCAGTTCTGGAAGAAGCGCTCTCCACCTACCCACGTCATGAATGGCATAAAGCCTATGGCGCATCGGGCACAGTGGGTGCCGTAGCAGACATCCTGGCTTTGTCTGGCTTTCCTGAAGGCGAAATCAGCTTGGATGGATTGGATTGGTTGATCAAGTGCTTGATGCGTGCAGGTCAAGCGAGCAAGGTGCAACTGGAAGGACTCAAAGATGATCGACGTGCGGTCATTGGTGGTGGTGTGAGTGTGCTGCGCGCCTTGATGACACTGCTACAAGTCAACACCTTGTATGTGGCGCAGGGTGCTTTAAGACACGGCGTTTTATTTGACATGGTTGAGCGAGAAGACCATGACACCGACACTCGCGATTTGTCTGTGCAGCGATTGGCCCTCAAGTTTGCTGTCGATGCAGGCCAAGGTATGCGCGTTGGTCGTGTGGCTGTGCATTTGCTGCAACAGATGCACCTCAAACCCAAAGACCACGATTCGGAAACGCTCGAACGCTTGTGCCGCAAGCTCAGCTGGGCCGCTCAGCTGCACGAAGTGGGCGTGGCAATTTCGCATAGCGATTACCACAAGCATGGTGCCTACATCTTAGACAACGCTGACTTACTGGGATTCGGCATGCCAGAGCTACATCGCTTGGGCTTGTTGGTATTAGGCCAACGTGGCAAATTAAAAAAGCTCGAAGATGAATTGCAAGAAGACGAATTCGCCAAAATGTTAATGGCTCTGCGTCTGAGTTTGATTTTGTGTCATGCCCGCAAAGACCCCGAGCATCTTGCACTGCAATTGAACTGCGACGAGCACAAACGTCGAATCACCCTCACCGCCCTTTCATCTTGGGTTCAAGATTTCCCACAGTCTGCTCATCTACTCAAACAAGAAAGTGCGTCTTGGACGAAAGCTTCATGGGCGTTTGAATTTGTGACGAAATCGTGACATATATGACACTAGGCGTTTTAATTTAAACGATATAAACTGTTTATTCTTTTTTAATTTCAAGGATAAACAATGAGTACAAGCAGCCAAAAAGCCATCGTTCAAGCCGTCGTTAAATCACGAGCAGCCAACGCACCTGCGGCAAAAAAATCTACCGCTCAAAAACCAGCAGCAAAAAAGCCGGTGGTGAAAAAAATAGCCGCCAAACCTGTACGTAAAACAACTGCAAAAAAAGCACCGGTCAAAGTAGTCACACCCAAGCCTGCTAAACCTGTCAAAGCAGTCAAGCCAGCCAAAGTCAAAAAACCAAAACTGGTGCGTGACAGCTTTACGATTCCAAAAGACGAATACGTTGTCATTGACAGTCTCAAAATTCGAGCTGGCAAACTTGGCCAAGCCGTCAAGAAAAGTGAATTGCTGCGCGCAGGTGTGAAAGCCTTGGCAGCCATGAGTGATATTCAGTTCAAAGCTGCCTTAAGCAACGTACCAACCATCAAGACCGGTCGTCCCAAGAACTCGAAGTAAGTTCTGGACAGGCGACGGTCAGCAATACAGTTTGCGGTTGACCGTCGCGTATGCGGGTACGTAGCCACCACACCCCGCCTTTACGCACAGGGCATGTGTGCTCTTGCATTCCCAACAACTTGGCAACCAGTGCCCCCAAGTAAGGCTGATGCCCCACAAGTAAGACTGGCCCTTTCAGTTGTGGCCCGGTCTCTGAACTCCACTTGAGCAGCTGCAACACATCTTCCACCGAGGTTTCAGGTACCAGCTCATCACGCAATTTAAATTTACGACCTAGAGGTGCAACAGTTTGTTGCGTGCGTAGAGCTGGACTCACCAACACACGCGTTCCTTCTGGCAAATGGCGATCCAACCAAGCCGCCATGCGCATAGCCTGGCGCTCCCCCTTTTTGGTGAGTGAGCGCGACAAATCATCACCCCCCTCTACCGCCACTTCGGCTTCTGCGTGCCGCCACAAGATCAAATCCATGTCATACCTCTCATTCACCGCCTCATGATTTGGCGGCATACAGTGTCATTAATGCAGCTTGCGCAGCATGCAATGGCACAGGAGCTTGGTTCGTCGTCTTGGCAGATGCGCGTTTGGGCTTGACGGGTTGGACACGGGTGTACTGACCATCTGCATTCAATAGCCATGCATCGACGTTGTCGTGCAGATACGCCACCAAACATTCATCAATCACACGTTGGCGCAGCACTGCATCTTCCACAGGCCAAGCCAATTCAACGCGACGCAACATATTGCGATTCATCCAATCAGCACTCGACAAATACAACGATTCATCATCGCCCGTGCAGAAATAAAACACACGGGAATGCTCTAAGAAACGGCCAATGATGGAGCGCACACGGATATTGTCTGTAAACCCTGCACGCTGAGCAGGCAGCATGCACGCACCACGAATGATCAAATCGATTTGGACGCCTAATTGACCCGCATGCACCAAAGCCTCCATGAGCTTTTCATCGGTCAACGTGTTCATTTTCAAAATGATGCGGCTCGTAACACCTTGCGCTGCTGCTTGTGCCGTTTTTTCAACCTTCTCAATCAAGCTACGTTGCAATTGAAATGGTGCAATCATGAGCTTGTTTAAGCGTGGAATTTTGCTTTGGTTAGCCAACAGATTAAACACACTCTCCACATCTTGCGTGAGCTTTGGGTCAGAGGTGATGTGGCTTAAATCGGTATAGAGCTTGGCCGTTCTTGGGTTGTAGTTGCCAGTTGATAAATGCGCGTAACGACGAATATGACGCCCTTCGCGTCGAGTGACCAGCAGCATCTTGGCGTGCGTCTTCAAACCCACCACACCGTACACCACTTGTGCGCCGATGTATTCCAGCTTCTCAGCCCAATTGATGTTGGCCTCTTCATCAAAGCGTGCTTTGAGCTCCACCACCACTGTCACTTCCTTGCCGCGTTGCACAGCCTCACGCAACAACTCCATCAACACCGAGTCGGCGCCCGTGCGGTAAATCGTTTGTTTGATAGCTAATACATCGGGATCGCGGACCGCTTCACGCAAAAACGCCAAAACGCCATCAAAACTTTCATATGGCTGGTGAATCATCACATCGCCAGTTTGCAAACGCTCAAAAATGGAACCATTGGTCACCATTTGCTGCGGATAGCTTGCGGTGTAGCGCGGAAACAGCCATTTGGGGTTATCCACCAAATCAATCAACTGATTCAAACGCACCAAGTTCACTGGGCCATGAACGCGATACAGCGCAGAGTGCGGCAATTCAAACTGCTGCAACAAAAATTCTGACAAATATTCAGAACACCCCGAAGACACTTCCAAGCGTACCGCCTGACCATAATTGCGATGCACCAAGCCTTTGCGCAAGGCAGTACGCAGGTTTTTGACGTCCTCTTCATCCACTGACAAATCAGAATGACGCGTCACACGAAACTGCGAAAACTGCCCCACATCACGCCCTGGAAATAAATCTTTCAAGTGGGCACGAATCACGCTTGAAATCGATACAAACAATTGACGTTTACCCGAAAGCTTTTCTGGCAATGGAATAAGACGCGGCAAACTGCGTGGCACTTTGACAATCGCGATTTCGTTGTCACGTCCAAACGCATCTTTACCCGACAAACGCACAATGAAGTTGAGCGACTTGTTGGCCACCTGCGGGAAAGGGTGCGCAGGATCAAGACCAACTGGTAAGAGCAATGGCCGCACCTCACGCTCAAAAAATGACTTCACCCACTGGTGCTGAGCCAGAGTGCGTTCACCGTGCGACAAAATGCGCACACCTTCTTTGGCAAATGCAGGCATGAGCACTTCGTTGTAAAGCGCATATTGCTCATCCACCAAGGCATGCGCAACTTTGCTGAGTGAATACTGGGCATGTGTACCTGCCGCATCCAATGGAGCTTTGGGATGCTCCAGACTGTGATGAAGGGCCGCACGGACCTCAAAAAACTCATCCAAATTGGACGACACAATGCACAAGTAACGTAGACGCTCTAATAGAGGTACCTCAGGCCGCTTTGCCCAATCCAACACACGCTCATTGAAAGCGAGCAGACTCAAGTCGCGATCTAGCCATTGTGGTTTGTGAGCCGTATGCCCAGTTTGATCCTTAGCCTGAATACCTGTCGTCATATGCTTTGCCTGTCTATCTGATGTGCGAGTGTGTCTAACTTTCGTGACAAAACAGTGACATTTGTGACAATGCGTACCGGTTTAGTGAATCGCAGCAAACTTCGCAGACGCTACAAATACATAGGCCAACCACATCACGTTAGAAAGTGCTAGCAATGCCAATCCGACCAAAGTGAATTTCATACCAATCACTCTATTTTGAAAATTAACTCCGTCGCTAATCATTCCCTTGGCATGAAAGTGACGCCCGAGTAGTAAGAATGTTCCCAGTAAAGAAATCCAAATCGTAGGCGCTCCGTTGAGTTCTAGAACTCCCATAAGAATTAAGCTCAATGGTACGTATTCAACAAAATTACCATGCGCACGAATAGCCCTCTTTAAAGGCTCGATGTCTTCGCCTCCCAATGGAGTCCTATGTAGTTTTCTGAGTTCAATCACCTTGAACGACAAACGAATGAAGAAAAAAGTCAAAATCGCAGCAAAGCTTGCAGTGATATACATACTTCACGTCCTTCATCAATTTAAATCAAACAGCAAGTAAACAAATAATTTATGACGAGCTTATGAAACGAATCCATTCAAACGCCTGAGCAACGCTTGCCCCATACGAAGTTGAACGCCATTCTGGATGCCTTCACATAACCCATAGCCAGGTGGAACAAATATCAAAATAGTCGATCCATGTTCAAACCAACCCATTTCTTGACCTTTGAAATAATCAGCATCACAAGGTATGTCATTTGGACCTTTGTAACGAAGATTTAGCAAGATGTTGACCGCATGAAAACGCATGCTAGCCACAAGCACCGCGGCCACTGGCACGATCAAAAATGGAATACCTTGTGGCGTTTGCATTTGCAGCACAGCGCGCTCGTTTTTACAAAACAACTCTTTCACGCGCGTCAAGGCAATGGGGTTGACGTTCCACGTATCACCCGAAATGTAGGTCACATGGCTCAAGCGTGAATCGCAGGGAGCATGAAAACGGTGGTACATGCTGCTGGTCAATCGCATCGTGACAAACGTACCACCCTCTAGCAAGCTGGGCCAGCGCTGGATCAATTGAGGCGAGCTCAACAGGCTTTGTAAGGTGTATGGAAAGCCCTTAGCTTGGAAGACCATGCCATCACGGATTTCACCGCACGCACCCACGATGCAGTCGCATGGTGAACTCAGTACATCTGGATTGGTGTCGATGGGACGCAAGCCAGGGCGAAGTTCTCGTGTGAAGCACTCATGCAAGCTGCCAAAGCTTTGCTGCTTGGATTCACTCAAATCTAATTCACTGAACCAACGCCATAAGGCAATTGACCACTTGACGATCCAGGGATGACGCAACTGGCTCCACCATCCCATGAATCGCGTGAGCGTGATACGCGGGATACGGTTGGTCAATAAAAAATTCAGGTCTTCTTGTAAGAGCCATGTTTGAAACTTGCTTCGAATCTTCATCATCTTGTCACTTAATTTAAATATAAAGGAGCATCTCTACACAAGGAAACAGACTGTGAACACCACTTGGATGAGTTTGGGCGCATTGGCAACGTTGGCGCCATCTGTCTATCGACGACTTCAACTTTCTCGCGCCAAACACCGCTCACTGGCTGGGCACTCACGCATGGCCAAACGTTTGGCTCGCTTGTTACCCGGCTACCATTTTGATGAGCAAATGTTCTTTAAATGTGACAACGCACCTTTTGAGATACAAATTTCACGTCGTGATGCGTTTTTCAAAGTTGCAGAAGTGCTTAAGGCACGTCACCCACTAAGCATTCAAGCCAGCGCAGCGGCAAGAGAAACCATCACAGACATGCAATTCATTGCGGCCTACCGTGTACCGTTCCAATTCAGCCCCTTTGTGCAAGAACACCTCAAAGTAGGTTCATTCTTGCAATCAGCTGCTGGTGTGCACGTAACCGACTTGGATGGCCAATCGTTCTACGACCTTACCGGCTCCTATGGCGTGAACGTGTTTGGCGCAGACTTTTACAAAAGAACCATGGCTGAAGGCATGGCCAAAACACAAAGCTTAGGGCCTACGTTAGGGGTCTATCACCCTTGCGTCGCAAGCAATGCTGAGCGACTGAAAAAGATTTCTGGCATGGACGAGGTGTCCTTTCACATGTCAGGCACTGAGGCTGTGATGCAAGCTGTACGCTTAGCGCGCTACCACACCAAACGTAAAAACTTGGTACGTTTTTGTGGCGCTTATCACGGTTGGTGGGAAGACGAGATCGGAAGAGCACACGTCT
>ERZ650303.481-NODE-481-length-12143-cov-11.822717_pt1 | contig 12143 bp, 15 predicted proteins | sample MGYA00376239_ERZ650303 | MGnify/ENA primary metagenome ERZ650303 (study PRJEB26733, sample SAMN07839262) | wastewater metagenome | biome: small river; feature: stream; material: water | place: USA: North Carolina | collected 2016-04-05 ... | reverse complement strand
GAATGTCAGGGTCAAGACCTAGGCATTGGTCGCTTCCGCAACCAATCAACAGGGGTAGGACTAAGAGGAAGTGGCGCATCAGGGCTCCTTTGATTCAAGCGTGAGCGATCAGGATAATGGACGCAATCTGAACAAATTATCAGGATCAGGATTTTGGATATAAGTTCGCGTAATGGATCGGGTTTTTTGTGGTAAGGATTGGGCATGGCGATCTTCACGGCCGACCGCGGGCGCATCGACAGCTACAAGATCGAGCTGGGGGAGGCGTTCGGGCGACGGGTCCGCGAAGCTCGCCTAGCGTCTGGACTGTCGGTGGTGAGGCTCGCCAGAGCTGCCGGCGCCGGTCGGCAGACGCTGATCAACGTCGAGGCAGGGGCTCGCGGGACTAGCCCGCTATGAGCCTGAGATAGTCTGCCCAAGGCCAGATCCCGCCGTCGGTCTCGTCTCGCCCGCAGTCATGATGCGTCGTCACGGGCGACGAGCAATGAGGCACGACCGCATCAAGTGGCAGGCCCAGCTGAGCGAGCAGCCACCCAACCAGGCGCGCGGACGCCGTCAGCTGGGCCACCGTAAGCGGCAGCCCGCGGTCGTCCTTCCCCAGCTCGCCAGGCGTCCGCGCAACGTGCTCGATCCCGACGCTCCGCTTGTTCCACCCTGAGCAGTGCCAGGCGGTATCCTCAGTGTCGACGAGCTGGACAACCTCGCCGGCTTGGCCGACGAGGAAGTGCGCGCTGACAGGGCTGCCGGTGGGCGACGGATTACGCAGGTGCTCGACGGCGCGGTCAAGCCGGGGCTGCCCGTCCGTTTGATGGACGATCACGCGGTCTACAGCGACGCCGCTGCGCCCGCGGGTGTAGTTTGGCGACGGCTGCCAGATGGAAAAGGGGCAGCGCACTAGTTGCCCGCGCCGGTGCGCGTCGCTGCGCCCAGCTGCGCCTTGATCGCCTCGCCGTCGGCCTTGATCTGGTCGACAGCTTCTTGACCCTTCGGCAGATCGGCAGCGGCTTTGGCAGCTTTGCCCGCAGTGTAAGAGGCCCAGAGCGACTTCAGAAAATCGAGAATCCACATTTAGAAACCCCCGAGTAGGAACTTGGTCAGCTCGACGAGCATTGCCGCAGAGCCGACGATCCAAATGAACGACTTGGCGTCCTGCAGTCGCACTACCAGCCGCCTCGGCGGCAGGCCACATCAGCGAGCACGCCAAGGCCAGCGGCCTGCGCTTCCGCGGCAACGTCCGTGCTGCCGCCGGCTACCGCGGCCTGCGCTCGCTGCACCGCCTCAACAGCACTCTTGGCAGAAGCCTGGCAGAGCAGCGCATCGGCACAACGCTTGGCCTTCTGAGGCCCCACCGGAAGCGCCACACACGCCACGGTTGCGCGGTGAACGCGCTGGGCCAGAGTCTGCTGCACTACGAGCTTGGGCGTGCAACAAGCCAGCACAGCAGCAAACGAGGTCGCTACATACTTCACGTACTTCATGGGCAGAAGGTCCTTTCTTGCAGACAGGAGCCGCTCGCCAGATTCGCGAAGCCGCGCATACGCAGCGCGCTGTGCGGTGGCGACGACGAAGCTGAAGCGGTCCCCGTCTTGATCTCTTTGCAGCCGTCGCGCGTGCAGCGCTGACCCGACGAGCACGGCGGGTCACAGGTGATCGGCGCGTCGCTCAGCTTGGCTACGTAGCGCTGGCCCTCCATGATCCCCAGGCTGGCTAGGATGAGGATGAGCAGCCCTACGCCGACCTTCCCAGCGATGCGAGTGAGCAAGTCCGTGTGCCGCTCCGAGCGGTCGACGAGCTTCAGGATCTCGCCGGTCTGTCGCTGCACAGCATCGCCCACGCGCTCGACAATCGCCGCTTGCTGCGCCTTGGCGAGCTCGCGGAACGCCGCCACATCTTCCATGGCTTCCTTCCCACGCTGCACTACGAGCGCGGTCAGGTGCTCGCGGTCGGCCGCTTTCTCGGCTCTCCACGCCGGGACGACGACCTTGTACAGGAGGTAACCAGCACCCACGATGATCATCAAGAAGCCGATGCAGGCGATAAGCGGAAACACAACATTCGGCTGCGCCGCCGTGATGCGGACGGCGAAGTCTGCACCGCGCTCCCATCCCGAAGGCGCGGGCTCGGCTTGGGCCAAAAGAATGAGCATATTTACTCCGTAAATCCGACCACGTCCATGGCAACGGTGCCCGACGCTGTCAGGATGTAATCAATTTGGTTGCTCGTATTCGTCCAAGCCTCGTGAACGACGCATCGTCCAGATGTCGAGCTCGCGCCGCAGTAGAGTGGATAAGGGTACCCCGTACCCCAGCCTGATCCCGTGGGTCTCACCATCGCCTGGTTCACTCCAGCTGACGTATTTTGGATGAACAGGGCGACCCTCTGAGTAGTCGGCGGCATAAGGCTGGTGAGGGTCAGAGTTGACCAGCTTGTAGCAGTTCCTGTCCCAATGATGTTGTGCAACTGGCCGTATACGTACTTGAAATTCGAGACGAAGAAGTTGAAAAGACTGCCGCCGCTGACGAATACGCAGCAGAGGTAACGGTACGTCTCGTCGCCCGCCTTGTACTTCAGGGTCGCTTCCGGTGCCGTGGTCGAGACGCTGTATGCAGCGACGCCACTTGAGGCGCGGACGTAAAGGTAGTTCCAGCCGTTGACGAACCCAAAGTTGACGGCCACTGCCGTCGCCGCTGGCATGCCTACGTACTGCGAAGTCACGGCGTCGAGCGCCATGTAAGGCGGGATCACGCTGAACGTCACCCAACTTGCGTTCACGCAGGAAGCGGTCACCGGGATCCGAGCGTAGGAGGGGTACGCGCAGGCGGCGAGGGAGTCCTGCCACTGGTTTAGGAATAGGGCCGTAACCTTCGGGACGTTCTGACTGATGAAAGTCGCCCAGCGCGTGAATGGAGTCGCCATATTCTTTGTGGTAGGGGCAGGCCCTTAGCGGTGGGCCATGTATGCGCCTGCCCCCACTACCATGGCCCACCGTCGAGGTTAGGAGTGCACAACGCTTTGCATATTAGCCAGGAATCATCACGTCGGGCAGCGCGTTGGCGTCGTCGGGAAGGAAGGCATAATCACCAGCGGCCAGCGTGTTGCCCGTCGAGCGCAGGACGATTGCGCCGACGCGGGAGCCGTAGTTGATTCGCCGAGCTGCCGCCCGCGCCGCGTCGAGGTCGGCGCTGCCGTTGCTCTTGCTCGGCTCGTAGACCGCCGCCCACTCGAACTTACCAGAACCAGCGCTGCCGTCGTGCTTGGTGATGTCGCGGCCGAATCCTTCGCAGAACAGGTTAACCGCGGTGACGGTGCCGGAGTTGATGCTGCAGAAAAACTCAACCTGCCACAGACCGAAGATAGGGACACCGGCAAAGGCTTTGAAGTAGAGCCGGAAAGTAGAACTGGAAGCGCTGCCCGTCCAGTTCGGTTGAATCGAGATAGCCACCCCGGTCGGCGACGTGAGGTACACACCCAGGCCCACCAGATTCGAGCTCGTGATCGTGAAGTCCACCCAGCAGCCCGCCGCGCTCACTGAGGCGTCATCGCGGACCAAGAAGTAGACGGTTGGGAAGTTGCCGGTATTGTAAGCTACGCTCCCGGTCCATGCGTACGTGTGCGCCGTGTTCTGCGCAGCCTTGTCTCCCTCCAAGATGACCAGCTGGGAGTTATCCGCGTAGTCCAGGAGCGGCCCTAGAATCGCCTGGATGAACGGTATCGAGGGCGGGCCATACTCCCGCAGCCGGCTGATCACAGCGCGCCTGCGCTGCGTAATGGTGCCTGTGCGGGCGGTCTTCGTGGTCGAGAGCTTTAGCACGCTCTCCCAATCTGCCAACTTGGTCACGCCGCAAGTCAGCGGGTTGATGTCTTGCCGCAAGCGCTCCGCGGCGTCGACTGCGGTTGCTGCTATCGTCTCGGCGAACGCCTGAAGCACGTCGCCCGGCACGTCGTTCCAGTCAACGAACTCCTCGACGCCGGGCGGGAAAGCGCCCTGCAGCTCGTCTCTAAGTTCGCCTGCGGTTATCCCTGCCATGGTCTACCCCTTGAGCACGAGCACAGACCCACAGACGGCGATTTGTGGCCCCACGTTCGGCACGTTGTCGAGGGTCGGAATGTCGAGCGCCGCCGCTGCGCCAGCTCCAACAGCGATGCTCACGCCGATGCTCTGGCTCGGGTCGTTGCCGACGTTCGGTGCGTAGATGAGGCAACGACGCCCATCAGCACCTACGGTATCAAGGGCAGTCTGCGCGATGCGCCCGACGCTTACGGTATCCTCCCACGAGTCGTTGGGGTCCGCGAAACCCGACGCTGTGCTTGGGCCTAGGTTATCGACGTAGCTTAGCACGGCTGTGGCGATCGGCAGAGTCGCGCTGCCAGCAGCATACATCAGCGTCGGAGTGCCAGCCGGGGCAGCAGACAGCGTGAGGGTTGCCTGCCCGCCGATCGGGTAGTTGTCCTGAAATGCGGTGACATTGGCCACGAAAGGAAGCGGCGTGCCCGAGATCTGGAGCTGCACGCGGGCAGAGCTCCCGGCGGTCACTGCGGCGTTCAGATTCGTCGGCGTCAGCGACGAGATCACGATCTGGTTGCTGGATACCGACACCACCGACGAGCTTGAGCCGCCGTCGTCCCAATCGTTCGCGTACCCGGTCGCCGGTCGGATGCGAACCACGATCGAAAGGTTGGAGGTGTATGTCGCGGCCTTTACGTACACAGTATCCGTAACGATTCGGAGGCTGTTGAGGTAGGTCAGCACCTGCCCGATCACTGTGTTGCTCGGGATGCGCCCCGTACCGCTGCCGGCGAGCAGGGGAACGATGGTGACGGACCCCGTAGCGTCCCGCAGCGGGAAGACGTAGGCGCGCAGGATGTTGAGGGAAACGCCGTTGCTGTCAGTCGCCGACTGCGTCCAGTAGCGCCAGTCCGATGCAGTGCCTCCCTTGGGCGGGTTCTGCAGCCGGGCCAGGATGCGCAAAGCAAGCGCCACGTCGCTCTCAGAATCCGAGCCGCCGAGCAAGGGAGGCCCACCGCTAACTGCGGTGAGCGTGATCGTCGAGGCCAAGCCGCCAGGCGGTGATACCCACCGCAGCACTGCGCCGGCTTGGAGGTTGCCTACCGAGCCTGTGGTCACGGCGTCTATGGTGACAGCCTGTGAGCCGCCGCCCGGCATCGTGAAGCCAGCGCGCAGCTTGAGCGTCACTTGCCCGGTGGCCACGTCGATAAGCGTGGTGCCGGTGGATACGTTGATCCCAGGCGTGCCGGTCGCGGTCGCGTTGGAGCCAGTCGCTACAGCAGCGGCCTTGCCGTTCCTGCCGTAGACCCCCGTGCCAAGGTTGCTCGGCAGGCCCAGAGCGACCGCCCAATTGTCGAGCGCCGCCGTCGAGGTGGGCGTCGTCGCCACGCCGCTCTGGTAGATGACCTGGGGCAGGGAGTCATAATCGGCGTCCTGCACGGACTGCAGAACGGAGCTGATCACTTGCGCCAGCGAGCGCGCCTGCCCTCCGAGGAAGGACATCTCGGTGAACGGCGCTCCCTTCAGCTTCGGCTTGGCGGCGAAGAACGCGACGGCAATGGCAAAGACTTGATCTTCCGTGTAGACGGTGATGGGCATTAGAAGTCAACCTTTAGAGAGACGGGACCGGTCGCGATGAGCCAGCGCAGGGTGAGGCCCCAGCGGCCGGTCTGCGGGTCGCGCTGCGCGAGCGCACCACCTGCGGTGACGGGGCTTATCCACTGCCCGAGCTGCGCCTGGTTCAGAGCGTCCGTGGCCACAGCCACGAACCGAGACGCGGTCAGGTTCCGCTTCTCACTCTTGATCGTGCTCAGCGTCGTGCCGTAGGTGGCAGACCAGCGCCACTCGTTCTTGTGCGCGTACAGGCACGCGATGACCGGGTAGACGGCGGTGTTATCGCAGAAGAAGTCGCCGTCGGAGCCCACCGCGAAGGTGAACTTGCCGGCCGTGGTATTGCTCGGAGTGAAGGCTACGTCGAGGGGCATCCTAAGCCTATGTGGTAGGGGCGGGGCAGCCTAAGCCTTAGCGGTGGGCCATGTGTGGGTTGGGTGTGGCAACTCGCGCTGGCGGCGCTTGTGCAGAGCGCTTTGCATCGGACGGTTATGCTCCCAATCGCTACGGCTTCTTGGCGACGACATCTGGCGAGCCGTAACAGCTATATCCGCCATAGAGTGGGCTGCTGTTTGCGCCCGTCTGGGAGCCGCCTACCTGCACGCCGCCGTGGGTGTGCGAGTTTAGGAGATTCACGATATTGGACAGGGCAGTGTTTAGCTCCGACTTCGTCACGACAGGGTCACAGAGAGCCGGGTCTGTAGCTCCGAGGATGACGTTGCCACTGCCAGTGCAGTTGATCGTGATGTTGCCGGAGTGGTCCATGTAGATCGTGGTCGTTCCGCCCGTCGCCTTGCTGTTGAAGATGACGGTATCGCCCTCATTCGCGAGTGTTGGCGCAGCGCCGGGTAGGTCCGACGCGACGTAGACGCGATTGTTCTTGCCGCCGTTGATGGCCAAGGCCACGATCTCGGCTGCTCGCGGCACCCAAGAAGCGAAGCCGTAGGACTGCATGCGTCGCAGCCCGAAGCCGTAGGATGGGTCGCCCGGCCCGCGCTCGTAGCCGTCGGCTTGCTCGCTCTTGCCGTCGGCGCTCGACCCGGCTAGAGTCGTCTTGCGGATGAGTCGCACGAGGTACTGGCGCATGTTCTCGCGAATTTCAGGCCAAGTCAGTGCCACGTTAAACCGTCCCTTCTGCTGTGGGATGCCCGACGATCTGGTTGCTCAAGATGTTCGGCGGCGCGAGTCCGTCGGGGTTGATGGACGCACTCAGTAGCCCTGGCTTGTGTACGACCAGCTCGGTAGTGTCTTCCTCGCCCTTCGAGAACTTGCACCGGACGGCGCGCAGGTACATCCTGCCGTAGGCCCCGACCTCATCGTCAAACAGGTCGCACATCGCGTCAGACTCAAAGAACCTACCGTCGCCCTTGTCGCTCACCTGGAAGTGCTCGGGGACGGTGTAGACGCCGACCCATGCGTCAAACAGCATGCGCATGTACTGCCAATTGGCCATCGCCTGAGCCTTGCCGCGGGCGGTCATCTCCGGGTCACTGAATGTCAGCCTGCGCAGGAACGGGAGCGCGCCGGGGTGAAGAACTTTGCCGCGCTTCTTGGAAAAGTTGGGGTCGGAGCTGTCGGCCTCGCTTTCGGGGAATAGCTGCTCGCCGACGCACTCGACGAGGGTGAAGATCTTGTCAGCATCTTCGGTGACGTTGTAGGCCATGGTATTCGCGTCGGACGTGCCGTTCCTGATGACGTAGTCCGGGGCCTTTGTGTAGTCGGGCAGCCAGAGCTGCAAGTTGCCGTCTACGCACATATTGACGAGGAGATTCGCCCGGCGCGCATACTCGCGGATGGCGGTCAGGTAGTCCTCATTGGGCTCGATCTGGACGTGGTAGATCGGGTCGCGGTCTTGCTGCTGCGCCCTGAGCACTGCAACGCCCTGCCGCAGCTTGTTATTGAGGTTCCCGCCGACGACTCCCTTGATCCCGAAGCTCGGGTCTAACATCTGCGTCACGAGGTCATACAAGTTCTTGCACTGCTTGATGTTGAACCAGAGCGGGGCCTTCCCGAGTAGGTGCCAACCTAAATCGGCGATAGTGATCGCGATCGTGCTGCCCTCCTTGGCCTTCCCTTGGGGGTTGCGCTTGACGATGATGCCGCTGAAGCGCTTGACCCATGCCCCGCCCTGTACCGCGGGGTTTGACATATAGAGGTCTGCGGTCTGCCCAAGCTGCAGTTTGCCGCGGTACTTGCGCAGCCCCGTCACGACCACATTACAGAAGTCCGGTATCGCCAGCACGTCGCTTGAGTAGTCGCCGCTCTCGATCGCGTCAATGTCCTCACCGTTGATGGTCAGTCGAACAGAGCTTCCCTTGCGTGCGGACTGCGGAGTGCTGGCCATGTTTACTGTGGTAGGCGGCCGGCGGTGTACTTCCGCCACACATGGCCCACCGCTTAGCTTCTACGTCCCGTGGTGGGCCATGTTTAGCCCAGCGTTCGCACAACGTCCGGTTGTGGGATGAGCAGCGAGGTCATCGCCGGAATCTGCAGCGGTCTCGGAATGCGGTTGAGACCCATGATCACCTGCTCTTGGGCGCGAGCTTTGCCGCGGTAGAGCTGCTGCGCCAGCCGCGCCAGACTGATCGGGCTCCCAACGACGTAGCTGACGATCGGCACTGTCCCACCGATGACCCGGTTGTAAGCGGCCTGACACTGAGAGAAGACCAGTGCCGCCGACGCGCGCACAGTGAAGTTGATCCCGATGTTGTTTGACACGCGCTGCGTCGCCGTCAGCATGTTCGCGAGCTGCGCCGTGAGGGCCAACGAGGAAACGGCCTGGCCCTGCACGCTCTGCACGGTAGCTAGAAACGCCGTAGTGGCGCTCTGAATGGTCTTGGCCTGTCCGACTACCAGGGGAGCCTTCGCAGTCGCCAGTGCTACTGTGGTCGCAGCCTCCATGACTGCCGCGGAAGCTGCCGCGACCGGTGAGGGCTGGGGCAAGTCGTGCAAGCCCGTCTCTCGGAACGTGATCGTGTAGTTGATCGTATCAGTCTCTTGCCCTGGGTTCTCGCTGGCGCTTACGCCCTCGCAAACGGCGTTGCCTGCGCGAAGGCGGGGGTGAACCAGCACACCGACCGGGTAGGCGGTGATTACATCTACCAGGCGCTGGTAGCGAGCCTGCACGTCTGCGCCGCGCATGCAGCACTGAAAGACGTGCTTTTTGGGCGGAGTGCCGGCGAGCTGGTGCAGTGCCCCGTTGCGCTTCAGGATTTGGTGCTCAACAACGCCGGTTCCGATCTCGTCGGTGTACGACAGCGCATCGCCGAGCAGGTTCAAGGTCTGCCCGTTGCTGGTCAGAAACTGGAAGTCTTGGATCGCCATTAGTTCCCCCTGTCGCCGGTGTAGTCGCGCTGTTTTTGGTCGGCGGTCTTGAGGGTCTTGTTGGCGACTGCGTCGGCGATCTTGTCGGGCAGCGCGCCCAGCGCAGCGACCACATCGGCGTTCCCGCTCGCCCGGTCGATATCGGCGATCTTCCGCTGGTACTTGTCTATGTCGCCTTGCGCCTGCTCGGGACTGTCCGATGAGAATAGGTGATTGATACGGTAGCCAATCCCGGTCGGTGAGCGCCCGGCCTGCAGCTCGCCGAGCTCCTTCCGGCGCGAGTCCAGGGCATCCTGGTATTCCTTGCGCACAGAGTCGGGGGTCTGAGTGTCGCCCGGTAGCAAGGTGGCTGCGCCAGCTACAGCGAGCGTGCCAGCGCCGGCTGCTGCCAGCGTGGAGGTCGCCGCGCGCGCCGTGTTCAGGACGCCCCGTTTACCGATGTAGCCCGCCACACCGACCTTGGCGAGCCCCAGCGCCGTCGAGGCGTACGGGTTTTGGTTCACCGCGTCGCCTACTTGCTGGATTGGATTCGCTAGGTTCCGCTCCGCGGCTAGCCGCTCGATCGCTGCAACGTCGCGCCTGCCCGCGTCGGTGCTGCGGTACGCCTGCGCTCCCGCGCCTACCGCTCCGGTATCCTTGGCCAGCGAGTTCAGGTTGTCCACATCGGCAAAGGAGGTCCGCTGTAGAGCCGTGCCGAGTGCCGGGCCATAGGAGTCGATAAGCACACGGCGCTGGGCATCAGCGCTGCCATGGATATTCTGACGGCGCTTAGCCAAGTCGGCGTAGACCTGTGCGGGGTCTTTAAGGTCGCCATTCTCGTCGAGGATCTTCCGCCCGATCGTCCGCTCGACAGCCCGCGCGTTTGCCCTGAGATCGTCGAGCAGTTGCGCCCCAACCTCCTTGGCCTTCTGCGGGCTGAGTCCTTTGGTCGCCGTGGCGATTAGTGCTATCGTCCTGTTGACTCCGTCGCCTTCCTTGGACACATGCGCGAGCTGTGTATCGAGCGCCGCAACCGTGTCTAGGAGCGCCTGGGGGCCTCCAACAGTCTTCAGCCTGGCTGCTATGTCGACGATCTTACCGAGCGCGCCAGGGAGGTCCTTTGCTGCGATTCCTGCGTTGTGCAGCGCGATACCTAGCGGGATCTCGTCCTGCACGTCCCTCCCCAGGCTCTGCGCCACATCGGCGAGCGCGCCGACGGACTCGGTTGCGTCCTTGGAGTCATAGGTCACGCTGGCGATGGACTTGGCCACTTGAGCGAGCGCCACAGCCGACGCGCCGCCGCGCTTCTCGGTAGTCTCAAACAGGCTCTTGAGCTGACCAGCCGATACACCGGAAGTCTGCCCAAGCTGCGCCGTGAGCTTGTCGAGCGTCTTGACCGAGTCAACGCCCTTGCCGAGGTCGATCGTTTGAAAGATTCCCGCTGCCCTTATGCCGCCCGCCGCTATAGAGACCAGGCCAGAACCGACACTCTTGAGCGCGCCGCCGACGTTGCTGTCTATCGCCTTACCGGCTAGCTGAAAGGCGGACTCGATCAGGCCGACCTTCTGGACGACTTGATCGGCACCCTCTAGGCTCGCTTCTACTTCTGCTTTTTCCTTGGCCATCGGTGCCTACCTTCTCTGTTTTGGCGGGTACATCAGTTTGAGGGCTGCCGCTCGCGACCACTCCCAGCGGAGCACGTCATCGTCAGGAATGTCCTTAGCCGGCATCCCGAACCACTCTTGTACAGAGCTGGCCAGCACTTTCAGAAGCAGCGCCGGCCTACTTAAAAAGAGCGGTCGCCTGATCCTTTACCCTTGCTGCGTCTGCGGCTGTCGGCTGCTCGCCTCGGAGCTCGGGGTATACATCAGCTAGGTAGGCGTCGTACTGCTTGCCGAGCCAGATGCACTGCTGTTGGATCAGGCCCTTGCGCAGCATCGGGAGCTGCTCAGGCAGCGCCCAAGGAATGCGGTGATCCTCGACATCGCGGAGCGCCGCCATCAGGAAACGGTACGTGACCTCATCGTCAAAGTTTGCTTCAGGGTGCAGTCGCTGCCCGAAGGTGGTAGAACCTTCTTGCTCGTCCGTCTCCTGGCAGTATTCCCTAGCCGCCCGCACAAGGTCCGCCCGCGCCTTCTCGCTCACCGGGTAGAGCATGGCCTCGACCCTCTGCTCTACAAGGTTCTTCTGCGTGTCGGCGCTGATGAATTGGAAAGCGACGAGCCGCCCGGTGAGCGGCGTTCCCCCAGCTTGCCGTAGGATGTTTCCGAGGTTCATGGGACTCCTTCATGCTAGGCCACACATGGCCTGCCGCTGACGGCCTACGCCGTGCGGATTCGCTTGCCGGCGATGATCGAGATCGTCAGGCTCGCGTCATCGGTGCTGGCGGTACCTGCGACACTGTTGACGCCGCACTTGGTCAGGGTGTAATACTCGCTGCCGTACTTGTAAGAGCAGCTAAAGTACCCGTCAGGGTCCTGCGATCGGGCATTGCGGATGAGCTCCAGGATCGCCTGCTTGTCGGTGGACAGCGAGCAGGTCACGGTGATCCCGAAGTCGGCGATCCCAAAAACGAGATCCGAGTCGCCGTTCATAAATTTCTTGATATTCGTCGGCTGGTTCTCAGTCGGTGCGACGCTGGTGACTCCAGTGACCTCGATGTTGCCGACTTCAAAAGGTATGCGTCCGGTAAGGGCCATCTAAAGACTCCTAGAAGGGCTATGGGGGCGGTGGGCCATGTGTGGCGGTAGTCCCCATCGCCCGATGTGAATGTAAAGTGCTTTGCAGCTCTCTATTCCTGAATGCCGGCGACGACGATCTGATCGATATCCTTGACCGTGCGGAACGGGGCCTGAATGTCGATCCGGTTCGGGCTGACAAAGACTCCCGCCATGATCGCATCGCGCACAGCCGCCGCGCCGTCGAAAAGGTCCAGGTTATCCCAGCGATCGACCCGCTCATAGACGCGCGCCTTGACGCCGAGCGGCTTCACTGTATTGGTCGTGCGCGGGTCGGAGAAGCTCTTTACGGACTTGTCACCAAATGCAACCTTCAGGTCGGCGGCAAGGTCTGCCCTGAAGAACCCGAGCGTCAGGAAGCAGGACCACTTCTGCAGAGCCTGATCGTTGTATCCCAGCGCCTTATAGGTGTTATTGGAGCGTACGATCGCATTGTACCCGCCACTGTCGACGGCCAAGGGGAAGTAGAAGTAGGTCGCGGTCGC
>ERZ650303.479-NODE-479-length-12162-cov-5.413067_pt1 | contig 12162 bp, 10 predicted proteins | sample MGYA00376239_ERZ650303 | MGnify/ENA primary metagenome ERZ650303 (study PRJEB26733, sample SAMN07839262) | wastewater metagenome | biome: small river; feature: stream; material: water | place: USA: North Carolina | collected 2016-04-05 ... | reverse complement strand
CACGCCCCGCCGCCAATGCACTGCTCGTGCGTGTTGCTACGCCTAAAAAATCGCGTTGCGAAGATGTGGCTCAAGCACTAAACATCCCACTCTCTGGCCTCGTTAAAACGCTGGCTATCGTGCCGGAAGTTGCTGAGGGCGAAACTGCTGACGTGGTATTGCTGCTACTACGCGGGGACCACGAGCTGAATGAAATCAAGGCCAGCAAGCTTGCCGGTATCGGCGCCTTCCGCTTCGCCCGCGAAGATGAAGTCAAAGAAGCACTGGGTTGCATCCCGGGCTTTATCGGCCCGGTCGATATCAAGAACGGTATCCGCGTTGTCGCAGACCGCGCTGTGGCCGTGATGGCAGATTTTGCCTGCGGGGCCAACGCCTACGATACCCACCTGACGGGCGTGAACTTTGGTCGCGACCTGCCTGAACCGGAAGTAGCCGACATCCGTAATGTGGTCGCGGGCGATCCATCACCAGACGGCAAAGGCGTTCTGGACATCGTGCGCGGCATCGAAGTCGGTCACATCTTCCAACTACGCACCAAGTATGCCGAAGCGCTGGGCTGCACTTTCCTCAGCGAGCAAGGTAAAAACGAAGTCATGGAAATGGGCTGCTACGGCATCGGCGTCACCCGCATCGTGGGCTCGGCTATTGAACAGAACCATGACGACAAGGGCATTGCCTTCCCGGCTGCCATCGCCCCGTTTACCGTAGCCATTGTGCCGATGGGTTATCACAAGTCACCGGCCATTCAGGAAGCCGCCAGCGCGCTTTACGAAGAGTTGATTGCCGCTGGTTTTGACGTACTGCTGGATGATCGTAACGAACGCCCTGGCGTGATGTTTGCCGATATGGAACTGATCGGCATTCCGCAGCGTCTGGTGATTGGCGAGAAAGGCCTGGCAGCTGGTCAGATCGAAGTGAAGGGTCGTCGCGATGCCGAGGCCACGATGATTGATCGGGCGGGTGTCGTGGATTACCTGCGCAAAGCACTCGCGCAATAACCACGCTTCATCTCAATATCAAAGGGCACCCGATGGTGCCCTTTGTGCTTCATGCTTCAAGCAAAAATCAGAATGGCAGTTTGCCGCCAAACATCGACTTGGCGCCTCTCATCATCTTCATCATGCCGCCCTTGCCTTTGAACATGCTGCCGAATTGCTTCATCATCTTCTGCGTCTGTTCAAACTGATTAAGCAGTCGATTCACGTCCTGAACCTGTACGCCTGCACCGGCAGCGATACGACGCTTACGGCTGGCCTTAATGAGTTCTGGCTTGGTACGTTCATCAGCCGTCATGCTATCGATAATGCCCTGTATGCGGCGCGACATTTTATCGTCGCTACCTGCCGGCATATTGGCAGCAGCCTCAGCAAACTTGGCGGGTAGCTTATCCATCAGTGCGGTCATACCGCCCATCTGGCGCATCTGAGCCACTTGCGCACGGAAATCATTCAGATCAAAGCCTTTGCCGGATTTGATCTTCTGGGCCATGGCCTGCGCCTGATCCATATCGACCTGCTGCGAGGCCGCTTCGACCAGCGACAGAATATCGCCCATGCCGAGGATACGGGAAGCCATACGATCTGGGTAAAACGGCTCCAGACCGTCAAGCTTTTCGGCGACACCGATAAACTTAATCGGCTTGCCCGTAACCGAGCGTACTGAAAGCGCCGCACCGCCACGCGCATCACCATCCAGTTTGGTCAACACCACACCAGTGAGCGGCAAGGCTTCATTAAAGGCCTTGGCGGTATTGACCGCATCCTGACCCAACATGGCATCGACAACGAACAGTGTTTCAATCGGGTCCAGCTGTGCGTGGAGCGCCTTGATCTCGTCCATCATGGCCTGATCAATCGCCAGACGGCCGGCCGTATCGACGATGAGCACTTCTTCGTGATGCTTGCGTGCCCAGTCAACCGCTGCGGCTGCAATGTCTAGCGGCTTCTGATCTGGTGAGGACGGGAAAAAGCTGGCACCAACCTGCTCTGCCACATGCTTTAGCTGATCAATAGCGGCTGGACGATACACGTCACACGACACCACCATGACTTTTTTCTTCTGGTTTTGCTTCAACCAGCGAGCCAGCTTACCCACCGTGGTGGTTTTACCGGCACCCTGCAAGCCGGCCATGAGAATAATGGCGGGAGGCTGCTGGTTTAACGCCAGCGGCACCTGGGCTTCGCCCATCAACTGCTTGAGTTGCTCGTGCACGACGCCAACAAATGCCTGCCCCGGTGTGAGCGAACCCACAACATCTTCGCCTAGCGCCTTTTCTTTCACCTGGGCGACAAAGTCTTTAACCACTGGCAGAGAAACGTCCGCCTCCAGCAGCGCCATCCGCACTTCACGCAAGGCGTCGCCAATATTGGCATCGGTCATGCGGGCTTCGCCTCGCATGGTTTTCATGACACGGCCAAGCCGTTGGGTCAGATTTTCCAGCATTGATCAGTCTCGAACATTTGGTCGGGGCACATGATATAAATAGAGCCTATGCCGACAATTGTATCGCTTCCCTTCCCGCTCGCCACGTTACTGACGATCATTGCCTCACTTGCCTACGGCTTACTGAGCTGGCAGGTGCTGCGTCAGGTGGCACGCCAATCACGCTCGCGTCTCGCCCAGACGCTTGCCAAATCGCAAGATCAGCGTGTATCGGCCGGCGTTGCCCCCGCCCTACTGGGCTTTGCCATTGCGGTTCACGCGGCAGCACTGTATCTGGATATGTTTGGTGGCGGTACGGTCCGCTTTTCTTTCGCGCTCACGGTGTCTGTCATTCTCTGGCTGGCGGTAGTCCTGCACGGCTTCGAAAGTCTGGCTCACCAGCAACGCGGCCTGCTCGCACTTATTCTGCCAACTGCCTGTGCCGGCGTACTACTCCCGCTGATCTTTCCGGTTGAGCATCCGCTCGTCCACATTGACGCCTGGTTATTCCGTCTCCACTTCATTCTGGCCATGCTGGCTTATGGTGTTTTCCTGCTGGCCACCCTACAAGCCTGCCTGCTCTGGATTGCCGAGCGCGAACTGCATGACCCTATCCGCCTAACCGCTGAACGACGCTTTCCGCCCCTGTTGCGCATGGAAAACCTGTTGTTCCGCATGTTGGCGATGGCTTTCCTCCTGCTCACTGCTTCTCTGGCCACAGGCCTGCTTGTTTCGGAGCAACTGACCGGCACCTGGATTCGCGCCGATCACAAAACCATCTTTGCCTGCGCGTCCTGGCTGATCTTCGGGGCATTGCTGCTCGGCCGCAAACTGCGCGGTTGGCGCGGCAAAAAAGCAACCGCCTGGACGATTGCCGGCTTTGTCATGCTGTTACTGGCCTATGTAGGCAGCCGTTTCGTTTTGGAAATTATTCTTAACCGGACCTCATGAGTACGCTAGCCCGCGCCCTGATCCAGAGCGGGCTAGCTCCCGAAGCAGCCATTGAGCGCTGCCAACTACGCGCGCTACAGCGGCAGACCAGCCTGCCGGCCGAACTGGTCGCCGATACGTTAATCGACGCAGCAACGATTGCCCGGTTTATCGAAAGCACCTTTGGCTTCGCGCATGTTGAACTCGATCTATCGAACCCGCTTCAGCCCTATCCCAATGCAGGTTTAGCGCCCAATCCCCGGTATCAACCGATCAGCCTGTCTGGACAAAGACTGCAACTGGCCATGGCCGACCCAACGGATGATGCGCTCATTAATACGTTGAGATTTCAGACGGGTCTGGAGATCAACCCTTGCGTGGCCGATGTGACGCAACTTGCCGAATATGCGGCCACCGTAAAAAACCGGCTACCAGAAACACCCATTGGAAAGACCGGTGCACCAGCAGATCAGGCCGTCGATGAAGCGCCCGTTGTGCGGTTTCTGCAAAGAACCCTGAGCATTGCTACCCAGCGTGGCGCATCGGATATTCACTTCGAGCCTTATGAAAATAGCTACCGTATCCGGTATCGGATCGATGGTCAGTTGCAGACTCAGGAAGCGCCCCCCGATGAATTCCGGGACAAACTGGCATCCCGACTCAAAGTGCTTTCGCGGTTGGATATCGCAGAAAAGCGCCTGCCCCAGGATGGTCAGTTACGGGGTGAGACGGATGACGGCACCCTGGTAGACCTGCGGATCAGCACGATGCCCACCCTATACGGAGAAAAGATTGTTCTGCGTATTCTGGATCGACAGGATGCACGCCTAGGGCTTAATGACATCGGTCTTTCTCCCAAACAACTTGATCAGCTCAACCACGCGATTCATCAGCCCAGCGGCATGGTTCTGGTCACCGGTCCCACGGGCTCGGGCAAAACCGTCACCCTCTATGCCTGTCTCAATGCGTTAAACCAACCCGGCGTTAACATTGCGACGGTTGAAGACCCGGTGGAGATTCCCGTCGCTGGTATTAACCAGGTCAACATCGATGAACGCACAGGCCTCAGCTTTGCTGTGGCGCTCCGCGCATTCATGCGACAGGATCCTGACATTCTGATGGTGGGCGAGATCCGCGATGCGGAAACGGCTGAAACATCGCTCAAAGCTGCCCAGACCGGACACCTTGTGCTTTCAACGCTACACACCCGTTCCGCCCCAGCTACGCTGGAACGATTACTACAACTCGGCCTGCCCGATTACGGGGTAGCCGGTAGCGTGCTGGTGGTAATTGCGCAACGCCTCGTCCGACGGCTTTGCGAATGCCGTGTGGTTGATAAGCCCGTGCCTGAGCTACTTCACGACGCCGGCTTTAGTGATGATGAATTAAGCCAACTCGCACGCGGCGAATGGGTACTACACAAGGCAGCCGGATGCCCTAAATGTCATCAGACCGGTTACAAAGGCCGGGTCGGTATTTTTGAAGTGATGCGCGTCTCTCCTGCCATTCAGCGGCTGATGTTAAACGGCGCCAGTGCCGCTGATATTGCACAGCTCGCCCAACGGGAACACACCGCTAATCTGCGCCGTGCCGGTCTCGATAAGGTTGTTGCGGGCATTACTTCTTTGTCAGAAGTGCTGGCCGAAACCGAACGCGGGGAGGATGCCGGTGGCTAAAATCGAATCTGGAGCGATACGCCGCTTTGATTGGACCGGTATCGCCCAGAACGGCATGCTCCTCAAAGGTGAAATTCATGCCACCAGCGATATGCGCGCCAGAGTCGCACTACGCCAACGCGGCATCACCCCGATCAAGCTGGAACGTCCCTGGCGCTGGCAAGCCCGGTTATCCAGTAAAACCATCAGTCTGATGCTGCGACAAATGGCTACCTTGATTCATGCCGGTGTGCCATTGCTATCAGCCATGGAGCTCCTTGCCAAAAGCCAGGAACAGCCTCTGGCCAGTCAGATACTGCTGCAAATGCGGACGGATCTACAGATGGGCTCTTCACTGGCCCAAGCCATGCAACAGCATCCGGCTGCGTTTGATTCGCTCACCTGCACCCTCGTTGCCGCTGGCGAACAATCCGGGCTACTGGATTTGATGCTGGAACGTATCGCCTCGTATCACGAAAAAATACAGGCCATACAGGGCAAAGTCCGTAGCGCCCTGGCTTATCCGGTTGCCATTCTGGGTATTGCCGTTGCGGTTAGCCTGCTATTGCTCTGGCTGGTTGTGCCTGCCTTCGAGCAGAGCTTTACCAGCTTTGGCGCAGCACTCCCCTGGCCCACCCAATTAATGATTGACGGGTCGAACGGACTACGCAAGTACGGTTTATTACTCATCGCGCTGATAGGCGGTGCAGGCTTCATGCTTTACCGGGGGTGGCGTAGCAACGTGGCATGGCAAACCCAAACAGATGCCTGGCTACTCCGTTTACCCATACTGGGCGATCTATTCCAGAAAGCGGCGTTGGCACGCTGGAGTCAGACACTTTCCAGCCTCATTAGCGCCGGCATACCCCTACTGGAAGCCCTCGGTCCGGCGGGCGACACCGCTGGCAACCGCTGTTTTGTGACGGCAACCCGTAAAATGCGCCAACAGCTGCAGCAGGGTGCGAGCCTATCCGCTGCCATGCGGCAACATGCGATATTTGGTGCGTTGCCCATACAAATGGTTGCGATTGGGGAAGAATCCGGCGCCATGGATGACATGCTGAGAAAAGTGGCCGAAATTTACGAACGCGAAGTTAACGACCGGGTCAGTATGCTCAGCAGCTTGCTGGAGCCCCTGATGATGGTCGTCCTTGGACTTATTATCGGCGGCATGGTCATTGCCATGTATCTACCGATCTTCCAACTAGGGAACGTCCTTTAAAACGACCTACAGAAATCGGCCTGAGTCCGCTATAATCAAGGGTTTGGAACCTATCTGCCGCTTTGCGGCGCACGAATGAAACGCTACTTCATTACCGGCCTGCTGATCTGGGCGCCTCTGGGCATTACCCTCTGGGTTCTCTCGTTCATCCTCGGCATGATGGATCAATCGATCATGCTGTTGCCCAACGAATGGCAACCACGCGCGCTCGTCGGCTTCAACATCCCTGGTGTTGGTGCCTTGATGACGCTGCTCGTCGTTTTTATTACAGGCCTTCTGACAGCCAACTTTATCGGCCAACGTCTCGTGCGCTGGTGGGAAGCCCTGCTCAACCGGATCCCGGTTGTTCGCTCGGTGTACCAGAGCGTCAAACAAATCTCGGACACAGTTTTTTCGCCATCCGGCCAGGCCTTTCGTCAGGCTGTACTGGTGCAATACCCACGCTCGGGCAGCTGGACCATCGGTTTCCTGACCGGCACACCCGGTGGCGAAATTGCGGGGCATCTGGGCAACAACATGGTGAGCCTTTACGTGCCCACGACACCGAATCCGACTTCCGGCTTTTTCCTGATGGTGCCTAAAACCGATGTCGTTGAACTCGATATGTCCGTGGAAGACGCCCTGAAATATCTGATCTCCATGGGCGTCGTCGCACCTGCCGCCCCAAAAGCCACAACAGCACTTAAACAACCCGATGCCGCCACTTACGTTGGCGACTGATTTCCACCCTGAAGAAAAGCAAGACACCTCATGCGTACTCATTACTGTAGCGACCTCAACCCTTCGCTGAACGAACAGATCGTCACCCTGTGCGGCTGGGCACACCGTCGTCGTGACCACGGTGGCGTTATTTTTATCGATCTGCGTGATCGCTCAGGCCTGGCACAGGTCGTTTGTGATCCAGATCGTGCCGACATGTTTGCCATTGCAGAATCGGTTCGCGGTGAGTTCTGTCTGAAGATCACCGGCAAGGTACGTCCTCGTCCTGCCGGCACCGAGAACACTTCACTGGCCTCCGGCGGCATTGAAGTCCTGTGCCATGAGATTGAAGTACTCAACGCCTCTGTGACACCCCCGTTCCAGGTGGATGAAGAACATCTATCAGAAACCGTACGTCTGACACATCGTGTTATCGATCTGCGTCGTCCGGCCATGCAAAAGAATCTGCAACTGCGCTATCGCGTTGCCCGTGCATTCCGCCGCTACCTGGATGACAACGGCTTCATCGATATCGAAACACCGATGCTCACCAAGTCGACACCAGAAGGCGCCCGCGACTATCTGGTGCCGTCGCGCGTACATGATGGCCAGTTCTTCGCGCTGCCGCAATCGCCACAGCTGTTCAAGCAGCTGCTGATGGTGGCCGGCTTCGACCGCTACTACCAGATCGTCAAATGTTTCCGTGACGAAGATCTGCGTGCAGACCGCCAACCCGAATTCACCCAGGTCGATATCGAAACCTCGTTCCTGAGTGAAGAAGAAATCATGGGCATGATGGAAGGCCTGATCCGTTACGTCTTCAAAGATGCCATGGATGTGGACCTGCCGAACCCATTCCCACGCATCACCTATGCAGAAGCAATGGCTCGCTTCGGTTCGGACAAGCCTGACATGCGTGTCACACTGGAACTCACCGATGTCACCGATGCCGTTGCTGATGTGGCCTTTAAAGTATTCAGCGGCCCGGCAACCACCGGCGGCCGGGTTGCTGCCATGCGCATTCCGGGCGGCGCTTCGCTCTCGCGTGGCGAAATCGATGAATACACCAAATTTGTGGGCATCTACGGCGCTCGCGGTCTGGCCTATATCAAGGTAAACGATGCCAGCCAGATCAACGAAACTGGCCTGCAATCACCCATCGTCAAGAACCTGCATGAAACAGCGCTCAAAACGATTATCGAGCGCACCGGTGCACAAAGCGGCGACCTCATTTTCTTCGGTGCCGATAAGACCAAGGTTGTTAATGACGCCCTGGGTGCACTGCGCGTCAAGATCGGTCACGAAAAGAACTTCATGAACGGTACCGTTTGGGCACCGATCTGGGTCATCGACTTCCCGATGTTCGAATACGACGAAGATGACAAGCGCTGGAACGCCTGCCACCACCCGTTCACCAGCCCGAAGGACGAGCATATCGACCTGCTGGCCACCGACCCGGGCAAGTGCCTGGCCAAGGCCTACGATATTGCACTGAACGGTTGGGAAATCGGCGGTGGTTCGGTACGTATCCACCGTGCCGATGTTCAGGAAATTGTATTCAAGGCCCTCGGCATCAATGAAGAAGAACAGAAGCTCAAGTTCGGCTTCCTGCTCGACGCACTGAAGTACGGCGCACCACCGCACGGTGGCCTGGCCTTTGGTCTGGATCGTATTGTCACCATGATGACGGGTGCCGAGTCGATCCGCGACGTGATCGCTTTCCCGAAAACACAGCGCGCCCAGTGTCTGCTCACCGATGCGCCGTCGCCGGTGGACGAGAAGCAACTGCGCGAACTGCATATCCGTCTGCGCCAGCCTGCACCGACTGAAGCCGCCAAAGCCCCACAAGCCTAACCAAAGGCCTGCGTGAATCCGGCTGCTTTTGCCCGCCTACTCGAAGACTTCGAGCGGGCGGGTGTTTACCATCTCACACCGGGCGGCATGGACGCCCTGGTTGAGGCGTGCGCACAAGCCGACCTGCAACTGATCCAGATCCCGCTTAAAGAAACGCCACGTATGGCCGATGCGCTGGCCATACTCACCAAAGCCACCCAGTGTCCGGCGCATGAAGGTGCGCACCTGGATGATCTGGCAGAGATGCTCAGCGATTTCTCCTGGCTACCCGCTAGCGGTTATGTCTTGCTTGTAGAAGACGCCGACAATCTGATCGCCTCCGAACCTACAGGTGTGCAGAAACTCCTGGAAGCCTTCCAGGCCGCCTGTCATCACTGGCAAGGGCAAGAGATCCCCTTCTGGGCATTTATCGGCCTACGCGGCGACGGCATCGCGCTGCTGCCCATGATTGGCTAACAACCCAATGACAGACTTCAAGCGCCCCGAGTCTGTCCTGGTGGTGATTCACACCCCGGATCTACAAATCCTCCTCCTCGAGCGTGCGAAGCATCCGGGGTACTGGCAATCAGTGACCGGCAGCCGTGAGCAGGAGGAATCCTTTTCCGAAACCGCCTGTCGCGAAGTGGCTGAAGAAACAGGTCTGATCATCAAAGAAGCGCAACTACGCGTCTGGCCCGGGGAAAACGTTTACGAAATCATGCCGGAGTGGCGACATCGATACGCCCCCGACGTGACTCATAACAAAGAGCGGGTGTTTTCTCTGTGTCTTCCGAGCACCCGTGATATTAAACTTTCGCCCACCGAACACCGCGCCTGGCGTTGGGCGCCCGCTCACGAAGCGGCAGCCGCCTGTTTTTCTGCCAGCAACCGGGATGCCATTCTGGCCCTGGAAATGGTTCGTGGGTAATACTGCTTTGAGATCATCGTCTTGATCGCTACAATCGCCGCCATTCCCCTACTTTTTTCTGACCGACGGAACCGGATATGACCATCGCTCAACAGCACGAAAACATCGCACTCGAAGCCAAGGTACTTGCAGAAGCATTGCCTTACCTGAAGCGTTTTCATGGCAAGACCATCGTCGTGAAATACGGCGGCAATGCCATGACCGAAGAGCGCCTCAAGCAATCGTTTGCCAATGATGTGGTGCTGCTCAAGCTCGTCGGTCTGAACCCGGTCGTGGTTCATGGCGGCGGCCCGCAAATCGAACAGATGCTCACCCAGGTTGGTAAAAAGGGCGAATTCATTCAGGGCATGCGCGTCACCGATGTCGAAACCATGCGCATCGTGGAGATGGTGCTGGGCGGCGAAGTGAACAAGGACATCGTTGGTCTGATCAATCAGAACGGCGGCAAAGCCGTTGGCCTCACCGGCAAAGATGCCGGACTGATCCGTGCCAAAAAACTGATGCTGCCGAAGCATGGCAGCCCTACTGAACTGCTGGACATCGGCCTGGTGGGCGACATTCAGCAAATCGATCCATCCATCGTGCACCACCTGGTATCCGGCGCTTTTATTCCGGTGATTGCACCAATTGGTTATGGTCCCGATGGCGAAACCTACAACATCAACGCCGATGTGGTTGCCGGCAAGATGGCCGAAGTACTGGGTGCCGAAAAACTTGTCCTGCTGACCAACACACCGGGCGTACTCGATAAGGCCGGTAATCTGCTGACCGGTCTGACACCGCGGGATATTGACGACATGGTGGCGGATGGCACGCTCTCCGGCGGTATGCTGCCGAAGATCTCGTCTGCGCTTGATGCTGCCCGCAATGGCGTGAAAGGCGTTCACATCATTGATGGCCGTGTACCGCACGCCCTGCTGCTGGAGATTCTGACGCAGCACGGCGTAGGCACCATGATCAGATCCTCCTGATGCAACGCATGCGTGCACCGGTCTGGGTGTTCGATCTGGACGACACCCTGCACCACGCCACGCCGCACATCTTTCCGCAGATCAACCGGGCCATGACGGCCTACATCGAGCGTCATCTGGCGCTCGATCACGCGGCTGCGACTGCGCTGCGCCAGCATTACTGGCAGCGTTATGGCGCAACCTTGCTCGGTCTGATTCGCCATCATGGGATTGACCCGCATCATTTTCTGGCCGAAACCCACCAGTTCGAAAACCTTTCTTCGATGCTGATTACGGCACCGGCATTGTCCAACGTCTTGCAGCAATTACCGGGCCGCCGCATTATTTTTTCCAATGCGCCCCGCGCCTATACGCTGAACGTTTTACGTCTCACCGGACTGTTACCCGTCTTTGATGCGGTCTATACCGTCGAGTCTTTCGGTTTCCAGCCCAAACCCATGCGTAGCGGTTTTCTCAAGCTGCTCAGAAAAGAACGTATCAGGCCCGCCCAGGCCATCATGGTGGAAGACAGCCTCCCTAATCTGGTCATGGCCAAACGACTGGGTATGCACACGCTCTGGGTCACGCGCACACTACGCAACAGCCCCTGGGTAGATCACAAACTGCGTAGCATTACAGACCTACGTCATTTAGTCGACTGGAGCCAGCGCGCAACCTGTGGCGCAAAATAGGTCAGGATCATATCGGCCCCGGCACGCTTGAACGCCAGCAGGCTTTCCAGCACTACTTTCTGCTCATCCAGCCAGCCATTCTGGGCAGCCGCTTTGAGCATCGCGTATTCACCACTAACCTGATAAACCGCAGTCGGACGTCCGAACGCCTCTTTCACCCGCCAGACGATGTCCAGATACGGCATGCCGGGTTTGATCATGACGATGTCGGCACCTTCGGCCAAGTCCAGCGCCACCTCGTGTAGCGCCTCATTGGTATTGGCCGGATCCATCTGATAGGTCATTTTGTTGCTCTTGCCCAACTGGCCGGCAGAACCCACCGCATCGCGGAAAGGACCGTAAAAAGCCGAGGCGTACTTGGCACTGTAGGCCATGATGCGCGTATTGACGTAACCGGCCGCTTCGAGCGCTGCACGAATACGCCCGATGCGCCCATCCATCATGTCGGAGGGCGCGACCATATCTACACCCGCAGCAGCCTGATTCAGCGCTTGCTTCACGAGCATATCAAGCGTGATGTCGTTCAGCACATAACCATGGCTATCAATGACGCCATCCTGGCCGTGGGAAGTATAGGGATCGAGCGCCACGTCGGTAATCACAGCAAGTTCTGGAAAACGCGCCTTGATGGCTTTCACCACTCGCGGGACAAGTCCATCCGGATTCGCCGCTTCACTGCCACTTAGATTTTTAAGAGCGCCATCAATCACCGGAAACAGGGCAATGGCCGGGATGCCCAATGCCACCACCTCTGCCAAATGCGTCAGCAAGGTATCCGGCGAGTAACGATGGACGCCGGGCATGGAGCTCACTGCTTCCTGCATACCCGAGA
>ERZ650303.477-NODE-477-length-12194-cov-7.874949_pt1 | contig 12194 bp, 5 predicted proteins | sample MGYA00376239_ERZ650303 | MGnify/ENA primary metagenome ERZ650303 (study PRJEB26733, sample SAMN07839262) | wastewater metagenome | biome: small river; feature: stream; material: water | place: USA: North Carolina | collected 2016-04-05 ... | reverse complement strand
AGGTCACGCTGCTGGCTGTCGCTGGGCTGTTGAAGTCGGTGTCAGTCGCAGCCGCGGTATAGACCACCGTATTAGCAGCCACGTTTTCTGTCACGCTGGCAGATGCGCCGGAAGTGAAGGTGGGCGCCTCTTCGTCGACGTTAGGCACTGTGGTGTCTGTCGCGTAAACCTTGGTCGTGCTGACCGTACCCACGTTGCCAGCCGCATCCTTGGCCGCTACGCTGGCTGCAATGGTTTTGTCGCCATCAGCAAGCAAGTCGCTGCCAGGCACGTTGATGCTGAACGTGCCGTTGGCCGCTGCTGTGCCCGTGAAGGTTTTATTGTTGATGGTGAGCGTGACGGTGTCGCCCGCTGTGAAGTCGCCACGCACGGTGCCGCTGACGGCCACGTTGGCTTGTGCGCCTTCGGCAATGTTGACGATGTTGTCCGCCGTCACATCGTTGAGGGTGATGCTGGCTTTGCCTGCCGGTGGGTTCAGTGGATCTTCTGGGCTCACCACTGGGGCCGGCGCTGTGGTGTCCAAACTCGCAGTGTCTGATGTGCTGGTAGGCGAGCTGTTGCCTGCTGCGTCTTGAATCAACGCAGTCACAGTCATTGAGCCACCTTCGACTGGCTTGTTGAATGTCGTGGTGGCGAAGCCCGCAGTGATATCTGCAGCTGTCAGCGTCACAGTTTGTGTCAAGGTTTGTGTGCCCACCACAGCTGTGAAGACCACTTTGTCGCCAGCAACTGCTCCATTGCTAAACGCGCCCTTCACAGTGAAGGTGCTTGCTCCAGCCAGTTCAGCGGAGCTGACCAATTGGTTGTTGTCGGCATCGGTGACGATGGTGACGACGGGAGCAACGCCAGCGTTAGGTGCGCCGTTGTCCACCACATAGCGATGGTAGGTGCTCACGTTGGCAACGTTGCCCGCAGCGTCGTGTGCAGCAACGGTTGCCGTGAGCGTTTTTCCTGTTTCAGCAACAAGGTCCGCGGTCTGCACATTGACGGCGTAAGTGCCGGTTGATGTAACAGTTCCAGTGGCTGTCTTGCCATTGACGGTGATGGTAACGATGTCGCCAACGGTGTACTCACCCGTGACTGTGCCTGTAATGGCTGTAGTGGCAACACCAACTTCCGCGCTGTTGATGATGTTGTCAGCGGTCACGACGTTCACGCTAATGCCCGTCGTGTTATCGCTCGGGGCAACTGTATCGACCAGATAGGGATGTGTGGCGCTAACGGTGCCGGTGCCGGCGTTGCCCAAGGTGTCGTGTGCAACGATGCTGGCTGCAATGGTTTTACCTGTGTCAGCAATGAGGTCGGCAGTAGGGACGTTGATGCTGTAGTTGCCACTCGCGTCAACGCTGCCTGTGAAGGTTTTACCGTTGACGGCGAGTGTGACGACGTCACCCGCTACAAATTCACCTGTAACTTTGCCTGTGACAGGGATGCTGATTTGACCAGCTTCAGCGGCATTGATGGTGTCATCCGTGGCTACGACGTTCACACTGAGCGCTGTGGTGTTGCTGCTTGGGCCGCTCGTGTCGACCAAATAGGGGCGTGTAGCTGTGAAGTTAGCACTGTTGCCAGCAGCGTCGTGCGCAGCAACGGAGCCTTCGATTTTCAGGTCGGTATCAGCGCGCAAGTCCGCAGTCGGGACATTGATGCTGTAGGTACCGTCGGCTGCGACTTGGCCCGTGAAAGTTTTGTTGTTAACGACGAGGCTAACGGTATCACCCGCCGTAAATTCACCCGTGACTTTGCCAGTGATCGGCAGATTGGTTGCGCCGGCTTCTGTCGCGCTGATGATGTCGTCGGCTGTGACGGCGTCAATCCGCAGTGCGGTGTTGGCGGGTACGAGGGCATCGACTACGTAGAGCTGATCAGCGGTGATGCTTCCAGGAAGTGCTTTGTTGCCCGCGGCGTCGGTGGCGGCGAGACTGGCAACTATGGTCTTGTCAACGTCGTTGACCAGATCGGCTGTTAGAACGCTAATACTGAAGTTGCCTGCCGCGTTGACAGTGGGTGTGTATGTGGTGTTGTGAATGGTGAGGGAGACGACGTCGCCCGCTTTGAATTCGCCACTGGCTTTGCCTGTGACGGTGGTGGTGGCGACGCCGCTCTCGCTGATGTTGATGATGTTGTCAGCGGTGATGGGGTCGAGTGTGAGTGCGGTGGTCGCGTTGCTGGGTGCAACGGTGTCAGTACCATTGTTATTTTGGCCAGTGTTTTCGAGTAAGTAGGTTTGAGTGTTGCCAATGACTGTGCCTTGATTACCAGCGCCATCGGTAGCCACCACGCTTGAGGTGATGACTTTGTCTGCATCCGCCAAGAGATCAGCTGTAGTAACTGCAATGCTGTAGCTACCATCAGCGGCGACAGCCCCAGTGAAGGTTTTGGCTGGACCGCTCACGCCAGCGAGGGTAAGCGTGACGATGTCACCAGCTTTGAACTCACCCGTCACACGGCCTGTGATGTCGGTCGTGATTTGGCTCGCTTCTGCGCTGTTGATGATGTTATCGGCCGTGACGGGGTTGACGATCACCGAGGTGGTAAGGGCGCTTGGGCCTGTGCTGTCAACAGCGTAGGGATGGAGCGTATTGACTGTGCCTTTGTTGCCATTGATGTCCGTGGCGAGCACGCTTGCATCAATTTGTGTATTCGCTGCCAGAACTGTTTTATCCACAGCCCTTGTAAAAGTGCCGTCCGCGTTCACAGTGGTGGTGAATGATGTTGTGCCAATCAACAGGGTGATGGTGTCCTCTGCTTTGAATTCACCTGAAACTTTACCTGTCACATCGATGCTGCTTGCATCTGAGCCACTGATGAGGTTGTCGCTTGTGATGGGATCTAAAACGATGGCTGTTGTTTTGCTGTTGGGGCCTGCTGCATCGACAACATACGTGTGAGTAGCAGCAATGGTGCCTGTATTGCCAGCTTTGTCAGTTGCTGCCAAAGTCGCTTCGATTTTGGTATCGCCATCCGCCACAAGATCTGCATTAGGTACGCGAATGCTGTAAGCACCCGAAGCATCTACCGTGCTGGAGAAAGTTTTACCGTTGATGACGAAGGTAACGACGTTGCCTGCTTGAAACTCACCAAAAGCTTTGCCCGTGATGGTGGTGCTGTCGTTCGGGGCTGTCGCTATTTTTTCTGCGCCATTGATGACGTTGTCGGCTGTGACTGAGTCAATGGTGAGTGTTGTTGTGTTGCTATTTGGACCCGCGTTATCTATCAGATAGGCGTGTGTTGTTGAGACAACACCTGCATTGCCCGAGGCATCGGTCACGGCGATGCTGGCAGCGATGGTTTTGTCAGCATCAGCAACGAGGTCAGACGTCGGCACGGGGATGCTGTACACGCCGGCAGCGTTGATTGCGCCGGTGAAGGTTTTACCGTTGATGGTCAGGGTGACGATTTGTCCAGCTTTAAATTCACCATAGGCTTTGCCTGTGATGGTCGTGTTGCCGTTGAGACTGGCTTCACCTGAGCTGATGGCGTTGTCGGGAGTCACTGCATCAACACCGAGAGTGATGTTGCCAAAGCCAGTGCTTATAAAAATTGGCGCCGGTGTGATGGTTTTGGTATTGCCGGCAACGTCCGTGAAGGTGATTTCCACCGCGTGCAAGCCCCCTGTTAACCCGTTACCGCTGTATGGACCTGAAACTGACCATGTTCCGTCGGCTTTCACAACTGTCGTGAGTGTTTGACCATCGATCACCACCTTGACCGTTGCACCTGGCTCGCCCGTGCCACTGAATGCTGGCTTTGTGTTGTTGGTGATGTTGTCTGACGTACTGCTACCCGTATCGTTGGTCGCGTCGTGAGTTAAGCCCCCCAGTGTTGGCGTGACCTGTGTGTCGATGGTAAAGGGCGTGCCTTCAACTGTCGTCGTCCCGTTGGCATTGGTGACTTTGATGGTTGGCTTATAAGTGCCATCTGGCAGTGCATCGCTTGCAGGAATGACGATCTTGTAATCCCCTGTCACGGAGTCAGCTACAGCTGTATATGTTTTTCCATTAATCGTGACTTCTACGTTAGAGCCAGGTGCTGCTTTACCGGCGTATGTTGGTGTCTTATTGTTGGTAACTCCATCCGTGTTGCTACTGCCCGTATCGCTATCGGCATTCAGACCCCCCGTTTGACCCGATGGTGCTGCGCCCCCACTTCCTCCGCCGCCACCTGCAGCAGCCGCAACGCCCAATGCGGCTGCGCCTAACAACAGTGGACTGAGGCCGCCTGCAGCCGCAGCCAGCACTGGCAAGCCACTGAGCACAAAGGCTTCACCAATCGGCACACCACCCAATACTTGGCTAACAGGCATGGCGCCTTCTGTGAGATTGACGGCTAAGCCACCTTCTATTGGATCTTCTGGAATGTATTCGTAGACCTGGCCATTCTCTGCCATGCCGTAAATGCTCGTATCTCCGTTGTTATAGAAGCCTTCTTCGTAATAGCCTTCGATGATCAAATCCGCATCGTTGCTGCCATCCAATCCTATGTGTAAGTTCTTCCCTACACGCTTGCTTCGAATGTATTCAGGGCCGACATCTTTGAGGGCTGGGTCTTTTAATTGATAACGTGCACCCTTAACCGCCTTGATGCGCGTCGGCTTACCTTGAACGCCACTGCCTTGAATAAATTCGTGAATTTGATTGGTCTCTTCATTACCAGTGCTAATGAATGCTTGAATTTTTTTGGCCATGATGTCTATCTCTTAAATTTGGTTTGATTTGATTTTTTGCAGCACATCAAAAATTACTGCGTCAGCACGGATACCCCAATCACGACGCGTCGGTTAGGCTTGTTGCAAGCGATGCTTTGTGGTGTAACTTCTCGAGGACAGTTCGCAACGATGGGGCTTGCAGAGCCTCGGCCTTCGCTTGTGATCTTGCTGCCTGGAATGCCGCCAGCAATCATGTAGTTCTTGATGGTCAGCGCGCGCGCAGCTGATAAACGCTTATTCGTGACGTCAGTACCCAATGGATCTGCATAACCCACGACTTGAATTTGTTTTTTATCCAAGGTTCCGTAGCGCGTTTGTAAACGCGTGATGAGTTTGTCTAACTCTTCTCTGCCATCTGGACTTATGCCTTCGGCATCCGATCTTCCAAATGCAAACAATGCATCTGCGCCCAGTGTGATGACTTCTATTTGCGTTGCTGCGACCACTGGCTTAGCTTGCGCACTTTGTACGGGCTCGCATGACCATGCATTAGGTACACGACTGACCGCGTGAGTCTGCCGATTTACTTGTCGCAACTCTGGCTTGGCCGCATTTGCTTCAACGACTTGAAAAGATACGCGACCGTTGCCTAAATCTGCCAGTCGCACGTAATTTTCTTGACCAGGCCTGAGGTTAATTTCGCCCGCACCATCTCTTACGTTTTTTACTAATTCACCCGTTCGTACCAATCGCAAACTCAAGGCAACTTTTGTAGGTGCATCCATGCACAACTCTGTGAAGCTACCCTGTTGCAGTGATGTGTGATAGTGCCCATTGATTTCTAAACCAACAGCGCCCAAACCACTAGCCTGAGTCAAACGATAAAAAGTCACTCGCGATAAAGGGGCAGCAACCGACGAAGACGCTTTGTAAACCTCGCCAGTTGGCTCTTTGATTGTGGTCGTCTGTAAATTAACAGGTCGGACTTCTGCAAACGCGTAGGCATTAAATACGCCATATATAGCTAAAGAAGCAATAAAAAAGATGCGTTTTGTTAATTCCATGACTCATTCTTGTATAGGTTGCAATCATCAAATTGTAATTCATTAGAATTAACAAAAATGATTCCTAATAGGCTTGTTAAGCCAGACTGAGTATTCTTTATGGAAATAAGTATTCTAAGTGTTAATTTTTGTTAATTGAGGTTAATAATTGACGCTAACTCCGCGCATTTAATACAGAAAATCCAATTTTGACCATGGCCGATTTGTTAGCCAAACTTAATTTGTTAGGTCACCAGAAACCAATATTAAACCATTAAGTATTAATAATGGCCAACAAAATTAACAATTTGGAATGAATTTGGCGCGCCTCTTCTCACACCTCACGGCATTGTTTTTGTGAGTTTGACTTAAGGCGCTGACTAGCCACCGACTCTGCTTTTAGCTGCGCTTCATGCGCTCGCTTTTCCAGTACACATCGTCACCGCCATTCATGCGGTTAAGCACGCGAGCCAACACAAACATGAGATCGCTCAAGCGGTTGAGGTATTGACGTGGTGCGTCGCCAATGGCTTCTTCATTGCCTAGGGCCACGACCGCGCGTTCAGCACGTCGTGCCACAGTGCGGCACACGTGAGAGAGTGCAGCACCACGTGTGCCCGCGGGCAAGATAAATTCTTCTAGCTTGGGCAGCTTGGCGTTGTAGGTTTCAAGCGCGGCATCAAGGGCTTGCACCGCTTCTTCTTTGAGGAGCTCAAAGCCAGGGATCGACAACTCGCCACCAAGGTTAAAGAGTTGATGTTGAATTTCGACCAGCACATCGCGCACGTCTTGCGGCATGTCTTCACACAAGAGGACGCCAATGTTGGAGTTGAGTTCATCGACCTCGCCCATGGCGTGCACACGCAAGCTGTTTTTAGACACGCGTTGGTTGTTGCCCAAACCGGTGGTGCCTGCGTCGCCCGTGCGTGTGGCGATTTGTGTGAGTCGATTCCCCATGTGCGTTGCCTCGTCAATGTGATGTGCTTATTTTGCCTGTCGCGCAGGGGCTTTTGCCTGACAGGGGCTTGTTCTTAGAATGGCTGATCGCTTAGGAGACACCGCATGAATGCACCCACCTCACACCAACACTTGGCCCCCACCATCGCACAACGCGAGGTGCCCGCTGAGTTGATCGCCGCGCTACAGGCACGTTTTGGGGCGAATTGCTCAACAGCACAAGTCATCCGCGAGCAACACGGGCGCGACGAGTCAGCATTCACCCACGTACCGCCACCTGCTGCCGTGGTATTTGCAGAGAGCACACAAGATGTGTCGGATGCCATCAAGTTGGCTGCGCAGTACAAAGTGCCTGTCATTCCGTTCGGTGTGGGCTCGTCGTTGGAGGGGCATTTGCTGGCAGTACAAGGCGGCATCAGTGTGGATGTGAGCCGCATGAACAAGGTGCTGAGCATCAACGCCGAAGACTTGACCGTCACGGTGCAGCCAGGCGTGACACGCAAGCAACTGAACGAAGAAATCAAAAGCACGGGTTTGTTTTTTCCGATTGACCCCGGTGCCGATGCCTCGATTGGTGGCATGAGCGCCACACGTGCCAGCGGTACCAATGCCGTGCGCTACGGGACGATGCGCGAGAACGTGCTGGCACTCGAAGTGGTGACGGCCAGTGGTGAAGTGATTCGCACAGGGACACGCGCCAAAAAATCTGCTGCGGGTTATGACCTCACGCGTTTGTTGGTGGGCAGTGAAGGCACGCTGGGTGTGATGACCGAAATTTCGCTACGCATCTACCCCTTGCCCGAAGCGGTGTCGGCAGCCATTTGCTCTTTCCCCAGCATTGAGGCAGCGGTGCACACCACCATTGCCATCATTCAAATGGGCGTGCCGATTGCGCGCGTCGAACTGCTCGATGGCAACACGATTCACATGGTAAACAACTATGCCAAGCTCGGACTTGCTGAAGCACCGATGCTGTTGATGGAGTTTCACGGCTCTCCCGCAGGTGTGAAAGAACAAGCCGAAACGGTGCAAGAAATTGCGGCTGAATATGGTGGCCAATCGTTTGAATGGGCTACCACGCCCGAAGAGCGCACACGCCTGTGGACCGCGCGACACAATGCTTACTTTGCGGCCATTCAAAGCAAACCTGGCTGCCGCGCCATCAGCACCGACACGTGTGTGCCGATCAGCAAGTTAGCCGACTGCTTGCTCGACTCCATCGTAGAAGCGGATGCCACAGGCATTCCGTATTTCTTGGTGGGCCATGTGGGTGACGGTAATTTCCACTTCGGCTATTTGATTGACCCCAACAACGCACAAGAGTGTGCGACTGCCGAAGACCTGAATCACAAACTGGTAACGCGCGCTTTAAGTCTGGGCGGCACTTGCACAGGCGAGCACGGCATTGGTTTGCACAAGATGGATTTTTTGCGTGCCGAAACAGGCGAGGGTGCAGTGGACATGATGCGCACAATCAAGCAGGCACTCGACCCACACAACATCATGAATCCAGGGAAGATCTTTTCTCTATAAACATTTCCTGAACGAGTGCGCAGACCTTTGCAGCGTCAAAGGGTTTGAGGACGACGGCGCTGACACCGGCGTCTTCAAAACGTTCAAGATCTAATGCATTGACGTTGGCTGTGAGTCCAAGCACGGGGGTGTTGCGAGTGGGTTCGTCAAACGTGAGGCGCAATGCCCGAGTGGCTTCAATGCCATCCATTTCTGGCATGACCATGTCCATCAAGATGACGTCAAACTCTTGTTGACGCAAAGCAGCCAGCGCCTTGACGCCGTTGTCTGCTTCCACAATTTCGCAACTCTTCCAGTGGTTCTTGAGTATCTGACGCACAAGCATGCGGTTGATGGGATGGTCATCAACGACTAAGAAGCGCTCTGCGGCCTCCTGCGGCAAAGCTGGCACTTGCGTTTGCGTAGGCTCATCTTTGGGTGGGGCAACGTCGACCAAGGGAAGGGTGAACCAAAACGTAGAGCCCTGCCCTGCTTTGCTTTGAAAGCCGATGTGGCCTCCCATCAACTCAACCAAACGCTGTGTGATGGAAAGCCCCAAACCGTTGCCACCGTAGCGCGATTGAATATCGTCTTCGGCTTGCACAAAACGTTGGAAAATTTTGGGCTGTTGCGTATCTGGAATGCCGATGCCGCTGTCGGCCACTGAAAAGTGTACGCATAAGGGTTCGCGGCGCACACGCAAAGTGACATGTCCTTGGTGTGTGAATTTGATGGCATTGCCCAACAAGTTAACCAAGATTTGCATCAAGCGATGGCGGTCTGTGCTGACCCACTGAGGCACGTTGTCATCGATCACGCAGGTGTATTGCAAGTGCATGCTCTCGACGCGTTGTGCAAACAAGTCGAAAGCTGAATTGACGGTGTCACGCAGCGCAAACGTTTCATGGTAGACGCTGATATTGCCCGCTTGCAGCTGCGAGTAGTCCAACACATCGTTGATGACGGTGAGCAAGTGGTCGGCGGACTGACACGTGTGGTTGAGAATTTTGAGTGCTTGCGGATTGTTGGCCACGCGTTTGAGCAACACGTTATTGAAGCCCAGAATGGCATTCATAGGGGTGCGCAATTCATGGCTGACAGTCGCAATGAATTGTTCGCGCATCGCTGCCGTGCGCAACAGCTCTTGACGTTTTTCTTCTAGTTCTTGGTTGCGCTGCAAGCTGGCGTTGTAGGCTTGTCGAAAGAGGTTGTCATACAAGAAGGGAACGGTGATGACGATGAGTGTGACAACTGAGTAAGTGGCAAACGACGACATGACCTGCGCGGCACCCAGCGTCGGGTTGGCAGGCAACCAAGCCTGCCATGTGATGTAAGCCATCACAATTTCGATCAAGAGCACAAAACCAAACCAAACCAGGCCGGCCAATCGACTGACCGCATAAAACGGAATCAAGGGAACGGTGGCAAGCCACGCCATGCGCGGAGAAAAAATACCACCCGACATCCATGCGGCATAACAAAGCTGCAACACACCACCCGCAAGGCCCACATAAACAGACACATGAAATGGCAAACCCCAGCTGTAGAGAGCCTGCAACACAAATAAAAAGAAGGCAAAGACTAAAGGAACAGGTACGTTGTTGGGATACGGCGTGATGATGGCCAGCACCACCATGACGCCAATCAACAACCACACCACAAAAAACAAATACGGCAGGCGGCCTTCTCTGAAACGCTCAGGCAAGCGAGGAATAGCCCACTGCGTGAAAGTATCAAATACTTCGCCCTTCATACTTGGCCCTTTGCTGCTTGTAGCGCCAAGGCATTGGAGATTTTGCTGATGAGCTGCTGTTCATCCAGCGGTTTGTGAAGCACGTCGTTCATGCCCGAAGCGAGACAGCGATCTTTGTCTACGGGATTGGCGCTGGCCGTTAATGCCAGCACAGGCATGTCAGAAACAGGTGACGGAAAAGTTTGACGTAATGTCTGCGTGACTTGCATGCCATCCATCTCAGGCATGACCATGTCCATGAGAGTGAGGTCAAAGTGCTGCGTGCGTAATTTATCCAAGGCAATCGCGCCGCTAATTGCTTCAACGACATCGGCTTTGGGGAAGCATTTTTTAAGCATCATGCGCGCCACCAAAAGGTTCACCGCGTTGTCATCGACCAAGAGAATTTGCAAAGGCTGATCGACCAATATGCGCGCCATCTCGGCAGCAGCTTTGGCATCTTGCGTCGCGATGCTACGCAAAGGAATTTGAAACCAAAATCGCGCGCCCTGCCCTTGTACGCTGCTAACACCAATGGTGCCGCCTTGTAATGAGACAAGCCTTTCACAAATTGAAAGGCCTAAGCCTGTACCACCATACTGGCGGTTGGTTTGTATGTCGGCATGTTCAAAGCCTTGAAAGATTTGTTTTTGCCGATCTGGTGCAATGCCAATGCCCGTGTCTTGCACCTCAAACAAAACACCACCGCCCACGCTTTGCGCGCGCACATCAATACGTCCTTCAGCCGTAAATTTAAGCGCGTTATCCAGCAAGTTGCTGAGAACTTGTATCAAACGCTGGCGGTCGCCTTTGACCCACATGTTGTGAACGGAGCTGGCATCTAAGTGAAGCGTGATGTTTTTGGTGTGTGCCTTGTGTTGGAAGTTAGCAAGCACATGTGCAATGGTTTCTTTGAGTGCAAACTCATCTTCATGCAAAACCAACTTACCTGCTTGCAGCTGAGAAAAATCCAAGATGTCATTCACCACTTGCAAGAGTTGTTCTGTGGAGCGACGGATATGGTCTACCACGATCACATCTTCAGGCTGAGCAGACAGCTCATTACGCAAAATACCGTTGAGGCCCAAGATGGCATTCATGGGTGTGCGTAGCTCGTGTCCCACCGATGCGATGAATTCATCTTTGTGTGCTTGTGCGCGCAACAGCGCTTGGTGCGTTCGCTCTAGCTCCGCGTTGCTCTGGTCCATCGCTGCAACTTGACTGCGATGCATGCGTTCCGTCACAAACACCACGTACATGGCCAAACTGATGACGAGTAATTTGTTGGCCACGGTCCAAGCCATCACGTCGTTGGCCATGTTGATATCACTGTTGACCACGCCGTGCTGGCTGATGAGTAACAACATCAGGTTGGCCACAAACACCACCACCACCCAAAAAACTGCAGCCATGCGGTCTAGCAACAAAATGGCGGGTAACACCACTGCGGTCATCCACACCATGACGGGCGAATTGATGCCCCCCGTCATGGCTGCAAGATAAGCCACGTAGCCAATAGACCAAGACAAGGTCGCATGTGCAACGAGCAAATACGGCGCACCTAACAAAAGCAATGCAAACAAAGCCCAGTAGCCCGCCGTGCCAATCAGGTTGGCCACATGGTTGTAGTCGGGCTGGTGTATGAAATAAAACGGCAATGAACAAGCCCCCACCAACAGGAGCATGTAGGTCAACAAACTGCGGCGACGTTCTAGCTGAGAGCCGATGAAAAAGCTCTTGGGCAAGAAAACGTTTTGCAGTGTTTGCAACATTGCTTGGTTTTAAGACTTGCGGAGTTTGTCGATCAGGCCATTGAGTTCATCGAGCGAGCCAAATTGAATAGAAAGCTCGCCCATCTCTTCGACTCTGCCATGACGCTTGACGCGTTTTTTAACGCGCACTTCCACTTGTGCGGTGAGCAAATCAGAGAGTTCTTCTTCGATGCGTTTGATGTCGCGTGACTTTTCGCTCTTGGGTTTTTGTGGCACAAGGTTGAACTCAGCGCCAAGCTTTTTCACCAAGCTTTCCGCTTCGCGCACCGACATTTTTTTCGCACTGATTTGATTGGCTGCTGTGATTTGCGTTGCACGATCAAGCGCCAACAAAGCGCGGGCATGGCCCATGTCAATGTCGCCCGCCATGAGCATGGACTGCACAGGCTCGGCCAAATTGAGCAAGCGCAACAAGTTGCTGGCCGCGCTGCGTGAACGGCCCACGGCTTGCGCTGCGAGCTCGTGCGTGAGACCAAACTCTTTGATGAGGCGCTGCAAGCCTTGCGCTTCTTCGAGGGGGTTGAGGTCTT
>ERZ650303.476-NODE-476-length-12201-cov-8.917833_pt1 | contig 12201 bp, 13 predicted proteins | sample MGYA00376239_ERZ650303 | MGnify/ENA primary metagenome ERZ650303 (study PRJEB26733, sample SAMN07839262) | wastewater metagenome | biome: small river; feature: stream; material: water | place: USA: North Carolina | collected 2016-04-05 ... | reverse complement strand
AGACCGCGAGTTCGAGCCGTTCCCGCTCTCCTGCGATGAGCGCTTGACAGCCGACGCGATCCGTGTTTCTTTCATCGGGACACCGTTTCGCCCTTGGCACCCGTTTGTCCGGCGCCCGCGAAACGACCGCCCCAACGCAGTGCGCCTCACGACGCGACAGATCGCCGCCGTCCTCGGACGGAGCGAGATCACGGCGTGGCGGCAGGTCCGCGCGTGGCAGGCTCGCGGCGTCGCCGTCGAGTCGACGCACACCGGCCGCCGCCCGACGCTGACCGTTGGCGTTGCCGACGTGGCGTTCTGCGCGGGGCTCTGCGTCGAGGACGTGCTCGCGCTCGCGGGCGTCGAGGGGGCGGCGTGAGCGCTCCGAAGCGTCGCCCCGCTGACGATGTCGGACCCAACGCAGGCGGTCCTCTCGGCGACGCCGCGGCGGTGTGGTTGCCGCTCGACGCGCTCGCGCCGCACCCGAAGAACCCGCGCGTCCACGGCGCCGAGGTGACGCGCCTCGCGCGCACGATCCTCCGCACGGCGTGGGGCGCTCCCATCGTCGCGCAGTGGCGGGCGAGCGGGCGGCACCGGGTGATCGCGGGCCACGGCCGGCTCCTCGCGGCGCGGGAGATCCTCGCGGGCGTCGAGGTCGACGGCGAGCTGCGCGGCGGCGCCGAGCACCGCTTCGACCCCGCGGCGCCCGCGCCGGGGCTGCTGCCCGTCCGCGTCGTGCGGGTGAGCGACGCCGAGGCCGACGCGATGACGCTCGCCGACAACGCCCGCGGCATCCAGGGCGAGGACAGCGCCGAGCTCATCGTGGAGATGGCCGCGCAGTTCGGCCGCGACGCCGCGGTGATGGCCGACATCGGCTTCGACGGCGCCGCGCTCGACGCGCTCGTCAAGGGCGCGGGGGACGCGCTGCTCGGCGCTTCGGGTGCCTACTCCGGCGGCGAGCCTTCGGGCGACGCGCCGACGTACAAGGGCGACCCCGACGGGCGCGAGTACGACGAGGGCGTCGAGGGCGAGGTCGCGTCGCTGACGTGCCCCCACTGCGGGAAGCTGGTGCCCCGTGGCGGCTGACGGCGCGAGCGCGTCGAGGCTGCGGCGCATCACCGACTACCCCGCGCTGCTCGAAGAGGCGTGGGCGCAGGCTCACGCGCCGCGCGAGCCCAACGCGCCGACGGTCATCTCGACGTTCGCGGGCTGCGGCGGCTCGTCGCTCGGCTACCACATGGCGGGCTTCCGCGAACTGCTCGCGGTGGAGTGGGAGCAAAACGCCGCCGACACCTTCCGCCTCAACTTCCCGCACGTCCCGCTGTACCACGGCGACATCGCGAAGCTCTCCGTCGAGGAGTGCCTGCGGCTCGCTGGTGTGAAGCCGGGCGAGCTCGACGTGTTCGACGGGTCGCCGCCCTGCCAAGGCTTCTCGACGGCGGGCAAGCGCGAGATCGGCGACGCGCGCAACCAACTCTTCCGCGAGTACTGCCGCCTGCTCCAAGGGCTGCGCCCGAAGGCGTTCGTCATGGAGAACGTGAGCGGCATGGTCAAGGGAGACTTCAAACTCGTCTTCGCCGAGATCCTCCGCACGCTCAAAGGCTGCGGCTACCGCGTCAAGGCGCGCCTGCTCAACGCGATGTTCTTCGGTGTGCCGCAGTCGCGCGAGCGCATGATCTTCATCGGCGTGCGCGATGACCTCGCGCGCGAGCCGTCGCACCCCTGCGGGTGGAGCGAGCCGGTGACGGTGCGTGAGGCGTTCGTGGGGTGCGGCGCAAGCGACGCTCCTGCGCTGACTCCATTGTATCGTCGCTATTGGCAGGAAGCCGGCCAGGGCGGCAGCGTTGGGAAGATGGAGACGGTGTCTCGCCTTCGCGAGAATCGCCCATCGGTCACGCTGATGAAGGAGGGCAATCGCGACGCGCCGTTTCACCCGACGGAGTGCCGCGGTACGTCGACGGCGGAGCGGAAGCGCATCGCGTCTTTCCCTGACACGTTCAGATTCACAGATCGCGACTCAGCGAAAAACAGGATGGGCAACTCCGTGCCCCCGCTCCTCATGCGCTCCATCGCGCGGCACGTCCGCACGCTCATCGCCTGATGGCCCCTCGCCACGCGATCACGCGCGAGAAGCGCGACCGGATGCTGACCGCCCTGCGCGGCGGCGCCCTCTACCGCGACGCCGCCGAGGCCGCGGGCATCCCGTGGTCGACGTGGACGGACTGGTGCCGCGCCGTGAAGGCGGGCGAGTGCAGCGACGCCGACGTGGTGGCGCTCGTCGACGCCGCCCGCGAGGCGTACGCGACCACGAACGTCGGCCTCGCGGCGACGGTGGCGAAGGCGTCGCAGAAGGACTGGCGCGCCGCCGCGTGGCTCGCGGAGCACCGGCAGGGCGCCCCGAAGGCCGCGGCCGACGCGCGCCGCGCGCAGCACGAGGCGACCATCGCGAGGAAGCGCGCCGACGGCACGCACGTCGAAACGGTGCGGCACGTCGGGGAGATCGCGGACGATGAACTCGACCGCCGCATCGCTGAACTCGAAGCCGCCACGAAGCACTGACGCGGCGGCGGAACTCCGCGCGCTGAAGGTCGAGAAGCTGCGGCGGCTCGAGGCCGCGGCGGAGGCCGTCCGCTTCGACTGGCGCCGCAAGGCGCGACCGGACCAACTGACGCCGCCCGACGGCGCGATCCCGTGGCGGGTGTGGCTCCTGCTCGCCGGCCGCGGGTTCGGGAAGACGCGCACGGGCGCCGAGCACATCCGCGAGCGGGTGATGAGCGGCGCCGCGAAGCGCATCGCCCTCGTCGCCCGCAGCGCCGCCGACGTGCGCGACGTGATCGTCGAAGGGGAGTCGGGCATCCTCGCGGTGTCGCCCCCCGCCGAGCGCCCGACGTGGGAGCCCTCGCGGCGGCGGCTGACGTGGCCGAATGGTGCCATCGCCACCACGTACAGCGCCGACGAGCCCGACCAGCTCCGCGGCCCGCAACACGACTATGCGTGGGCCGACGAACTCGCGGCGTGGCGGTACCCCGATGCGTGGGACCAACTCCTCTTCGGTCTGCGCCTCGGCGCCGACCCGCGGGCGATCGTCACGACGACGCCCCGACCGACGCCGATCATCCGCGCGCTGGTGACCTCGCCGACGACGCACGTCACCCGCGGTCGCACGCGGGACAACGCGGCGAACCTCGCGCCGGGCTTCCTCGACGCGATCGTCGCCCGCTTCGAGGGCACCCGCCTCGGGCGGCAGGAGCTCGACGGCGAGATCCTCGACGACAACCCCGGCGCCCTGTGGAAGCGCGACGGCATCGACGCCGCGCGCGTCCGCGCCGCCCCCGACCTACGCCGCGTCGTCGTCGGCGTCGACCCCGCGGTCACCGCGAGCGCGGCGAGCGACGAGACGGGGATCGTGGTCGCGGGCCTCGGCTTCGACGGGCGCTTCTACGTGCTCGGCGACTACTCCGGGCGCTACAGCCCCGAGCAGTGGGCGTCGCGCGCGGTGCAGGCGTACCGCGAGCACAAGGCCGACCGCGTCGTCGCGGAGCGCAACCAGGGCGGCGACCTCGTCGAGCGCAACCTACGCACGGTCGACCGCAACCTCCCGGTGACGGCGGTGCACGCGAAGCGCGGCAAGGCGCTGCGCGCGGAGCCGGTGTCGTCGCTGTACGAGCAGGGCCGCGTCTCGCACGTCGGCGCGCTCGCGGCGCTCGAAGACCAGATGACGGCGTGGGACCCGAGCGGCGACGGCGAGTCGCCCGACCGCGTCGACGCGCTCGTGTACGCGCTGACTGAGTTGATGCCGTCGACGCGCGACGCACCGACCCCCCGCCCGACGATCACCCGCACCGAGCGCACCGCAGGCTGGTAGTGCCCCTCACCCCCTCGACAGCCGAGCAGCTCCGCCTCGTCCCCGGCGAGGGCGCGCTGCTCGATGCGGCGCCGATCGCCGCGCTCGCGAACCGACTCGCGCCCGCGCCGTACAACGACCGCTTTCAGTACCACTACGGCAACACCCTCACGCCGCAGACGGTGTCGGGCGTCCTCCAGAACGCGGACACCGGGTACCTGTGGATGCTCGCCGACCTGCTCGACGAGGCGCGCGAGCGCGACGGGCACATGCACGCCGAGCTCCAGAAGCGCGAGCTCCGCGTCGCGGGCTCGGACTGGGAGCTCGTGCCCCCCGAGGGCAGCGGCGCGGCGGGCGAGGAGATCGCGAAGTGGTGCGGGTCTCGCCTGCGCGAGATCGAGTCCCTCGGCGCGCTCTCGCGCGACTTCGGCAGCGCCATCGCCGACCTCATGGGCGCGGTTTACCAGGGCCGCGTCGGGCTCGAGGTCGTGTGGCGCGACGAGCGCGGGTGGATGGTGCCCGACGCGCTGTACTTCCTGCACCCGCGGCGCTTCACCTACGCGGCCGACTGGCGCCTGCGGCTGTGGGACGCGAGCGGCACGTCGCCGACCTCCTACCAGCCGATCAACACGGACTCGCCCTTCGGGATGTTCCCGGGGCTCCCGCTCGACCGCTTCCCGCCGGGCAAGTTCATCGCGCACAATCCCCGCGTGCGCGGCGTCATGCCGACGCGCGAGGGCCTCGGGCGGCTGCTGATCTGGTGGTGCACCTTCAAGCGCTTCGCCGTGCGCGACTTCGCGGCGTTCGCGGAGTGGGCGGGGCGCGGCCTCCGCGTCGGCTACTTCGCCACCGGCCGCGGGCCGATGGGCGAGTACCAGGCGACGGAGGACGACCGCGCGGTGCTGCAACAGGTGCTCGACGCGATGTCGAGCAGCAACGCCGCGACCTTCGCCGACACCACCAAGGTGGAGGTGCAGGACGCGCCGTCGAACAACGACGTGCACTCCAACCTCATCGCGCTCTGCAACGCCGAGCAGTCGAAGGCCGTCGTCGGCGGGACGCTCGGGAGCGAGAGCAGCAAGGGCGGCGGCACGCGCGCGCTCGGCGAGGTGCACGAGCGCAACGAACTCATGATCGCCCGCGCCGACGCGAACGCCGTCGGGTCGACGCTCGTGCGCGACCTCGTGCGCCCGATGGTGCGCATGAACTTCGGGTCGAACGCCCCCGTGCCGCGGATGCGGTTCGCGGTCGACCCCGCGCAGGATCTCGACGCGGTGGCGAAGCGCATCCAGATCTTCACGAGCCTCAAGGGCGAGATCGCGCAGGCCGACGCCCGCAACCTGCTCAACCTCCCCGACCCTTCGCCGGGCGCGCCGCTGCTCGGCATCCCGACGGAGCGCAAGGTCGAGGACTACCGGGGCGACACCGCGCCGCAGGGCGCCGCGCCGAACGTCCGCCCGCCGCCGCCCGACCTGCGCCCGCGCCCCGCGGGCACCGAGGACACCGGGCGCTGACGCGCCCGCCTCCGCGCAACACCATGGCCCGTTACGACCACATCGACTTCCGGCCGCCGCAGAACGCCCGCGAGGCGGCGAAGCGCGCGCTCGAGATCCGCGCCGAGAAGCCCGAGAGCGAGCGCGGGATGACGCCCGTCGGGATCGCCCGCGCCCGCGACCTCATCGCCGGCAAGGCGCTGTCGCCCGACACCGTGCGCCGGATGCTGTCGTTCTTCGAGCGCCACGAGGTCGACAAGAGCGGCGAGACGTGGGGCGAGCAGGGCAAAGGCTACCAAGCTTGGCACGGCTGGGGCGGGGACGCGGGCTTCGCTTGGGCGCGCAAGGTCGTGCGGCAGATGGACGCGGCCGACGCCGCGGACAAGCGCATGAGCGACGCCGCGGGCGCCGACGCCGACCCAGGCGTCGCGGTCGTGATCCCGCTCGACGAGGAGACCGCCGCCTACGCGCTCCCCGGCGTCGACGGCGCGCACGTCACCCTCGCGTCCCTCGGGCGCCTCGGCGCGCTGCCGATGGGCGCGGTCGCGCTCGACGTGGCCCGCAGCGTCGTCGCGCGGTGGGCGTCGCAGACGCCGCCGCTGCCCGCGCGCCTGTCGGGCATGGGGCGCTTCCACGGCGCCGAGGGCGAGGGCGATGCCGCGTACCTGAGCGTCGACGCGCCGGGGCTCTCCGCGGCCCGCGACGCGCTCTGCCGGATGCTGCGCGAGGCGGGGCTGCCCGTCGCGTCGTCGCACGGATTCACGCCGCACGCGACGCTCGCGTACCTGCCGCCCGACGCGCCGACGCCCGACGCGCCGTGCGCGCTCCCGCTCGCGCTGACGCTCGACGCCGCCGCCGTGTGGTGCGGCGCCGACCGCGGCACCACCGCGGCCCTCACGGGCGACGGAGACCCCACGACCATGGCCGACAAGCGCAAGACGCGCCGCAGCCCCGCCGCGCCCGCTGAGGCGCCCGCGACGACCCCCGCCGACGTGGTCACCCTGCGCGGCGACTCCGCGGAGATCACCTGCCGCGAGACCGCGGCCGTCGGGCAGAAGACGCGCAACCAGATCGCGCGCTTCGGCGAGTTCCGCGGCCACCCGCAGGGGCCCTTCCGCCTCGACGCGCGGGTGTTCGAGGACATCATCCGCAACTTCAACGCGACCGAGAACCGCTGCGTCGCGCTCGACTACGAGCACACCAGCGAGACGCTCCCCGACAGCGTGGCGCAGCACGGCGTGCCCGCGCTCGCGTGGATCACCGACCTCGAAGACCGCGGCGACGGGACGCTGTGGGGCACCTTCGAGTGGGTCGACCCCGCCGCCGTCGAGCACGTCCGCGCGAAGCGCTACCGCTACCTCTCGCCCGCGATCCAGTTCGGCGCGGTCGACAAGGAGACGGGGAAGCCGATCGGCGCGCGGCTCACGAGCGTCGCCCTCACCAACAAGCCCTTCCTCGACGGCATGGCGCCCGTGACGGCCTCGGAGAAGGCGACGACCGCGAGCCTGACGCCGGGCGACGTGCACGTTCCAACGCTCCCCACGAGGACACCCACGATGAACGACGAGATGAGCGCGGCCCCGATGGGCGCCGCCGACCTGCCGAAGATGCAGCCCGCCGCCGCGCCCGCAGCCGCACCCGTCGCCGACGCGGCGAAGGAGAAGGCCGAGAAGGAGGCCGAGGGCGCCGCCATCGCCGACTCGAAGCGCGACGGCTACGGCAAGTTCGCGCGCGAGTGCGCGATGGCGTGCGGCATGGCTGAGATGGACTTCGACGCCGAGGGCGCCGAGGACCTCATCATCCAGCGCATCCGCGGCATCGCGGAGCAGCTCGCCGCGATCCAGGAGCGCGAGCGGGCCGCGATGGGCGTCGCCGCCGCCGCGATGGCCGACCGCGTCGTCGCCGCGGGCCTCGCCCCCGAGGGCGCGCGCGAGCGCCTCGCGAAGCTCTGCCTCTCGGACCGCGAGACGTTCGACACGCTGTACCCCGCCGAGCGCGTCGAGGCCGCCGAGCAGGCGAAGCGCATGAGCGACGCCCCCGCGCCGCCGCCCGCGAAGCCCACGGCGGAGTCCCTGCGCGCCGCGGCGCAGCCCGCCGTCACGCCCGCCGCCCGCGCGCTGCTCTCGGAGCACGTCGCCACGAGCGCGCCGCACCCGCCCGCCGTCGGCGGCGACGGCAGCGTCGCGGCCCGCTCCGCCGCCCGCGAGGCGCTCGCCTCGCGCCTCATGAGCGAGGGCAAGGCGAAGACGCACGCGGAGGCCGCGCTCATGGCCGACCGCGAGATCTCGAAGCACCTCGTCGCGCCCTTCGTCGGCGCCTGACCGCCACCCGCCACCAACCACCACAGGATCAATCGTCATGGGAATCGCCGACCGGAACCCGGGGCAGCTCGTCCCCTTCAACTGCGCCAGCGCGAACGTCGCCGAGGGCGCGGTGCTCGTCATGGGCGCCACGAACGACGTCGTGAAGCTGCCCACCGCCGCCTCGTCGTCCGAGGCGCTCGTGGGCCTCGCCGCCTACCCCTGGAGCTCGTCCGCCAACTCGCCCGTCGACGCCGTCGTGAACGGCGTCTGGCCGGGCATCGCCGCGGGCACCATCACGCGCGGCGACCGCGTCGTGGTCGGCGGCGCCACCGGCACCGTCGTGTCGGAGTCGCTCACCACGCCGGCCAACGCCACGCGCGTCGGCATCGCGCTGGAGTCCGTCACCACGGGCGCGCGCGTGGCGATCCTCATCGGCAACGTCCCGAGCTTCTCGGGCACCGTGCTGAAGATGGTCGCGGGCGTCGGCGGCACCACCGCCAACTGCCTCGTGATCGCCGGCAACGGCACCGCCGTCCTCCCCGGCGGCGGGTCGCCGACCGCGGCGATCCTCGGCGTCGCGCTCAACACCGCGCTCGCGGGCGAGACCGTCTACGTCGTGACGAGCGGCACCGCCGTCGTCGTCGACAGCGGGTCGGGCGTCAACGCGAACGACTTCATCACGGCCGCCGGCACCAACGGGAAGGGCCTCACCGCCGCGCCCGCGGGCGGCACGAACTGCTCCGTGGTCGGCATCGCCCTCACCACCACGGCGGCGAACGGGAACATCACCGTCGCCGTCTCCCCGAGCCGCATCCAGGGCTGATCGCCCGCCACCTACACCACAGGACCACGAACATGAACCGCCCCCTCAACCGCGGCGTCCGCCTCCTCACGGGGAGCGGCATCGCCAACGGCAGCAACCTCGACCGCATCGCCACGACGATGAGCGACCCGCGCATCGCCCGCATGGCGACGGCGCCGGTGGTCTCGTCGCAGTGCGACGCCACCGTGCAGCGCTGGCTCTCCGAGGCGCAGGCCGCCTCCGGCTCGCTCGACGCCGCGTACAACGTGTGGCTCTCGCACGTCACCGGCCGCGGCTCGGCCCCGCACAGGATGAGCCTGTCGCCCGGCGACGTGCACATCCCGACGATCGACCAGAACATCTTCGTCCTCTACCAGAACCGCGACTTCATCGCCGACATGGTGATGCCCGTCGTGAACGCGGCGAAGCTGTCGAACTTCATCCAGCAGGTGCCCGTGGCCGCGATGCAGTCGGTCGCGAACACGCGCATCGCCAACTCGCGCGCGCGGCCCAACCAGGTGCAGTGGACGGTCGACAACTCGCTGTCCTACAACTGCATCCCGCTCGGGCTCGTCGACTACATCCCGCAGGAGATCCTCGACGACGCGGACTCGACCGCGCTCAAGTCGACCGCGATCTACATGGCGATCCTGCGGTCGTTCATGGACCTCGCGCGCGAGGTGAACGTCGCGGCCGAGGTGTTCGGCGCGTCGAACTACGGCACCAACACCACGGCGCTCTCGGGCGCCGATCGGTGGGACAACCCGTCGAGCGATCCCATCCAGCAGCTCCTCCAGTACAAGGAGTCGGTGTTCTCCACGCCGAACGTCCTCGTGATGGGCGGGCAGGTGTGGCCGAAGCTCATGACCAACCCCGCGGTCAAGGGCTACATCTCGGGCCGCGCGAGCACGAAGTCGGGCGCCGTCCCGATGCAGGTCGCGCTGGAGACCATCGCCGAGCTCGTCGGCGTCGACAAGGTCATCGTCGGCCGCGCGAAGTACAACAGCGCGCAGGAGGGCCTCACGGCCGTCAGCGACTACGTGTGGGGCAAGAGCGCGGCGCTCCTCCGCGTCGAGCCGAACCCCGACCCGCTCATGACCGAGACCTTCGGCTACACCTACCGCTTCGGCGGCAAGGCGTACCGCAACGAGGTGATCCCCGACCGCCTGGGCGGTGGCATGGGCGGCCAGTACATCAAGCTGTCCACCTTCGAGGACGACGTCGTGATCGGCGGCGCGAACACCGGCTACCTGCTCACCACGGTGATCTCGTGAGCATGGACCCGCTCGCGCCCGCGGCGCCCCCGCAGGAGCCCACGAAGCGGCAGCTCGCCGAGGAGAACGCCGCGCTCAAGGCGCGCGTCGCGGAGCTCGAGGCGCAGGCCGCGTCGCTCTCCGCCGACCTCGCCGCCGCCCGCGAGGCCGCGTCGCGCCCCGTCGGCGAGGAGTCGCCGGTGCTGCTGAAGCGCCTCCGCTACAACGGCGTGCACTACGAGCCCGGCGCGCTCGTGCCGTTCGACCCCGAGGACCCGCCGGCCGGCTGCGGCGGGCTCGTCGAGGGCGTGCACTACCACCGCGCCCGCGTGCTCGTCGCGCGCTGACTGACCGCAGGGGGACGCCGCGATGGCCGAGATCGTCAACATCGTCACGCCGACCGACGTGATCGAGTGCCTCTCGACGCAGGCGTACAACCGCCTCTTCGCGAAGAACGGCGGCAACACGCCGGACACGTCGTACCGCGACCGCTGCATCGCGGAGGCGAACAGCGAGATCCGCGTGCTCACGCGCGCGGCGTTCCCCGACGGCCTCTATCAGACCGGCGACACGCTCGACCCGCTCGTCGTCGGGCAGGGCGTCAACCTCACGATCGCCATCGCCTCGTCGCGCCACCTCGCGACCGAGGAGACGAGCGGGTACGCGCGCCTCGGGGCGAAGGCGCGCGAGTTCTTCAAGAGCCTCAACCGCGACCGCGACGCGCGCGCGCCCGGCTCCTCGCAGGGCGCGCCGCTCCCGCGGCCGACGGTCAACAACCTCACCGACGCCGCGGGGCAGCCGACCAACCCCTACGTGCGCAACGCCTCGCAGCAGGACACGTCGGGCTTCTGACGTGGGCGCGATCGTCGACGCGGTCGACGCGATGGAGGCCGCCATCGCGGGCGAGATGCTCCCGCTGATGCTCGACATCGGCGAGGGCGTCGCGACGGACGCGAAGACCGGCCACACGTTTCGCAACCGCACGGGACGGCTGGAGCGCAACATCCGCCACGGCGCGGCGTCGGGCAACCTCCGGCGCGGCTACACCGTCGACGTGGTGGGGCGCACGCCGTACGGCTCCTACGTCGAGGACGGCACGTCGCGCAGCGCGCCCTACCCGTACCTCTGGCCCGCGTGGGAGCGCCGCGAGGCGTGGGCGGAGCGGCTCGTCGAGGGCGTCATCTACACCGCCGTCGCATCGCTCCCCTGAGCCGTGGCAAACGCGACCCTCGCCGACCTCGACGACGCCCTGCTGACGGCGCTCTCCGCGCTCGTCGCGGGGCCGCCGACCGCGAACGCGCCCTTCGCCCTCGCAGGCCGCTACGCGGGCCCGACGACGAAGCGCGACCTCTCCAACGTCTGCCGCGAGCAGTTCCCCGCGGTGCTGCTGCGCTTCGAGCGCGAGAGCGTCACGCGCGACATCCTGACGTGGGCGTACTCGGAGGAGCGCGGCGAGTCTTCGTGGTCGGTGATCTCCGTCGTCGAGGACCCGCGCGAGGTCGACGAGGGGATGCGCGGCACGACGACGAGCCCCGGCGTGATGCGCTGCATCGACGCGGCGCTCGGCGCGGTCAACGCGCTCGCGGCGGCGAACACCTACCAGGGCATCACCCTGCGCGCGGTCGAGACGCGCCCCGAACTCGTCGAGGGCGGCGTCGTCTACGCCTACGCGACGCGCGTTGCCGCGCTGCGCGTGCTCCCGCAGGCCGACAACCCCGACCCCGCCGCGGGCCTCCCGCTGCTCAACCCGATGGTCGGCGACCTCAACCTCACCGGCACGCTCGACGACCCCGACAGCGTGAACCCGCTCGTCGAGTTCGAGGCCGAGCCGAACCCCTGACGCCTCCCCGCAACCCCTGACCAGAGAGACCGCGATGCAACTCCGCATTCACGCCGTCGAAGGGCGCCTCGTGGCGTTCGTCGGCGCCGACGGGCGCGCGCGCGTCGGGCGCTACGCCGCCCGCGACGCGCAGGGCAACCCGCTCGCCGAGGGCGAGCTCGTGCCCGACCTCGACCACTACCGCCGCTCCGCGCGCCGCGGCGACCTCGTCGTCGAGGAGGTGGCGTCGTGATCGTCCCCGGCTTCGCCGCGTCCTACAAGACGCCCGGCGTGTACCTCGCCGTGAGCCTCGGCGGCTCCGCCTCGTCGCCCGGAACGCAGCCCATCAAGATCCTCCTGATGGGCAACAAGATGGGGACGGCCGTGAGCGGGTCGTCGCCGACGATCGCGCTCCCCGCGGGCACGATCGCCGACGCGACGCCGCAGTACCTCGCGTCGGAGGGCGACGCGGGGACGTACTTCGGCCTCGGGTCGGAGGTGCACGACATGGCCCGCGCCGTGTTCGCGCAGTACCCCAACGCCACCGTGTACGGCATCGCCGTCGCGGAGGGCGGCGGGAGCGCGGCGAGCGTCGTCTGCACCTTCGCCACGACCGCGACGGCCGACTACACGATCCGCCTCCGCATGTGCGGCGAGGTCGTCGACGTGCCGATCGCCTCGGGCTCGACCGCCGCGACCATCGCGACC
>ERZ650303.474-NODE-474-length-12229-cov-12.861919_pt1 | contig 12229 bp, 13 predicted proteins | sample MGYA00376239_ERZ650303 | MGnify/ENA primary metagenome ERZ650303 (study PRJEB26733, sample SAMN07839262) | wastewater metagenome | biome: small river; feature: stream; material: water | place: USA: North Carolina | collected 2016-04-05 ... | reverse complement strand
CTCGACATCAACCAACTGCGCCGCGACCTGCCCAGCGTCATTGCCAAACTCGAAAAGCGCAAGAACCCACAAGCATTCTTGAATGTGGATGCGTACCAAGCTTTAGAGGCCGAGCGCAAAACATTGCAGACCCGCACCGAAGAATTGCAAGCCAGCCGCAATGCGCTGTCTAAACAAATCGGCATGCTCAAAGCCAAAGGCGAGAGCGCCGATGGTGTGATGGCACAAGTGGCCGACATCAAAACCGAACTCGACACCTCGGCCGTGCGCTTAGACGCCTTGCAAGCCGAGCTGCAAACCTTGTTGTTGGCCGTGCCTAACTTGCCCCACGACAGCGTGCCCGCAGGCGAAGACGAACACGGCAACGTGGTGCTGCGCAGCTGGAGCCCCACAGGCACCGAACCCGCAACTTTGGGCTTCGAACCCAAAGACCATGTGGACTTGGGCGAGCCTTTGGGCCTCGACTTTGAAATGGGCGTCAAGCTCTCTGGCTCACGCTTCACGGTGATGAAGGGCCAAATTGCCCGCATGCACCGTGCGCTTGCGCAGCTCATGCTGGATGTGCAAACCCAAGAGCACGGCTACACCGAGTGCTACACGCCCTACATCGTGAACGCCGACAGCCTCAAAGGCACAGGCCAGTTGCCCAAGTTTGAAGAAGACTTGTTTGCTGCCAAGAAGGGCGGCCAAGAGGGCGAAGCTGCCAGCGAAAGCGCTGCGCTGTACCTGATTCCTACCAGCGAAGTGCCGTTGACCAACTTCGTGCGCGATGTGGTTTTGGCTGAAAACGAGTTGCCCATCAAGCTGACCGCACACACACCTTGCTTCCGTTCTGAAGCTGGCAGCGCTGGCCGCGACACACGTGGTTTGATTCGCCAGCATCAGTTCGACAAAGTCGAGATGGTGCAAATCGTGCACCCCGACAAGAGCTACGAGACCTTGGAAGAAATGACAGGTCATGCCGAAGCCGTGTTGCAAAAGCTGGGCTTGCCTTACCGCGTGATGTTGCTCTGCACGGGTGACATGGGCTTTGGCGCCACCAAAACACACGACCTCGAAGTCTGGCTGCCCGCGCAAAACACGTACCGCGAAATCAGCTCGGTGTCGAACTGCGAAGCCTTCCAAGCCCGTCGCTTGCAAGCGCGTTTTAAAAATGCCCAAGGCAAGAACGAGCTCGTGCACACCTTGAACGGTTCAGGCCTTGCCGTGGGCCGCACCTTGGTGGCCGTGTTGGAAAACTACCAACAAGCCGATGGCAGCATCCGCGTGCCTGAAGCGCTGCGCCCTTACATGGGTGGCGTGACAGAGCTACGCGGCTGATACAGTTCGCAAAACTTTAGGAATGAACGCTGTGAAAAAATTATTTCTTTTGCTGGTCACAGCGTTGCTGAGCGCTTGCGCGAGCACCAATGAATCGCAAACCAATGCGGACAATGGCCAGCGCCCCAGCATGGACCAATTTGGGCGCATGCCAATGCCCGTGGGCACCAAGCTGCGCACACCAGAGTCTTTGATCTTTGGTGTGGGTGAGGGCTGGTTAGGCCGTGCAGTGTTTGAGCTGCCAAATGACGCCAACGCGAGCTATAACTTCTTTGCTGAGCAGCTGCCTCGTCAAGGTTGGACCATGATCGCTTCTGTACGCGGTAAGAAAAGCCTGCTCGTGTTCACACGCGCTGACCGTGCCGCCACGATTGAGATTGAAGACAGTGGTTTGTTTTCTGGTTCGCTCGCATCCATGACTGTCAGCCCCGTGGGCAGCACAGGCGGTGCATCTGCGGGCGCGGGTGTGGTGGTGCAGCCTTTGGGCGGCGCTGGCGCACGTCGCCCCTGATAGAATTGCGGCTTCGACAAACGACACCGAATCAGGAGAAGTGGCAGAGTGGTCGAATGTACTTGACTCGAAATCAAGCGTAGGGGCGACCCTACCGAGGGTTCGAATCCCTCCTTCTCCGCCATTTATCTCGCTAAGTCATTGAATTATAACGACTTAGCGACGATAGATTAAATAAACTATCAAATCCACTATCAACAAAACCAGCTCGGCCTCGCGCACGCGAAGCGCCAAACGAGTGGTTAGTGGTCGATTCAAACGTTCTTTTCCAAGCCTCAACAAGCCCGCCTTGAACACGTCAAGTCTGTGCGTCTCGCTCTGAACTTGCACTCCACGCAAAGTTTTACAGTCGCCGCACCTTGGTTGGCCTGAGTTAAGCTAAAAAAAGCCACAGTGTTGCGCCCCAGTGCCAACAGCCTGCGGCCGTCCACCGCCCACGGCACGCCTTCCATTCCCCCTTTGTTTGTTTCTACACCTCTGGTTCAGATGGTGGCTTTGCCGTGGACGGTTTTTTTGTGAACCTAATCGGAGAACAGCCCAATGGCTACAACCCCTCAGACCACCCCCACGGGTTTCAATCCCTTCTTCAAGCGCGTGTCCCAAGGCGAGGATCGCCACGCCGATATCTTTGGGGTGTGCGCCATGCTCACCCTCAGAAATATTGCCGACATCCAACGTCAAGCCGAAACCTTGGGCGTTCCCAAGACAGGCCCGTACTATCCGTTTTTGGACGGCGACATGATTGCCAAGATTCTGATCGAGCATGGCCTAGTGGCAACAGTTTGGAAAGAATCCTTCCACTTTGACGAACTGCCCGACGTGGCGATTGCGATGGTTGATTACGACAGCAACGTCGAGAGCGGGCGCTGTGTTCTGTTCCACCGTCAACGCATGACAGATGGCAAAGTACAACCCTACGTCGTTGACCCGTACCCACATGCAGACAATCGGCTCCATGTCCGTGTCGGCAAGTCCGAATTGGCTGCGTTGGCTCCAAGCTGGCACATAGGTGTGCATCAGGCTAAGCCCTCTGCCAAAGGATGACCACCATGATCTTCCCCGAGTTGGCGGGTCAAAAGCTTTGCCAACTCTGGGCGTTCGATCAAGACAACTTCCCATGCGTAACGAATAACAGCCTACTGGCTGGCGTTCAAGCTTGGGAATTTGAAGACGCAGTGTTGATGTTTTCTTCACCCTTGCGACACCTGCACTGCGCTCAAGGCAGCGTCTTTGGTAACGAATTGGGTGGCCTGTGTGATGTGGGCTACCGTGTCACGCTGTTGTCTCATGAGAGCGCAGAAGCATGGTTGTCCCGATTCGTTGGGCGCACCACGGTGGATGCTCCGAACTGGCGAAGACTGATGGGTCAGCCCCTGCGCAGTGTCGACCTAATGTCTGACAGCGTACAAAGTAGCCTGACACCGTGGAACATCGAACTGCTCTTCGGCGAAGAGGTTCATCCATGCAGCGTGGTTTATCGCTCTGACTTAGATGGCCTTATTGAAGCCGGTTCGGGTGAACGTTTTGAACTCCAGCAGATTGAAGTGAGCAGTCCTAAGCAAGCGTTTGGATGGTTACACCCAGCCGCGCCGCTGGAATTCATTTTGGGTGAACAAATGTGGCGAAGTGCGCAAATGCCTGATTGGCCATTTGCAGTCCGCAAACAACTCCAAACCAGCACGCAACCGGATGCCTTCTACCGCGACACGTTGAGCAGGGCGTTGGTGACTAGGTTTCAGCAGCACCCACGGTATCGGCAAAGACTCCAAGCTTTGCAGTATCCGGTGACGGTCAAAGGGATGCCTGATGGCTTACTTGATGAGTTACGGCAGGTCTTTCAACCATAGCAACTGATTTAAGCGGACTTGCTTGATTTGCCCTTGCGGCGTGGCAAGTCTTGCACAAGATCATTTGCCGATAGCCCAAGCCCCGCGGCTAATCGCCAGACGTTGTAAAGGCTGAGATTCCTCTCACCCCGCTCTACTGCCCCAACGTAGTTCTCGTGTAGGTCAGCCCTTTCGGCGAGTATTTGCAGCGTCAACTTCTGCTCAGTCCTCAACGCACGCAAGCGCTTACCAAAAGACAACTGCACCAAGTCACGCTCTTTTACAAAGCGTGCTTCCAGTGGTTGTGGCTTGTTAACGAGGACCCTAGACATGGGGATAAGTGTTCCTGCACACAGCCTATAGGTCCACAAACTATCTGTTTGTTTATGGCAAACTAGAACCAAACGGATAGTAGTTTTTTCAAGAGGAGGGTATTTGTGTTCATTAACGACCTGACCATTCAGCCACGGCTTCACTCAGACAAGGCAACACCCAAATGAAATTATTCAACTATGAGCTGCCCGACACAGAGCAGATGGTCCAACTCGGCCAAGGCATCAAAAACACCGCAATTGCTCTGATGACCGCAGGCGCTGCATCCATCGGTACGGTGGGCGCTATCAGGGCCGTGACCTCAGACTCTGTGGTGGTGGAACCTCTCAAGGTTCCCAGCACGTTTGAAGAGTTTGGCTTCAACTCTGAAGTCGCTACGGCTCGTTTGCTGGACGAAATCAGTACCTACAGCCGCACACAGTCCTCATCGGCCAAAGAGCGTGTGTCCGTGCTGGGCAAGTCTGACGATAACGAAATCGACAAGCTCGGTGCCAAAAGCTCTGATGTCAAAGTCATCCAAGACCTGATTCAAGAAGCTCTTGGCATCCAAAAACACCGCATCACGGGCGACATCACGTACACCCAAGACCCCGAGGACAAAAGCGCAGCAGGTCGTACGTATCACATACGCCTCAGAAAACTCCCGGGCAATGCCACGCTGCTGAACATGACCGCCAAGGGAAGCCCGCAAGAAGTCTTGCAGCAGACAGCCATGGGCATGATGGAGGTGTTTGACCCGCACATTGCCGCCTCTATCTACTGGCGCAACCGAGACGAAGCCAATGCGTTGCGCATGATTGAGGTTGTCTTGAACAACGACAACCCCAATGACGACAAATACTCATTGAACCTGCGCGGCTACATCCACGTGTCGCACAAAGAGCTGGATGCTGCATGGACTGTCTACCAAAAACTGCAAGCCTTGGATGCCAAGTTTGCACCGGGGCATATCTTGGGTTCGTGGATACACCTTGAGCGCAAAGACTACCCGCAGGCCATTGCAGAAGCCGACCGCACGATTGAGTTGGCCCCTGAAAAGTACTGGGGTTACTTCTCCAAAGCCCGTGCCTTGCGAGATTCCAAACAAACAGAGTTTGCCCTTGGCTTGTTTAAACAAGCTTTAACGCTCAAGCCGGATGCGCCTGCGCCGTACTTGCAAGCTGCGAGCTTCTTTAAATCTCAGAACCTGCCGCAAGACGCACTGACAACGGCCAAGCGTGGGTTGTCTCTGTACCCCAAACACGAAGGCCTCCAAAAACTGGTGGCTGAGCTGCAAGAGAGCGCAAAACCATGACCTATCAACTGGATATGCCTATGAAGAAGTTTTTAGTCTGTGGGGCATCAGCCCTGCTGACCATACTCAGTGCCTACGCCGCAGAAGTCCGCATTGACCACCCAGCGTATGACAAGACGTGGGCGGCCACGGTGACAGAGCGCTCGGTGTTCTATGCCCCTCGCTGGGGGGCGATGTACCGCCAGAAGTGGGAAGAGTTGGTGAAGATCGACCCCAACACCCGTGCCGTGGCCATTCACCTGCATGGCTGTGGGGGATTGGCGGGGTATGAGTTCCAAGTGGCTACCTTCATGATGAACCAGTTGGGCCTTGCCGTGATTACGCCTGACTTCACCGCACGACCTGGCAACAAAACAGGGTGTCCTTCGGTGTTGGGTGTGTCGCTGCCATCTGAAACGGGTGGGCGTGAGCGTATCCGTGAGGGCATCTTCACAGCGGTCAACAGCGCCCGTTTAGATGCGAGAACTGATGATGTGGAAGCCTTGGTGGCTTACGTGAAGACCATTACCGACAAGCCCATCATCCTTAGTGGTCACTCCGAAGGAGGACGCACGGTGTACCACTACGACAAAGTGGACAGTCGCATCATTGGCATGGCCATCCACCAACAAAGCTGTGGCTCCAACTACGCACACCTGTGGCGTTTACCTACGTCGTACAAGACGTGGCAGTCTTTGGATGACCGTGACGCATGGGCGGCAGAACCCAATGGCGCGGTTCCCAACTGTGCCTATCGTTTCAAGGGGGATGCGCAAAACAACCTGACCTTGTTCACGCAGTCTGGCGACAACCATGCCCCGCTGAATACCCCTGCCATGAAAGACAGCTTTGCGCAGTGGGTCAATGGTCTGTTGGGTGGGCCTTTTGTGAAGCAGCCTGTTCACAACGAGGCGTTTCTTGAGGGGCTTCAGAACAAATACCGCAATGCGGGCAGTGCAGACCTTGTCAAAACTTGCGTTCCATGAAAAAGCCAAGCCCTTTGTATTTTGGGGCTTGACTATTGAAGACGCTTATCCATGTAAAGGTTTTTCGATGACGAACGCCCAGCGCCTGAAGGGGGGCTGGTTCGTTGAACCGATGATGTGGTGAAACTTTTGCGCACAGGTGTAGAAACACACCTTAGCCTTGACCATGACCTCGATGACGACGAGAGAGGAACAGGCAATGACGTGGTGCTCTAGATCGAGGGAGGTCATTGCTACCCAAGGCTTCAAACCTCCCCAAATCACAGCGCCAATGCCTTCGCACGGATCAAGGTGCTTGCATGCATTGAGGCTATTTGTGCCTGCTGGTGTCAATCTATTTCAATCAATGCTGAATCTTTGATGTGACGTTGGCCTGTTTTCAACAGACTGAATTTTCAAAACCATCGTGCTAGCACAGGAACCAAGGTGACGGTCCAATCGCGTGCAGGAGGCGTTAACTTCAAATAGACGGCATGAGAAAGCAACAAGCCCAAGACAACAAAGCCGTCAATGACCCAAAGAATCACACGTTGCGTGAATGCTCTTTTTGATAGGTAGAGAAATGTATCTGCGAATGAATCAGCTACGGCAGAGTATTCTTTTGTTAGTTGTCGTTTTTGCCGATGAATCTCGTCGCGAAGCACCCCAAGTGTGTGTGACTGGTTGTGTAACAAGAAGATCATGAGGATAGAAAACACCCAACAACCAGCCAAAACGGCAGTGTTTACCCAGAATTCATAACCTACGACCTTGGCATCCTTCATTTGTGCAGCCACGATGATCGTTGCAACAGGTATGCCAAGCAGTTGATTCTGAATATCAGAAAACACCTTGTGGATCTTTCCGCTGAATTCCACGCGTGCAGCTTCAACTTGGTCGCGGACCTTTTCATACGAAAATCCAGCGGCAAAGAGTTGATACCCCTGCTCAAACTGCTTTTTTAGTTCGGCAGCATTGGCCAGCAAATGTTTAAATCTTTGATGGCTGGCAAGGTGCTCTGTCTGAGATATCACTGCTTCGGCCAGTATGGACGCACATTGTTTTTCATGTGTTCCTTCTGGCAGCACGTTTAGTAAATCGCGAATCACTGAAAGAGGAAGTCTTTTGAGGTCATCTGCATCATATTCAATGGGTAACTCAAATTTCCCATCTTTGATGAACACAAGTGATAGTTCATCTGGGTCCAAGAATGCTGCGGCTCGTTTAAGCAGTTGGATGAATTGCAGGACAGCACGATACCTACTGACAAGATGCTCATCACCGACAACATCCGTGCTGGAAATTCCATCGACCATCAAGAAAAATGATGGCTCTTTTATCCGTGTTTTGCGTGTGTCTGCCAGCAAACTCTCAATATCGTGCTTAAGCAGTCCGAATCCAAGTCGAGGTGAAATGGAGAGATCGACAGTTTGCCCAATCACAAGCGTGCCAAGACTTTCATCGTTGGTAAGTGTGCAATGTGTATCCCGTGGCTCAGATAGGCAGGCCTTTAGTGCGCGGAGGTCATCATCCGTTTTGATGGCAAAAATACCCCGAATCGGGGGGCCTTCTTGGCGGTTTTGTAGGCCTCGGACGACCTGAACCACATCAGGCCAAGATGTCTTAGTCGTCATTGCCTGTCTCTGTGGCGAGTTCGGCCTTTAGTGCATCTGGCAAGTTGAGCAGTGTGAGCGTTCCCTTCTTTTGGCTGTATTCAGCGTAACCTTGCGAGAGGGCATGACGATCAATGTCAATGCTCCAGTACGGAGTCTTGTACTTCATACGCATAAGTGCCTTGATGCTGCGCCCATCAGGTACAAATCCATCTGAAATTTGTACCTCACCCTCGACAAATGCATCCTGCAACTTTTTGGGTTCATTGGGCCAAACAGCATTGGATAACGCCTCTAGGCTCAGCGGTTCATCATTTTTGTTTCGCTCATCGCAGTAGCTAAAAGCTGATTGCAAAAAGTCTTCTTCCGCTTTTTGTTCAAGTCCCTGACTCTTGGCGAATTTTTTCAATGCTGCGACCAATTTCTTAGTCTCTTCGGTGTCGGCAATCAGTTCATCACAGCCAAGGAAGAGTTTGAAATAGTCGGCTACCTCTCCACGCTGTTTTAAGAACCCAACATATCGAATGTCTTCGTCGCCTTTCTCCCAGTCTGTCAGATTCACGCGACCTGCGACCCGTAGGTTCTCAAGATCGACGTGCATAGCGTCAATTACCTCAAGTGTCTTGTCATCAATCACGCTGCCATCAACGTTGTTGATGATCGCCACAATGAACCAAGTGACGTTCGCAGCATTGGTTACCTGCGACATCAGCACGTACCCGCCAGTGGCGAGTGGTGCCGCACTAGCTTTGGTCGCAAGTACCCCCATGAGTAGTTTTGACGCATCTAGAAAGCTGGTCGTTTGATTCTTAAAACTACTCCTAAGAATAGCCGCCGATGGATAGTTGATTTCATCAGCTTCAAAGCGTCCATAGCCTTTGCTGGCTTTTCCAGCATACAAGTCATGAATCGCCAAAATGAGTTTTTCGACAGGTGCCGTGATGTTAAGAGCTGCTGCTCTTTCCGTGACACTTGCTTTGCCATGTTTCTCTTTGTGCAGTTTATGGACAATTGCATGATTGATCGTAAGCAACAAATTTCTCCTCTAAGCGGTTATTCCAGCTGTACTTTTTCCATCGCAAGCATCGGGCCTTATCAGGGCATGTGTCTTCACTGATTAACGATACTCCATACGACGTTCTTTTTGCTTACAAGTTGGTGTTGATATTTGTTCTTCAGTTATCTATTAACCCGTACCAGAAACCATGAATGACGAGTTTCCTACAGAGAATTTGTAGCATTACAGTCAATGGATTTTATTGTGTCTCTTGCCTGAATTTGCCCCCATCCAAAGTCCACATTTTCGCGTAAGCCTGTTCACAACGAGGCGTTTCTTGAGGGGCTTCAAAACAAGTATCGCAATGCAGCCCCCATCAAAACGGGTGCCCCATGAAAAAAGCCAAGCCCCGAGAAGAAAAGGGCTTGGCTTTGAGTTGGGCTTACTCTTTGGGTCGCATTGCAAACACTGGACGCATGAGATCGTTGAGTTGCGCTTTGTAATCAACGCATTCTGAATACTGTGTTGCAACCAACATCAAAGCACCTCCCAATGTGTCTTCGGTGATTGACCAATACACAGTGTGCCCCTTCAGAGCCTCTGATAGCTTGATAAGTTCCATCGTTCTCGACACGGTGTGCAAAAAATCCGAGTTCACCTCAACGTAGACATCGGACGATTGGTACACGGTCACGATGAGCCAATCCGAAACTTGAATCTCAAAACCAGAATCTGGCGTGATGGTTAAGCCGTAAATGAGGTGATCGGTGCTACGCAATTTGTTCAGCACCTCGTTGCCATAGTGTAGGGTGATAGGAGAGAGTTCTTGCATGGTATTTCCTTTAAAAAGAAAGTAGCCCTGCACCCAACCAACGCGGTCAGATGAACAAGACGCGTTTCCTTTACATTGCCGCGTAAAGCCTTATTCCATGCGGGTTCCAATAAACACCGTTTGATTGACTGTTTCAATGAGCCATTAAAAATAGGGTGCTTTGAGCCTCGGACATTTGCAGCAAATCGTGCATGTTTGAACCCACATCAAGGCGTCGTGAATCTTGAACTCTGGCGTTCGTAGCCTGCATCTATACGCAAAGTTTTAAAGTGGTTGCTCTACGAATCGCCCCGATGTAACGTTTAAAAAGTGGCGCAAAAAACGCAAGCAACGATGCTTTGTGCGCCGCTCCATACACGCACCTCTGTTGTGCCTTTTTCCAAAGCCAAGGTTTAAGCGCCTTGGCTTTTTTGCGTCTGGGGTATCGGTGAATGCGTGCGTGGTTTTTGTTCAACCCCTTGTTCAACCGTTTGTCACTTCCCTATGAAACCAGATCATCCAAATCCTTCAACCATTCAAGTTCCACGCTTTGCGCTTGGGCACGTCGTCTCAACACCTGCCGTGGTGGCGCACTTTGAAGCGCATTCAATCAATGCCCTTGACTACCTTGGCCGCCATGCAAGCGGGGACTGGGGTGAAGTGCCTCCTGAAGATGCAGCCCTGAATGAACTCGCCCTCGCGCAGAACTCCCGCCTGCTGTCTCGCTACACCATTGCTGGTAAATGTGTCTGGCTAATCAGCGAAGCCGACCGAAGCTCCACGACCTTTTTGTTCCCAGATGAGTATTGATATGAAGCTCGACCCCAAACATGTTGGTGATGCTCTGGCGCATCGCCCCGCAAGACGGTTGCTGCAATTGCTGCCTTTGCTTGTTGCCACTCCCGGCCAAGTGGTGAGCTACTCCCATGTTGAGCCTGCCTTGTTGGCACAGCTTGCAGACGATGCAGATGTCTTGATGTCTACGCTCCAAATGGGGCTGTCCGCTGTTGGGCAGTTGATGGCCCACGCGGCCCCCGAAGTGGAGGACGGCACGTTTTCATCTGACATGGTGGAAGCGCTTGGCTGGTTCTTGAGCGAAGTCTCAGAGTTGTCATTCACCTTGATGCCCCTGATTGCTTCTTGTCGCCATCACAACGCAGATTACGCGCCGTTTGAGCCTGAATCCATGCAGCCTGTGTTTTTCTGAGGGGCTTGCTATGACCCTCTACACATATCTCGGTGTGAGTTACCTATGAAGAACGCGCAACATCGCAACAACGCAACATCTGAGGTTCGGCGCAGAGTTGAAACCCTCAGTGCCGCTGCACAGTCAGAAAGCACCAAGAAGTGCTATGCGTCCGCCGTGCGGCATTTCTTGAACTTTGGCGGCACCATTCCTTGCAACGCGCAGATGCTGATGGAATACCTCGCCACACTGTCTTTGACGCACAAAGTGGCTTCCATTGAGCTGCGTGTCATTGCCATCCACAACGCCCACGTCACGGCGGGGCATCCTTCACCGGCCACGTCACCCTTGGTCAAACGCACGATGGCGGGGATTCGCCGCACCTTGGGTACGGCTCAACGGCGTGTCAAAGCGCTGGTTAAAGACGACTTGCTAGAAGCCCTTGTTCTGTCAGACCAGCAAAGCCCCAACCGTGCCGCGCGTGACAAAGCCTTGCTGTTAATCGGATTCGCCGGAGCCTTTAGGCGCAGTGAGTTGGTGGCACTCAAAGTGGAAGATTTAACGCCCCACGAAGCTGGCCTTGATGTCTTGCTGCGGCGCTCTAAGACTGACCAAGAAGGGCAGGGGCGCACGGTGTTTATTCCGTATGCCAAAGGTGCGCGTTGTCCTGTCCGTGCGCTCAACCATTGGTTGGAAGTCGCGGGGATTGCTGAGGGTTATCTGTTCCGTGCAGTGTCTCGCTATGACCGCATCAGTGCAAGGGCGCTATCTGCACAGTCTGTGGCCCTGATTGTTAAAAGCGCTGTGCGTCGCGCACAGGGTGATGCGGCGGCGGCGTCTTCATCGGGGCATTCGCTTCGTGCTGGTTATTGCACCCAAGCGGCGATGGCAGGTCTTGCCGCATGGCAGATCAAAGAAACCTCTGGCCATCGTTCGGATGTCACTCTGTCGAAATACATCCGCCCAGTTCAAAAACGAAAAATCCCAAGCCTGCTATGAAAAAACCTCGTACACCTCATGGCGCTGGTGACGAAGGCGCACAGTACAAGAGCTTCATTGACACCTTCAACGGCATCGCCCACCATCGGCACCGCTATGAGGTTTTTAAAGACTTCGTGACGATGGCCGCGATTAGCCTGCACAACGCGGTGCGCAAGTTCGCTTACTTGGAAGAAGAGTACCTTGCTACGGCCAAGCGCTACACCCGTGAAGAGCTAGAGGCTTTTGCAAGCTTGTTGGGCATCCTCGTCAACTTGCTTGAGCCAACACCCCAAGATATTTTGGGTGAGCTGTTCATGGCGCTCAATCTTGGCAACGAGAGAACGGGGCAGTTCTTCACGCCCAACCACATCAGCCTTTTGATGGCGCAGATCAACTTGGCCGCGCAGTCCAAT
>ERZ650303.473-NODE-473-length-12256-cov-6.138841_pt1 | contig 12256 bp, 25 predicted proteins | sample MGYA00376239_ERZ650303 | MGnify/ENA primary metagenome ERZ650303 (study PRJEB26733, sample SAMN07839262) | wastewater metagenome | biome: small river; feature: stream; material: water | place: USA: North Carolina | collected 2016-04-05 ... | reverse complement strand
GGGTACGGGTCCGGGTACGGGTCCGGGTCCGGGGACGGGGACGGGGACGGGTAAGCACATGCCACGCGGGAGACTGACCCGAGCGAACCAACAGTCACCCGAACCCGCCGGGCAAAGCGGGAACTTGCTCGGGTAGCTCAGCGGTAGAGCGACCTTGTCAACGGGGATTGCGCGCCGGTTCGATTCCGGCCCCGAGCACAGCGCGACGGACGAAGAAGCAAGGCGCACTCAACATCCTTGGCTTACCGTCCCTAGCGCACTCTTTGCCCCGAAAGCCAAACCAGGATGTGTCGACTTGCTGGCGTGAGTCCTGGGTTACTGGTTTGTCGTGATGAGCCGGAGTGTTTCCGGAGTGAGTAGGGGCGAATCTTTAGAAGGAGCGACAACATGGCGCAAGGCACATCAAATGCCAGCAACGGTTTCCTGGTTTCAGGTTTGACGATTTGTTTTGTGTACCTGAAGTTGACCTCGCAAATCACTTGGTCATGGTGGTGGGTCTTGTCTCCGTGCTGGATCGTCGCAGGGCTGTGCGTCATTGCCGTGCTGGTTGGTGTCATTTGGGCAGCCGTCGAATCATAGATCACCAGGACGAGGAGTAGGACGATGAGCACAGAGCAAAACACGATGGCGACCATGGTTCGAGCATTTGCTGAAATAATCGAACGTATGGTCAAGCGCTTCGATGAGCAGGGCGCGGACCACGAGCGGGAGATGGCCGAACACCGTGCCTCGTTTGGGGCGCGGACCGAGGCGGACCGGAAGATAATTGAGGGTCTGCGGACCGCAGCAGACGAGCAAGTATTGTCTGCGTCTAAAGTGGCCTATGTGTTGAGATGCGCTGGTGAAACGCCAGTGCAAGCAGCGCAGCGCGTGGTCAAAGAGCGCGACGGACTACTAACGCAAGTGCAGGACCAGCGGGCAGAGATTGAGCGGCTGCGGAATGATGAGCGCAAGGCATACCAGGATGGCGAAGCACTTCGGGCAGAGGTGGCCGATCTGCGCGGCATTGTCGATATGGTTCATGCGTCGCTGGGAATCAAGCGCGGCGACCACATCGGGAACGCGATTGCGCAACTGAAAGCGCAGACTCCTAAGCGCTCTCATCCGGTCGCGGTAGGCGAATATTTGCGGCGACTGACTGGATTTAGCACAACCCCAGCCGGAGAGGTTGCGCAGGTGTTGCATGTGGACTGCGACGCACCCACTACGGAGTACACGGTCAAGAGGCCAAATGGACAGCAGGGAGTATGGTCCGAAAGTGGATGCGAACCCTGCGACCCACCCGCAGATCACGACACGACCGCCGGTAAGAAAGCAGCGGAGGCGGTTATCCGGGATTTCCGGAGTGGTGACGCAGCGTTTTCGCCAATCGAAATCAAGGGCGCACTGTTTGACGACAAGACCGTCATAGTGAGCCGTGAGCCTGATTCTTACCATGGGTCGCGAATCGTCATCACAGACAAGGATGACATGGGGGAAGCGAACATCTACCTGACAGAATCCGGAGCCCGGCAGATGGCAACGGCGCTGATTGGTCTCTGCGACGTGCGAAAGGTGCCGCAATGAGCTTGACCCCGGAGCAGATAGCCCAGCGCCGTCACACTCTGGGGGCAAGTGAGATTGCTGCTGTGTGCGGACTGGACCCATTCAGGGGTCCGTGGGATGTGTGGGCGGACAAGATGGGGCTCGATATTCGCCAGCCGTTTGCAGAGGCGGATATGGGGCACCTGTTTGAGCGGCCATTGCTAGAGCACTACAGCCGCACGACCGGGGTATCACTGACGTATCCAGAGACGATGTTTCACCCACTGCACAAGTGGGTGAGTGCGACTCCTGACGGGCTGGCAAGTGATCGTGTTGTGCAGGTCAAGGTCGTCGGCGCGCAGATGGCGCACAAGTGGGATGGTGGCGTGCCGGAGTACGCTGTCTGTCAGGTCCAATGGGAGATGTTTGTCACGGAGCTTCCGCTTGCTGTGGTGGTCGCGTGCGTCGGGGGGACGGATTACAGAGCGCTTGACGTTCCGGCAGACATTGAGCTACAAGAGACTCTTCTGTATCGAGGGCGCGAGTTCTGGGAGCAGCACGTTCTGACCGGAGTGCCGCCCGATCCTGACGCTTCCGAAGCGTGCCGCAAGGCACTCTCTGCGCGGCATCTCAGGGTGAGCGCGGACATGATTCCGGCATCGCGGGAGCTTGTCGAGATGGCGTGCGAATACAAGGCGCTGTCCAATCGGATCAAAGGACTGGAAGCTGAACAGGACGCGCTCGGGAACGCGCTCAGGCTGGCGATTGGCGAGCGCTCCGGGTTTGTGTTTGAGGGTGGCCGCTGCACCTGGCAGCAAGACAAAAACGGTAGCCGCTCACTGCGGGTACATCTACAGGGAGACAGACGATGAGCAATGAGATCGTAAAAGCAGATCCGCGTATTGGGGCAATCAAGCTACAACTCGAAAAGGGGAAGGCGCTGATCGCGCAGGTGGCACCCAAGCACTTGACGGCAGATCGCATGGTCCGTCTTGCGATGCTCGCAGTGAGCAAGCAGCCGAAGCTGGCCGAGTGCTCGGGAATGTCTATCCTAAAGAGCATGATGGTCGCCTCGGAGCTTGGCCTAGAGCCGGGCGGAGCGCTCGGGCATGGGTATCTCACCCCCTACAAGGTCAACCAGGCCAAGCGCGGAGAGCGTCCGGTCTACGTCATGGAGTGCCAGTTCATCGCTGGATATCGGGGCCTCAGCAAACTGGCCCGAAACAGCGGCGAGGTTGAGATTATCGAAGCTCATCCGGTTTATCCGGGTGACAAGTTCGTGGTTCGGCGCGGTACCGTGTCCGAGTTGGTGCATGAGCCCGACTACATGAGCGGAGAGGACCGGGGTGAGAAAGCGGTCTGTTACTACGCCATCGCTCGATACAAGAGCGGCGCGGTGCAGTTTGAGGTGATGACCCGGTCGCAGGTCGAGCGCATCATGCACGCCACCCAGAGCAAGGGTGAATACGGCCCGTGGGTCGACCACTTCGACGAGATGGCTCGTAAAACCTGCATCCGCCGGTTGGCCAAGTCTCTGCCGCTGGAGTCTGAGAAGTTCGCACGCGCTCTGGAAATGTCCGACGCACGCGACGAGGGAGACACCGATATCGAGATTCCGGTTGATGTCGTGAGTGAGCCGGAGCCATCGAATCCCAACGAAGCGACCAAGCAGGCGCTTAAAGCCAAGGCAGCCAAGCCGACGACACCCACGTCCGCTCAACTGACCGAAGCAAAGCGACTGCGGACCAAGCTGGACGAGCACAACCCGGAGCTAGCCGAAAAGCTGTGGTCTGAGCACAAGGAGCCATATACCGAGCAGCAGTACCAGACCTTGATCAACGCGCTGGCCGATGAGGTCCGGTCAGCAGAAGGAGGGCGCGCATAGAGCAGGACACAACAACTACTGCCGGGGTGGTTACAGAGCCGTGGCTCCGTGACGACAGAGCACTCCGGCTTTGCGCCGATGGTCAGATCCGGGGTTCGATTCCTCGGGGGCGCGCAGAGGAGTGATGATGAGCGAGGAGTTAAATGTAGCGAAGCTTCGTACTTGTCCTAAGTGCAGGTCGTGCAACGTCAGGTGGTACGAAATCTATGAGCAGCCGATGTATTGGGACCAATGTGCAAGCGGCATAGATCCCGAAGGCTGCGAGACACGAGCCGGAGACATCATAGTGCGCGGTAAATGCCGAGACTGCCAGCATCAATGGAAACCAAAGGGAGTCACTCAGGTCACTCAACTGCCTGGATGGACAGAGTAGTAATTTAGATGCCTAGCGCTACACTTCGCATCCGGTCATCAGGTGCGGCCTTCAAACTGCGCCCCGGTGAGTCGATTACTTTTGTACTTCCCGTCACGCCACGGACGAAGAAGAACAGCCGCCGTCACATCAAAAGGAGGTCCAAGTCTACCGGCAAGACGATCACGGTGCCGCTGCCGTCCGAGTACTACGAGACGATGGAAGCGGGCATCATTTCATTTGCGCGCTCCCTGGCTGGGTACGTTTTTTACCAGCCCCGCCCCTACCTGCTGGCAGGACTGCGCCTTGCCCAGCCTCTCAACTGCGCCGCGATCTTCTACCGCGAAAAGAACATCGGCGATGCAAATGGATACTACCAGGGGCTCGCCGACGCGCTAGAGGCCGCTGGAATCGTGGCTAACGACAAGTGGATCGTTCAGTGGGACGGATCGCGACTGCGAAAGGATGCGAAGAGGCCGCGCATTGAGGTCACGCTTACGGCACTCGACGGTGACTAACAATTCCTCATCTTTTTTGTTGACATCGGAATAGGACCAAAGTAGAACCATCCCAGATGCAACACAAAGGGTTAGGAGCCAGACTGAGAGCGGCGCGGGAAGCGATTGGGATGTCGCAGGCGGACCTTGCCATCAAGATTGGCAAGCCGCCGCAGTCTGTCAGCCGATACGAGCTTGGCGGTGCGACGCCGAACATCGGGACGATCGCGCAGCTGGCCCAAGTCTTAAACGTCGAGCCGTGCTGGCTCGCGTGGGGGATTGAACACCGGGCGCGGTAGATGGTCCGCGCTTTTCCGCTCGCCATACTGAGCGGCTCCATTCACTCGGCGGTTTCCGTCGAGTGGTTTTCAATAGGAGACACGACGATGAGCAATCTAAGCACCGCAGATCAAACCGCAATTAACTGGGCATCCGAGCAAATCCGCTCCGGACAAACCATTGATCTTACCGTGTGGCATCAACACCCAACCGGACCGGATTATTCGACAGGAGGACCGATTGGGCCGCATACCGTTGTTCACGGGATAAAACTAGCGGACCGCTCCGTCCAAGAACTGCTGGAATGCATTGCGAATGGCGCAGGGTGGCGAAAACGTGGTGCTTTCCTTGATCGGTTGGCATGGCGATATCGCGTATCGTTACGCGATCAAGTCAAGGCGGGTTGACCATGGCGGCGCAGTTGGCCAAGGTGCTGAACGTAGAGCCGTGCTGGCTCGCGTGGGGGATTGAACATCGGGCGCGGTAGATGGTCCGCGCTTAACCCGAAGACCTGCGGCCAAACGTGCCGCCGAGGATGATGTCATGAGCAGACGTGTTTGGGTGCCACTTGCAAAGAGGACTGTTCGCGTTGGATACGAGCGTAATGGCCTTGGTTTGCATCGTTCGATACTCGGAAAAGGCTGGACGGTATGCGCTATCACATCCGGTTACAGAGGATCTTCCGAGCGTTTGCCATACTGGAAAGCGCGACGTATATGCGATTCACTGTGCCTGATTGGAGATGCGCTGCATATCAATTGGTCCATGGGACCGGGGGAGCTAAAGCACACTCTCGACAACATGGAGCTAACCGGACCACTCACGGAATTGACATACGGACGGGTTAAGCGTCGAGTGTCAGCGCGCAAGGTCGCCGCAGAGTTCCTACGCAAGTACAGAGTGTTTGGAGCAATGTCATGACGAACTGGACCACCGACCGTCCCACAAAGCCGGGGGAGTATTGGCTGAGTCTGCCGCCTAAACAGAGGACCAACCAACAGAGTGCAATTCCCGTGGTCTGCCATCCATGCGGCGGCATCCTCGGATTATATGATGGGATTACTGGCGAGTGGTTGAATGCTGTGATGTCATCGGATCTCGACGGCGCACTCTGGGCACCGCGCGAGACTCCGGCGGACCCGTTTCAGGAGGTGGTGACGTGACAGATTCGTATGAGTTTCGCCAAGAGGTACTAGCAAGGGGTCGGCTCATCGGAGTAACGGAACCCTGCGCAGAAACCAAGGGCATGTGGTGGCAGGTCTACGCCCACGAAGGTCAAATCATTGCGCTTGGAATGGAGCATCGCGGAGGATTGGCAATGCTGGGAACCGTGGCCAACCATGCAACCATCATCAAGCATAACGAACTTTCGCTTTATTGCGACGATCCGAACGTGGCGCGATGGGCGATTGAGCAAGAGGCAGATATTCGCACGCATCCGACGTGTCTAGCGGGGAGAGCATGACCCCCGATCAAGATCGGATGGGCACTCGCGCAGCCTCAAAACACCGCTGTCTCTGCGGTCGATTCATCGGGACGGACGGCTGCGGGAAGTGCCTGCACTACGTCTGCGCACGGTGCAAGAAAGTGGCGGACCACACCAACGGAACGACTGACCATTCCGAGTTGTGCGATGCGTGTTGGTCTGCGGAATTTGCCGACACTCAGGAGGCAATGGCATCATGACCGACTATCAAAAAGGGAGTCCGCGCCGCCGTTCTGATCATCGCCGTGCTCTGCGGGTTGTGTGTGATCGCGAGTCTGAGCGGATGCAAGATCACCTACAGGACGCTGCCCGAGTGCGCGTGCGAACGGAGGGATATGTGATGTTCCGGTGGCACGAAATCATCGACGACGTAATGCTGCTGCTGTGTCTGCTTGCGCTTTGCCTGCTGTCCGGCTGCCTGACCGCAGCCAAGATCGGGCAGTGGCAGCGGGAGGTGTACGGTTGGGGGATGGACGCAAGCGCATCGAAGCCGTGTCAGGTGGCGAGCGCTGAGGCGTCCGCGTACCTTGCAAACGCTAACAGGACGCTCACAGAGGCGGGCAAGATCACGGATTTGGACAGTGACAGCCGAGCCCGAGAGCTTATCAACAGCGCCGCACTGGCTTGCGGTAGGAGGGTGCCATGAAGATCAGGATCGCAGTCGCGACCAATACAGAGGGGGGATGGGCGGCGGCTGGAATGTTTGGCGAGCCGGATGAAGCAATGCAATCGGCGGTGAGCCAGGCCGTATCAGACGAAGGTAATTGGGTCACGACGCTGTATTGGGTCGAAGTTGAGCTGCCCGATATTGCGCATGTGCCTGTGGTGGCTGGACAAATGGTGCCAGCATGAGAAACCCCGCCCCCGCCATTATCACCGCGCTGTCATCGGTGTGGGAGAGACTGAACGCCTGGCTTGGCCGATCGCAGGCTGAGCAGGCGCGGGAACAGGATGACGAGATCCAGCGCATGAACCGAGAGCTACAGGCAAGAGCAAAGGAGTCGAACGATGGGACGTAAGCCCGACGATGTGAAGGTGACGACCAGTGGAGGTTTGTCGGTGATGGGAGAGATCACGCTATCCAGCGGCGGAAAGACCGTGAAGCTGGGTGGCAACCCGACCGAGCACTTGCTGCCAGCCAAGCGGATGGAGCGGGCAACCACAAAGCTGCAAGACGCGATGTCAGCGCTCAAGCTCGCAGCCGAAGAACTGCACATCGTAGACGCTGAGATGATCGGCAGCGATGCGAACCGGCGCGTGACGGTAGAGGCCAGCAAAGACGACCCAATCAAGGTATCCGACGACATCGAAAGCCATCGGATGCAAGCCGCAGAGATCGCGAGCCTGGCTGCCGAAGTGGCGAAGACGGCGAAGGTGGTCAAGGGCAAGGCTGCATTCATAGGGCAGGCGCTCGGGTCGGTCTACAGCTCGGAGCTGCTCGAAGGCGACCGTGCCCGCGAGAAGGCCAAGGACAAGCAGGCGAAGCTGTTTCCACCGGGAAGCGAGGAGGGGTGATGAGCGACGAAATCCATTCCGCAAGGGAAACGCTATCAGCAGAAATGAAAGCGTTTCGAGAAGCCCAGCAGAAAGCCAAGAACAGAAAGTCATTTCTGGAACAATGCGCCAAGCTTGCAGAACTAGCCAACCAGGAATCAATTCTGGCTCAAGCTGAACACATCAAGGCTTTGCGTGCGTTTAAGGAATCCGAGTCGCTAGTTGCTGAGCTGTGGGAAAAGGCCCGGCGCACTGCAAAATGGATCGATGCACGGACCGGACGATCTACAAATTCCGCTGCACCCAATCCACAGCCGGACGCTCAGGATCTCGCACCTCGTACTCCATCCCAAGCGGACCACTAGCCGCCACCTTCTGCTTACCTGATTTTCCCTTGTGGGCGTTGCTCACACAGGAGCCCTTCAGGCAGTACTGACCCGATGGGCACTGTCGGTCACTCTGGCACTCTGGTCGCGACTCTTCAGAAGCGGCAACGGTGACACCGCCGCGAGCGATGCCAACAAGCAGCAGCAACCCCAAAATCACCACAGGACCGCCCAGGCTTGGAGCTTTGGGTGGTGGCAGCTTGTGGTTTCCGGTGTAGGCCGCGAGCTGCTCCGGAGTGGCCTCGCGGATGAATTGTACGTGCCGGTCATGGTGCCGCATCCGAATCAAACCCGGAAGCGACAAACCGACCACGCCCACGGCCAAAAACAGGAAGTGCCACACGGTAACTTTGTCGGCCGGTAGCGCCAGCAACCTAGCGATGAGATCCACAATCAAAGATGGCTCCATTACGTCACCAATCAAACCCGGTGACACGCCCAGACCAAGCCCCACTCAGCGGCGTAACGATCCGAATCACGCGCATCACGGAGTTCTGAGCAGAGACAGTGTCGTTTATGTCGACACGTCCAACCCGTGCCGGTTTCGCTTCGGCAAACGCAAACTCAGTGCGCACGGCGGCTACTGGTCCGATTTCGTCCATCGAAGCTCGAAACATGGTGGCGTCGGGATTGGCTGCAATGTCAGCACCCAATTTGACCTTTGATTCAGCCACGACCGGGAACTGTGCCTCTAAAGCCCACAGGACATTGGACCTCAGGCCGTCTGGTAGTTCGATGGCGTAACCCACCGTTTTTCCACAAGAAACGATAGGCGTGGTGACAGCCGCTGGGTCGTGCTCTGTTACCATCCAGTTTGATACATCACGACCTGATAAACAACCTGGATCACCGCTCGGTATGTCGCAGGCCGCGAGCAGTAGCGCGGCTAGAATTGCTCGATGCGAAGTTGCCATAAAATATCCTTTCCAACGACGTGGCGAACTCATATCGTACACCTTGCCTTGACGATGACGATGGTACCGGCGGCAATTGCTCCGTCGGCAAGCACCACGAGTTGGATCTGTCCCGTCGACAGTTCGTTGATGGTCTGCACAAGCACCGTGCCATCCGCCGAGAACGTCTGCTCTAGTGTGGTGGAGCCAGTGTCGCAACGCTGGGTTTGCATGTCGGCCCAAGCGTCGCCTTCCTGATAGCGCGATTGAAGCTTCAGCTTGATGTCGGTAGCGCCAGCAAGCGTGACCGTGACAAACAAACTGAGCTTCTGACTTTTCCCGATCGCGGGACGGCTGTAGTCGCGACCGGCCACTAGCGCCGCGCCCTGCGCGGCATAGGATCCCGTGATCAGCGTGTACACTTGCGTGTTGCCGCTGATGTCTACGTACGAGGCTCCGACGGCTCCGGCTTTGGCAAGGATGATCCCGAGATCACCAAGTTTAGGCACTGACATGATGGACTCCTACGACGATCGAATGTTGCAGCACAGCCGACCGTCCGGCATCTTGCCGCAGCGGGAGGGGGTGCAAAGCGGGGTGGTTTCGGTCTGCGAGCACGGCGCACAAGCCGGAGTCGCGTCGAATGCGGGCACTGACTCATCGCGGCTTTGCAGGTCGACCGGGTTGGTTCGGTTGCAGGAGCAGCTTGCAAGCAGGCCAAGAAACAGCAGGGAGCAGAGGCGCATTAGTTCGTGACCTCGAAAGCACATGACAAATCGGACGCAGTTCCAGCGCTCGATACGGCCTCAATCGACAGTCTATCGCCAGCAGATACGGCAGACGTATTTGACGTGTCGGCGCACGACGTGGAGGCCGCGCTGATTGTGCAGGTAGTGACAATCGCCGTGCTGTTGACGCGCACGGTGTTAATCACGGTGTCGACACCACCGGGAGCGATTTTGAGATGACAGCGGAGGTTTCGCACCGTGCCAGCACGAGGCGCGACAAGCAAATCGGTTTCCGTAGTGCCCGTCGCAGCCTGGCCAGGGCTGCGAAGGTATAGCGTCGCAATGCCAAGGACGCCCGCACCGCCGCCGTTGACGCTGGCATACACGAGGCCACCGGCATCAATCGAAAGCGTGTGCCCACTCAGCGACAGCGGAGCGGTGTAAATCAAGGCGACCGTGTACCAGCCGCCAGAGTAAAACTTGAACGATCCCGCCGTGGTGTCGTAACAGACATCACCGTTGGCCGGGCCGCTGAGTCCAGCGCAGTTCATCGACGTGCGAAACGACTTCGCGCCGTGAAGCTTGGTCACTACGCCGTTGCCGTCGACGCCATAGAGCTGCTTATCGCTGCCGAGCTGGTAGATGCATGCCCGTCCTGCGACGCAAGATGGCGCAGAGGTCCACGGGCTGAAAACTTCTTTGTTTCCGTCGGCAGCAACGGCCACCGACGAGGATAGAAGCAGTAGAGCAAGACTACAGAGTAGCCGACCAACGAACCGTTCCAACATATGCCGCATCCTTTGAAATGATGTCGAATCCCGACGTGGAGACGTTTTTGTAACTGACCGTCATTGGCTCATCTGTGTTGGTGTCCACCGACGAGGCAAGCGTGATGAGGTAATCCGAGGCCGTCATCGCCGGGACAAACAGCACCGTAGCCGTGTTGCTCGACCCGTTGAAGCTGACCGACCCGCGAGCGACTGCGCCGGGAGTGACCGGGGCCGCGTAGATGCTTGACGACCATCGCCACCCGTAGGTCTGCACAAGGACATCAACCCCAAACGGACCCGCATCCGCCGGAACAACGCCCGTGAGCATCTGGCCGTCGGGGAAAAGCAGCGTCCACTGAGCCTCGGGGCTGGTTGGGTGCGTCTCCGTGGAGGCGTACGGCAATACCAAAGTAAACTCACCGACGGAGCTTGTGATAGCCACCTCGCCGTGAGACAGACCCGGATTGCCGACGATGTTCGGGTTAAGCCCGACGTTGGGTCGCCAAGTGCCGCTGTAACTGTAGGTCTGCGCTGTCGACGATGGAATCGCGTAGACCTGCAAACTCGCAAGCCCGACGAGCGCACCGGCTGACGTTCGGTAGCCGACTTTGTCTGTGATAGTACAGGGCATAATTTCTATTCCGCCGAGGCCGATACCGCCGCCGCCGCATCCGTCAGCGCCCCGGTGTCGTCGTGAATGGTGATGTCGAGCGCAAGGTTCCCGCCGCCCGACAGATAGGGCTTGACGCAAACGATGCGAGCAGACCCCGCAGCAATGGCCGTCCCGCTGACCAAGCAAAAATCAGGGTCCGCCGGTGCGCCGTAAAACTCGACAGTGTAGCTACCCACAGCCGTTCGAGAAAACGCCTTGACGTTGTAGCCGCGTTTAAAAGTGCCAGCCCCGGTGAAATTGGCCCATCCAAAGAGCCGAGTACCGACGCAATCTAGGCCGACGGCGCGAGCGGTTCCAGGTAGCGCGGTTTCGGTCAACGTAGCGCTGACCTGCGTGGTGCCTGCTGTGGTGGCGACGATTGCCCCGCCCGTGCCATCTGCGACGACAGCAGCAAGCGAGTAGGTGGCATTGACGATGCCAGTGATCGCCGACTGAAACGCATTGAGGTCAAACGCCTTGATCGTCGGTGCTGAGCCCGCAACGTAGGTCGTGAGCGGCGTACTTGGCCAAGCCATCTATTTGCCCCCTGCAAGCTCGGCAAAGATCTCGCGAGCCCCCGGAATGTGATCCCGCAGCTGTCGCATGATCGCGACGATATCGGCATACCCCTGGGCCGCAGCGCTTTTTAGGTCCGCATCCTCATCGGGAATCAGTCGCGACGCCTGCGCACACTCCGCAAACCTCGTCGCAAACTCTGCCGCCGCCGTACGTAGATTCCTGAGGCTGTTCAAATATCGTTCTCGTTCGGTCATTGGCTTCGTCCTCGGCTCCGTCAGCATGGCACCGCGTTGTCTGGGATCGCGTTCGTGGTGTCTGGTATAGCGCATACCGTGCCCGCTGCGCTAAGTTGCGTGATTCCGCCGTAGGTGTGGGCTGGTTTCCAGCGAGTCAGCGACCTCTGCGCACCTTCAAGGTCGTACCCGGTTCCTAGCTTTGTCGGGTCCGCGACAGCCACAAAATCAAACATGGCCGCGCCGAGCCCCTGCCCATTAGGTACCGTACCGACATAATTGTTCCCGAGCCCCTCAACAAACAGCGACCAGGCGGTGATCGTGATGTTGACGGCTGCTGTGTTAAAAAACTCGGCACGCCAAAAGCCTCGTATTGGAGTTCCCGCAAACTCCCGAAAATTGACTCGGTAAGTTTGCGACACAATCGAGGTTGGATTGGAATCGAAAAAACCGGCAGCACGCTCGTAAAACACCCCCCCAGGTCCGCTGACAAGCACCGTCAGACCATCGAGCCGCGTTGTCGTAACCGTAAACTCAAGAATTGCGCCAGCCGGCGAC
>ERZ650303.469-NODE-469-length-12383-cov-5.051752_pt1 | contig 12383 bp, 19 predicted proteins | sample MGYA00376239_ERZ650303 | MGnify/ENA primary metagenome ERZ650303 (study PRJEB26733, sample SAMN07839262) | wastewater metagenome | biome: small river; feature: stream; material: water | place: USA: North Carolina | collected 2016-04-05 ... | reverse complement strand
CTGGGATCGGAGCAAAGGAACTCGATCAGCGATTGGCCATCAAACAGGCGGAAAACGAACGCCTAAAGATTCAGGATCAACTTGCCAGTGCCCGGAAGGCCGCGGCCGCCGAGGAAGAAAAATTGACCAAGGCGATCCGGGATTATGATTTTGAAAGCGCCAATCTCGAGGGGAAGAAAACGATTCTCAAAAGTGAGATCGTGAAGCTGAACAACGAGATTCAATCCGGCACGCTCAAGGAAAAGGAAGTGACGGAAAAGTTGGTTCAACTGTTCTCCAAGGCTCTCGAGCTGCAACGCATCAAAAAGGACATCGTCGACCAGACGGCACGGCGGGAGGAACAGGCCGCCGACAAAAAGAAAAAGGCCCTTGAGGATGAGCGGAAACAGACGGAGAAGCTGGTGGCCCTTGAGAAACAACGTGATGGCCTGCAAAAGAAAGCCGGTGAACTGAAGGATCAGATTGCCGACCGATCAAAACTGACGATCGGGGAACTCGCCCAAATCAACGAAAGTGGATTTGGCGTGGGGAATGACGCGATCTTTGCCAAGCGGAAGGCCGAAGATGTTCAGAAAGCCCAGGCCGAGGCGGACGCCTTGCGGCTCTCCGGTGACATCGCGGGGAGTGCCGAGAAACTCGCCCAGGCTGATGCCCTAAAGAACGAACTTGCCGGCGCCGGTTTCCTGAAGTCGACCGAGAACGATTCGGCGGACGTGGTCGCGCAATTGAAGGAAACCGAGGAAGAACTTTCCAAGGTTCTCAAGTCGATCGATTCACACGTTGAAGGAAAATTCGTGAACCAATGAGCCTTTTCCCGCCCATCAAAGTTGACGGAAACTTCACCTATCCGCGGGAGGTGCAGGGATCGCCCGTGATTTCGACCGATGACGTGACCGGCGCCAAACTGATCAGCCGGAAGTATGTTGTATTGACAGCCAACTACAAGCCGTTGCCGCCCGCGGAAAAGGACCCTGTTTTCAAGGACGCCTATTTGATCAACGAAACGCCCGACCAAGTGGTTGGTGTGTTGACCTTCTTTTCGCGGAACTATGCCCAGTTGCCGCCGACCCGAACCGAGCCCCGGCGCGTGGCCTTCACCATGCCTGGCCGGTCGGCCGTGGAGTTGTCGGAGATCACCGGGAAGCCAGTCGGCTGGAATCCTTACGGCGCCGCGGCCCCTTACACCAGGGACATCACCGGCGTGGCTACAATTTCCTATGAGGTAAACCCCACGGTTGTGGTGGAACAGATCACGAAAATTGTGTTCAATGGCGCGCCCGTGGATTTCGTCGGTGTGGTGTATGAGTTTGTTGGCAACGTCGAAGTGCCGCGGCCGGGTGGAATCGTGATCACTGAACCGCGTTGGCGGTACGCCGGTCTGACGATTCCTTTCGTGATCTCCGGAAATTGGATTTGCGAGATCGGCTTTCAGCGGTGGCGCGGTCCGATTTGGGAAAAGACGGTCATTCGTGTGAATACGTTTTGGCTTCAGGTAGCGACCTAAGATGCCCGAAGACCTTCCACCGCTGCAGAAGGGAAACACGCCGACCTTTCTGGAAACCGACTTTGCCAACAAAGTTTTGGCTCTGCTCAGGTCGATTGCCCAAATGACCGTTTCCCCGGCGGGAGCCGGGACGTTCACCGCGAATCAACAAAACGCGGTCCTTGATCTTTCCGGCCTGGTGGCCCGGGTGAACGCGGTGGCGTTGGCGGTGCAACAGCAAACCCCGCCGCAATTGGCGGACATCCTGAACCGGTTGAAGACGCTGGAATCCGCGGTGACCAATCTTTCAAACGCGGTGACCACGATCAACAATCGACTCGACGGAGTGTCGGGAACCGGGACCGTCACTTGCAATCCTGATGGATCGTTCACCGTTTCGATCACAATCAACATATGAGTTCGTTTGTGGTCGAAGCGACATCGAGTTGCCCAGGGTGTTGCGCCGAGGCGTGCACAACTCTCGAGTGCCGGGTACGCGGTGGCACGGCGGAAATGTGCGGCTTCGATGAGTATACCGGGTTCACGTCGACGCCGCCGAAATTCTACCTCGACGAGATTTTCGGAGGATCGATCGTCATTTGCGACTATCACTCACCAAGTGGGAAAGGCCCTTGCGAACCTGACAGTTGTGTTTCGCCGGTTGGTGCTTACGTTTTTGAGAGTCTATCGGGTGACAATTCTTGCGGTGGCGGTGGCACCGAAGGGAACTCAATTGAGGCCACTGTTGTGAGTGCAACCCCAACGCCTGGCACTCCGGGTTCTGTTCGAATCACGTTGAACGGTCTTGACGCTCATACTCGTGACGGAATTGGAACCGGAAACATTCTTCTAAATTCGATCACGGTGGTTTCCTCGATCAGTAAAGGCCCGTTCACAGCCTTTCGGGATTTTGTTTCAGGTACGGCCGTGACGATGACACCAGGAATTGACAATGCCTGCGTTTCGGGCGGGAAGCGTCTCACGATCGGGCCGGTAATTTTCAACGCGTGCATTCCGCTATCGACCTCGACTCGGTACGCGTACGAGGGGAAAGCGACCTACGTTCCGGCGACTACGTGTGACGAAATTTCGTCCGACACCCGCAAGGTCGAGATCATCCCGCACGATTCCGGATGCGAGCCCCCGACGTCTGGGGGTGACGTGGTGTCGACCACGACGCCCTTTGATCCGGCCTTTTCGGCCTACGTGTCGCCGTCTCCGCTGAACTCGGCCACGTTCAAGGGTGAGATTTCAAACGACGCTTGCGCCGTGGATCGCCGCGCCACCGCGTGCGATCGGTTCCGGCAACTGCAGGCCGAAGACACGGACGAAGACGCTATTGCGCGTTTGCTGGCGTCGCCTGGTGGCGCCTGGTCGGACTGGAAGCCGACGGGAGACGGGACCGGGGGGACGTGCATTCAACAGGTGTGTTGCCGTGCTGCGTGGGAGATTCGGCTTTATCGGACCTTCGAATACAAAGAATCGCAATTTCGCGGGATCGTGTCCGGCTTGGTGCCCGGAACTGAGGTGGAAATCCTGATCGGTGTTTACCGGCGCGCCTATGGGGTGGGGACTTATGTTCTTTTCCAGACTCTCGAGTTCACCGCCACGGCGGGGATGGACGGGAAGGCAACGGCAACCGGAGACGTCCCGAACGCTGAAGGGTTCGAGACGTTCGTGGGTTGCACTTACAAGCTTGCCACCGCATGAACGCACCGCGCCGGATCATCACCCACGCCCCCGAGCTCGAGGGACGGACGCTCGGAACACCACGCCAGGCCGTCGACGCAACCCCATTGAAAGCCACCACGACGCCGGCGGCCCCGAAGGTTCGGCAACAGGTGGTCACGGTCTTGAGCGCAACGGCTCGGTGGTTGGCGGCCGGTTGCCCGATGACGTCGGCCGAGGGATTGCAGCGAAGGAAAGACACTTGTGGGATATGCCCCCACTGGAAGCCTTCCGGGTGGCTCGGCGCGGGCCGGTGCGGCATTTGCGGGTGTTCTGGTGTGAAGCCCATTTGGGCCACTGAATCATGCCCGGACAAGCCACCGAGATGGCTGGCCGAATACGTGGACAAATAGCCCGAAGGTAAGGCCCTCACCTAGGGCATTTACCTTCCATGGCCACGCAACTTTTCGTCAATGTTCAGGCCTCGAGCATCGGATCGAGCCTGGTACGGTCGGCCACGGATTTGACCCCGATCACGTTCCCCACGCTGGTGGTGGGGGACGGCCGGGAATATGAACTTTTTTTCGTCGACGGCGAAGGCGGCTTTGCCTCGTTTTCCGGGGACGCGTCTTTCATCCCGCTGGTGGCCATCGGGGAATGTGGATACCCAACAGGCGGGACGTTCACGCTAACTTTCGGCGCGAACACAACCACGGCAATTTCCTACGGCGCGAGCCCCGCCGCGGTGCAAGCGGCCCTCGAGGCCCTGGCGTCGATCGGATCCGGCAACGTCTCGGTGTCCGGCGTCGCCGGAAAATATTACCTGGTCGAGTTCATCGGCGCTTTGGCCGACACTGACGTTGCCGAGATCACATCGGATTTCGACGGCCTGTTGCCGGCGTCGACTATCGACGTGACCACCCTGGTGGTGGGTGGTGGCGGAAATAACGAGCAACAGTTGCTTGTCTTGGCGGTGGCGCCGGTGACCTTCGCCGACGATTGGGCCCCGATCACAAACGGATGGGCCGGCCAGCTATCGGCCCGGACGCTTGGCGTGATTCAGGCCTTTACCGAGGCCGGCGGGACGCTTGAACAGATTTTTCAGGTTACGCTCCAAGACTCACTCGGCGTCCGGACCACCTACGCCAAGGTGGCGGCCTCGATCGAATGCACGATCATCAACCCGGAATCGTTTGCCGGTGCTGATAAGCCGCAATTGGCCCTGCAGTCGGCGCTAAATGCGGCCGTGCTCGGCCTGAACAATTTCACCCGGGAATCGATCACCAACACCACCGGGAATTCAAACGTCACCCGGTCGGCCACGTCCCGGCATCACCTGGCCAATGTGTCGGTCACCGGCGCGGCATCAACCCGGACCCTTTCAATTTTGACCACGAATTCCCCGAACTCCGGGGACGTGGTTTTGCTGGTGATCGCCCCGGATACCATGCCGTCAAATGTGATCGAGGTTCGCAACGCCACGTCCGGGGGGACTCTGCTTGAGTCGATCACCACCGACGCAAGCGGCCAAGTTTACTTTGTGCTGTGCGTGTATTCGGGATCGGCTTGGACGCTTGCTTTCACGCAAGGCGACGCGCTGAACAAGACGGGGAACCTGGCTGGCCTGGCGTCGGTGATCACATCGCGGGCCAATCTGAAGACGGCCTTTTCAACGATCTCGAGCAAGACGGCCGATTTCACGATTGCGGCCACGGAAGACGGGACCTTTTTCCCGGTGTCGACGGCGGCCGGCAATGTGCTCGCCACGCTTCCCGCGGCCGCCACGGCCGGCGCTGGCGCTCTGTTGGCCCTGCAGAAGGTTGACGCTTCGGCGTTCATCCTGACCACGTCGCCGGCCACGATCACCCTTTCTTCGGCCGGTGCCTCGGCCTTGCTTCTGTCGGACGGCTCCGAATGGATCTTGGTGTTGGCCTATGATCCGGCAAGCACGGCGCCGACCCGTGATGAAGTGATCTTGAATTGGGATTTCATCACGGCCTTGACCGGTGGCACGTCGACCGATTTGGACGGCCAGGCCACGGCGTCGGGTGCGGTGACCACGGGCCAAATCGTGGCCATCACCCGGGAAAACAATGACGTGTTGGCAACGTCTTTGTGGCAACTGGTCGACGGCACCGACGCCGAGTCGGCCACCGTGATCAGGCCGGATGACTACGACGCCAGCACCAATGCGCGCGTGTGGAAGCTGACGGCCCCCGGCCTGAACTCCTATGAGGCGGCCAGCAATTCGACCGGCAACACGACGGTTACGCCGACGCAGTCGAATCACGTGGCAATCCTTGTGTTCACCGGTTCGGCCGGAACCCGTATTGCGATTTTGAGCACGACCAACCAATTGGTCGGGAACACGCTCGAGTTGCGGTTAAACCTGCCGACCACGGCCGCCATCGTGGTGGAGGTTCGAAACGGAACGGCCGGCGGGACCCTGCTTTATTCACTGACCACCGACGGTTCCGGGGATGACGCGTATTTGCGTCTCTACTTCGACGGCACGGCCTGGCAACGGCTGGCCAATATCATCCCGGTGGTCTGATTTTCCCATGAAAACGACCCTTCTTTTCTGTCTTCTGGCGGCCGTGTGCGCGGCCCAGACCTTGCCGGTGAACGTCCAAAAGGCGCCTTCGACAAATGAGATCACGGCCAACCTGGTGATCCCGACGGCCCGAACGCTGACGATCAATTCGGCCGTGACCTTCGGCGACGGTGTCCGGCAAACGTTCAATCCGGATTCGACCAACGCGGGAATCAACGTTGGTTCGCTTTCCGGCGATCCGGCCACGCCGAGCAACGGGGACGTGTGGTACAACACTTCGGCCAACACGTTCAACTTTCGGATCAATGGCGCCACCGCGTTTCTGACCGGGACGCCGGCGCCGATCGATGCGACATACATCACGCAAACGCCCTCGAGCACATTGACGGCCGAGCAACCGCTCTCCGCGTTGGCCACGGGAATTGTTCAGGTGACCACGTCGACGGGTGTTCTCTCGAGCGTGACCACGTCAAGCGGCTTGGCCGGCTTGATCTCTGACGAAACAGGATCCGGCGCCTTGGTCTTCGGCACGTCACCGACGATCGCCACCCCGACCATTTCCGGCGCCATCGCTTTTCCGGATGGCGTTTTGCAGACCTTCAACCCGAACGGCACAAATGCTGGACTGAATGTCGGTTCTCACTCGTCCGATCCTTCAAGTCTGACCAACGGGGATCTCTGGTACAACTCCACCGGAAACGCTCTCAAGGCCCGGATCAACGGTTCGACGGTGTCGCTTGGCGCCGGTGGCGGTGGCTCGGTGGCCACGGATGCAATTTGGACGGCTAAGGGCCAATTGGCGGCCGCAACCGGCACGGCCACGGCGGTGGCTGTCAATGTCGGGACAAATGGTTATGTGCTCACCGCTGATTCCGGCGAGACGGCCGGGATCAAATGGGCCGCCCTGCCGAGCGGCGGGACGCTGACCTTGGCCAGGTTCAACGCCACGCAGAATCAGCCCCCGGCTTCGGCTTACGCCACGTTTGACACGCGAAATTCAATCGCCCTGTTGAACTTCGACGCCGGCACGGATGAGAACGCGGTCTTTCTGTCGTTGATGCCGGAAGCCGCAAGCTTCACCACCGGCATCACAGCAATCCTGAAATGGACCGCGGCAACGGCCACGTCCGGGGACTGTGTGTGGGTGGTGGCCTTTGAACGAATGAACACCGATATTGATTCGGATTCGTTCGCCACCGGCGTTTCCGGGACCACCACGACCAATGGAACAAGCGGGATCCCGAACACCACTTCCATCAACTTTTCGAGTTCGGAAATCGACGGCACCACGGCCGGCGACATGTTCCGAATCAAGGTCACCAGGGACGCCGACGCCGGCGGGGACACGATGACCGGTGACGCCCAATTGATTGCCGTCGAACTTCGCCAACGATGAAAACGCTTTTCCTGATCCTGGCCATTGCGGCTGCGGTTCCGGTTGACGCGGCCCGGACGTTCGTTCGTGCCTCGAATCAATTCCTCGAGGTCAACGCGCCGACGGCCACGGCTTATCCCATCACGATTTCGGGTTGGTTCAAAACGAACGATTTGACCGTCAACCAGGTGATTGCCGGGAACGGGACCACCGTGACCGGAGTTGGTGTTTATTTGTTCGTTCGTGGCGCCACCGCTGGCGACCCATTGTCGGCCACCGACTATGACGGGAGCACAAGCGCCCAGGCGAATTCTGGCGGCTCCGTTTCTTCGGGAACCTGGTCACATGGTGGCGCCGTTTTTTCCGGTGCCTCGAGCCGTGCCGTTTACTTGAACGGCACCAAGACCACGAACACCACGACCACAAGCACCAACCTTGCGGCTACGGATCGAACGTATACGGGTGCTTTCGTTTCCGGGACGTCTCAATTCTCCGGTGACCTGGCCGAGATCGCGATATGGAACGTTGCGTTGACTGACGACGAAATGACTTCGCTTGCCGCCGGGTGCTCACCGCTCCGGATTCGGCCGGCGTCGCTTCAGTATTACGCGCCCTTGTGGCCGACTATTTTTGACTATCGGAAAGGCGTTTCGATCACCAACGTCAACACGACCACGGCCGTGGCCGATCACCCCCGGATTTTTCAATGATCCAAAAAATCACCGATTGGCGGACGTGGCTCCGTGGCCTCGGCGCCGCGGTGATCGGTGGCGCGTCCAACGCCATCACGCTTCTGTTGGTCGACCCGGGTTCGTTCAACTTCGATACCGGCCTCGATCGCCTTTGGAAGGTGGCGGCTGTGTCGGCGATCCTGTCGGCCGCCTTTTACCTGAAGCAATCGCCCATCCCTCCCCGCATCGAGACAACCGAACCCACGCCATGAAAGCTCTGATTTTTCTGTGCCTCGCCCTGGCGTTCGCCGGGTGCCAAACACGGCCCGGCGTTTCGCCCGGCCTGATCAACTCCATTCTCGACTCGACGTTGCCGCCGACGTTCACGGGCCCGCTATCGATCCGGCACCGGAACCCGCAATTCACAATCGTGATCGAGGCCGATGGCCTGAAGCGTGGCCCGGCCGGGTGGGAATGGCGTTGGCTGACCTATAAACGGGAAGGCCGAGTGTCCGAAGGGACCGTGACCATGGGGACCAAATGACCATGCCCGACCGCATTAAATCAGCAATCGGCGGCCTGTTCGTGATGTTCTCGAATTTGGCGGCCACGATCGGCGCAATCGCGTCTTGGCAAGAGCACCTCGAATGGGGATTCCGGGTTCTCGGCACGGCCGCGGCAATCGCCTTGGCTGTCGTCTCGATCGTCTACCAAGTCAGGCGGGAGCGCCGGGAGACGCGGCCGCCGGCCGGGAAATAGGCGGCAATCCGGTGTCGAGTGCATCGCGTGCCGTCTCGCCCGGGGAACGCCCGGAAGCGGCCGCCACGGCCTCAATACGGGCAATTGTGCCCTGTCTGAACCGGTATGGCAGGATCTCGCCTTTGCCGGTGGCCTTGCGGCCGGCGCCGGTGCGCTTCCCGCCGCGTTTCTTGGGTTCAGGATTGGTCATGGTTCGGTCAAAAAACTGTTATGCGGAGCGCGGTCGAGATCGGCGGCCGTTGAAATGGTCGGATCGATTCTCACGACCTTGGCGCCGGCAAGCCGGTTTCTCTGGAACGAGTGGCGAACGACATACCCGGCCGAACAAAGGCCCCGCATGGAGTACCGTTTGACGGCGTGGATTGCGGTTTCGGCGTCGGTCACGTATGGGAGTTGCACCAAAAGCCGATCGTCGGGAACGCGGAAGATCGCGAAAAAGAGACGGAAATCGGACGTCATGAGGTGATCACTTGAAACCGAGTTCGTGCTTAATGTGATCAACCTGATCCGGATCAATCCAAGTGCCATCGCTCGCCGTGATCTTGTAAGTCAAAAATGAATTGGGCCCGTTCGCTTTTTTCACTCGGCGCAAATGGGTTCGCTCGGCCTTTACGGCTGCCTCAAGCGTGCGATGGGTCGAAATTTCGCGGTCGTTGAATGTGTCGGTCAAAATGAATTTCATGGGATTGGTTTCCTTGTTCTGATTGAGGATTGCAAGAATCAAACGGCCGGCGCCTTGACGATGAACAAGCGGAAGGAGCCGGAGTTGAGCCGTCCCCAAACGTCGGTCACCTCACCGCCGCCGAAGTCGAATGACTCAATGGCGAACAGGGAAGCGGTGGGGAACGCGTGCAACTCGTTGATCAAGGTCGGGACGTCGGCCGATTCGATTCGGCAAATCGTTTTGTGTGAAACGGACAAAGCCAAGGCCATCGTGAGGGAATTTGCGGTCAGCATAAGCGGGGAGGATTTGGTTGAGATCATGCCACCACCATGCACTTTCAATTGATAGATGCAAGCAAGAATCAAACATTCCGTTTTGCTACTTGCGCAAGACGCTGATGCGTAACGTGGTAAACCTGACTCGAAATCAGGCGAGCCCGCAAGGGTTCCGAGGGTTCGAATCCCTCCCTCTCCGCCACTTGCGAGATTTTGAGAGGTAAAACTCTCGTATTGGATTTCCGAATATTTCCGAAATCATCCGGGCAAATCCGGAAAAGTGGTCGCAATGTGCCTGTCGAAAAGTCAGGCTTGGCGGATGCGAAAAAACGCTCGCTTGACGGATGCCCAATTGACCGACGCCCGGGAAGCGTTGGCCCTGTTGGAGGGAACCGGCCTCACCCTGGCGGCCACGGTCCGGGTGGCCCTTCGCCTTGACGATCGCCCCCAGGCAAGCCGCGGTGTTCTGATCGCCGAAGCGATCGAGCGTTTTTGCGCGGAATCCATGCGCCGGAACCGGCGGGAAAAGACGGTCACCGGCTATCGGCAACAACTCGAGCAATGGGAACGGGACCACCTGGACGCCACCCTCGAGAGCATCACGCGGCCCGCCTTGCGCGCCTATCTGTTGGCCCTGAAATTGAAGCCGGCATCGATCGCGGTCCGGTGGCGGTGCATTCGGGCCCTTTATCGGTGGGCCCGCCGGCAAGAACCCCCCTTGTGTCCGACCGACCCGACCGACGGGTTGCAACTCGACTTGCCCCACCGTGACCACGAGTTGACCGTCTTGCCGGTGGCCGACTGCGCGGCGATCCTGAAGAACCTGGCGCCCCATTGGAAGCCGGCCGCGGCCTTGGCCCTGTTCGCCGGGATCCGGCCTCAAGAATTGGCCGGGTTCGGCAAGGACCGGCTGTCGTGGGAATCGATCGACATGGCCGGGAAGATCATCCGGGTTCCGGCGTCGGTGGCCAAGACGCGACGGGAGCGCATCATTGAAGGCCTGCCGCCGACCGTGTGGGCTTGGCTGGCAATGGTGCCAGAGTTGAAACGCAAAGGCTCGGTGTGCCCGATGACGCACCAAGGGTTCATCGGTGCCATCAAGACCGCGTGCAACCGGGTGGGGGATTGGCCGCAAGATGGGACCCGGCACGCGTTTGCTTCCTACGCCGTGGCGCTCACTTCGGACCCGGGGAAAGTTTCCCTTTGGCTCGGCCATCAAGGACGGCCCGAGCTACTGTTGACCCGCTATCGTGCGCTTGCGACCAAGGCCCAAGCGGAAGCGTTTTTCGGACTACTGCCCGAACATCAAACCGACAATCAAGACAAGTAACAGCAAGCCCACTACGCGCCAAATCGAGAAAGGCGTGCGTAGTTTCTTCCCGCAATGCGGACAAGTGACGGCGTCGCCGGCCACTGATTTTTTGCAAGTCGGGCAATTGATGAGACTCATGGCTTGGGCGGGTTTTGTTTCTTTCGAATTTTTTTCTGCGCGAGGGTTTTCATCGAATCGATTCCCTCGTTGCGAATGAAAACAAGGCCGGCGGTGATCGCCTGTCTAAGTATGTGAGATTTCGATAGGCCAGAATCTTGCGCGATTTGTTCGGCCTCGGATTCTAGTTCTTCCGTAAGCTTTAGTTGAAATGGTTTCCGGCTGAGAGACATGCCCTAATTTTCGGCACGTTTCTCCCCAGACTAAAGATTTTTCTTGCGGTAGTGTTTTGGTAGTGGTTGTCACTACCACATGACGAAAATCTTGCCTTCCCGGCTCAGTCGCAAGCCGGTGCAAATCAAGCTGGATCGCGCCACGGAGAAGCGAATTGCAACTATCGCCCGTGAAACGGGAGCAACAAAATCTTCAGTTATACGTCACCTGATTGCCACTGGATTGCCGGCAATTGCAGCGAAACAAACATGATCGTGGCCGCCTTCATCGTCTGGGCGTGGTGCGTGTTGGCCGTCGTGGCTTGCGTGCTCGCCGGACGGTTCAAGGACCACCCAGCAAACAAGGACAAAGACGATGGACGATGAAACCAAAGCCATGGTGGTGGAGTGTCACCGGATTTTGAAAAACCTCGAGGCCTCGGCCGTGCGGTCGAACGCTCCGGTTCTGACGCCTGGCGAGGTGCAACGGCTGGTCGGCAAGCGGTCACCGTCGGCCCTTTACGATTGGTTGGCCAAGCACAAGGTGAAGCCGGTAAGTCAAGGCCGATACAGTCGGGCCCAAGTCGAACGAGCGTTGGCCGATGAGGCCGGTGTCTCCTACCGGCGCCACCAGATCAGCAAGCGGAAGGACGCATGAGCCCCGAACTCACTCACGAAATGCGCTGTGAATGCGCATGGTGCGGCTCTCAATTGGAGACCAAGAAGTGCGTCGCCGCTCAGGCTGGCGCGGTCAGCCACGGGATCTGCGTCTCGTGTTTCGAGAAGGTCACCGGGTTCCCGCTGACGGAAGCAATGCTGGAGGCTGTGAGGTAATTTCCATGAACACATCAATTGTCATTGGGCCAGACGTTATCGCGGTTCGGCCGGATTCGACGCATGAATACGTCATTGACACCGCTGCCGTTGCCAAGGGCTACGGTGTTTCGCCTGCGGTCACTCGCATTCGTAGGACTGGCGCCGAAATCGAGGGCCACCGCCTTCGGCTATCCCAATTGGCAAGAATGCGAGATTTTGAATTACGCACCTTGACCAACGCAATCGAACAGGCGCGCCGCATACATGCGGAAAATCGAAGCGCCATAGAATCTCTGGGTTCCCCTGATCCGTCACAAATTCCGCCGGCCTTGATCGAGGCCGAGCGGCTACGAAAAACAATAAACAAGGAACTCAGTCATGAAGAACATCAGAGATCTACGGAGCGAGCTGGCGAACCTCTATTGCCAGTTTAAGGGCGGACTCGTCAACACGTCTCATGCGGCCGGCCTAAACAAC